>Ga0182014_10000692_pt1 | contig 45746 bp, 45 predicted proteins | sample 612S2DmetaG_FD_120489 | JGI IMG/M metagenome (GOLD analysis project Ga0182014, IMG submission 120489) | Permafrost microbial communities from Stordalen Mire, Sweden - 612S2D metaG | ecosystem: Environmental > Terrestrial > Soil > Wetlands > Permafrost | place: Sweden: Stordalen | collected... | reverse complement strand
TAAGTCCATCAATTTTAAGCTTGGTCCGGTTGCGAGTGGTTCTGCCGTAGTTTCGCATCCAGCGATCATCAAACGCATCGAGCAATTAAATGACAGGATGTTAGGCGTCGACATGGAAGCGTACGGTTTTTATTATGCTGCATCGTCGACCCATGTGGTAAAACCATCCTTTCTATTCGTAAAATCCGTTGCAGACTTTTGCGATGCGGAAAAGCACGACCGGCATCACGATGCGTGTTGTTATCTTTCCGCGAACGTCGTCTTAGAAATCATTGCGAAAAGGTGGCCATTCTAGCTCGATCGCTTCTGCGATTGTGATGTTGAGCGGAGAGCCATAGACTCCGGCAACTGAACTGATGATAGAATTACCATTCTATAATCAGTCGATCCAAGCCATTGGGCTTCCAACCATTATTTCCGGTCGGCTATGTACGACCCTTCCTGACCGATTACAGTCCAGCATCCTGCAGCCCGTAAATAACGGGTTAGGGGGACTGAATGGGGCTAGGGAAACAAGCGAAGACGTTGAGCAAGGGTCAGGTGGATGCCGTCCTTGGCTATCTGGCCAAGACCCGATGGCCAGCCAGGAACAGGGTCATCTTCCTGCTTTCGATCAAGGCCGGCCTCAGGGCCAAGGAGATAGCCCACCTGACTTGGTGGATGACGAACGATTCCCAGGGGGCGGTTGGTTGGTCCCTGTGCTTGCTGGATTCAGCAAGCAAGGGGAAGTCTGGCCGGATGATCCCGCTCAGCGAGGAAGTCAGAGAAGCCCTCATCACCTATCGGAACGAGGTGAACTCCATTGCTGGTCCCTACGTCATCAGTGTCCTTTACGCTGGTTCTGACGCCGTTGTGGGGTAAACGCAGCGAAAAACTGTGGCTCAAGCTCGGGATACTCGATCAATTCGGCAACGTGCACAAAGTATGGCTCGAGTTCCGATACATGGGACCATCAGCATGACTGCCATCCACCTAGTCCGCATCGACTCCGAGAAGAACGTGGCCCGGTTTTACAAACTCGACGTCCAGCCTAGTCTATTCGGGGATTGGTCGCTTGTGCGGGAATGGGGCCGGATTGGCCAACCGGGTACCGTACACTTCGAGGTCCACGGTACGCGGGGCGCCGCTGACATCGCGTTGATCGCAAAATGGTTTGAGAAGCAGAAACGCGGCTATCAGTGATACGCTATGCCTTGTTTGCGTCCCGACACCGCACCATATCCAGCGGTCTGTTAGACCGCACCGAAACGCCGAGAGCGCCGCATGGGCAGCCCGATGAGTCCCGCCGAGATCGCCGCCAAGATGCCGCATATCGACGCGTCAGCGCTGCAGGGCCGCACGATGTTACTCATGCCTGTTTGGGGTGGCGCGGCTTGGAGCATGTGGGTCGATGCTCCCCCAGGCCAACTGATCAAGGTTCAGATCGTCGAACCGATCCGTTCTAACTACCTCGCGACCGTTCCGGCCGACAAATACGACCTCCAGATTCCATTTGTCGATTTCATGTGGCAGCGGGCCAGCTGGCCGGAGGTCGCGATGCGGATCATGGGTATTTGTCATGACTTTCACCAACTGGCGACGATTGCGGCCAAACTGGAACACCTCCACGAAGCCCGCGAGAGCATTGACGCAAATCTGCTTACCTCATTTGTGCAAAGCGAGGTGGAACAGCTAATCATTGTCGCGCGCTCGATCTTCGACCTCATACAGGAAATAACCGCGCACTTCTGGAACGACAGGATCATGCTCTTAGACCCTGTCGCCGAAGCCATTCGCCGTCAACGCAAGATGCCAGACACGTTCGCGAAGATAGCGCTCAACGGCGATTTGCCGAGGACCTCCGCGGAGATCGCGCAGCGCTATGGAGTTCCTCCTCACACCAGCGCCATGTACGCGAAAAATACGCCGTTCTTCTTATCACTTCGCAAATCGCGAGACGGCATTGTCCATGGCGGATCCAGCGTCGATCACATCTATGCCACCGAGAAAGGTTTCTGCGTCGACCCGCAATCGAAGTATTACAGCGGGTATCCTTGGAAACCCGAGCACTACTACAATGAAAACATCGTTTCGCTGCGCCCGTGGATCGCCAATGCGGTCCTTCGCACGATTGAGGCTTGCTCCGAAATCATGTCGTCCCTTGCCAGTGAAATCCCGTTTCCGGCACCGATCGCACCCGCGCATCAAATCTATATTCGAGACCCGGCAAACAAAGCATTCATTCGGCTGTTACAGGTGGACAGGGGCGATCTCATCTGGTGGGGGCGGGAGCAGGACGAGGCTGCCCGCGAGCTAGATACCCGCGATTGGCAGTGACGCACTAGATGCGCTGTTCGCCGCCCCTCTCATTACGCTGCAACAGGTTTGAAGGTGATGCGGCCCGGCTCACCGGCCTTGCGGTGAGGCCGCATCACGATCTCGATATCCTGCTCGAATACAGTGAGCATTTTCATCAGGCGCTCGGCTGAATAGTCGTCGTAGTCACCACGCAGGAGATGAGACAGGTCAGGTTGTGAAATCCCGATCAGCTTGGCGGCTTTGACCTGGGTCAGGTCGCGTGCCTTGATCAGCCGATGCAGTTCGGTGACGATGCTGGATTTCAGCAGCCGTTCTTCCGGATTGGGCAAACCAAGATCGGCGAACACATTGTCGCTGCCCTCGTAGGCTTCGATTTTGCGTTTGGTCATGGCTTGCGCCCTCCTTTGTCTGCGTGCGCCCGGTAATGCTCCTCGGCATCACGCAGGCGCGATTTGATAAGCTCGATGTCTTGCTGGGGGGTGGCGATGCCTTTCTTCGCTTTCTTCTGGAAAGCGTGCAGCACATACACCATTCCGGCAAAACGCACGGTATAAACGGCCCGGTAGGTGTTGCTGTCGAAATCATCGACCAACTCCAGGATAGCACGCCCGCCGAATCCCTTCAGCGCCTTTGCGGCTATCGGCTCCTCACCTTCCTGCACCTGGTGCAGGGCGTGCCCCATGCGGTTCTGCACCTTGGCCGGGAATCGCTTCAAGTCCTTACGGCTGGAGCCAATAAAGACACAGGGTTTAGGTTCGGGCCGTTTAATGGTCACTTCCTTCATTATGGGGATATCCCCATATTTGTCAAGGGGCCGCCGCACCAACGTCAACGCTTTTTGGCGTAGAGTACTGCTTCGTACGGCACGTCCCATCTTTCTGTGCTGCGCGCAAACAGCACAATCGCTTCTACACCGTCCGTATCAAGCGCCTGATTGGCAAGTTGCTCAAGCGCGCTTTTTATTTTCGAACGTAGCTGTTCAGGAAAAAGATAAAAGCCTACTCGCGCCTTACGCTCCTGCGGCGGTTCAATTTGCATCGTGTTGATGTGTTCAGGATTGCGATAGCTCTTCCGGACTTCACGACGTAGCTTGTCGAGCGATTTCTCCACCCTGCGCTGTTCGGCCGGGCTCGCGGCACTGAGTAGATGAAGGCCCACCGTTGTCCAACCGTTGGGCCGCCGCTCATTTAATCGGTCAACAATCTGGCCAAAAAGAGAACTCAGGCTCGGCCGGGGTTTTGCCCGTGAGATGCCCGCGTCCAGGCTGTCGTAATATCGGTCGATCGGCGCAGACATCCCGGCGGTCACGAACAACATGTCTTTGGCTGGAAGAACGAAGTTAAAACCATTCTCAAGATAGAGGCCCAGAAAGTCTAGTTCGTCTCCTAACAGGTGATGATCCTTCTGAAAATGCATGCGCTCACTCAGGTAATGCAGTAGCAAGAGCGGCTTTTCGAGAATATCGACTATGCACAATAGGTCGGCGATCAATATCGTTGGAGCGAGTTCGTGATCTTGCGGTATCCAATCAACTTTCTTGAATTCTTCCTCAGCCGCGCTCAGGACCGAGAGGTCATCCAATGTTACCGAGAGCCGAATTATACGATCGACGGTCTCTGGATTTATGCCAAGACCCGTTACGATGGCGATCGATGCTGTATCTCCGGATTGGGCCTTGGTTATAATACTTGCCAACCGCTCCGACTGCACCGAAGGGGCGAGAACCATGTCCTGCACGTGCCGCTTCACTCGCGCCGGCGCCCCCCGCAGTCCTTCGGGCGTTAGACGGTTTGACTTTGCTTCGGCGACGATAACCGTATGATCGAGGACGACTAAGACGTCCGTTTCAAATTCTTGGTCTCCAATTTTCCACTTGGCGCCTGACGTGATGGCGGCTCCGGGCAGCGCTGAACGAAATGTCGTCTCCAGCTTTTCCTCTAGATACCGTGAGCGCGCCGTCTCAATTTCCTTCTTTAGGCCGGCGATACCCGCGAGCCTGTCCATGATGCGATGAATATGGCTGAAGACGGCTTGAGGCATCGGCAGAAAAAACGAGCTACCGCGGTCAACTGCGGGCGCCTGCCAAACGGGATTATCAAGGAACAAATATTCCGGCTTTGCGTCGGCCAGGGCACCGGGAGCAAGCGAAACGGCACGAAACACGCTCTCCACTACCTGTGAAGCATGTCCCGACAGTTTAGCAATCTCCTCAGGTTTGAAGGATCCGCATTCGGCCAGCCGCAAATCATAATGCGCCATCACAGCGGCCTTTGCGCCATCCATATCAATACCCGGTAGCGCCGCGAGCATATCCTCAGCGCTGCCAACTAAACCCGGTACGTTCTTGAAGTAGAGCCGAAAAATCTGACGGGGGTTGCGCCCCCGCATGACGTTGCGGAATCTGTTCCAATGTTCCGTTTGTCGCCGCTCAAATTCTTTGACAGCACAATGCATCACCTCGATGAAAGCCGTACAGCTAAACCCATGATGAGCAGCGAACGGGGTATCGATCGCACCGTACAAATCTTTCGATATGCGGACGACCGCACCAAAGTGGCCCCAGTTCCGAACTGCCTGCGTATGGAGCCGTATACGCTCTTGCAGCGAACGTACTTCGATCTCTTGCCCGTCGGTAATCTTCTCGGTGTCAAGCGTTCGTTGCAGAAAAAAACTATCGGATAGCTTTGGTAAGCTATCGAAAACGATCTGCATCACTCCTGGGACCACTGGAGCGAAGCCCCAGTTATCCGGCGGAATTGTCAAGATGATCGCCTGTAGCAACTCGGCGTGGTGCTGCTGAATATCTTTAAACGGTGTTTTGTGGGAGCCGTCTTTTGAGAGACTGGATACCAGACTGTAACCGGTGAAACAGGCTATGATCCCGATCGGATCGTGATGTTGCAGCTGGTCTTTCACTGTTGCGAGCGTTTGTGGATAATCAGCTACGGCAACGGACGCTGCCTCGTGCATCAGTGCCCTGAACTTCGGGTGATTTCCTTCGCTCACGGAAAAGGTATCCAGCTTGAAGCTGGATGCTGCCTTCTTGCGATTGCCTCGATTGCGGCGGGACGTTCGCTTAGTCATGTGCCACCAGCTTCCGGCATTAACTGCACAGCGGTTTCACGTAGGTTGGCGGCAAAAAAATGAGTCGCAATCATTTATCGCATGATACGGTCAGGTGTTGTTCCTGGCAAATTCGCGCCAAAGGCGTCTGGAAGAGAGGGAATAGAATGAAGGGCTTATTGCAGACTCTCGTGGTCGCGCTTGCCATGTCGCCCGCTGCAGCAGCGGCACAGTGCACGGGCTACTCGGGGCCGGGCGGAGCCTGTTACTCCGGTCCAGGAGGCGGTCTGTATTCCGGACCGGGCGGTGGAGCATACAGCGGTCCGGGAGGAGGGCTCTACACCGGACCGGGTGGAGGCCTGTACACCGGTCCGGGCGGTGGCATGTATTCCGGACCCGGCGGAGGTCTGTACACCGGGCCTGGAGGCGGTATGTACACTGGCCCAGGAGGCGGCAGATACACCGGGCCCCCCAGCGACGACGGTTATAAGGGACCGTGGAGTCCTTGCATCACAGGCGTCAAGGGTGCCGACTGGAGCGCTCAAAATTGCCCTCGCTAGCAATCGGCCAGTTTGCCTAACACGGCACTGCCAGCGGCAGCGACCGGCAGTGGCGTCCTGCACCGCCCCGTTGAACCAGCACCACCCGGCCGGCAGGTTCGGGTGAATAGGCCAGCAGCGCAGCCCGGCAAGGCATCCACCCGTCTCCCGGAGGATCCCTCGGGCGGAGCCTCCTTGCCTGGCCGCTCAGTTCTGCCGGCCTCGAATTCTCCCGACCGGCGCGGATGGCGCAGCCGGACAACAAGGGGAGAACTCAGATGCACGACACCACCAACACCGACAACATCCGCAGGCTCAATGACTGTTTCCGCCGCAGCTTGGTCTTTGGCGGCCAGACCGTCCTCACTGCCGGCGCAAGCGCCCTCGACAGCGATGCGAAGACCGCCTTGCTTCGCCTGGTTCAGACCTTCGAAGTCTTCACACCCGATAACGATCCCCACGGCGAGCACGACTTCGGCGCGATCGACTTCCAAGGCATTCGCTATTTTTGGAAGATCGACTACTACGACCAGGCCGGTCGGTTTGCGTCGCCCGACGCGGCGAATCCCGACGTCACCCGCCGGGTGTTGGCCGTCACGCGCGCCGATGAATACTAGCGCGCAGCAAAGAGGCCCCGCACGACCGGGGCCTCTTTCGACGCCGCGCCGCGTTATGCAGGTTGGCAATTTCTCACGCAAGAGCCACACCAACCCGGCCGCCTCAAGGCCAAGCCCTTCGGGCGCTACGCGGCCTTGACCCGTCCGGCCTGGCGCGGCCAAGGGCTTGCCATCAGCTGAGCCGCTTTGCGGCTTGTGCTACACTCAAGCCAAGAATCGGGGGTGGGCCAATGCAGACGTGGTTTCCTATTGTCAGGGACGTGGTGCTGTTCGTGATCGCCATCTATGGCGCTGCCCTTTCGACGTTCAACTGGCGGCAAGCCGCAAAGAAAGATCGGCGCCAGATTACCGTCAGCGCATCAACGGCGATGCCGACTTACGGCGATCAGCTTGGAGCACCCTATGCCAAACTGGAAGCCGTCAATACCGGCCACCGGGTCGTAACCGTCAAAACCCTGACGTTCGAGACGCCGAGCGGCGCCCGCTTGGCACCCATGCAGGTCGATCGCTTTCCCGGAATGCCCGATACGCGGCTGCCAGTGTCGCTGTCTGACGGTCAGAGCGCCCATCTATTGCTGCCATATTCGGACATCGCGGAAGCCTTAATAGGCAACGGCCAGGCCGGAAAAACCAAGCTCACGCCCGTTTGCGTGGACTCAGCCGACAATGTTTATCGTGGCGAAGCCTGGGACGTCGATCCCTCCGAATTTTTGCAGATGGGCCGCAATTAGGTTCACCACCAGCGCGCCGCCCTTGAGCAAATCAAAGACGAAGGTCACGCCTGCCGCGATCGTTCCGATAATTTTTTGACACTGCCAGCAACGCGATGGGCAGTGACAGAAACTAGATGTTATTTGTTCGCCGCCAGCTTTGAACGCCCTCGTCGATGTCCCACAGGTCGGCCAGCCGATTATTCAGCTCATGTGCAACCGTATGGAGCTCGGTCGACAGCCTTTTGAGATCGTCGATGCTGGGCACGCTCAAGTCCCACTTGATCGAGCGGGTAGCTCTCATCTTTTCGTACCTCGACCGAGCAACGTGTGAAAACGCGCCCGTATCGGCATGTTCCATTTCGCCCCACACACCGTGGACGCTTTCGTTTCGTTGATCCTTCAGCCTGCGGCCTTTCTCGATGAGGTCGAGGACAGTCTGTTGATTGACCGCTGATACACGCTGCTTCACCAGCTCGGAAAGCATCGTCAGCGTCACCTCAAGGCCCCTTGTAAGGTTCTTAAAACGGGTTTCATCGACCGGGTCGTCGGACAGCAATGCTGCCCATCGAAGCGTGACCTCCTCGAGCAAGGCGGCCGCCATTGTCAGTCGGCCAACCGGAGCAAAATAATCGTCCAAACGAGCGGTCATAAAGCCTCCAAGAATTCGATAAGAGCACAGCAATTTACCAGCGTGGCAAAAAAGGCCCTTACAAGAAGGGCCTTTGCGGTTTCGCTCATAAACGAAACCTTGTCCTATCGTAACGCGACCAGCGCCGTTCGCCAAGCCCGTTGCTTAGTGGCCATCAAGGGAAATGCCGCTCACGTCCGTGCGCTTACGCGCCCGGCCGCTCGCAGCAGCATCACCTTGCAACATAAACAACGAAAGCAACCACCATCGCATCACTTTCGGAAAAGAGGCGCACGAATTGTTAGGCAAGCGCGGTTCCGGCCTTCGCGAGCTCTGTCGAGGCCGCTTTCGAGCATTTGCCGCCGGTGGTGTGTGCGGACCAAGGTTTTGACGAGGGCGGTGTCGACTCGGGCGGTAGGTGATCATGGTAGTGCCCCCGTACCCATCGACAGGCCAGTCACTGCGCAATCTCGCGTCGCAAGCTGGAGGTGATGGCCGCGCGATCCTTCCCGAGCTCTCGCGCGCGCTCCCTGATGTACAGTAATCCTAAAATGTCACCACCGTGACTTGGAGCCATAAGCGCGTTTTCGTGGCATCGATCCAAGTCAGGTTGAAGTGGACGTCGCCCTGTCCGGCGTTAGTGAAGACTGTCGATTTGCAAAAGCGGAGGGTAGTATTCGGGTCGAGAGCTTCGGGCTGCTTCGGCTTGTCCGGACCATCGAGATAGTCCTCAACTCCACCGATCTGAAGCAATTTCAGGCCTGACGTTAGTGCATGAGGGGACTGTTCGATGGTCTTCGCGAGCAGTTGCCTCACGGGACTGCTGTCACAAGGCGGCATTTCCCCCTGGATGAGCTGATCTTCGTTGACGCCGACACCGCGCAACGTACGGTAACCGGCATAAGCCGCCAGGCCAATCGTGGCGTACACAACGGTCTGCTTCCAATTTGTTTTATCCATTGGCCGGTATTCCTCGATGTAACGAAGATTCAGACGGGGGGTTTAGTTGTTGCGCGGCATACGCCGGGCTCGCGCGGGCGAAGACGTCACGTCGCAGAAAGCTTTACGGCCACAATTGAAATATTGTCGCGGCCACCGGCTTGCATGGCGAGCAGGTTGAGCTCGGTAACTCCGGTGGAAAGTTCGCCGCATTGATCGAGCACATCGCAGATGGCATCGTCTTCCAGCATGTCGGTCAAACCGTCGCTGCAGAGAAGGATGGTCTCGTGCCCGGCGAGAGCGGACATCTGGTTGATATGTGGGGTGATGGCCGTACGGCGATCAGCGCCGCCCAAAGCTTGCGTGATGGCATGGGTGGTACGCCGTTGCGACGCGCCGATCGTGACCGGCGGCACATCATCGACGCTGAGTCGGATGAGGCTGCCGGGCGCATGGAGGTAAACGCGACTATCCCCGACATTGAAGAGCAGGAGGCCATTTTTGGTGAAAGCCACACCAACGATCGTTGTGCCCATTCCGGTGGTGCTGGGCGTGGCCTGCATCAGGTCGTAGAGGTGATCATTGGCCGATCTGATCGAGGCGGTACAAGTCCCTGGCTCGGCAAACTGATCGGCGGGATGTTTGGCCAAGAAGTTGAGTACAGCGCCGCTGGCCAGAGCTCCGTTGACGTGCCCACCCATGCCGTCTGCGATCATGAGCCTGTGCTGGTCGAGGTTCAGGTCGAAGCAAAGAGCAGTTGGTATTTCGCCCTTGATGATGTTGCCATCAACGGCGATGGCGTCCTCGTTGGCTGGGCGTACGAAGCCGCGATGGGTAAGGGCAACAGCTTGCCAAGACATTGAGAGATTCCGTATTTCGGACATGCATCAGCGATCAGCCAGGGTGGCTGTGCGGTCAGGTCGGACGCATGGCGCGCGGAGATACGAGCCTCCCTCTATATTCAGATGAGGCCCTGAGATATTGCGGCTAAATCACAAGAAAACTCAGGCGTGGTTTTTGGGTGACAGTTTCGACGATGTCGGCGGCCTGAAAGCGCCCATGGCGGATGCCGGATCACCGACGGCGTAGATGTGGAGGGTGGGGTCAGCCTGGCGCAGGCTCCCTAAGTAGGACTGCAGCAGTCCCTTCTTCTGGTCGCCGTCGAAGCCGAAGACGATCAGCCTTGGATTGGGGTCGATCTTAAGGTCAGACTGGCCCCCCGCGATGGCTCGGATCAGGGAGTCGAGATCAGCCGGTGGGGTGAGGTCCGCCGCGAGTGTCCTTGCGGATACACGCATTTCATGGATTCGCGAGAGCGCATGGCAGGCGGCGATGTAGCGCAGCCGGAGTTGCGGCGCGTGATGTTTAAGGGTTTTCCTGTAGCGCGCGATCTGGTTGATCACGGCGGGTGTAGCCCCCGTCTTCGCTTTGAGTGCCGGATTGCTGAAATGCTTGGCTTCGTGGAAGACCACGAAGGTCTCGCTACCTCGTTTTTCCAATGTGACCACGTCCAGCCGATCCTGATCGCGGGACGTCTTGGTCGATGCTGAACTCGGTGTGGGATCCGATCCCTCGCTGCCGGCTCGCTCCAGTGAGACTTCGACGTCGATCACTCTGGGGTTGCCAAGCACGAGGGGATGAAGTCCGGTCTTTTCGGGGCCGGCAAGGTCGCTCGCCGACTTCAACATATCGTTCAACGTGGTGGTCCCATCGTAGTGCAACCAGGCCGTTCCGCCGGGCGGAAGGGCAAATGAATTGTCGGGCAGCAGCTCGGCTAGGGCTTGTTGCTGCCGCGTGAGGTATTTGCCGTGTGTCTTCGGGCGGATCGTCTTGGTACCGTTATCGTCGATCCGGAAGATCGAGGCACCACGGTGGTAGACGTTGAGCGAGTTGCGACGTACCGCCACGAAAACGTCCTTGTGGATGAGAACATCCCGCCACCACGAGCCTGTTTCGGCAATAGCCAAGCGCTCCAGGGCATCGAGGAAGGCGGCGGTGACGCCGTAGGTCGCCGTAGAAGACATCGAAATGGTCACGCCGCTACCTCCCACCATTCGCCGTCCCGCTTGAGGCTGACGGCTTTGAAATGCTCCGGAAACTGTTCGGGCTCATAGGTATGGATCGGCACTAGCATCTTGGGTGCGACAGCCTCGGCTAGCCGTTTCAGGTCCACGATGCTGGCGTGGCCGGAGGTATGAGCGTGATCGAGGGGAATGTTGCGCTCCGCCAGGGAGGCCAGCAGCGCCATACCTCGGTCTTGCTTGAGATAGCCGTCCCATTGCGACCAGATCGCCCGGGCTCCAGACAGAGATTCGGCACGGTCGAGATCGCGCAGCATGGCCGGCCGGAAGAGCATCGCGGCGCGCGGGACGAGTGTTTTGAGCTGTTCGGCAAAGATGCGTTGGGATTTGTGCGGTTCCAGCAGATCGAACCGGCCGGAGCGCTTGATTTGAACGCGCTGATATTGCGGCACGTAGACAGCGACATTCGGCCAGTCGGATTGCGGGATATGGGTATTGCCGGTGGCCCGGAGCACTTCCGACGCATAGAGATCGATGATGAGTGTGCGGCCGGTTCGCTTGCAGGCGCGGTAGATGGTAACCATCCGGTCGATGTTCTGGGCGGACGCTGCGACCAGCGCCAAACCTTCGGTCTCTTCAAACAGATCGACGAATCGCTGCTCGACATCGCTTTCGGTGGGAAAGACGTGGCTGGGATCGAGCCGGCCGAAGCTTGAGCCCTCCATCAGCATGACATCGACGGAGCGCGGCGGTCGCGCGATGAGCCGTTCGAACAGCGCAGCCTTGCGGCCGTGGGCCCGGATGTCGCCGGAGTAGAACAGCCGGTGGCCTCCGGCCGCGACCTCCATGGCATAGGCGTCATACGCGGAATGATCGACTAGATGCGGCGTGACGCGAAACGGGCCGAATTGCAGGGGAACGCCCGCCGCGAACTCGATCACATTCGCTGGCACATACGGCTTGGGTACGAAGGGAGACGCAGCCTTCAGGATGCGATGCGTAGCCGCGCCGAGCGCGACCGGCAAAGCGGGTCCGGCGAGATGGGCCAATCCCCAATGATCGACATGACCATGTGACAGGACGAGCGCGAGCAGGTCTCCCCCGCCTGTCAATCCGTCGATCGCGGGATGCCGGGTCTCGTCGGCTGGGTCGCCGTCCAGCGGCAGGCCGAGGTCAAGCAAGATCCTAGCGCCGCCAGATTCGAGCTCGATGCACGTTCCGCCGATTTCCTTGGTGCCACGGTGGATACGAACGCGCATTGATGCCCCAAATCACTAATAGGGACACTATAGTGCGTGTTTTAATAGGCCGCCAAGCCGTTTGTTGGCTGGATGAAAGCGGCGGCATTAGTGGCCTGGAATTTGCGGCGATTGCGGGTCAAACAGGGCCTGTCGCAGGAAGCGCTTGGCGTCGACGCGGGCATCGACCGGTCCTATGTCGGTCGTATCGAACGCGGTGTCGAAAACCCAACCGTTGAGACATTGGACAAGCTCGCCGAAGCACTTGCGGTCACGGCGGCCGAATTCCTGCTTGTGCCGAAGGCGGGCGAGAAGCCGCCTGGGACCCTGCGTAAGGGGCGAAAGAAGCGATGAGCACGCGACTTGCGCCGGTTTCATATAGTAGGGAAAACGGCAGCCGCGAACGGCTGCCGTTGGTTCATGCGATGACCGCGCCTTTGATTCGAGCCTCACGGGCATAGATTGAGAGCGGTTTATCGGCGACGAAATGGGCGTCGCGTTCGACTGGTAAGCCGAGCGGGCCACGAAGCGCCGTGAGCTCAGCCAGGCTGACGTAGCCGAGTTCCGGTGATCCGAGACCCAGATCGCAGAGGCCGAAGAGGCGATCGGGATCATCGGGATCGGCTTCGCTGATCAACCAGGTTGCAGCGCCGTCCGGCGTGAACAGCTTGAGCACCGGCGGGTGATCGCGATCGTCACTGATGGCGTTCACGAGCAGGGCAACACTGTCCGCCACAGTCAGGAGTTGCGGACGGCTCATGATTTCGCTCCAGATTGAGTTCGTCTCGTCGGTTTTGGCAGGGATGGATCCTCGTGACCGCGGCCGGCTTCACTGGGATTGAGCTTGCGCCGATCGCGAGAGCGCGGCGGCTGCGCTGGAGTGGCCAAGTTCGACTGGTCTGGACCTGCAGCGGTCGAACTGGCTGACGCGTATTCGGCCATAGCCAGATGAAAGACGCGCTCGAAGTCACAATAACGTCCCCAGAGCGATCGAGCGAGATCGGCGGCGCCGGCCTCATGGATCGTATCGATGACGGTTTCGAGAGTAATCGCCCGGAAGCGGACGCGGTCAGTGTCGAGATCATCCTCGGGGATCAATTCGTTCGCGTAGACACGAAACGCGGCCTGAACCCGACGATTGAGCCGGGGCCCGATGGCGACGAAGATGGCACGGTCGGTGATGCCGTGATCGACAGCCAACTGGGCGAGCGCATGTTCACGCCAAAGCTGTTCGAGAGCCAATGAGCGCAGGATGGCGGCATCGGGATCACTGTAAAGACGCACGTCTCGGGAGGCTTCGTCGTACCGATCGCGATGGCGCGCGGCGGGGCCCTCCATCGATTCGCTATATTTTGTTTCGATGAAAATAGTGCCGCGTTCGCCATCGGGGGTCGTCACCTCAACGGCCAGATCGAATGCCGTGCCGTCATTGAGGAATCGTGCCTCACGGCGGCCAGGCGATGTTTCGAAGCGGACGTGATCGACGCTATCGACGAAGGCGGGGAAGAGCGTTCGAAAGACGGCGGTGGCGAGCTGCAGGTCGAGGGCCAACGGTACAAAAATATTGAAGCTCATCGGCATGCTGGACAAAGAATTGGCGAACAGCCGATGCTCGTCCATTGCGGCCCCCTCCTCGCGGAGGATAAGGGCATGGCGAACGAACGCGTGAATAGCCGGCGTCAGGAAGTTCCGTCCAGAGCGCGCGGCGTCGGCATCAAGGATGGAGCCAAGCTCCATGACAGTGTCGCCGTCGTCGCCCCTGCGGACATGAACGCCGGTAGTAATGGCATTGTCGCGAAGCCAGAGATGCTGGAGCAACCGTGCTGCGCTACGAAAGCGCGTGTCGATGATGCACGAGACGCCATGCTCCTTGAGGATCGATTGAGGGATCAGAGGAATGCGCGGCAGAGGCTGCGCGGAATTGAGGGACATATGAATCTCCACTGCACAGAGTTGTGCCGAAGAAGATTCAGAGGTGGACTACCGATATTGCCATGCGGCCTAGGGTGGCAGAGGTTCTTTTGTTGAGAGGTGTCGCACGCGCAGCGAATACTTAGCAAAAAAGGCCGGGCCGGGGCCCGCAGAAAGAGTGTTATAGGTAAGGTAGGTAAGGTAGGTAAGGTAGGTAAGGTAGGTAAGGTAGGTAAGGTAGGTAAGGTAGGTAAGGTAGGTAAGCTAGGTAAGCTAAAGAGATATTGGAAAAATATACGCAGAAAGTAGGCGATCAACCCGAGATGCAACTGGGATTTTCGCTTCACAGGTACAGCGTTTTTATCCGAGCGCACTCTTGGCCGTTAGCAGTAGAAATGCGCTCGAATGATGTTTTCGTGGCTTAAGGCATGGATGCTGAAACTGACTTACTTTGGGTATCCGCACAGTTTCATGAACTCGATGATGCCTTGTTCCTCAAGCTTACTGCGATCGCCATCGCGAAAAATTGTACCGCGATCGGGGTAAAAATTGAGACGCCCGTTTTTGATTTGATAAGGATTGGTCTGTCGAAATGGCATCTTGACCGCGCGCATTGCAGTTTTCGCCCGTTCCATAGCTTCGCTATCGGTTTTGGTCGTCATTTATAATTCTCCACGTAATTTTTTAGATATAGTGCAACCGGCCCTAAGATATGCATTGCGCTTTCGACCACCGTCGAAAGCGTTCCGCGAAGAGCCTGTCCATCTCGAGAACCGAGGAACGATTGCTGCAATGGCGGCGAGGCGCGACGCCGCGGGCCAGGGTTCACTCGAGACCCTACATTTGGCATTTCGGGATCGTCATGCGCGGACTGATGGCCCGTTGACAATGAGGGTGCGGACATGTCGCAATCGGAATGTTAATTGCCAGCATCGGGAATGCTGACCGCTAAAATGGTGAGCTGGCCAAGAAATGAGGTCGCGCGCTAGCGGATAGCGAACCCGTAGGCCAGCTATCTCGCCGCCAGAGACCGGCCCGAATTCGATGAGCGCGCCGGGCCGGGCGCGTCGCGTCACCATCCTAAAGGCCCCGCCGGTTTTCTCTCATCGATCGACAGTATTCCCAGGCAACCGCGATATCGGACCGCAACGCGACCGCCCTTATTGATGCGCTTGGGTGGCACTCTTGATGTGGGTTCATCGGTCGGGGCTGACAATCGGCGGAGCGGCGACGGGGCGCCGTTTGACGAAGAAGATCGAAGACTAAGACGGTTGACCATCGAATTATGAGATTTAGCAGTGAGCGTCGTTGGGCGGCCGTACAGTCGGCCGGCTGTCAGACTTCTAAAGTCGGGCACGAGCTATGATGAAGTTCATTTTGGGTTGCGTTTCTGAAACATGAAATTAGTTCGTCGACAAAATGGCTTGTCGGCGTGGTTCGAGAGCTTGCTTCCCGTCGCCCATAGCGCGGTCACTCGTATGAGTGCATCATTCCTTAGATGCGTCCTAGCGTGAGATTGAATGCTTAGCGCGGGGGGCGTTCAGGATGGGGTTCAAAAGACGGTGGAATATTATTCTAAAATCGAACAATTTTGGCACCAGTTCCATATATTTTTTTCCAACTTTTTTCTAAAATGCGCTACGTATCTGCCGCCTTCCGAATAATGGTGGTTTTGGTCCGTCCATCATCATATTGGACGGACAAATGTCACAGCTTCCCAAATCCCCGGAATGTACTTACATCGAGAGCTACCTTTCCAACCACGGAATCCTGGTGCGTTTTGACGGCAGTCTCCACTACGAGGGTCGTTCTACGAGTGCTCACAGCGAGCAAGACCTTCCGGAGCTTATCGGCCGCAAGCACCTCAACCCTCAGAGCTTGCTCGATCAGTTGGTCCATGAAGCTCGTGCGAGCGGGCTTCCTCTGAAGAAGGCCGAAGCTGCATCGGCACTGCGCTTGGTCATTGATGAACTCGTGCGTGCGCGAAAAACTGAACTCGCTCTCCCTCTTTTCTTGCGGCTTTCCCAGGAAGAGGCGGCGAAGACCGCCGATCACTGGAAGAAACTTGGCTCGCTTTTCAACATTGAGCCGAGCCTTGCGATCGCGATTCTCCAGCATTTCATCTGGAGCGTGAAGCGCAAAATTTCGAAGAATCCTGTTACCGATCATTGCATGCCAATCATCTACGGGCGCGTGCAAGGTTCTGGCAAAACGACGTTCGTTCGCCGTTTGCTGGCCCCTCTCGAAGAGCTTGCGACGGACGCTGCGCTGCTCTCCGACATTGCCGACACGCGGAGCGCGGATATCTTCCGCTTCCCTGTTGTCTGGCTCGACGATATGGAACCCATTGCGCGGAACAAGGTGGCCGTGCTTAAAAGTCTCATTACAACCAACGCAGTCCGCCGCCGGCTCTTGATGACTTCGATGTCCGTCCGCATCGAAAACGAGTTCGTGCCGATTGGCACATCGAATGTACCCATCCATGAACTCGTTCCTGACAGCACCGGTCACCGCCGCTTTGCCATGATCCCTCTTCGCACCCAGAACGGGATGGCAGATCCGCTGATCTGGCGGACCGTGAATGAGATCGACTTTGGTCTGCTTTGGCGTTCTGTCGATGCACTTCCGGATCAGTCCACCGGTGCGAGCCCTGATAGCCCGATCAGGCCGTTTCGGGCCGCACTGCGCCAGCACCAGCAGGATACTGGCAATTCTGGTATGCTGAAATGGTTTCGGGATATCGACCTTAACAGCGAGCCACTGATGAACGCGACCTCGGCTAAGGGCGTGGCGTCAACTGCTCTCCGGCTGGATTACCAGCGCGTGATCGGAGAGAATATTTCTCAGTATCGCTTCAAGCGGATGATGGACGACTTCATGAGCCATCCGGCTTCGCCGTTCACTGGCTGGGAGCGCTGTCCGGGCGATGTTCGTTACACCCTCAAGAACGTGAATGGGCTGCAGTAATCTGCCGCTTCGCGCCACCCACTGCAATCTGTTACGTCGCCAAGTCCTACAAGTCCTACAGCTCCTGCAGTCCTACATTCATTCCCGTAGCTCGGTACCCAATGTCACTCGTAGACAAGTATGCACCGCAATTGTTCGAAGCGATACGAGAGCAGCCCACTGCCGTCGGACTTCTCTCTGGCTTTGTACTTCGCGGTGTTCCCGATCACATCTTACTTCAAGGTGCATACGGCGCTGGAAAGACCACCCTCGCAAAGATCTATGCAAAGGCGCTGAACTGCAAAGAAGTCGACCCTGTTTCCGGTTCACCTTGCAACAAGTTTTATTGTCCTACATGCTCGGACTCTTCGCGCTATCTTTGCGAAGTCGACGTGCCGCGTGAAAGCATGGCCTCCGGCAATCTCGCTTCTCTCATCAGGGCGCGATTTTCCGCTCCGGTCTCAGGCACCCGGCCAGTCGTGTTCCTTGATGAAGCCCATGCATTAACGCGCGAAGATTCGGATGAGTTGCTAAAAGTGCTGGAGAACAAGCATCTGGATGCAACCTACATTTTCGCGACGACCGAGCCGTGGCGTATTCGGGAAACTATTCGCTCGCGGCTTCAGCCCATTGAGGTGAATGCTCTATCTCTATCGGCTTCGATAAGTTTTCTTAAGGAGATCGTCAAAGCCGAGGGACTAGTCGCCGAACCGTCTGCCCTTACGTTGATCGCCGCAGTTGCCAAGGGACATCCGCGAGATCTGCTCCACAGACTCGACGGCGTTTTAGATCGCCGTTCGCCAGACGGAACGCTTCTGACTGAAGCGCATGCGCGGAGTCACCTTTGCATCGATTCCGACGCATTTCTTGTGAAATACTTTCACGCCTTGGCCGGCAAATCACCGGACGAAGCGACCATAATACTTCATAATTGGTCGGCCGACTGGGAGGCGAAATCGCGCTGGGTTCAGTGCTTCCTGCTGGTTCTGTACCACGATCTTCTGGAGCTCGAAGCATTCGTCGAGCCGCTGGTCGACGGGATCAGTGTTGTCGATCGACGGGCCATACTTGCCGCGTTTCGTCGTCGATGGCATATCGGCGATGCGGGCGCGTTGCGTGCGTTGTGGTCTTCGATCATGTCGGTCTGGACCATAATGGATGTTGCGCCAACGGATGCAGCGATTCGTCTACGCTTCGCTGAGTTCGAAGCTTGCGTGGCGAGGCCGGTACAGCGTCAGGAGGGGGCGGAATTGAGCACCGCGCCTTTGCCAGATATGGGTGGACTTCTTCGGCCTCAAGAGGCGCCCGGCCTCTCTGCCAGACCCGATGCTATCGTTTCAAGCAGCCGGTATCTCGAACTCGCGCATGTGATCGATATTGTCGAGCGTTCCTCCTTCTTTGTTCAGGAAACAGGCAACGGTTTCAACTTCGAGCTCAAGTACTATCCACGGGAAGCCGACACCGCGCGCGCGGCAGCCAAGATCGAAGTATTTATTGCAGAATTGCTCGCCTTTGATGGCGTAGACTCTGCCACTGCACCAAGAGCGGTCATAAGCCTTCTTGAACGCGATGAAAACGGCGTCTATGCGCTAGTCGCTGGTCGAATTCATGGCCCCGGGTACGTCACTTCGTTTTCCATAATGCTCAACGCCTGGTTAGCCAGCAAGGCGTATCGCGTCCCGGTAGACTCCGTGTCATTGGACGAGAGCCGCAAGCAGTCGCTTGCTTTCCATTGGAAAGCCGTTGCGAGGTTATGCGCCACGCTTCCAAAAAAGAGCTGGCCTGTGACGCCCCTCATGAAACGACTCCGCGTAGGCCGCCCGCGAGACACTGGCCCGATACCGCCGCCTCACGCCTTGGTTCGCTTTTATGCAGGTGTCGCCGGCGACCCGCTCAGGGCTGCCTTGGAATTCCGAATGCCGTTTCTCTCCGCAATTTCTGACAACGCTTGGGACTTTGTTGGGGCGGATTGGGAGTTGGCTGAAGCGGTCGACCGGCGGAAGCTGAAAGCTGCCCGTCGCAACCAGTTTACGGACCTCTCATCGAGCACGCATAATTCGGTAACCGCCGATCCTGCGAAGGCGCTTGCACATCTCGAAAGTCAATGGTCGTTGGATCCACGCGCCGAGCGGAGACATTGGCAGACATGGTGGGCGCCCAATGCTTGATATTGAATACCTGGCGACTCCCCGGAGTTTTGATGGTCCGCTGATCTATCGATATCGCACTGGTTCGTTCTACGTCGCGATGCGAGCTGCTGTCGAGGCCAGCCTAGGGGCTAGCAGGAACCTCAGCGACGGCCTCGGCTCGAATTATGGCGGACTCTTTGACAAGGATATCTCATTCTTTGACTGGCGCGACACACGATCCAATAGCCAGATTGTTTCGTCCGTCATCGCATCGCTGCCCGAAACTCATTTAGTGCTCTTCGCGCAAGACGACTGCCCGATCTTTCGGGGCAAAAACTGGCCCGCGGTGAGCTCCCATTGTCTCGTTGTTGATGAGACCGTAGCCACCGCCGAGACGGTCTCGGCGCTCACCAAGTATCTTGATGCGAACTCCGCGCTCGGCTCCAACGGCGTACTCAGCTCGCAGGTGGAGTTTTTACGCTACTTTGTCGACTTCGTCGGTTCGGAAGCGATGCAATTATGCGATTTCATTCACGCGTTCAACGAGGCAATACTTCTCCACGTGGATCGTCAGACGACAATATTTGACGCCACGGCAGCTCCGCTTTCGGCTCCCAAACGTCGCAACGAGATTGCTAAGCATCTCGATGAATTATTGGGGCGCGCGGACGGCGCATCTATCATGGCGCTTACGCGGGCACTTGCGAAACGTTATCCTTCTGCGGATCGCGGCGCCCGAATACTCTGTGATCTTGCCGAACGTGCAATCTCTAAGCTCACGAAAATTGCATTAAAGGCCGCGCAGCGACCGCCATCGTTTCTGGCGCCTTCACCTGCTCGCTCCACGCTCATATGGATCGGCCTAATGTGCGCTTGGTCTACCCCGATCCGCGACGAGCTCACGTCCCAGCAACAGTTCGGATTGTATCCGAGTCTTTCGCTGCTGCGTTTGTTCCAAATGCTCATCGACTTGCATGCGCGCCTAGTTGCGGTCGAAAACGATGATCCGTTTCATGGTTTATGGCGCCGTATTGATCGCTCTATTGCCCAACGGGAAAAGGGTGGTCCGCTTGACGAACTGCTCTCCGCGACGATGAAGTTTCTGGATCAGGTGCAATTTATTGACGCGCGTTGGGTCAATTCGTTCAAAATGCACCTGCAACGCCGATTCGGACCGATGCCCGTTAGCGCCGTGACCCGCTCTACGGTGCCCGTCGATGAAGGGCGTTGGCCCGCAATATTGTTTGGGCTTGATTCGTTTCGGGACTTCATTGCAAGTCGCTCCGCTGCGGGTCGCGATGCGGTCCCGTTGGTTCTCGTTGGAGAGCCGGGTTTAGGGAAGCGCACCTTAGGCCGGTATTACGCCATGGCCATGGTATGCAACCACCCTACATCAAAGCCGTGCGTTACTCATTGTCATGCCTGTCGTAATATTCTTGGAGACACGTCATTTGATTTGTTGCCGTTCGACGCATCGAAACTGGCGGCGGACAGCTCCATCGAATTCGAGCTAACGAAGAAACTCGATCATCTTCGGACGGCGATCCGCGACAAGCAGCTTACTGTTCTGTTGTACAACGCCGCGCATATTTCGCTGCTCTTGTCCAGATACCTAAAAACTCTTGAGTCGGCGACAAATCACGAGACGTGGATTCTTTGCGTCAACAATCTGAATGAGCTCAATCCAGCTCTTATTTCTCGTAGCGACGTATGGCGCATCAAACCCTTGACGAAGGACGAGGCGACCAGCGTCGTCCGAGAACTTTCGAGCGGAACTGATCTCGATAGCAGGCTTGTTGAAATTATCGCTCGGGCGGGGGCCGGGTCGCCCGCACGCTTGCAGCAACTCACATCCATTGTGCTTGCGGCCAGCGCATATACGATTGAGCAAGGCCGCGCCAGCCTTGGACTCGATTGGGGAGGCCCCCTTCTAGGATTCTGTGAATATTTGCTGGGAAAAGCACCGGCCACTTCGCCGGACTTTTCACGCTTCGCATCAATTGTTACGCGAGAGCGGCTGGAAACTGTCCTTTCCGAAATGAGGCTCACATTTCTGGGTGGTGATCCAGGTGAGCCGGCTTTTCTGCATCTTGAGGGCGCTCCGCTGGACCGGTTAGTCAAGATGGTTGAGAATAACGCCGCCTGTAACGAGCAGCCGTGGCTGCATTCCTGGGAGAAACTGTGTGTCGCCTGGACAGCAGATGACCTTGTAGAGGAAAATGGGTTGTCTGCCCTTGTGGCTCGTAGTCATGCTGTATTCCGTGCGGCGCCGTAGTCAGCTGCGCTTTCCTCGAGAATTGTTCCAATAATTACCAATCACATCCAAGCACACAGCTTCGGCGTGGCGGCATGGAAGGCAATCATCGTCGGTACAGCTGTAAGAAGCATTGGGCCGGAATTGCTGTCCGTTGCATGGGCCAAACTTCTTCTTGGTCTTGATGAATGTCTCCAACATGCCGAGTTCTCGAATGACCCGGTAGAAGAACCGAAGTCCCGGACTATTCCACCGCGAAATGAAATGGCGCTCGTCATGGGTGATCGTGCTGGGCTTATAATTCGGTGCTATTCCAAAAGACTTCCCGTACAGCAATTCGTACAGCTCGACGATCAATGGGATTGTGAGATGCACTGGGGTTTCGGAGCTGTGCTTTCTTAGATAAGGGTAGACACCTCTATATGCGAGGCGGTAATTTCGCATCTTTCTAGTATCGGTTTCGAGAGGAAAATACGAGGCACTTCGCTGCGCTTCATCCATCCCATCGAAAGTTGCCTGGAGCTGGTCAAGGTACGAGAAGAACTCTTCGGCCTTTTTCAGCGCATGCACAATTTCGCTGGAAAATTCATAGAAATCTTTTGCAAAAGTCTCAGTCTCTGAGCGCCATAAATTGTGCACAGCGGCAAGCTTGGCGAGCAGCTGCGACTTGACGAGGTCGGCCTCCCTGACTGTGTCGCTTGCATTCGAGGGAGGTTCCGCAGTGTTCGCGTCCAGGCCTTCGATTGCTTTAGCGACGTGTTGCCTAATGCTTTTCAGTCGAGCGTCTGTTTTGGTCCGACTGGTAGCCCTTGCTCGCTCAGTTTCAGTCAAGTACACGGCAGAAATCGACTTCAGTAAACTGACCCCGCGCGCCATTGTTGTTTGGTCGTAGCTTCCCGTCGGAATGGCATGTTCAAGGATGTTCCAAATAATAAGGCCGTAGGTCTCATCTGAATACATCAGTCATTCCAAGCGCGGCGTATACTCGTGTGTCGGCCATAACAAGATGACCTCACCTCACGGAGGTCAAGTAATTGATGTGCCGTTGCGGTCAAGACCGCTAGCAAATTCGCGGGGAACAGTAAAAGTGTAAATTGCCGCGCTTCAAAACACCAATGTCAGCTGCGCTTCGGCACTGATGTCAGAGTGCAGAGCCGAAAGCGATACAGATCGAGGGTGGTCGTTTTGACTCGCTCACGCGACAGATTGCCGGCGAGATAGTCGATGCGCCCAGCATCGTCGACGGTTCTTTCGAACTCCTCGCTCTGGGTGTGAATCGGCTTCCAACTTGGGGGCTGACTCACATCTGATGAAGTTTTTGCCGAGCTTGCGGTTCTCCAACGGGGGAATCAACGCCATGCGAGCCGGAATTCGAATTTCGTCGCTTGTGCCGAGCGGACTGGTTATTGAGAGTGTAAGTAATTCATCTGACTCGATTATTTTGGCCGTCCGATCCGAAGCCGGAATGGCCGAGTGCCCATTGTGCGGCTCGAGATCGCGACGAATTCATAGCCGATACGACAGACAAGTCGCGGATTTGCCCTGTGCCGGCAATCATCAAGGCATTCCGGTAACAATGTCGTCTGCTGGCGATGCGCCCCTTGAACGAAACCCTTCATCGTTCCCCCGCGATTCAGCTAGGGAATCATAGCATCGGTCAGGTTTTCACACAGCCTGGGTCCAAAGCGGTCCTGACCGCTGTGAATCGGCGTGGGGTCCCGGTACCGATCGGCGCGTAAAGCTATTGATCCACCTGGCGGCGCAGGGGTCACTCTTGGAGGCTTGTTCACACCGTTACGTTGGATCCCATTCAATAATTTGTATCGGTGTCGGATTCCATCCTGAACATGGATTGTAGAACTGGGGGCAGTTCGACATCACGACCAGCGTGTCCTTCTCGGCCTTGAGTTCGACGAAGTCGCCAGGGGTCGAGAGTCCTTCAATGATTTCTGCGGATCCGTCGGCCTGGACAGACACGTTCATGAAGAAGTTGACGTTGGCGTGAATGTCTCTGGCAGACATCCCACGTTGCTTGAGGGCGGTGAGGAAGTTGTCGCGACAGGCACACGTGCCGCTGATTCCGTACCGCAACTTGTTCACTTGACTGCTGCAGGCGCCCCCAATGGTGTCATGTCGGCCGACAGTATCTTCGACGACCGTCATCAAGACATCAGCCACATCGGAGTAGAGCTTGAATCCGTTAGTCACATAGATCGTTCGGTTCAGCTTGATCGAATTGGCGTTGTTGTAACGAACCTCGGGATTCGCAAGATCGAAGGCGAGAAAGTCCACCGCCTGCTGACCTCCGATATCGATGATCCTGAGATGTCTTCCACGCGGAATCTCGGAGACATAGTTGTTGGCTCCCGCGGCCACTATCGTGTCTTTCACGGTCTTGCCGGGGATGGCCGTCGCCGCGCGCATCTTTGCATCGCCATTCAAGCTGCGGGCGTGTTCCATTTTCAAAGCGGCAACCTTTGCTTGCTCGGCCGCCATCTTGCGCGCCAGAGAGGCGCGTTCTTGATCCGACCCGGTATTTTCAAGAAGAATGCCTGCCATGTCCGGCCCCGTTTGCAAGAACAATGCGAGAAAGCATAGGCCGCTGTTCTCCGGCCGGTCCATGAACCGATTATCTAAATTGCGTTGAAGCCAAGCATTGCGAGCAGGGCGCCGCTTGATTATTGGGCAGATTGGGGCCGGAGCAGTGATGCAAAAATAGCCAAGGAGAATTTCGAAATTGTCTTGCGGAAGTTACAGCGGAGACCGCGACTGCGCGGGAACTGGGCGATCAGGTCTGCCGAGCCGCCTGCAATTGCCAATATTCGTGGCACAGATCGTGCATCGTGGTTCTGCAAAGGCTCCAAACGCGAGAACGCCCGATGCAGCCGACTACGATCGCACTGGTCAAGGAATCCCACGGTTGGGTGGTGCCAATCTCGGAGCAGGCTGCCGGCATATTCTATGCGCGCTTATTCGAGACGTCCCCTAAGCTGAAGCCACTGTTCAAGAGCGATGTAAAGGAGCAGGGGCGCAAGCTTATGGCTACGATCGCAGTCGTCGTGAACTCGCTCGATCGCCTCGGGGAGGTGCTTCCGGCAGTGCAGGCGCTGGCCGTCCGTCACGCGGGCTACGGAGTTCGTAGCCAGGATTATGATGTCGTCGGCAATGCGCTGATCTGGACGCTTGCAACAGGCCTCGGGGATCGCTTTTCCGAACAGCACAAGGCCGCCTGGATCGAAGTTTATACGGCTCTTGCCACCATCATGCGCACAGCCGCGTCTGAATCCCGTCTTGCAGCGGAGTGAATCATGTTCGTCGCGGAAGCTTTGCCTTGGGCGGCATCTTCCATTCAATGGAAGTGCCGAAGCTTCGACAGGACGGTCGCTACATCGGCCTCGTCCTATGTTCTCGCTCGGCTCAGGGGAGATATTCTGTCGGCCTATTTCAAGCCGAGCGCCAAACTGTATCTGAAGGTACTTACCTCGCGCTACCAGACGAGCGTAGCGCCCGTGCGTGAAGCGCTCGCGGTACTGTCAGGCGCGGGGCTCGTGGTATCGGAGAGCCAGCGTGGATTCCGGGTCGCGCCGGCATCGCGGGCGGATTTCGTCGATATCGCCAACCTCCGCAAGCAACTCGAGATTTCGGCGCTTGGACTGTCGATAGCGAGAGGCGACGAGCCCTGGCTGCGCGAAATTCGTAGGATCCACGAGATGTTCTCACAAATGTCGCAAAAGGCAGGGCACGACGAGCCGATCTCCGACGCCTGGGAGGCATGGCATCGCGAATTTCACTTCTCGCTGATTTCGGAATGCGGTTCTCCAACCCTGTTGAACTTCTGGTCGCAACTGCACGACCGCTTCGACCGCTATCGTCGTCTGACGCTCCCGTCAGGGTCATACATGGCAGGAACCGCAAGCGACCACGGCGATATCATGGAAGCCGTGATCGGGCGGGATATCGCTCGGGCATCGAAATTGATGAGCGGCCACATTCAGGCGATCACCGATATCGTGCTGGAGCAATACGTCGAGTGACGGCCGTGCCCTCCTTCCAGGATGCCGGGTCTTCCGGCGCCAAGCGACCTGCAATGCTGGTAGCCCAGAGGTCGCGACACAGGATTCGTCAGTTTCGGCTTCATCGTCCCGAGACGGCCGAGGAGGCCGTTGCTGTGCATGCCGCGAGCACAGGGCCGGCCGCCTATATGGCGGGAGGCATCGACCTCATCGCCGCATTGAAGACGGGCGCGCCTTTGCGAGATCTCATCCATCTGGATAAATTGCCGGGATGGGCATCAATCACTGAGCGCGACGACTGCATTCTGATCGGCTCAGGCGCGACGCATCAGATGGTTGCAAACAACCGAGCCGTTTGCGCAACCTATCCGGGCCTTTGCGAAGCGTGGTCGAGGCTCGCCAATAATCGTATCCGCAACAAGGGCACCATTGGCGGAAATCTGATGGCCCGCAATCCGGCGTATGATTTTCCGATCGTCGTGATGGCGGCGGGTGCCGCGCTCGGGTTTCTCGATTCGAATCTCGCTACTCAAGAGCTAGGTGTGGAACGCCTGGCCGAGCTGCCGCCGGGAGCCCTGTTGACAAGCATAGCATTACCACGGGCGAGATGGGTTGGCTTCGTCGTTCGATTGGAGTGGAAGCCGATCGTGGCCTTTGCGTTGTCCTTTCACCGCGAGCAGGAGGAACTGATAGGCCGGCTCGCTGTCGGCTGCGGCTATCCCACCCCGGTCGGATCGACCTTGCATTTTGACAGAGGAGTGATTGAGCGTGGCTCGCGAGAAACCGCGGCGGATATGACGGAACAGCTCTGCAGTTCATTGCCGGCGCCGCGAACCGACTGGCGCGCTAGCTCTGAATATCGAAATCACCTCCTTCGCGTGCTGGTACGGCGGGAGATCGAACGGATGCGTGCGAGGGAGCTAGCTCTTGAAACTTGACTTGAACTTGTCCATTAACGGTAAGCCTCATTCGCTCGCAGTCGCAACCAACACTACACTGGCTGAATTTCTTCGCGAAGACCTTCATCTCACCGGTTGTCGCGTCGCCTGTGATGGAGAGATTTGCGGGGCGTGCACGGTACTTATCGACGGCCGTCCTGTAGCCGCGTGCTCGACCTTTGCGTTTCAGGCCGATGGTTCCCTGATCGAGACGATCGAGGGACTCTCGAATGGCGGCGGCGATCTGCATCCGATTCAGCAGTCGTTCATGGAACTGAATGCCTTTCAGTGTGGCTTCTGTACGGCCGGCTTCGTGATGTCGGTGAAAGCGCTTCTCGCCTCCGATCCTTGCCCGGATGACCAGACGATTCTGGAGTGGCTCAGGTCGAACGTATGCAGGTGCACGGGTTACAAGTCCATTCTGGCCGCCGCGCGGCTGGCCGCGGACAGGATGCGGGGCAAAACCTGATGTTCACCTTGCCAGCGCATCGCAACGCGCCGGAACGGCTCGATGGCCGGCACAAGGTTCGAGGTGCCGTGCGCTTCACGACCGATCTCAGTCTACCTAACATGGTTCACGCCAAGGTATTGCGCAGTCCGCATGCCCATGCGGTCATCCAATCGATCGATGGCAGAAAGGCGCTGGAGTTGCCCGGTGTTCTGGCCGTCGTCACGGGTGAGGATATCTCGTCTCTTCCCGATCCTTTTTACGGTGTGGGGATTCGGGATCAGCCGGTTCTGGCGATCGGCAAGGTGCGTTATGTTGGTGATATGGTTGCTGCGGTCGTCGCTGAAGACGAGCACACCGCCTTCAGGGCCCTTGAGCTGATCGACGTCGAATATCGTCAACTCACGCCTGTGACGACGATCGCCGAGGCTTTGGCAAGTGACGCTCCGGCGCTATTCGATGAGCCGTCGTCCGGCTCTCCCCTCGTCGTCGGTGCTGGAGCCCAGAGCTTGAAGGAGCCGGCAAAAAACGTTCTTTACGAATTCCGCTACGAGCGCGGGGATGTAGAGGTGGCGCTGCGAAGCGCCGATCGGGTATTTACGGACAGCTTCTATTTTTCGCGGATCCATCACTACCATCTCGAACCCTACGTCAATGTAGCCCGTGCCGACGAGGAGAGCATCGAGATATGGTCCTGCAATCAGGATCCATTCATCCTGCGCAACGATCTCTCGCGGATGTTTGGATATCCGCTGCATAATGTGCGGATCCACACGGCGATGATTGGCGGCGGGTTTGGAGCGAAAAGCTACTGCAAGATGGAACCCCTCGTGGTCTTCCTGGCGAGGCAGGTGCAGCGGCCGGTCCGCCTTTGCCTCACGATGGACGAGGCGTTCCATACGCTAAGCAAGCACGCGGCGTTCCTGACGCTCACGTCCGGCGTCTCGGAAGACGGCCGGCTGATCGCGAGACGATCGGAGATAAGGCTGGATGGCGGCGCCTATAGCGACGCAAGCGTCAGCACCACGATCAAGACCGGCTACCGTATCCCCGGCCCGTATCGATGGGATGCGATCTCGACTGTCGCCACGGCGGTGCGGACCAACACGGTGCCGGGCGGTTCATTCAGGGGCTTCGGCGGTACGCAGGCGAGCTTCGCCTCGGAATCGCAGATCGATATGATCGCGCGCCGCCTCGGGCTCGATCCACTGGAGTTTCGACGCAAGAACATGCTGCCTGTCGGCGTCCCCTATGCGCCCGGCGACAGCGGGTTGGACAGCGATTTCGAAGTAGGACTCGTGAAAGCTGCGCAGTTGATTGGCTATGGAAAGCAGCCGAGACGGCGCGGCCACGGTATTGGCTTGAGCGTCGGATTGAAGGACGGGGGAGGGACCGGCAATCAGGCGATGGCGGAAGTGAAGGTCAGCGATGCCGGAGAGATCCTTGTCCGCGCCGCCGCGGTCGAAATAGGCCAAGGCGTCGGCACCGTGCTCGGCATCATTGCTGCTAATATCCTCGATCGGCCTCTGTCTGTGGTGAAGTACGGTGAAATCGACACCGACCACACGCCACTCGACACCGGTACGCATGTGAGTTTTGCGACCGCAGTGAGCGGTCGCGCCGTCGAAGAGGCGGCTATGGATGTAAAGAATCAGCTTCTTGCCTTTGCCGCGGAACGCCTTGGTTGTGACGCCGCGCAGCTCATTCTGTCCGACTGGACTATCCGCAAGGGCAACGAGTCGTTCCCCTTGCAGAAGATGCTGGGTGACTATTTCGGTCCCGTTGGAACGCAGTTCGTCGGCAAGGGTAGATTCAAGATCCCTTACGATCAGGCCGCCCCGCTCGGATCGCGGAATTTTTTCTGGATGCCGTGCTGGTCCGCGGCCGAGGTCGAGGTCGACGAGGAAACCGGAAACATCACCGTGCTCAAACTGGTCGTCGGGACGGACGCCGGCCGGGCCCTCAACCTTTCAGCATGCCACGGCCAACTCGAAGGCGCGGCTTTGCAGGCCTTGGGCCAGAGCCTCTTCGAGGAGCTCAGCTACGACGGAGTGGCACCCGCGAACGCCGATCCAATCAATTACCGCGTTCCGCTCGTTACCGACGTGCCGGCGGAATTCGAGAGCTTTATCGAGGAGCACGGCATGGGTCCGGGCCCGGGGGGAGCCAAGGGTATCGGAGAAGCCGGAATGCTTGGAATTGCCGCGGCAGTTGCCAATGCCGTCGAGGACGCGGTGGGCGTGCGCGTCACACAACTGCCGATCACGCCCGAGAGGGTGTGGACCGCGTTGCAGGCCATGAAGCGGGCTCACTCGGAGAGCGCCGCGGGAATTTAGATATTTTGGCTGGATCGCGCAGCCTGCATTTGCCGCAGCACCATTTCCTGCCTGTCATTGGCTAAAACAAGCGAAAAACCTCTGCATTTTCTGGCACGCGACTTGCTGACCTGTTCACAGGTCATAATTTGGAGGCGCCGGATGATAGCGCGTTTGTTTGCCTTGATTGCCGTTTGCACCGTCGTAGCGGCTGGCTTATGTCGCGAGGCATCGGCCGTCGAAAAGGTAGGTATCCGCCTCAATTGGGTGCCTGGAACCGAGCACTCCTTCCTGTATCTCGGAAGAGAGAAAGGCTGGTTCGCCGAAGCGGGCATTGATCTCGACATCATCGCGGGCCAGGGGTCGACCGTTTCAGTGAAGACAGTTGGCGCGGGGGAGACTCCCTTCGCAATCGCCGACGTGGCGACTGTGGCGCGCGCCTGGGAAGCCGGAGTTCCGGTCGTCGCCGTCGCCGTGCTGCTCAAGGAAAGTCCCACGGTGGTCTACTCGCTCAAGTCAAATAACATCACCAAAATGGCGGATCTGTGCGGCAAGAAGCTCGGCTTGAACATCAAGAGCACGACGACCGAGCAGTATCGCGCCATGCTGCGCATGGCCAATTTGAAGGATTGCGACATCACGGAGATCCCGGTCGCGGGCGGCGGGGCCAAAGAGGTTATGTCAGGTGCGGTCGATGCCGCGATAATTTTTTCGTACGAAGAGCCGGCCCAACTGCAGTCGAAGGGTGAGCAGCTCAATCTGATCTCCGCGGGCCAGTTCTTCAAGCTCTATAGCTTGTCGATCATCACGAATGTCGACACGGCGACCAAGAGGAAGGACCTCGTCGATTCCTTCGTCAAAGTCACCGAGAAAAGCATCAAGTACGCACGGGAGCACCCGGACGAAGCCAAGCAGGCCTTCCTGAAGACGGCGCCGGAAGCGGATCTCGCTTACGAAAATCTCAAGTTCGACCTCTTTTCCAAGCTTCTCGCGGCCGATGACCCGAGCGGGAATTCGGTCGGCAAGGGGACCGCGGAAGGCTGGATCCATTCGCTCAAGTTGCTTCACGAGCTTGGCATCGTGAAGACGGACATCGATCCCGCCGGCAAGTTCCTCGTGGTGCAGTAGGGTGAAGATGCTGACCATCCTAAAAAAGGCGATGCCGATCGCGCTGTTCTGCGCTGTGTGGGAGGCGGCCTGTATCGTCATGAAGATTCCAAACTACATCGTTCCGGCACCGCATCGGGTCCTGGAAAAAGTGGTTGGGAGTTGGTCTCTGCTTTACACGCACTCACTGACTTCGGTCGCCGAGATACTGCTGGGCTTCATTCTAGCGAGCGTCTGCGCGCTGCTATGTGCGATCGCGATGGTTCATTCGCGCCGGGTAGAGGCCATTCTTGAACCTTTTCTGGTGGTGTCCCAGGTGATCCCGAAAGTGGCGCTGGCACCGCTCTTCATCATCTGGTTCGGACACGGTATCCTGCCCAAGATCATCATCGCGATGCTGATCGCGTTCTTTCCGGTACTTGTCAATGCTGTGCTCGGCTTGCGCTCGATAGATGCGGAAATCATTGAGCTCATGGATTCGATTGCCGCCAACAAGAGGCAGACGTTTTGGCGCGTCCGGCTGCCCAACTCGCTTCCGTACATTTTTCCCGCGCTGAAGGTCGCGGCACTCCTCAGTATCGTCGGGGCAATGGTCGGGGAATTTGTCGGGTCCGACCGCGGACTCGGCTATCTCATGATCATCGGCGACGTGAATCTCGATACTGATCTTCTGTTTGCAGCGCTCGTCGTCGTTACCGCATTTGGAATGGTGTTTTACGCGGTCATCGAGGCGTTCGAGCGAAGGATCGAAAGCCGCTACGGAAAAGGTGATATTCGGCAGCAACTGGTGACGATCTAGCGCATGGGAAAAAATGTCCGACTTGTTCCAATTGCCGCCGCAGATACCGCTTCCAGGGTGGATCCGCTAAAGGCGGCGATTTCGCTCGCGGGCGTCGACCTGGCTTTCCCCAGCGATGCGGGGCCCGTCAAGGTTCTCTCGTCCATCGACCTGCGTGTCGAAAAGCAGGAGTTCATTTCGATTGTCGGACGATCGGGTTGCGGCAAGTCGACTCTCCTGCGTGTGATTGCCGGACTGCTAACTCCTTTGGTGGGGCAGATCTCGGTGATGGGAACTTCGGCCGCGGAGGCGCGGCTCTACCGCTCGTTCGGAATCGTCTTCCAGAGCAATGTCATGTTGCCCTGGCTGACCGCACTGCAAAACGTGCGACTGCCGCTTGACGTGGTCCCGCCATCGTCCATCCCGCCGCGTCATAGTCCGGAGGTGCTGCTCAACATGGTCGGTCTTGAGGGGCAGGGATCGAAATATCCACGACAGCTGTCTGGCGGCATGCGCCAGCGGGTGGCGATCGCGCGGGCCCTCTCTTTCGATCCCCCGATCCTGCTGATGGATGAGCCGTTCGCGGCGGTCGATGCGCTGATCCGACAGAAGCTGCACCTGCTACTCATGGACATTAGCGCGAAAACGCAGAAGACCGTCGTCTTCATTACGCACGATGTGTACGAAGCGGTATTGCTGAGCGACAGGGTGCTGGTGATGTCCGACCGTCCGGGCACGATCGTAGCCGACGTGAAAATTCCATTTGCACGCCCCCGCCAGCCGTCGCTGCGTGCCGATCCCGTCTACATCAATCTGTGTTCGCAAATTCTCGATCGCCTCATGCAGGAATGAGGCAGCTGATCAAAATGGAGGCATCCGGAAGCGCCTAATGCGGAATTTAGTTTTCATGCTGCTCGCAAGCGAGGCGTCGAGGCGGCTAGGCTCGATGCATCAGACGAAGCAAGGAGTGCGGACGTGACGACTCTTGAACAATCCCGGGTGTACACAGCATACGAGGAGACGCCGGCGCAGATGATCGTTCGCCGCATCCTGGAGAAGATTCCGACCGACGCCAGCGCGGCGGCAAGGATGCTCCCGGCGGAATGCTATACGTCTGCCGAATTCTTTGAGTTCGAGCGCAAGGAGGTTTTTGCGCGTTCCTGGCTTTGCGTCGGACGTATCGAGCAGGTCGCCAATCCCGGTGATTGCATATCAGCCCGACCGGCGGGTGAGCCGATTCTCATCACGCGGACAACTGCCGGAGAGCTTCGCGCCATGGCGGCGGTTTGTCGTCATCGGGGTCAGGTCATCCCGTGTGCGGGCAATCAGAAGACATTGCGATGCCCGCTGCACTACTGGACCTACGATCTCGAAGGAAAGCTGATCGGTGCCCCTCACATGGGCCGCGACGAGACTATTGAACTGCGGAAGTCGGAGCGGCTTACGCCGGTCAAGCTTGAGGTCTGGCACGGGTTTATATTCGTCAACCTCGACCCACTCGCCGAGGCTCTTGCTCCGAGCTTGGCGAAGGTCGAGTCGTTTTGGTCGGGATACGAAAATGCGGATCTGATCGGCATCCCGCCCAAATTGGCGGACAAGCCGTTGCCGTGGAACTGGAAGGTCCAGGTCGAGAATTTCACGGATGCCTATCACCCGGAATTTGTCCATCGCGGCACGCACGACTTTGCGCCAAGCGTGATGGCCGATGGTGGCGTTGTCTTCACGGACATGAAGGCCGGAGACAATGCGATCGTTAGGACCGTGCCGATGCTGAAGCCGGACGGCGGCATGAACAGGGATGGCTGGGGCGAAGACCCCGCATTCCCTCCGATCGCGACGATCTCGGCCGCCCAACGCCAGCAGCTGACATTCGTGATGATTCCGCCGAGCATGACGATGGTGTTCGCTCCGAACGCGATTGCCTTCACGATGCTCTCTGCAACGGGCGTCGAGGCGACATTTGCGTCGAGCGACCGGCAGACCGCCGGAGGTTGGTTGCTGCCGCGATCGACGACGGAGCTACCCGACTTCAACGAACGCGCGGCCCAGGTCATGGAAGGCGGCGCAAAGATCTGGGCCCAGGACGTGCCTGAGAATACCGGCATGCAGTACAGCAAGAAATCTCGCTTCGCTCCGGAGGGCATTTATGGACCGCTCGAAACCACGCTCGTTCAGTTCAACGCCTGGCTCATCGAGGCTTATCAAAAGGCCGCCCAGCGGCTCTAGGGCAGCGCATGTATCGAGCACGCCGGTTGTAGCCGTTGAGGCCGCGGCCGATCCCCGGTATTTCGATTTCGTGACTCACTGCGCCCTCACCACACTGTCGATGGGGACGGTCGCGGAAGCGCTTTGTGCCGTGTCGCCATTGTCTCGGGCATGGACAAACCGCGTGATGGAGCTTCTGCGTTTCGTCAAGGCCTGAGGTTGTCAACAAGACCACGATTAAGCAGGCTGGCACCAGGGCTGTCCGGCCGGATACAAGAAGGAGGCGAGCCTTGGACATGCCACTCCACGAGAATCGGACGGAGATTCCGGTGCTGGGATTGCGCAATTATTGGTACCCTGCGATTGCGATCTGGCGGGTTCGGAAGAAGCCGAAGGCGATAAGCCTGCTTGGCGAAAAGATCGTGCTGTTTCGCGACAATGGCAGGATTTACGCGTTGGCGGATCGATGCTCACACCGTGGTGCGCCGCTGTCGATGGGCAAGTGCCTCTATCCCGGCAGCGGAACGGTGAGCTGTCCGTACCACGGCTGGACATTTGACGGCGCCACCGGGAAGCTCGTGGCAAAGCTGATGGAAGGCAGCGAAACACCGCTGCCCGCGCGCGCGGCGATCAAATCCTATCCCGTCCATGAACATGCCGGATTCATCTGGCTGTTCGTTGGCGATATGGACCCGGTGCCATTCGAAACCGATCTTCCGGAGTGCATCACGGACCGATCGCAGTGGTTCTCGATCAGCAATTGGAGAACCTACCGCTGCAATTGGCGGCTGTTGATGGACAATCTTTCGCATGAGCAGCACGCGCCGTTCCTGCATCGAGATTCGCCTGAACTGCTGTTTCAGCCGATCTTCAAGCATGCAACGCGCAATTCGACGGAAGAACTAGACGACGGAAGGGGGATAGGTCATCACGCAGCCGGTGGCGTACATGTCACGCACTATCCCGGACTCGGCGCGTTCCCGCCGCCTCAGGAGGCTTGGTATCGAGTACTCAAGCCCAGCGGCCGTGGCAAGGACATGAGCCAGGGAGACGAGGCGACGTCAAAATACGGGATAAAATTTCGGCACATGAACATGCTGCCGAGCATCGCCCTGATAGGACGGCCGACCGGCAATTTTTTTACATGCCGGATTGTCGCGCCGGTCGATGAGAGCACCACGATCCTCTACAATCTCAATCTATTCCGTCGGCGCGGCTCGTTCACTGCACTGCTCAACTCGTTGAAATGGGCGTTCTGGTCTTCATGGGCCCATGATTGGCTGTTCTCCGACCAGGACAAGTACGTGGTGGAACGCATTCGCCCAGGCACCGAACTCCTCTCCAGAACGGACACAGGACTGATGGCCTGGAGATGGTTCATGTCCAGGAACGCCAGGCGGCCTGACGCCCCGGTGGCTGCACCTGAATCTAAGACCGAGCCGGTGGAGGCCTGAGATGACCTTTGGAAACTCGCGGCTGTATCGATCGGTCTTCTTCGTGCTGGGTCTTGCGGCATGTTACGCCGTCTATCCATCGAAAGCAGAGAAGGCACAGGCGCTTGCGCACGTATCAGTTCGTCTCAATTTCCTTCCCGGCGTGGAGCATTCGTTTCTCTATCTGGGAAAGCAGAAAGGGTGGTACGCCGAACAAGGCATCGACCTCGAGGTCGTTCCCGGGCAGGGTTCGACTGTCGCGGTAAAGACCGTTGGCAGCGGCGAGGATCAATTCGCGATCGCGGACACGGGATCGGTCGCACGCGGCTGGGAAGCCGGGGTGCCGTTGGTCTATGTGGCATTGTTGCTCAAGCATACACCGGCTGCGATCTTCTCGCTGTCTTCGCAAAACATCGTCGCGATGCGCGATTTGTGCGGCAAGAAGGTTGGCGTCAACCTCAAGAGCACCACCGCCGAGCAGTATCACGCCATGGTCAGGCTGGCAAAGTTGGACTGTTCCATCGAGGAGATTCCAATCAACTCCGGCGGCAGCAAGGAGGTGCTGACCAATGCCGTCGATGCGGCGGTCAATTTCTCATACACGGACGCGCTTCGCGTCAAACTGAAGGGTGGCGTCAATGTCATTCCCGCTACCCAGTTTTTTGATTTTTTTAGCCTGGGTATCATCACCAATCAGAAATTTCTTTCCGAGAACCGGGATCTCGTCCGCCGCTTCCTGACCGTAACGTTCCGCAGTCTTGACTACACGTTTGCTCACAAGGACGAGGCGATGGAGGCCTTCCTGAAGATCGTGCCGGAAGCCGATCAGACCTACGAGTCGGCAAAGTTCGATATGTTCGGAGAGCTTGTACGAGACAGTGATGCCGGGCACCGCGGCGGCCAGCAGTCTCGAGCACAGTGGGAGTCGACCATGCGGACGTTACATGATGTCGGGCTAACAAAGTCGCTTCTGAGCGTGGACGGGAAATTTGTTGACCTCGCAAGCCAATAAGATGGCTAAGCAGTCAAAGCGTGAAGAGACGGAGGAGTATGGGTGGCTTCGGATACAAAATTGCGAACGCGTGACTTCCGAGACGGAGAAGGGCTTGCCCCATTGGCCTAGCAGGCTGTTGAAGAAGTCAGTAGCGAAGCGGTTTGGATCGTGATTCCCTGGGATCGGCGTTGATTCAGGGGGCTGGCGATGCGGGGAAGTGACGAAGGGTCTGGCTCGCTTTTCAGTTATGTAGACTTGGAGGCTCGGGTTCGCGTGGATCATCCGCTACGCGTGATCCGGGGCTTGGCGAATGCGGCGCTGAACGATTTGTCAGGGGATTTCGGCAAGCTCTACACAGACTTCGGTCGCCCCTCGATCGCGCCGGAGAAGTTGCTTCGGGCAATGCTCTTGCAGGCATTCTATGGGGTTCGCTCGGAGCGGCATCTGATGGAGCGAATGGAGTTCGATCTTCTGTTTCGCTGGTTCGTCGGGCTTGGGGTGGACGATCCAGTTTGGGACCATTCGACCTTCTCGAAGAACCGCGACCGGCTGCTTGCGGGCGAAATTGCGGCCAAATTCCTGAACGCGCTTTTGGCGCAGCCGAAGATAAAACGTCTGCTATCGAACGATCACTTCTCGGTGGACGGCACGCTGATTGAAGCATGGGCTTCGATCAAGAGCTTCCGGAGGAGGGATGGCTGCGACAAAGACCAGGACGGTCCAGGACGCAATGCCGAGCGTAGCTTCCACAAGGAGAAGCGATCCAACGAGACCCACGCGAGCACGACCGATCCCGAGGCCCGGCTCTACAAGAAGGGCGACGGTCAGCCTGCCAAGCTCAGCTATATGGGGCATGCGTTGATGGAGAACCGCAATGGTTTGGCGATTCTGGGTGGAGTGAGCCAAGCCACGGGCACGGCGGAACGGGAGGCGGCGCTTGCCATGATCGACAAACGCCGATGCGCGAAGCGGATTACTCTGGGAGCTGACAAGGCCTATGACGTCACGCAGTTCGTGCACGACCTGAGAGACAGGTCGGTGACACCGCATATTGCGATCGACGGACATCTGAGCAAGACCGGCAAACGGCGAAAGACGGCGGTCGATGCGCGCACCACGCGCCATGCCGGCTATGACATCAGCCAGCGTTGTCGCAAACGCATCGAAGAAGTATTCGGCTGGATCAAAAGCTCCGCGGGCCTGGCAAAGGTAAAGCTCCGAGGACGCGACCGGGTGGATGCCGCCTTCGTCCTGGCACTTGCGGCCTATAATCTGATCCGCCTGCCCAAGCTTCTGGCGGCGCTGGCATGAGCATCCGGGGCAGATGGCGCGTCGTCGAGACACCAGGCTACGATATGGCCGGGGCAGGCGCATATATCCTGTTCGATGGGGACGGCGGCGAGTTTGCCTTAGACTGCCTCACGGGCTCCATTCATGCCCCCTGCGACGGCGATGCTATCGAGTTCAGCTGGCAGGGAAACGACGAAATGGAGCCAGCCAGTGGCGGCGGCTGGGCCGAACTGCAAGATGACGGCTCCCTCAAGGGCGAAATCTGCCTCCTCGACGGCGACGACGTCCCATTTATCGCACGTCGAGCAAACACTTCTTCAACGGCCTGCTAAGTCTATTTGTGCCTTTCTTCGTCGCGGGTCCTTGGTACAAAAGGCCACGTGGTGCTGGGAAACCGTCCCACTTTTCTTGCCGGCGGTGGACAACCTCTTACGTCGGGTTCAATCTAGTTGAAAGCCATGGAGCGACGGTCGTGCCCGATAATCATGGCGAAGCCATTAAGATACTAATTAGCGATGACCCCTTAAAGAGGTTTCTATTGTCAGGCGACCCGACGGTTACTATGCGATACGGCCGGAGCGATGGGAAGAAGAGGTCAATTGGCGCGTGGACTCATTCACGGGCGGATGCCTCCCTATAGAGTGGGAGTCGGGAGTTTTTGAAAGCGTCGGTCGAGCCGAGAAGCAGGCATTTGCTGACTATCGTTGGTTAGTTGAACGCAAGCGGTCCCTGGATGGCACCGATCAGCTTACGTAATGTAGGATTTTGGTCAACCGTAAAGAATTTGAGATGCTCAATCGAACGTTTCTGTTTGGCGCCATGCTGGCGACCGTGTCGGGTCTGACGACGCCAGCCTTCGCGGCTGTCGTCTACACCCATGATGCCGGCGTTTGGCACATGATCGGCGACGTTGAACCAGATACCTCCGACAGCGCCTGCATATTCGAGACCTCGTTGGCGACTGCCCATGTCCAGATCAATATTTTTCCGAAGACCGGAATCCCCGATCATGTCACCATGACGCTTGCGGATCCAAAAGGCACATGGCGTCCAAGACAGACCATAGCCGTCAGGACTTTGTTCTTGGGCGACAACGTCGACGTCACGCCGTTCTTTCTGGCCGCGACCGCCAACAACAACGAAAAAATCACCTTCCGGGATTTGCCTCTGAATTTTCTTTCGAATTTCGGGCATGCCAATTCCATCACCCTATTCCGTGAGGATCCCAAGGAAACATTCATTGACCTCACCGGGACCAGTGAGCTGCTGAAGGGCTTGGAAGATTGCAAGGCGAGCCTGATTAACCCACCGGGCGACACCAATGTCACCATTCCAGCTAACCCGGTGGCGCAATCCGCTCGCAGCCCGGATGTCGTCGCGGCCAAACCGGTCGAAACCCAGCAACCTGTCCGAACCGAGTCGCTCATTCAGAGTCCGCAACCTGCTGCGCCCAGCAGTGGCGTGGTTGCTTCAGGGATGAAGGCGAATGATTATCTGAACGAATTCATGTACGCCGTCGAGCATCGTGACGATGCGTCCGTCCGCAAGTTCATCGCTGCAGGCAAGCCGGGTGTCAACGACAGGCTTGATGACTTCACGGCCCTGATGTGGGCCGTCGACATGGACGACTGCAGCTGCAGCTATCATGCTCCCACGCCCATGATCACCAAGATGCTGATCGATGCCGGTGCCGACGTCAACGCCGTGCATGACGGCGAGACCGTCCTCAATTTTGCAACGGGAGTCCTGCTGAAGACCGACATTGAGCATTATCTTGGGCCTGCTTTCCAGGTGATCCAGATGCTCGTTGATGCGCGCGCAACTTCCAACGCGACCGACTTCGTCAATTCTGCACGATACCCTGCTGCCTTTCAGATCGTCCTGAAGTCGAATCATATCGATAAATTCGAAGGTCCTGTGGCAACCGCAGCATTGGTCAACGCTGGACTGAGCGCCAACCTTGAAACGATCAAGACGCTGATCAAGTCCGGCGCCAAACTCGACGGTGTAGAGGTTGTGGACGCCGCGGTGGCCAGCTACAGGCCCGGCAAGTCCGAAATTGTCATGGCGTTGCTGGCCGCCGGAGCCAAACTGAGCAATCCGTTGGCGCATGGATTGACGCTGCTTGGAGAAGCCGCGCGATACAACGACATCCCGCTTGTGAAGGCGCTGATCGCATCAAAGGTCGACGTCAACCAGTCGAACGATAACGGCGAGATGGTCTTACAGCTGGCAGCCGGCACGGTTGTCACGAAAGAGGACAAGCAAGCGGATGCCACGGTGGTCACGCTTTTAATCAAGGCCGGCGCCCGTGTCGATGACCGTATCGAGGGGACGGCGTTGTGGCGAGCGGCCGGGCATAACAATTCGGCCATCGTGGCCGCACTGATCAAGGCCGGTGCTCCGCTTGACGTTCCGTCGAATGTGGGAAGGTTCATCCGCGGACAAACCCCCTTGAAGGCGTCGTTGGACGACGTCCCCGAAGACAGGAAATGCGAGACCATGAAGATACTGGCGGAAGCCGGAGCCAATCCCAACGTGACGGAAACGGACGGGGATGCCGTTATTCTCTCGGCAGTCTACAAATGCGACGCCGACGCGGTCAGGCTGCTGATCTCCAAGAAGGCCGATCTGACCGTGAGGTATAAGGATGTCGGCGTAATGGAAGCTGCGAGAGCCGATCTTGTGCCGATGCTGTTCGATGCCGGTGCCAAGGCTCAAGCAAACATACTAGCAAAACGCTTCTCGAATGATGATACGGACGGGGAAGACGGCGAACTGGAAACGCTTCCCGTCTTCCTGGCGCACGGAGCCGACGTCAACGCGGACTTCGCAGCCACCGGGCCGCCACTTTTTTCCGCTGCTTTCTACGGCAAGCCGAGGCTCGCCAAGGCCCTCATCGCGGCGGGAGCCAACATCAACTGGCGGGTCAAGGAAAATAACGCAAGCCTCCTGGACGCGGCCATGGCTGGCAAGAGCCGTCGAAAGACGCCTGAGGACATCGCAAATTCCCAGGCCGTCATCGACGTCCTGAAAGCCGCCGGCGAGCCTCAATTTCAACCTCAACCGGAGCCTCAATTTCAATCGCAACCTCGTTTGAGCGCCGCCGACGCGCTGCGGGCTCAGGTCGATTGCGGCAAATTTCACTACGACGACGAGGAAAAAATCACCACGGACAACGCCTTGGCGGCGTGTACGCGGGCGATTAATGAGAATGCGAAGGATGACCAAGCGTATGCCACGCGGGCGAATATTTTTCTGAAAAAGAACAATCTCGATGGAGCATTGTCTGATTTTAACCAATACATTTTGCTCAAGCCCAAAAACGCTGACGGTTATTCCGGTCGCGCAGAAGTCTACCACAGAAAAGGCAATCTCGATAAGGCCATCGCGGATGTTTCGCGCTACATAGAGATATCTGACGCAGACTCGAAAGAAATTGATCCGAATGATAAAGGTTTTCCGCTGGGGTACTCTCAGCGAGCCGAGCTGTACGAGGCAAAGGGCGACAGGGACCACGCCATCGCCGATTACAAGAAAGTTCTTGAATTAGACCCCATAGATCAAGAGGCATTTCAAAAGCTGAAGTCCTACGGCATCAAGATAATCGAGGCGCCAAACGGGTGGGGGATGGAAGTCTACAAAGAGCCGAAGTTTCAATGAGGACACCCTCCGCGTAGTCGCCAGAAGCTGCATTTGATCCGGTGCCCGGGTTCGTCACTTGGCTGCATAGGCGCCTTTATCAAAAGCTGCCGTGACGGCCCCGGAATGGGGCGTCCGGTGTACCCCGAAGCGGACACAACTCGGACATCGTTGGAGGTCCGGTTCGTGCCAATTGCCGAAGTAGGTAGGCGTCTGAGTTGCGCCTGCTGCCCCCGAAGGAACCCGGCTTGCGCTTCGTTGTCGTAGTCGCCATGAAGGCTGAAATTTAAAATGGAGTGAAACAATGCGTCTGAATTTGGCCATATCAGCTATCGTGCTTGTCGTGCTCCCGGCTTCGGCACAGTCGATCACGCAAGAGGACCTGGATCGTTGTGCTTCGCAAGGCGGTCTGCCTTACAAAACGGCGATTGAAAATTGCACGCACCTAATCGAGGGCGGCAAGCTTTCGCGTACCAATCTGCTCGAAGTCTATAGCAATCGTGGTGACGCTTACGAAACAATTGGCCAATATGACGACGAGATTGCCGATGACACCGCAATGCTTCAAATCGACCCGGAGTCGGCAAACGCCTACAACAACCGCGCTTGGGCTTATCACCTAAAAGGGCAAGATGCCAAAGCCCTGCTCGACGCTCAAAAGGCCGTGGCTCTTGACCCTGAATATGGGAGTGCCCTGGAATCCAGGGCAGAGATTTACGAGAAGCTCGGACAGCAGGACCGATTATCGCTCCACGCTGAGGCTTCGCGACATTGACCATAAGCTTATTGAAAACGCCAAAGCGGGACTTAGGCGCTTGTATGCCACGCCATAAATAAATTAGTCGGTTCGGGCGTCCGAGATGTCCGTATTGGCCGACGCCAATGCGCACTATGGGACGGACGCCGTGTCCGTTGACCATAACCGGAAATCAAGCCGCCCAATTGATTTACCCGGCCCCATGCCATGTCATCGTCACAGCTGTTAAGGAAGCCGTAAGCGTCGCCGCCGATGTGAAGAAGCGGGTTGACCAGCTCAAGAAGGACGGCAAAAACTCCGGCCTACTGCTGGTTGCCAACAGCGACCGCGAATTTCGCTTCGTGGCACTGAGCGTACAGAAAGGAGGACGCCTCGTCTCATTGCTGGTTTTATGGCATCAGACAGTCCATTTTTTCAGGCCTTCCACGATGCGATTAAAATTGCTCACCAGCCCGACCAACACGCCAAGAAGTCCGCTAAGCGTTGTAAATACGGTAAAGGGGTCTGGCGCCATGAACAGTTCGTTCCGCAGATGCCAAGAATAGATATCCTTCGCCAGCAAAAAAACGATCAGCGTGATCAGATACCCGATCGCCAAGCGCTGGGAAAAAGGCTGCTTCCTGGAGATCACGATTTCCGATGTCAGGAAAATTGCCAACACCGTGATCGATGACAGGGTGAAGTAGAATAGAAGCTTTTCCAAAGCTTGGATTTCCATGCTCCTCGGAATTTTGCCGATTCTCGAGAATTGAAGCGCGCCATTTGATCCAACGGAGGTCGTGGCCACAAATGGTAGAGTATGATTTCGTGGCACTTCAGCGCTGGTGCGAGCGATATTGATTTCGCTGTAGGGCGGCGCAGCGCTGGATTGAACGACGTTGGTGGCAACAAGAACGCGCTCATTCCAGCTCCCGTCGGAACTTCTCGCAATATCCAGTAGATGGCTGGACCCACCATCATCCTCGGATACGATGACGTGCGCTTCATTACTGGTCTGCGCAATGTCGACATCTCGAATCGAGCTAGTTGAAACGAATGCGGTTTCGATGTTCTGCATGTCGTGGCTGTAATAAACCTTCTTCGAGTCAGCGGAAATCACGGCGATGTGGGGTCGGCCGGATTCACCGAAAGCCGCTTTCACGAACTGATCCGCACGAACTTCGATTGCGCCGAACAGCCGGGTGTAATCGCCCCATTCGACTCGGTGAACCTGATCAATTTCGGAGTTGACCAGCACATTATTCGCCCAATAGGTCGAGGGTGGTATCTTTTGATAGTAAGTGTGTTTGTCATCCTGGCGGGAATTGAAAACATAAAGCTCATTCCTTGGCGAAACAAACAGCAAGGGAGGATCCTGCACCAGACAGTCGACGGTGTTCCCTGCCGGATTCCAGCATCGGTTATGGGCGGTGTCTCCAGCGTCCCCGCGATATTCTCGAAGCTTGTTATTGGCCAGGTCCGAGATGATGCTGTTTGCCTGCGGTCCCAAGCTTGAAAAGAACTTATCCTGATCGGCGAGCTGCCTGAGAACGTAGTATTGGCGCAATAGCTCGTATCGTCCTTGTCCCGCCTGTTGCCAATGTATCTGTTCGGTCTTCCATTCCGAATTAGGCGCCTTGAAGTGATGATAAAGGGCTCCACCCCAGCGCCACCAACCTTCGTGGCGGCTGGCAATGTGGAGTACTCGATCAGTGTCCATGTCGATTTGGACGCCGCGCACCCCCTCGCTAAAAGCACCAATGTTGGCGAGACTGAAGTTTCCGATAAAGTCGCTGTTCCAAGGCCCCTTGATTTCTTCTGGGGCAGACCAGTTTCCTCCTCTATTCGTGACATATAAAAAGGTCCAAAGATATCCATCGCCGTAAGCGCGAGGCGAGCGCAAGTTTTTCGAAAATGAAATGTGCGCGTAGTGATCGGGATCGATCATGAGCGAGACGTTGTCGAGCTTTTCTTCGTCGGGTCTAATGCCGAGGTTTGGTACCTTGAGCGCAACTTCGTGTTTCCATGTGCTGCCGAAATCGGTCGACATGGCAAAAATAATGCTGCTGGTGCCGGCGTCTTTTTCGATCCATGCCAGGTATAATGTACCGTTGTTGCCGACGATCAAGCTGCGCATGGTCGCGTTGGAAATTGAAGCCTGCGTGTCGCTCCTTATTTCGGTCGAATTGTGTTTGGTCAGCGAATGGAAGGAGAATGCGCAGATCAAAATGAAATCGATCAATACGATGACGATTAGGGAGATTCGAAGGAATCGCGCGTAGCTTCGTCCGGTACTGCCCGCTTCAGTCGCGCTCATTATTTTTTAACCCCCTGCTTTCGTTTGCCCTAGCTTTCAAATGGCCGTCTGCGAACTCCTCACGCCGGTAGCCCTGCGCGTACGTCTCCTCCTGTTCTTCATTAAGGCCAAGGCCTCGACACGAAGCTATCGTAGGTTAGGGTCACGAATCCGATCTTGCGCAGCTCGGCAGCCAACCAACCTTCGTTGGTTTCGCTAAAGCCGCCGATGGTGTGTGCTGTGACGACGGCTGGCAGGTGGCCCTTAGCGTTAGCCGGAAAACGCAGTTCGCCACCAACCTCGACCTTTTCTAAAGGTGTCCCAACGGCAGCTTGAGAAATGTCAGAAAACGTCGCTGACGGAAAGCTTACCCTGTCGGATGATAGAGTTGGCGCTGACACCAAAAGAGCTAGCCCACAAATTATTAGGCTAAATAATTCTGCGATCAGCGCGTATCTTAGCCCTCGGCAGCACTGTTCTTCGACGCGTGCCACTTAGACGGCTCCCACTGGCGGCGCAGGCCGAGATTGGTTCCTTGACGCGGCTCGCCAAGGTCACGAGTTGCCCGACCAGTGACCCGCTCATCAAAGCATGTCAGCCATCGATGGGCCAGTCCTATGTCCGATAATGGGATGGTCCGGCCGTGCTCCCGCCCCACCGGTATAGAATCCTGGGTAGGGGCGCCAAAGACAAGGAGCACGCCATGTCCCAGAAGCTCGAGAGCGCAATCGCCGTGATCGGCATCGATATCGGCAAGAACTCGTTCCACGTTGTAGGCCACGACGATCGTGGTGCCATCGTGCTGCGGCAGAAGTGGTCGCGTGGCCAGGTCGAGGCCCGATTTGCCAAACACATCACCGCAACTGGCGAGGCGGCGTTGAGGGCGAAAATCCCGTCGAAACCTCGAAGACGGAACTTGCAACGCCAACGGAAAGAAAAAGGAGAATGATCAAGCCGCCGCTCGTTGCAAGCCCGCGTTGGACGCCGGAGGAAGACGATCGGCTCAGGCGTTTAGCAATGGAAGGCCAGAGCGCTGGCGTCATTTCAGAACTGCTGAAGCGTAAAGTTACCGCGGTTTGGGCTCGAGCTCACAAGCTCGGAATTTCCTTGAAGGCCATTACCGTGAGGCGGCCTAAACTCCTAGCTACGCACATCTCGCGTTCCAATCGGCACGAAACCTGCATGTAAAATTGCACCGAGTAAGGGGGCCGGTCCCGGTTCCCTTGCCTGGGGTTTCCTCGCAAACCTTTGGCCGTCGCCCCTCCCCGGTAGCGACGGCCATTTTTTAAATTTTTATCGCTCTTCGTCCGGATGTATCCATCGGTAAGGCGTGATCTCCTGTGTCGCGGTCAGCTTGGTCATGTGGACCGGCGGGGCGTAGCGGCCTTTCCGGCATGACCGGCATTTCAGCGCGGCCTCCAGCTTCCAGATCGGGGTATCCCGCGGCCGGCGGATGGCGCCTTATCCGGCAACAGCTGCTTCGTCTCTTTCGGAAAGTCTTTGCGCATCGATATTTCTGCTGCATCTCCCGGCGATAACACAGCCTGATCGAATGCCGGTTGGAGGTCCGCGAAAATGTCGTACAAAGAGATCGCCTTCACGTGCTTAGCCATCAATTCCTGTATGCATTCGGCAAGCGTGCCGTGGAAAACGAGATAGGGCTGTGTGCCATGACACCGCTGACTGTTCAACGATGGCCATTTTTTTAGTTCGGCAGGGGCGTTATAGTCGATTGGCGTGCCTTCTCTGAACATCGTCGGCTCTCTGCTCAGCGCCGCTTCCAGCTCCCGGCTTGGCGCTTTGGTACAAAAGCTTCCTCAGCTTCCTTCAACACACGCCGCAGCTTGCGGGCGGCCAACAGCGCGGCTTGCACATTTGCATCCATCGACCCCTCTTCGAAGAAGATGATAACTTCGCAATTGGGGCATTGCCTCGAATAGCCGCTTTGGAGTCTACGCGCCCGATCTCTGAAATTGCACCGACATCTGGTGCAGCGAATTTGAACCGAGTCGGACATTTGAGTTCGCTTTCAGTGGAGAGCGAGTGCTTGGCGCCGCAACCGTCTGGCAAGACTTAAAGCCTGACGAATTGAGCTGTTGGTTGACTCACTTTCAAAGACTACCGCTTCCGCACAATGGGTGCATTTCATCGAGTAGCCGCCGCGAATCTTACGAGCTTTTTCCTTCATGAAACCCCCACACTTTGGGCATTGTACTTTGATAAAGTCGGACATGGTGGCCTGTTCAACGTTAGCC
>Ga0182014_10000689_pt1 | contig 45782 bp, 40 predicted proteins | sample 612S2DmetaG_FD_120489 | JGI IMG/M metagenome (GOLD analysis project Ga0182014, IMG submission 120489) | Permafrost microbial communities from Stordalen Mire, Sweden - 612S2D metaG | ecosystem: Environmental > Terrestrial > Soil > Wetlands > Permafrost | place: Sweden: Stordalen | collected... | reverse complement strand
CTCCTTCGCCCCCGGCCAGGATTTTGCCGACCCCTATGCCGGCCTGCCCGGCGCCGGACCGGACCTCGTGTTCACCGGCAACATGGACTACTGGCCCAATGCCGACGCCATGCTCTGGTTTGCCCATGAGGTGATGCCGGAACTGCGGCGGCACCGCCCGGGGCTGCGCCTGCATATCGTCGGCGCCAATCCCGGCGCCGATATCAAGGGGCTGGCACGGCTGGCCGGCATCTCTGTAACCGGCCGGGTGGCGGACGTGCGCCCCTGGCTGGCGCATGCCGCGCTCGCCGTGGCGCCGCTGCGGATCGCGCGGGGGATTCAGAACAAGGTGCTCGAGGCCATGGCGATGGGCAAACCAGTGGTGGCCACATCGGCCGCCTTCGAGGGCATCCGCGCCGAGCCCGGGCGCGACCTGTTGGTGGCGGATGGCGTGGCGGAAACGGTGCGCTGCGTGCTGGAGGTGCTGGAGGGACGACACCCCGGCATCGGGGCGGCCGGGCGCGCGCTCATCGAGGCGCGCTATTCCTGGCAGTCCGGACTGGCGCGGCTGGACCACATCCTGGCCGCTTCCCGGGGGCCTGCCCCCGGGCTCTTGACCCGGGGGACGGGGCCATGAGCGCGCCGGCCACCGCCGGGCCGTGGGACGCGCTGCGGCCGACCGTGCCCGTCCTCGCCGCGGGGGTGGTCGCCTGGGCGCTGCTGTTCCGCCCCGAGATCGCCCGGGCGGTGGCGACCTGGGACGCCTCGACCGCCTACGGCCATTGCTGGCTCGTGCTGCCGATCGCGCTGTATCTCGCCTGGGACCGGCGCACGGCGGCGGCCGGCGCGGTGCCGCGCCCGACCCTGTGGCCGGCGTTGCTGGCCATTCCCGCAACCCTCGCCTGGCTGGCTGCCGAACGGGTCGGGATCATGGAAGGGCGGCAACTGGTGGCCGTCGGCTTCGTGCAGTTGCTGTTCCTGGTGGTGCTGGGCTGGCGGCTGGCCTGGGCGTTCAGCGCGCCGCTGCTCTACCTGTTCTTCCTGGTGCCGTTCGGCGCCTTCCTGACTAACGACCTGCAGCGCTTCACCGCCGCCTTCACCGATATCGGGCTGCAGATAACCGGCATCCCCTTCGTCATGGACCAGCTCGTCATCGAGATCCCGGAGGGCACGTTCTACATTGCCGAGGCCTGCGCCGGGCTGCGCTTCCTGATCGCCGCGATCGCCTTCGGCGCGCTCTATGCCTGCCTGATCTATCGCAGCCCGTGGCGCCGCGTGGCGTTCATGCTGGCTTCCTGCGTCATTCCGGTGATCGCCAACGGGTTCCGTGCGCTCGGCATCATCGTGCTGGGCCATATCCTGGGCAGCGCCCAGGCGGTCGCGGCCGATCACGTCATCTATGGCTGGGTGTTCTTCTCGACGGTCATTCTCCTGCTCATCCTGGCCGGGCTGCCGTTCCGCGAGGACCGGGGAGAGCCACCGACGCCGAAGCCGGAAACCGCGCCTCCCCCTGCCACCTCCGCCCTCTGGCTGGCTGGTGTTCTGCTGGCGGCAGGAGCGGTGGTCGGCCCCGCGGTGGGCGCCGCGATCGACCGCGGCGGCGCCGGCGTGCCCGTCGTCGCGCTGGCCGCCTTCGTCCCCGGTCCGGGCTGCAGCACGTCCGGCGCGCAGACCACCACCTGGTCCGGGCAACGCAACGCCCTGCGCTCCGGCGTGCAGCACTTCACCTGCGGCGACTTTTCGTTGACCGCAACGATCGCCGTGTTTCCGGCGCGCGCCAACCCCGCCCTGCCGATCGCCGTGCGGCGCACCGCCGGGACGGAGGATCTGGCGGAGGATATCGTCACCACTCCGCTCGTCGTCGCGCATACGCCGTGGCAACTGGTGGGGACGCAGCAGCCCGACCACGTGACCGCCAGCGCCCTGTGGATCGATGGCAACCCAGCCCTGGGCGGGCTGGCCGGGCGGCTGCGCCAGGCCCGCACCAGCCTGTTCGGCGGCGACTTCGCGCCGGTGCTGGCGATCGTGGCCCTCGACGGCGATGGCGCCCCGATGGACCTGCGCCAGCGCCAGCAGGCGGGCACGGCGATCCGCGCCTTCCTGGATGCCCAGGACGGCCTGAACGAGCACATCGTCGCGCTGGCGCGCGCGGCGGCGCACTGATGCGCATTCTCTACAGCCACCGCATCCAATCGCGCGACGGCATGAGCGTGCATCTGGAAGAGCTGGTCGCGGCGTTCCGCCAGCAGGGCCACGTGGTACAGGTGGTGGGGCCGGGCTTCTACGCGGCGACGGGCTTCGGCGGCGAGAGCCGCACGGTCGCGCTGCTGCGCCGGCTGCTGCCCGGGGTGGCGGGCGAGCTGGCCGAACTGGCCTACAACCTGCCGGCCTATTGCCGCCTGCGCCGGGCCTGCCGGACGTTCCGCCCGGACCTGATCTACGAGCGCGCCAACCTTTTCTATCTCGCCGGCGCCTGGCTCGCCCGGCGCACCGGGTTGCCTTACTTCCTCGAGGTGAATTCTCCCCTCGCCGAGGAGCGCGCCCGCCACGGCGGGCTGAGGCTGCGTGCCCTGGCCGGCGCCGCCGAGCGCCATACCTGGCGCTACGCCGATTGCGTGCTGGCGGTGACCGAGGTGTTGCGCCAGCGCATCCTGGCGGCGGGATGCGCCCCGGAGCGGGTCCGCGTGGTGCCCAACGGCGTGTGGCTGGAGCGGTTTTCCGGGCCGGAGCCGGCCCCCGGGTCGAAGCCCCCGGGTCGAAGCCCCCGGGGGCCGGGGGCGGCCGGGCGCCCGCCGGTGCTGGGCTTCGTCGGCTTCGTGCGCGACTGGCACGGGCTCGACGCCGTCATCCGCGGGTTGGCGCAGGCCGAGGCCAGTCTGTTGGTGGTCGGCGAAGGCCCGGCGCGGCCCGGGCTGGAGGCGCTGGCGGCCTCGCTCGGGGTGGCGGAGCGGGTGCATTTCACCGGCCTGGTGGCGCACGATCAGGTGCCGCGGACCGTGGCCGGGTTCGACATCGCGTTGCAGCCGCGGGTGGTGGACTACGCCTCACCGCTGAAGATCTTCGACTACATGGCGGCGGGGCGCGCCATCGTGGCGCCAGACCAGCCCAATATCCGCGAAGTACTGGAGCACGAGCGCACGGCGCTGCTGTTCGACCCCGCCTGCGAGGGCGCGATGTGGGCAGCGATCGCGCGGCTGCTCGGCGATGCGGCATTGCGGCGCCGGCTGGGCGCGGCGGCGCGGGCCGAACTTGAACGGCGCGACTTCACCTGGCCGGGCAATGCCGCCAGGATCGTCGCCTGGGCCGAGGCCGCCCGCAGACCCGGAGGGCACCCGAACACGCCATGATGATGCTCGACCGCATTGCCACCTTCCTGCTGGTGCCGCCCATCAACCTGCTGCTGCTGGCGCTGGCGGGATTTGCGCTGCGGCGGCGCCGGGCCGGACGCATCCTGTGCGGCCTGGGGCTGGCCGGGCTGCTGGTGACGGCGCTGCCGCTGACCGGGCAGCTGCTGTACCTGGGCCTCGAGCAGTTCACCGACCCCCCGGCCGGTGCCCCGGCGCCCGCCGCCATCGTCATCCTGAGCGCCGACGTGAACCAGACCAGCGACACTCCGGGCACGCTCGGCGTCGGTTTCCTCACCCTCGAGCGCATCCGCGCCGGAGCCACCCTGCAACGTGCCTCCGGACTGCCGGTGCTGGTGAGCGGCGGCGTGATCGGACAAGGCCAGCAGTCGCTGGCGGAATTGATGACACGCAGCCTCGGGACGGATTTCGCCACTCCGGTGCGCTGGCAGGAACGCACCTCCCGCAACACCTGGGAGAACGCCGCCAACAGCGCGGCGATCCTGCAGGCCGAGGGCGTCCGCTCGGTGTTCCTGGTCACCCATGCCTGGCACATGCGCCGGTCGCTGATCGCCTTCCGCCATTTCGGCATTACGGCCACCCCGGCCCCGGTGCCGTTCAGCCGGGCCCTGCATCTCTGGCGCGGCGAGCTCGTCCCGACCGTGGGGGCCTGGGTGGACAGCTACTACGCCCTGCATGAATGGGTGGGCTGTGCCTGGTACGCGCTGCGGGCCTGGTTGTGACAACGGCGGCGGAAGTCTTCGACGATCTCGAGACGCTGCCGCCGGATTGCGCCGAATTGTTCGCGGCCGGAGCGCGGCACAGTTTTCAGCTCGGCCGCCCCTGGTTCCGTGCCGTGCTGACCGAGGCCATGCCGGCGGGCGCGCGGGCGCTGTTCCTGCTGTGCCGGACAGGAAAGGGACCCGGGGTCCTGTTCCCGTTGCGCACCCTGGCCGGCGGCGCGCGGCTGGAGGGGCTGAGCACCCTCTATTCCTGTCTCTACCAGCCGCTCGCGCCAGCGCGGGCGAGCCCGGCGGAACTGCGCGCCGCCGGACAGGCGTTTGGCGATTTCTGCCAGGGCTGGGGCACGGTGCGACTGGACGCGCTGGATGGCGACTGGCCCGGCCTGCCGCCACTGCTGGAAGGGGCGCGGGCCGCCGGGTTGGCCGTCCTGCGCTTCAACCATTTCGGCAACTGGTATGAAGGCGTGGCCGGGCGGTCCTGGGCCGAGTACCTCGCCGCCCGGCCGGGCGCGCTGCGTGAAACCATCCGCCGCCGCCTCGGCCAGGCCGAACGCGATACCCGGACCACGCTGGAGACGATCGACTCCGGGGCCGGGCTGGAGGCGGGCATCGGCGCCTATGAAGATGTCTATGCGCGCAGTTGGAAGGGGACAGAACCGTTCCCCCGCTTCAGCGCGGCGCTGATGCGCGCGGCCGCCGCCGAGGGCGCCCTGCGGCTGGGGCTGCTGCGGCTGGACGGCAGGCCGGTCGCGGCACAGTACTGGGTGGTCGCCGGCGGTCGCGCCACGGTGCTCAAGCTGACACATGACGAGGCGGCGCGGGCGCGTTCGCCCGGCACCGTGCTGACCGCCGCGATGATCCGCGACCTGCTGGAGCGGGAGCGGGTCGCGGAGCTTGATTTCGGCCGCGGCGACGATGCCTACAAATCGCTTTGGACCGGTAGCCGCCGGCAGCGCATCGGCGTCGTGCTGGCCAACCCACGGCGGCCGGCCGGCCTGCTGGCGCTGGCCCGGCACCGGCTGGGACGGCCCGTGCGGAACTGGCTGCGCGGGTAGCAAGGCCAGGCCCGGCAGAAAATCGGATATCCCGGAAATGTTGGGCAAAGCGATATCGATATATGGAACAGGCCAGCGTTGGTCTTTTGTTGGTTTTGTGCTGATTTTCGCTGCGATCTGCATTTATATCCAGACAGCAACAGGGGCGTATTTTGTGGGTAGAGGACTAGGTGTTGATGGTGGGATATGTAATGACGAAGCTTCCCATTTCGTCAACTCCCTGCTGGTGTTCGATTATATCGCAGACGGAATTCCGTCCAATCCTTTGTATTATGCCAGAGAATATTATATGCACTTTCCGCGGGTTTCGATCGGGCATTGGCCGCCGATGTTCTATGTGGTGCAGGCCGGGATAATGGGCCTGTTTGGGCGGTCGGGCGCAGTGGCGATAGCCTCGGAGGCCGCAATAGCGGCCTTGGCGCTTGGCTGGGTCGCGAGCTTTGTGCGCCGCCGCGTGGGTTGGCTGGCCGGTTTGGCCGCAGGCGCTGCAGCGCTCGCCTCGCCGGAGCTGATGGCGCAACTCAACCAGGTGCTGATCGACATCTTCCTGGCGCTGTGGCTGCTCGGAGCGGCCCTGTCATGGGCGGCATTCGCCGCCCGGCCGGGAGCCGGGCGGGCCGCGGTTTTCACGGTCTGCGCCATCGGCGCGATCATGACAAAGGGCAGCGGCCTCGCCCTGGCGTTGCTGCCGCTGCTGCATGCGGTACTGGTCCGCGATGCGCGCGCGCTGCTCGACCGGCGGGCCTGGCTGGCCGCGGCGGTAATCGGGGCGACCACACTGCCGTGGTACCTGCTTACCTACCGGATGGCCGCAACTGGTTTCAACTACGCCTGGGGTTGGCGGTACACGGTGGAGGCTCTGCGGGCCTACGTGAAATTCTTTGTCGCTGCCGTCGGCGTGATCGGCGCGATTGGCTGCGCGGCCGGAGCGATCGGCGCCGTGCGTCCGCGCGGCGGTGCGGCCGACCATCCGCTGGCGGCGCTGGTCGCCCTGGTGGCGGTGGTCATGCTGTTTTACGCCGTCGTGCCGGCGGACATCACGTCACGCTATGTCGTTTGCGTCGTGCCAGCCGCGATGGTCGTGGCAGCGGTCGGCGTGGCCCGCCTGCTGCGCCCGCTGGCCGGACGTCTGCGCGGGCTGTCCGGCGTGGTCGTGGCCGCGCTGCTGTTGTTCAACGCAGCAACACTGATGCGCGTGCCCCATGTGACTCCCTTCGGAGCGGACATGGTAACGGGGCTGGTCCTTCATGCGGAGAACTCCAATCCGCTCGTCCTCGTCGCGGGATCGAGCGCCACCGAGGGGGCGCTCATTGCCGCGTTTGCCGAGGCGGACCGGGACCGCCGGCATTACGTGATCCGCGCCACGAAAGTTCTTTCGAGCTCGACCTTCCTGGGCACGCAGTACGCGCTGCGCTTTGCCGACACACCGGACGTCGAACGCTGGCTCGCTGACGCCGGGATCGGCTGGGTGGTGGTGGACGACTCGCCGGACGGAGCCCTGCTGGAACACGATCGCCAGGTGCTTGCCATCGCCGCGAGCAGACCGGCTGGCTGGGACCTGGTGGGATCGCACCGGACCGCCGAGGGCGAGATACGCCTCTACAGGCTTGCCGGGGCGACGCCGTCAGCGGCGCAGATAAGCGATGCCCTGCAAAGAGAGCGGCCTGCCATGGCAGGGGAAACGCCTTTGTCAACGCGCTGAAAGCGATCGCGCGCTGGCTTTGCGTCTCTCCGCCATCCTATAAACATCCGTGGCCTTGGGGGCATCGCGGGTTTGCCATGGAAATCTTCCCTTACATTTTCAGCGTGCTGCTCGCTGCCCTGGTGATGTGGTGGAGTCGTCTGATGGCGACACGCAAGCCCGGCACACCGGTGACGGGTCTGTTCAGATACCGCGACAAGCCCGGCAAGTTGCTCCCGACCGCGGCGAAGACCGCGCCCCGGTGGTAGACGGCGATGCGCGACCTTGCCTTCATGGTGATGTTCCTGTTCATGCTGGCCAACGCGACGCGTTGCCTGCATACCGGAACGATGCTATGGGCGTGGATCGCCTTGTGTACCCCTCAACAATATATGTACGGGATTGCCACACAAATCCCGTTGAATAAACTGGCCGTTGTCGCCACATTTATAGGTATTTTTGTAGATCAAACCAAGAGAAAACCATATTTTGACTGGCACATTATTCTTGTCGGTCTGTTCGTACTTCAAGGAATAATATCATACAGCGTAGGTCTGTCGAGTTCCGATCGGACATACGAACTTCTCGACAAGATGATGAAAATCTACTTACTTTGCTGTGTGATGACGATGGCCAACCGCGGCCGGCTCCAGATTCATTCTATGGTCATCATTATTTGTCTGGGAATGGGTATTCATGGGGCACTGGAAGGATTGAAATACGTTGATTCCGGCGGAGGTCATGTTGTCATCGCGCCGGCTTCGATCGGCGACAACAACTACCTGGCCATGGCCACGCTCATGGTCATGCCCCTGCTGGTTTACCTGTTCCGCTATTCCCAATCGCGCCTGCTCCAGCTTTCCTTTGTGGGCGCGCTGCTGGCCTGCTTCGCCGGCGTTGTCGCCACGGCGTCGCGCGGCGGCATGGTCGGATTGGCCGTCCTCGGCGTGTTCCTGTTCCTGCATAGCCGACGGAAGATGGTCACCCTGCTGGTGATCGCCGTCCTCGCGGGAGGGCTGCTGACCTACGCACCGGGCCAGTGGCTCGAGCGGATGGACACGATCGGCGCCGCCGACGAAGACGGCTCCTTCATGTACCGTGTGTCGTCCTGGAAGCTGAACACCATCCTGGCACTCGATCGGCCGCTGGTGGGGGGTGGATACTCGGCACTGGAGAACTGGACAATCTTCGATATCTACAGGCAGAAATTCCACCGGTTGGACAGTGTCGTCGATTCTCCAGAGCCCGTGGGGGCCTTTGCGGCACATAGCATCTATTTCGAGACCCTCGGCGATCTGGGTTTCCCTGGCTTCTTCCTGTTCATGGCCATCCTGGTCACGGGATTCCGTAATATAGGTCATATTCTGCGCTACACGCGCCATGACGAATCCCTCATATGGGCGCACGATCTTGCGGTGCTGTTCAGACTCGGCCTGATCGTGTTCATGGTGTGCGGGGCGCTGCTCAGCGCGGCGTATTTCGAGCTGCTCTACATCATGCTGACCCAGGTTTCCGTCCTGCGCCGCCACCTGGAGGAGACGGTGGCGGTGACCAGGCCGTTGCCAATGCCGATCTATGACACCGTCGTCGGCTTTCCGGCCGGATCGGGATAACCATGGCAGCGGCCACACTCTTGCCGCCGGACACTCCCATGTCTGCGGCGGACACGGGGGTCTTGACATAAAATCCTGGGTACCAGGCTGGCGGTTATGCTAGCATGTAGCTGTAAATTCTGCGTGGGTGCAATTGTGTTCTTCGGGGTGAGCTGCCTATCGTGTCATTGAGTTCGCTGGAGCATGCATGAAATCCCGTCGCCGAACGACGGGACGGGGCGTTTGATCCGTGGGCAAGGTTAAGATGTGTCAACTGACGAATTCCGATGGAAACGGTGGCTATGTCTGATGATCCGCGTCCCGAGATTGCGCCGCAGACTCCCCCCCCAGAGCAGCGGGCCGGGATCGGGAAGCGCCGGCTGCTGATCAAAGCCGCCTTGATCGGTTCGACGATACCGGTCGTGATGACAATCAGCCGCTCCGCCTCCGCCGCCTGCAGTGCGCACGCTTCCGCGGTTGCGAGTTGCCATGTCTAACCCGTGACGGCGGGCGCGCAATACCGCCCGGCAGGCACGCGCGGCGGCGATTAGAGCAATGCCAGTTTGAGCGATTCCAGTCTGTCTGGAATCGCTCCAGAAAGGCTTCCCTTCCGTCGCACCGGCGTGCCATGTGTCTCGCATGGGTGAACAGGCCATCGACTCCCGGACATGGCGGCTGCTGGAGCCGGCGGGGTTGGCGTGGCGCTGCTGGGACGAAGATTATATCGTGTTCCATTCCTGGTCAGGAATGACACACTACCTCGATGCAACCGCTGGAACGGTGTTCGAAGTGCTGCTGGATCACGCAGCCACGGTTCGCGGTCTTGCCACCGTCCTCGCTGGCCTGGCCGACACGCCGGTGACCGACAGTCTTGGCGCCCTCGTGCAACAGGTGCTCCGCCGCTTCGACGAGGTGGGGCTCGCCGAGCCGATGCCGTGATGCGACTGGGGGCAGCCCCGGAATCCGCGCTTCGCGCGCAGTTCCACACGACCGGGGTACGGCTGCGACTGGCAGGGCTTTGCGTCAACCTGCGCACTGACGTGCCGGCGGCGAGCGATCAGATCTTGCAGATGTACAGGGACCACCCGCTCGAAGCGGGCGTGGGAATCGACGATTTCCGGGTCTGGCTCTCCTACACCGATCCACTCCGGCGCTTTGTCAGACGCCGGATCCAGGTCTTCATCGATGGCGCGACGCCCTTCGAGCCGATGCCCCATCGCTTCGCCTATGTTTCGATCGAAGGGGCGCTGAACTGGTGCATCAGCGCGACCGCGATCAATGTGGTCCTGCACGCGGCCGTCGTGGAGCGCGGCGGCCTGGCCGTCATCCTGCCCGCGCCACCCGGCTCCGGTAAAAGCACGCTTTGCGCTGGCCTGGTCATGCGCGGCTGGCGGCTGCTCTCGGACGAGCACGCCGTGCTCCGTCCGGCCGACGGCCGGCTGCAACCGGTAGCCCGGCCGATCTCGTTGAAAAACGAGTCGATCGCGCTCATCCGCCAGTGGGCCCCGGACGCTCACTTCAGTCCGGTGTTCACCGGGACGATCCGCGGCGACGTTGCCTATCTCCGCCCGCCCACCGATTCCATCGCCCGGGCCACGGAAACCGCCGCGCCGGCGCTGATCGTCTCGCCCACCTACCAGGCCGGGGCGGCGGTGGCGCTGCAGCCGCTGGGCAAGAGCGAGACATTCCGGCTGCTGGCCGGCAACGCCATGAACTACCACACCACGCAGCGCTGCGGGTTCGATACCGTCGCCGGGCTGGTCGACTCCTGCGCGGCCTGGCGGCTGTCCTACGGAACCCTCGCGCAGGCCGTCGACGCCATGGAGGCACTGCTGGCACGCGTTCAAACCGGCTCCGCGTCCGGCCGTCTCGCGATAGCAACCGCTTAGCGGAGCGGGAAGATGGAGGAAGTGGCGGCGCTGTTGCTGCACAGCATGCGTGACCCGGCCTCGGTGCCCGGCCTCGGTGCCGAAGCACTCGATGACGTCCTGCACGCGGCCCGCCAGCACGCCTTGCTCGCCCGGTTGGAACACGACCTCGCCGGTCTTGGCGTTCTCCAGGACCTGCCGGAAGCGGCGAGGCGACAATTCGCCAACGCACGCGTCCGGGCCAACGCCAACGCCATCACACTGTGCTTCGAAATCGATCGCGTGCGGCGCGCACTGACCGACCTCGGCATCAGGATCGTGCTGCTCAAGGGAGCGGCCTACCGGCGGGCCGGCTTATCCGTGGCCCGCGGCCGCGTCTCTGTCGATCTCGACATCCTGGTGTCCGTTGCCGACATCGGGCGCGTCGAGCGGACACTCATCGACCGGGGCTGGCAGGCCGCGGAGATGAACCGCTACGACCAGCACTACTATCGCGACTGGATGCATGAAATTCCGCCGCTGGTGCACGGCGAGCGGGGGATTGAACTGGACGTGCATCATACGATCTTCCCGCCGGTGAGCGAAATCAGGATCGACAGCGAAACGCTGCTGGCCGCCGCGACGCCGGTTGGCGACGGCCTGTGGGTGCTGGGCCCCACCGACATGGTGCTGCACGCGGCCGCGCACCTGTTTCAGGAAAACCCGGCCGGCCATCTGCGCGACCTGCTGGACCTGCATGACCTGCTGACGCTGTTTGGCCAGCATGCCGGATTCTGGGAAAATTTGATCGAGCGGGCAGGCCGCCATGGTCTTGGCCGGCCGTTGTACTATGGCCTGCGCTACGCGGTGGACCTTGCCGGGACGGCGATTCCGGCTGCTGTTCTTAATCGGGCCAAAGCGTTGTTCGCACCGAACGCCGTACAGCTTCGCGTGATGGATTGGCTGGTGCGCTCCGCGATCGTGGCCGGGTCTCCAGGCCAGGCGAGCGCGGGCGTACTCCCGCGCTTCATGCTGTTCGCCCGCAGCCACTGGATCAAGATGCCGCCGGCCGTTCTGTTGGGTCATTCCCTGGTAAAGATCATCCACAGGATGCGCGGGAAGAGCGCGACCGATACGGGGTGAGCGCGGCCGCCGGGTTGGGACTCTACTGACGCAGTCCGACCCGGACGAACAGCGTGGAAGCGACGGAAAGGCTGGGTTTCAGCCTCGTCGGTAGAGTCCAGACATCAGGCGATCCCGAGTCGCCGCGCTTCGCTCCTGGGAACCGCCGGCGGAGACGGGTGCAGCACCAGTCCCTCCTTGTCCACATCCACCCGCGCCTCGGGATAGACCGCCAGCGCCAGATTCAGGGCGTCCTGGAACGTCGGCTTGATCTGCCTGACCTGGCGGAACCCGGCGCCGAACTGGCCATGCACCGCCGCCCAGTTTACCGGTGCCGACTTGGTCAGTGCATGCAGCCGGTAGGCCAGCCAGATATAGACGTCGATCGCCAGACTACGGGTGCCGATCGCCTTGATTGCTTCTTCGCGCACCGGCACCGGGTGGTCGCGCAACGAGCGCCAGAACCCTTCGTCCAGCCGCACCCGGTCCTGCCACAGCAAGGGCTGGTTCTCGTCGGACACGCCGGCCAGCGAGATCGCGTCCTGCACGAAAGCGCCGTTGTGCCGGGCCTCGGCGCCGTTGTCGCGCTCGGTGAAGAAGGTCAGCCGGCAGGCGGAAATCCGGCGGGCCTGCTCGGTAACCAGTTGATAGGTGCGCCCGCCGGTGGACAGCGACATCCGCCCCATCCAGGAGTTCATGGATCGGCCGAGTTCGACTTCCGGACAGTTGGTGCGCACCGCCTCGGTTTGCAGATAGAGCAGGATCAGCCGGGCAATCGAGCCGTAGGGTACGCCGATCAGCTCGCCATGCCGGTTGCGTCCGGATTCGACCAGCAGCGTGGTGCGATGGCCTTCCCGGCGCCAATAGCCGTCGTCGATGCGCTTATGGGGCAACGAGGTCATGGCAAAGCCGGCATGGGTGATGCCAAGCCGGCTTTCTTCGTCCGAAAGCACGAGGGCGGCGGCGTCGATGGCATTGCGTTGGGCCTTGCTGGCCGCAAGTGCCCGGGCGCCGTCAAGGCCGTGTTGCTGGATCAACCTGTGAACTTCACCCATAACGACATATTGAATGGGTCGTTTCAGCAGATGCAAGTGGGACTCTACTGACACAAGCTATTTGGAAGGGTATTTGTACCTACTATTAGATTCGTCAGTAGAGTCCAGTGGATAACCCCGAGTCGCGTCACTAGAGTCCCAACCTGCGTCAGTAGAGTCCTGGGGATAGATTCGACTGCCTGGGGACGAATCCATGGCCCTTGGGGGCGTCAGTAGAGTCCAAACTGCCGCGACTCGGGGGAAGGAAGAGAGCTCCCGGCCTTCTTCACGCCGTCAGCCGGCCGCGTGCGTGCAATGCCTGCACCACCTGTTCGGCCAGCGTGTCGGCCGTGGCGGTGGTGGTTACCAGGTGCAGTTCCGCTGCCGGCGGCGCTTCATAGGGCGCGTCCACGCCGGTGAAGTTGCGGATCAGCCCGGCGTCGGCGCGCTGATAGAGCCCTTTTGGGTCGCGCCGCCGGCATTCCTCGAGCGGCGTATCGACGAACACCTCGAGGAACTCGTCCGGCTCCATCCGCTCGCGCGCGAAGGCACGGTCGGAGCGGTACGGCGAAATGAACGAGGCGATCACGATCAGCCCGGCATCGGCCAGCAATCGGGCCGTTTCGGCGGCGCGGCGGATGTTCTCGATCCGGTCCGCCTCGGAAAAACCGAGATCGCGGTTGAGCCCGTGACGCAGGTTGTCGCCGTCGATGATGACGCTGTGCCGTCCCATCGCATGCAGACGCAACGCCACGAGGTTGGCGATGGTGGACTTGCCGCTGCCGGACAGGCCGGTGAACCACAGCACCGTCGGCTTCTGTCCCTTCAGCGCGGCGAGCGCGTGGCGGTCAACGGACAGGCTGTGGCGGACGATGTTGGCGGCGCCACTGGAAACCGTCTCGACCATGCCGACGCCGACGGTGGCGTTGCTCAGCCGATCGATGACGATGAAGCCGCCGAGCACGGGATTGGTGCGAAATGGCTCGACGGTGACTGGCGCCAGCAGCGCGACGCTGACCAGCGCCACCTCGTTCATGCCCAGCGTGCCAGCCGGCATGGGCGCAAAACTGTCGATATCGACGCGATGAAGGATGCGGGTGACGCTGCCCGAGACGCTGCGGGTGCCGAGCTTGAACAGATAGCTGCGGCCAGGGAATAGCGGCGCTTCGGCCAGCCACACCAGATGCACGTCGAACTTGCCGGTCACCGGCACCGGGGCGGCGGCGGCGGCCAGCACGTCGCCACGCGAGACGTCGATCTGGTCCGCCAGCACCAGGGTCACGGGCTCGCCGTGGCACGCCGCGTCGAGATCGCCGTCCATGGTGACGATGCGCGCGACCGTGCTGCCCACCCCGGATGGCGCCACCGTGACCGCATCGCCCACGCGCACCTGCCCGGCGGCGACGGTACCGGCGTAGCCGCGGAAATCCAGGTCGGGCCGGTTCACCCACTGCACCGGCATACGGAACGGTTTTTCTCCCGCGTCCTCGGCTACGTCCACCGTTTCGAGATAATCGAGCAGGGCGGAGCCGGTGAACCACGGCATGTTCGCGCTTGGGCCGCAGACATTATCGCCAAAACGCGCCGAGACCGGGATGGCGACGATCGAGCGGAAACCGAGCCCCGCTACCGCGCTCAGGTAGTCGTCGCGGATCGCCTCGAAGCGCGCCTGATCGAAGCCGACCAGGTCGATCTTGTTGACCGCCAGCACCACGTGGTGGATGCCCATGAGGGCGGCGATGAAGGAATGCCGGCGGGTTTGGCTCAGCACGCCGTTGCGGGCGTCCACCAGCACCACGGCCAGCTCGGCATTCGAAGCGCCGGTTGCCATGTTGCGGGTGTACTGCTCGTGGCCGGGCGTGTCGGCGACGATGAAGCGCCGCCGCGCGGTGGTGAAGAACCGCCAGGCCACGTCGATGGTGATGCTTTGTTCGCGCTCGGCCTCCAGCCCATCGACCAGCAGGGCGAAGTCGATGTTTTCGCCGGCGGCGCCATAGCGGGCCGAATCGCGCTCCAACGCCGCCAACTGATCGTCGAGGATCAGTTGCGTGTCGTACAGCAGGCGGCCGATCAGCGTGGACTTGCCGTCATCGACACTGCCGCAGGTGAGCAGGCGCAGCAGGTCGGGCATCAGAAATATCCCTCCCGCTTCTTCTTCTCCATGCTGTCGCGTTCGTCGCGGTCGATCACCCGCCCGCCGCGCTCGGAGCTGCGCACGGCGGTCATCTCGGCGACGATCGCGGGCAGGTCCGTGGCGGAAGAAGGAATGGCGCCGGTGAGCGGATAGCAGCCCAGCGAGCGAAAGCGGACCAGGCGCGGCCGCGCCACCTCGCCCGGCAGCAGGCGCATGCGCTCGTCGTCCACCACGATCAGGGTGCCGTCGCGCGCCACCACCGGGCGCTCGGCGGCAAAATAGAGCGGCACGATGGGCAGGTCCTCGTGCATGATGTAGGTCCAGACATCGAGCTCGGTCCAGTTGGACAGCGGGAAGACGCGGATGGATTCGCCGGCGTTGGTGCGCCCGTTGTAGAGGTTCCAGAATTCCGGCCGCTGGTTCTTGGGGTCCCACTCGTGGTTGGCGGTGCGGAAGGAGAAGATGCGCTCCTTGGCCCGCGACTTCTCCTCATCGCGCCGCGCGCCGCCGAAAGCCGCGTCGAAGCCGTGCCGGCCAAGCGCCTGCTTCAACGCCTCGGTCTTCATCATCAGGGTGTAGTAGGCGCTGCCGTGGTCGAACGGGTTGATGCCGGCGCGCCGGCCTTCCTCGTTGGTGTGCACGATCAGGCGCAGACCGAGCCGGGCCGCCGTCTGGTCGCGAAAGGCGATCATCTCGCGGAACTTCCAGCCGGTATCGATATGCAGCAGCGGGAAGGGCAACGGCGCGGGATGAAACGCCTTGCGCGCCAGGTGCAGCATCACCGTCGAGTCCTTGCCGATCGAATACAGCAGGACCGGAGCGCGGCACTCGGCGAGCACCTCGCGGAAGATCTGGATGCTCTCGGCTTCCAGCCGGCGCAGATGGCAGTGTCTATCCAGAAGCATCTTGAATCCGTTTAATCTTCTGCAATTCGCGGACGGTGGTTCGCGGCCCAGGGGCACACCATCCCGACACACTACGGCGCGGTCTTCCTGCCGGGTCAAGCGTGCCGGAGTACAGGGATGGGGCATTCGATACGAATCAGCCGGCAGGCTGAGCGTGTGGGGTCGCTCAATCTGCCGGCTGATCGCTGCGCGGCGCCAGCCCGGGGAGCCGGCTGAGCCCAACCGGGCGCATCGTTCAGCCCTTCATGCCGCTCGTTGCGATGCCCTGCATGATATGGCGACGCAGCAGAGCGAAGACGATCAGCATCGGGACGACGCTGATCACCGCGCCGGCGGCGATCGGTCCGTACTCGGTGAAGAACGCCCGCTGATATTCGGCCAGGCCGAGTTCGGTCGTGTACATGTCGCCGGAGGAGACGACGACCAGCGGCCAGATGAAATTCGCCCAGGCCTGCGTGAAGGCAAACACGCCGATAGCCATCAGACCCGAGTTGCTCAGGTAGAGGATGATCCGCAGATAGATCCAGAGTTCGCTCGCCCCGTCGATCCGTGCCGCCTCGAGCAGGTCGTCGGGAATGGACATGATGACCTGGCGCATGAAGAACACACCGAACGTCATGATCATCAACGGGAAGATCAGCGCCGCGAAGGTGTTCAGCATGCGCACTTTGAACACCATGATGTAGAGCGGCACCATGTAGGCTTCCAGCGGGATGATCGCGCTGGCCAGAATCAGCATGAACAGTGGGCCGCGCAGCGGAAAGCGGTACTTGGCGAAGACGAACCCGGCCAGGCTCGATGTCAGCATGATCGACACCGTCGAGCCCGTGGCGATCACCAGTGAATTGAAGATGTAGCGGAGGAACGGGGTTTCCTGCAGGAGTTCGTGGAAATTCGCCATCGTCGGCGCGTGGGGCAGGAACGTCGGCGGCCACAGGTTGATCTCGGCCGCCGTCTTGAAGGCGGTGGCCAGGATCCAGACGAACGGCAGCACCGTGAACAGGGCGAGGACCGTGCAGGCCACCCAGGCGGTGATGCGGATCGAGCGTTCTTCGAACATCGCCGCTCACTTCTCCCGGAACGCCAGGAATTGCACGATGAGCAGCGACATCACGAACAGCAGCACCACCACGCACTGCGCGCCGGCGTAGCCCATGTGGTAGAACACGAAGCCGTTCTGATAGATCTCGCCAACGACCACCTTGAAGTCATAGGCGGGCGCGCCCTGGGATGATGCGGTCAGGACATAGACCGGGGCAAAGACGTTGAAGCAGATGATCGTGCAGGTGACCACGGTGAACAGGATGATCGGGCGCAGCAGCGGCAGCACGATATAAACCAGCTTCTGCCGGGCCGTCGCCCCGTCGAGGCTCGCCGCCTCGAGCAGTTCCTCGGGGATGCCGCGCAGCCCCACGCCATAGATCACGATGAAATAGCCGACGAGTTTCCAGACGGAGACGACAACGATCGCGTAGAGGATCAGGGTCGGTTCCTGCAGCCAGCCAAGCTTCGGGACACCGAAGCCCGACAGCACGTAGTTCAGCGCGCCATAGGCCGGGTCGTAGATCCATTTCCAGATCACCGCCGCCGGCACCCAGGGGATAACCACGGGAATATAGAACAGCAGTTCGAAAGTTGGCGCGGCGGGCTCGATGCTGCGCAGCAGAATCGCGATGGCGAGTGCCAGCGCCAGCGTGAAGATGACGGACAGGACCGAGAAACCGATGGTGTTCAGCAGCGCGGTTCGGAACGGATCATCATCGAACAGACGAATGTAGTTGGTGAACCCGATGAACGGGTTGCGGCGCTGGGTGATGTTATAGTTGTAGAACGACAGCCGGATCGTCTCGACGATCGGATAGATCCGGATGAGCACGAACAGCGCCAGGATCGGCCCAAGCGCGCAGACAACGAAACCGATGTGATTGCGCCGCATCTGTAACCATGTGCGGCGCAATCCCGGGCGTTGGGCGAAGGGCGTCGCAGCAAGAGGCTGCGCCGCCCCGCTCATGGCAGTACTCCGGTCGGAAAGCGCATCACGGAGCGTAGATGTCGGAGTTTTTCAGGATGGCGACCGCGGTGTCCTGCGCCTTGAGGATCACCTTCCGCGCGCCGTCGGGGTTGCCCAGCAGCGAGGCATCGCGGAACGCCGCCAGGATCACGTCGCCGGTTCGGCTCGTCGCTTCCACATAGGCGGTATCGGGCGCCTCGATCCAGGGCACATAGCCTTCGATCGGCTCGAGGAAGGCCTTGTACTCGGGATTCTTGCTCAGGAAGCCCGAGAAGTCGCGATCCATGCGCAGCGGAACCCAGCCGCTCTCGGTCAGGATGTTGTCGAGATATTTCTGTTCCTGGAGCAGGCGGATCAGGTCCCATGCCGGCTTCTTCAGCTTGGAATCCTTGTTCACCGACAGGATTTCGATGAAGTTGAAGTTGCCCCAGGCCTTGCCGCGTGGCACCGGCGCCGTGCCGAAGCGGATGTCCGGCCCGTTCTTCCTGACGAAGGCAACGACCCAGTCCTCACGCATCAGCATCGAGGCCGCCCCGTTGGCGAACCCCTGGGCGTCATGCTTCAAGGCCCAGTCATCGACTTTCTTGGGTCCATGCAGGTGTTCGACATAGTCGAGCAGCAACTGCGCCGCGGCGTCCAGGTTGTCCTTCAGCGTCACCCGTACCGTTCCGGGCTTGGGGCCGGTCTCCAGAATCTGCACGCCGGTCATCTCGTAGTACATATCGCTGAATTTCTGCAGCCCGCCTGAACCTTCGGTAAGGCGCAGGGTGATGCCCGCCCTGGTAAGGGTTCCGTCCGGGGCCTTCTTCGTCAGCTTTTCGCTGAATTCCCACATCTCCTTCATTGTCTTGGGCGGCCCGTCCAGTCCGGCTTCCTTGAAGTGATCGAGATTGTAAAACAGCGCGCGGCTACCCTTCCACCAGGGCATGCCCCACGGCTTGCCGTCACGCGTAAGGATCCGGGTGAACACAGGGTCAACGATCTTCGGATTGTTGATGACTGTCGCCAGATCGGCGGGCACGTCATCCAGCGACTCGCTATCATAGTAATGCGGGAATATATAATCATGCAGCGTGAGAATATCGGGGCCGTTGCCGGTGGGCACCGCGACCGACAGTTTGGCCTCGTACTCATGCAGATCGAACGAAAGCAGCTCGATCTGGATGTTGGGATACATCTGTTTGAAGGCAGGCTCCGCCAACCGGTACGTCGGTGCTGTCTCGCCGTAACCAAGCCAGATCGACAATTTTCCGGAGACGGGATCGGGACCGGCCGCCCTGGCGGATCCCAGTCCTGCCAGCACAAGTCCTGCACCACCGGCAAGGACGGCGCGTCTTTTCATTGGTCGCTCCTCCATACAGTAACGTTGAACGGCGTTCAGTATCCTAGAATACTAAGAGCCGCCCCATAAACGTGCAAGCGGTAAATCGCACCCTACATCGGACCCTCTCGCCATGTCATGCCTGCCTCTTGCCGGAAACCCCGACAGTCCGCAGGACCCAGGCCTTCGCGCAGGTTTCGTCATGTATAATCCCCAGGACGAGCCGACACAGGAACAGGATTGCAAAGAATGACCGACGATGCCGCCAGCAAAGCCTATCGCCTCGACGGAGAGGTTGCCCTCATCACCGGGGGTGGCAGCGGATTGGGGCTGGGCATGGCCCGATGCATGACCCGCGCCGGCGCGACCGTAGTCATCCTCGGCCGGCGTGAAGCGCCGTTGCGGGAAGCCTGTGCCGAACTCGGCGAACGCGCCCTGTACGAAGTCGCCGACATCACCGAATTCGCCAAGGCCGAAGCGCTCGTCGCGCGGATTGCCAAACGGGCCGGGCCGGTTTCCATCCTGGTCAACAATGCCGGCATCCATCTGAAGAAGGCGGCCGTGGACACCACGGTCGAGGAATTCGGCGCGTTGATCAACACCCATGTGCTGGCCGCTCACAATTTGAGTCGCCATGTGCTGCCCGGGATGATCAAGGCCCAGCATGGCAGCATCCTTTTCATCGCCTCGATGACCGCGATGATCGGCATGCCCCTGGTCATCGCCTATTCGGCGGTGAAATCAGCCTGTGTCGGCATGGTGCGGGGCTTGTCGGCGGAGGTCGCCGAGCATGGCGTGCGCGTCAATGCCATCGCCCCGGGCTGGATCGAATCGCCGATGCTGCGCCGCGCCCTGGCGGGCGACGAGAAACGCACGGCCAAGATCCTGTCGCGCACGCCGATGGGCCGCTTCGGCGAACCCGACGATATCGGCTGGGCGGCGGTCTATCTGTGCTCTCCGGCGGCGCGTTTCGTGACCGGAACGCTGCTGCCCGTGGACGGCGGTGCCAGCCAGGGATTCTGATTACAAGAGCCTGACCCATTCGCCGCGACGTCATGGTCGACGGCTCCCTGCCCAGGCGCGGCTGCGGCCTGGGCTGGAAGTCCGTTCAGTCGGGCCGCGATGACGAGTCCGGTATTTACCGGGGCTCAGACTTCGCGAGAGCGAGGAGGCCGCGGCCCAGAGCTTCGAGAAGCGCACGGGCGATCTGCTGCTGGCCCTCTTCAGCGAGGAGCAGCGCTTCGCCCATCCTGGTAAAAGTCTTCATGATCTTGTCCTTTCGGTTACACCGGAATCCCGGCCTGGTGATCCAAAGGACGCTTCCGCCTGTTATGCAGTTCAACGTAATAGGTAGCGCTACCATTGCAAGGTAAAAAAATGTGGCGGGGTGGTATGCCGTTTTTGCATCCGTCCGCCGCCGTCTGTCAGAGGCCCCGCAGATCCGACCAGAAAACCATCTACCGCCCCACACTACGGAGAATCTTGATCGCCGCGGTCGCCGCCCCAAAGCCGTTGTCGATGTTCACCGCCATCACTCCGGGTGCGCACGACGCCAGCGCCACGTCCAGCGCCACCCGGCCGCCGTGCGCCACGCCATATCCTACCGAGCTGGCCACCGCGATGATGGGGGCCTCGACCAGTCCCGCCAGCACGGTGAACAACGCGCCTTCCATGCCGGCGACGGCGATGATGATCCGGTGCCGGCGCAACGGCGCCAACTGTTCGGTCAACCGCCACAACCCGGTCACCCCCACATCCGCGGTCAGCGGCCCCGCATAACCATGAAATGCCAGGGTTCGCGCGGCCTCTCGCGCGACCGGCAGGTCGGAGGTGCCCGCCGCGACAATCCCGATCCCCTCGATTATCGTCTGGCCCGAAGCCGGCGCACCCAGAAATCCCGTACCCGAATCCGGATCGTAATTGAGCCCGTCGCGCAACTTGGCCGGCAGGGCGGCAAACATCTCCCCCCGCAACCGCGTGAACAACATCCGTTGTCCCGCCTTCATCAGCGCCGCGCCGATCGCCGCGATCTGGGCGGCGCTCTTGTGTTCGCAGAGCACGGCTTCGGGAATGCCCGTTCGCGCGGCGCGGTCGTGATCGAGGCGAAACTCCGTCACGACGGGGACCGCACAAAAGCCGAGCCCCGCACATAGCCCTTGATGCCGACGAAGCGCATGGCGGCCTGCTCGCACAGGACGGCGATGCGTCGTTCCAGCGCGTCCTTCGCCGCCGCGTCGATCGGCCCGAGTTCCAGCACGACCCCCTCGTGCGTGATGCGGCAGCGGATCGTCGTTGACGGCGGCAGCGACTCTCCCGCGGCCTGCTCCACCGCATCGACAAAGGCGAGGTCCGTCTCGCTCACCGCGATCGCTGTCTGAATCCGACTCGACAGGCAGGGCTGCGCCGGCAGTTCCGCCAGATCCTCCAGCGCCATCAGCCGCGCCAGCGCGCGCACGGCGGATTTGGGGAAGCGGGCCTCGATGAACGGATGCACCACATCGCGTTCCCTGGCCGCGATCAATCCCGGCCGGTAATCGTCGAGATCGTCCAGATTGGCGCCGGAGGCGATCGGCGCTTCCGTCAGTTGTCGGATGCGGTCGTAGAGATTGGATTTGCAGAAATAGCAGCGGTCCACCGGATTGGCGCGATAGCGTGGATCGGCGAATTCCCCAGCGTCGGTTACGATCAAATCCCAGCCGAAGCGCGCCGCGTGATCGCGCACCCGTGCGGTTGCATGGGCAGGAACGGCGGGCGAGGCCGCATGCACCATCACGGTCCGGCTTGCCGTTGCGGTGTGGGCGAAATGCGCCAGCGTCATGCTGTCCACGCCGCCACTCACCGCCACCGCCAGCGTCGCGTGCCGTTCGATCGCCTGGCGCAGCCCGGCCTGCAACGCGGAAAGATCGCTCACGAGCCGGCGTCCTGTTCGGCGTCGTGCTGACGGCGGCGCCGGTCGGCCAGGTCGCGCGCGTCGTGCAGATCGTCGCTCTCCATCTTCACCGTCACGCTGCCGTCCGGCCGCGTCGCCGCCTTCACGCGTGCGCCGTCGCCGCCGCGGCGTTCCTCGCGGGCCAGCACCACGCGCTCCTCGATCCGCCAGCGCAGGCCAAGGGTCGAGGTCTGTTGCAGACAAGCCAGCCGCACCGCATCGAGCGCATCCTCGCGCGCCAGCACGCGAAACCAGGTCAGCGGCCGACCCTTCTTGCCGATGGCAGCACCCATCGACACGTCGAGCACGCCGGGGCATTGCCGAATGCGCTCAGCGGCGTCGGCAAGTTCCTCGCCGGTCATGTCGTCGATATCGAAGGACACCACCGCCACCCGATCGCACGGGTTTTCTCCAGCACCCTCCTCGAAGATCAGCGCCCGCAGGATATTCGGCAGGCCCGGCAGGTCGCGCGTTCCCGCGCCGGTTCCGTTGGCCATCAGCAGGCGCGTGCCGGCAACCCGCGGGACGGCGCCGACATGGCGCAGGATGGCCGCCCCCGTCGGGGTCACGCGCTCGCCGTTCACGCCGTCGTCGCGCCAGGCGAAGCCGGTCAGGATGGCGGCGGTGGCCGGCGCCGGAACCGGCAGCATGCCGTGCTGGGTGCGCACCAGCCCGCCGCCGCGCGGCAGCTCCGAGACCGACCAGAGCGCATCGCCGAGGGCGGCGACAATGCTGCCGGCGGCGACCACGTCGGCGAGCGAATCCCAATCCGCGATTTCATGGAAATGCACGCGGTCCAGCGGAACATCGTGAATCCGCGATTCGGCCTGCGCGAGAATCGTCAGGATCGCCCCGGCATGGTGCGCGGTGCCCTCCGCCAGCTCGGCCGCGGCGATCCGCGCCATGATGTCCGCGTATCCCGCCAGGCCCGCGGCATGATCGTGCGGATGGTCCAGACTTACCTTGAACCGCAGCGCCCGGACCGCGCCGCTCATACCCTCGGCCAGATCCACCGTCCCGACCGCCGCCGGCAGCACCGCGCGCACATCCGCCAGAACCCGCGCGCGCAACTGCGGCAAGGCATCCAGCATCGCAGCGACGAACATGTCGCCGGCGAGGCCACCGACGGCGTCCAGATGGATCAGGCGCATGATTAAGCCGCGGCGTAGACCGGCACGAGGTACGGCCCTTCCGGAATCACCGCGATGGTGGAATCGCCGTGCCGGGCGATGCTCTCGGCGATCGCCGCGTCGAGCGAGGGCACCAGCTCCACCGCGGTCAGGCGCCGCTCCTCGGCATCCAGGCCGGTGGTGTAGAGCTGCACCCGCGCCACCCGCATCGGCTTGAGCTGCATTTCGGTCTGCCACTCGTCCATGTCGGCGAGCGACTTCGCCGTCAGCGTCGCCAGGAACCGCTCGGGTCCCAGTTCCACCAGCCGGCGTTGAGCGTCGCGGAATTGCGGCGAGCCGAAGCCTTCCGAACATTCCGAGGCGATGATCAGCGTGCCGCCCGGTTCCAGGATGTCCATCGGCGTCACCATCCCCTTGACGGTCTGGTAGTACGTCTTGTCCAGCGGATAACCGGCCGAGGAGGTAACGATCGTCTTGAACCGGCGCGGCACTTTCACCTGTGCCGCATCAGCGATGAAATCCACCCCCGCCAGGTGGCTGGCGATGATCTCGCCGAAGTTCACGAACACCAGGTCGCGTTCCTCGTCGACCACCGTGTTGAGCGCATAGACGGCGCCGATCCGGCGGACGATTTCCAACTGCTCCTCGTGCAGCGGGTTGCCGACCAGATTGCATTGCACGGCCAGCGGATCTTCCATGAACCGGGCGGTATGGAAGGTCCGGATGGTGCGCCAACCCGCCACCCCCGGCGCCACCACCTTCCGCCCGCCCGACCAGCCCGCCATGAAATGCGGCTCGATCAGGCCGGTGGCGATCCTCAGATCGGCTTGCAGGAAGCGCCGGTCGATGGTGACCGGCGTGCCGCGCGTCGCCGTCACGCCCAGATCGACGTGATCCGCGTCGTTGTCAGCGAAATGGTTGGCGACGGAGACGTTCGCCATTACCCAGGGATCGCCGACCAGTTCCTCCAGCTCCTTGCCCTCGTTGGGCCGGTGCAGCCCGGTCGCCACCAGGATGGAAATGCGGGCGAGCGGGATGCCGGAGGCCATCAGGATCTCGATCATCGGCCGCAGGAACAGGCGGTTCGGCACGGGCCGGGTGATGTCGCAGATCAGGATGCAGGCGCTTTGCTTCCCCCGGGCCAGCTCGGCCAGCGGTGGCGCGCCCACCGGGGCGGCGAACGCCGCGGCGATCGCGGCAGCGGGGTGCGCGAGCTTGACCATGGCCGGCTTGCGGATCACCTGCGCCGAGGCGCCCGCGGGCAGGGAGACCGGCATCTGGCCACGGCCATAGGCGATCGTAAGCGGTGATGATTCTGACATGCTGACCTCATCATGCGATGGCTGCCCTTTTATATAGGTTATCGGCTCCGGCCTACCGGTCAGTGTCGGCATGGCTCCGGTGCGGCAGCCTCCCGGCGCTTGCTCCCGGCGACGACCGCGCGGGAATGGTTACGATATCGTAACATGTTGGTCGCAGTCGGGCGCGGCGGGTCAGGCGGGCGGCGTCGGGACCACGTACCAGGTGAAGCCGGGGGAGCGGAAGGCGACCTCGCCGGGGGGCAGGAACTCGAGGGGGGACGCGGCCGCGGGGGCGGCGCGGGCGGGACGCGGGCGGGGGGCGAAGGCGCCGATGGCGAGCATGCGGGCGATCGGGCGGAGAATGCGCTGCGCGGTTGGGGCCAGGGCGAGGAGTTCGGCGGCGGCGGGCTCGGCGAGCAGGGCTTGCAGTTGGGTGGCACAGGCCGCGGCCTCGGAGCCGAGGGCGGCCACCAGCCAGCCGCGGCCGGTGGGCAGCGTGCCGGCGCTGCGGTGGGAGCCGCCGCGGCCGGGCGAGCCCGAAGGCGGCGCGCCGGATGCGCGAGGTTTTGGCAGACGGCCGACGGCGAGGCGGGCCATCAGGCGCTCGAAGCGACGGGCGGCGCGCTGAAGGCGGGACCAGAGCGGGACGATGAGGGCGGCGAAACGCGGCTGGCGCAGGAAACGCCGCGCGATCAGGGCGGCGAGCGTGGCGAGGATGAGGCCGACCCGACGGGCGAGGTCGGAGGCGGAGGCTTGGACCGGGGCCGGGAGGGGGGCGGGCTGCACGAATATATTCCTAGCACAAAGAGGGGGGCGGGGGCAAGGGAATGATGGCTGGGGCCGATGCCTCACCGTGCAGCGCGATTCATCGACCCCGCGACGCGACGACGTTGCGCTCATCCGCTATACACCACTTAACGAATAAAAATTTTTCGGTTCTTTTTTCAAAAAAGAACAACCTTTTTTGCGAACAATATCTAGCGTGCTGTGTCAAGTTGCGACGGCGGGATACGCTGCGCTTTCCCGCCCTACAGCGCTATGGTGCTTTGCTGTTATTTCGGGCTACTCTTGCTGAAGACGGGTCAGGTGGCTGCCCAGTGGTCGCCGAAATATATAGACATTCGGGACAGGCTCTATAATCTAGCCTGAGCTAGCTTGTACGGGGGATTCCCATGCTAGAGATCGGCGCCTTCGAGGCAAAGAACAAACTCGGCCACCTGCTCGATCTGGTCGAGCAAGGCGAGGAGGTCACGATCACCCGCCGAGGCAAGGAAGTTGCGCGCCTGGTACCCGCACGGCTGACCCATAGCCGCGACGAAGCCCGCGCCGCCGTCCAACGCATCCGCGCCCGTGCGGAGCAATTCAAGTTCGGTCCCTTCGACTGGCCCGAATGGAAATCGTACCGCGACGAAGATCGTCCATGAGCCTCGTGCTCGATAGTTCGGCGACGCTTGCCTGGATTTTTGCCGACGAGACAACGGCTGCGATTCGCGTGCTGTTCGACCGGGTTGCCGATACGGGCGCGTTCGTGCCCGCCCTGTGGCGACTGGAAGTCGCCAACAGCCTGACCGTGGCCGTGCGTCGTAAACGCATCGACGCAGACTTCCGCCGGGCCGCCCTTGCCGACCTTTCACTCCTGGACATCACGACCGACCCACAAACGGTCTCCCATGCCTGGGGCGAAACATTAGGGCTGGCGGATCGGTTCCGGCTTACCCTGTATGACGCCGCTTACCTTGAGCTGGCACAGCGGCGCAGGCTGCCGCTTGCCACGCTCGACAAAGATCTACGGGTTGCCGCTGTCGCTCTTGGCGTCGTCTTGCTTGCGGACGGTTGAGCCGCGCGCGCTGTCGCTCCATCAGCATCACACGCGATAACGGTTCCTTATCGCGTGTCTTGCGAGGCGGACACAATTACGCGCATACTTCCCCCAAGCCGCTGGAATCGCCCGCAATGCCTCCCCTTCCCGCCCCGCCCGGCGTCGCCGCGCTCGCCGCCGCCCGCGACTACGCCGCCGGCGCCTATGCCGAGGCCACCCGCCGCGCCTATCGCGCCGACTGGGCTGACTTCCTGGGCTTCTGCCGCGCCGCCGGCTTTTCCCCCCTCCCCGCCGCGCCGCAAACCGTCGCCGCCTACCTGGCCTCGATGGCCGCCAGCCACGCCGCCAGCACCATCGCCCGCCGCCTCGCCGCCATCGGCCAGGCCCATCGCCTCGCCGGCGAGGACTGGCAACCCTCCCACCCCGTCATCCGCACCACCCGGCAAGGCATCGCGCGGCGCCACGGCAGCGCCGTGCGCCGCTCCGCCGCCCTGACCACGGCGGACATCCGCAAACTGGTGGCGGCCTGCGCGGGCGACCTCGCCGGATTGCGCGACCGCGCGCTGATCCTCGTCGGCTTCGCCGGCGCGCTGCGCCGCGGCGAACTCGTCGGCATCGACCGCGAACACCTGGTTTTTCGCGACGCCGGCCTGCGCCTGACCCTGCCGCGCAGTAAGACCGACGCCGCCGGCGAGGGGGCGGAACTCGGCATCCCCCAGGGTACCCGGCGCGAAACCTGCCCGGTACGCGCGCTGGAGGCCTGGCTGGCGGCCTCGGACTGCCAGTTCGGCCCGGTATTCCGCAAGGTGGACCTGTGGGGTAACATCGAGCACCACCGCCTGCACCCCGACGCGGTGCGCCAGATCCTGCTGCGCCGCGCCGGCCAGGCCGGCCTGGAAGTGCCGCCAGGCGAGCGCCTGTCGCCGCACGGATTGCGCGCGGGCTTCGTCACCGAGGCCTATATGGCCGGCGCGCGGGACGAGCAGATCATGGCGCACACCCGCCACGCCGACCTGAAAACCATGCGCGGCTACGTGCGGCGGGCGAAGCTGCTGACCGACAGCCCGGCCGGACTGCTCGGCCTGTAGCGATGGCAGGCGCCGCCGCCCAACCGGCCCCCCTTCCCTGCCCGGGCTTTCCCCCGCTGGCCCTGCCGCAACCGGACTGGCTGCAGACCACCCTCGCCGTCACCGGCCCAGCCGACCGCCGCGCCGCTTTCCGCGCCGCCGCCGCTGGCGCCGGGGTGGTGCCCTGGGTGGTGGACTACGACCGCCTGGAGGAGGACTGGTTTTACCTGCTGATGGCCCCGCCGCCGCCGTATCGCGCCATCAGCGCCCAGGGCGCGCGCATCCTCGCCCGGCAGATGCGCGAAGCCACCTGGACGCGGCACGAGGAGGCGCTCGGCCGGGTCGGCACCAGCCGGGCCTGCCCGTTCGACCTGCACCGCCTGCTGCCGGTGCCGGCCGGCATCCTCGGCCTGGGCGAGGACCACCCGCGGGCGATCGCCTGGCTGTGGCAACACTGGGGCACCACCTGGCCGCTGCGCCGGGTGGAGGCACTGCCCGACACGGCGGCCTTCCGGGTGCGGTTCTGGAGCGCCGACTGGACGCCCTGGCCCGTTCTGGCCCACTTGCGCACCCGCTGGCCGGAACTGCGGCTGGAGGTTCGGCCGGTGTACTGATGCCGGCCCCATGGGCGGGAAAGTAAGGCCAGGGGCAGCGCCCCCTGGCCTTATCTTCGCGCCTATAGGGCCGGCCTATCGGCCGCGCCGTTCCAGCCACTCGTCGAGGGCTTCGACCAGCATGTCCTGGATGGTGCGCCGGCGCATCCGGCCGGGCCGTGGCGCGCCGGCCTCCATCAGTCGCAGGTAACGGTCCTCGTCCAGCTTCACGGTGGTGGCGATCACCGCGCCGCGCACCGGCGTGGGGGCCGGGTGCGGTGCGGGCGAGGGCAGGGGGTCCGGCGCGGGGTCGGCCTCGGCGATCGGGCGGGCGCCGCCTTTGCGGGGGATGGGGAAGACGCTGAGGTCGGGTGCCTTGTTCATGCTGCCTCCGCACGTGCGGCTTTACGTAAGCGCGTTTCCACGTATGTCCACAATTCCGCAATTTCCTTGGCCGGATTGCTGTTCGCATCGAGCTCGCCGACCACGCGCCCGTCGATGCTGCTGGTTGGGAAGGCGACGGACTGGCCGATCATCGGCTTCGCCACGGTGCCGCTTTGCGACAGCGCGATCGCCGCCTGCCCGGTGATGCGGGCGTTGCGGGTGGCGCCGTTGATGACGAACACCATCGGCCGTCCGGCCTCCTCGACGATGTCGATGGTGCGCCCGACCGCGTCGAGGTCGTCGGGCGAGGGACGGGTGGGGATCAGCACCAGGTCGGCGAGCTGCACCACCGCGCGGATCAGGCTGGTGACCTGGGGCGGGGTGTCGATGACGGCCAGCGCAAAGCCGCCGGCGCGGGCCTGTTCGATGCGCCGCGGCAGTTCGGCGAGGGTGGAGGAGAAGAACACCGGGGTATCGGCGCGGCGGCGGTTCCACCAGGCGGCGAGGCCGCCCTGGGGGTCGGCGTCGAGCAACACGACGGGGCCGGCCCCGGCGCGCTCGGCCTCGACGGCGAGGTGGCGGCTGAGGGTGGTCTTGCCGGCACCGCCTTTCTGGGACGCCAGAACAAGGACGCGCATGAATGCTGCTCCGCACTGCTGTCGGTGCGACATTACCGCCCTCCTTATGGCCGTGCAACCGGAAATGCGTTTGCACATCCGTCCGCACGGATATACGTTGTTACGTAGTTTCCTTTGCACCCGGACCCGAACGCGCACCCGTTTCTCTCCCTTGTGGCAGGGGCAGGGGCAGGGGGAGGGAGAATCCCTGCTTTGTCGGAAAACTTTACAGACTCAGTCTGTTCCCCGCGCGCGTCCCCCGCCAACGCCTTGATTCCGGCTGTTTTTTCGAAATGGCACATAATATGCTTGAAAATATGCCTACTCTTGAGCCGCGCGCTGGATCGCGACGACGAACAGAAAGCCTCGCGCTATGATGCCCTTCAAGGCTGCCGCCATTTTTGCCATGCTCCTCGGCGGGGTAGGGCCGGCGCATGCGGGGAACGTGACGGCGGTGAATCCTCTGCTTTTCGGCGGCTTCGAGGCCTCCGGCGAAACCGCGTCCCAGTGGACGCCGAGCCCTGGTTTCAGCGCCGCGACGTTCGCGATCGTTGTCGACGGTTTTTATTACAACAAGTCGCACGAAGGCGACGTGACAACGAGCAACGCGAGCGCCTGGCAATATATCGGCCTGCAAGACCTCAGCGTCCTGGCCGGTTCTACAGTAACCGTTCAGGCCTATGTGTGGCCGAATTCCACTGCGGACAAATTCGGCATCAGCTACGGGAGCACCGGCAGCGTCGCCGTCACCACGACACCCACGCAGACCTATTCCTTCACTGCCGCAAACCTCCAGTACGGCAGCTATATACCGGTAACCTTTACCTTCGTCGCACCGAGTTCCACCATCGACATCGACTTCGGCTTCCTCGACGCCGAGACCAACGAACCTATAGAGATCGACGCCGTCTCGGTCGCCTACGACCCCCCCGACCCGGTCCCCGAACCGGCCTCCGTGGCGCTGCTCGGTGCCGCCCTGCTCGGCCTGGGCCTGGTGGTCCGTCGCCGCAAGGCCGGCTGATCCGGCGGCACCTGTCGGAAATCTTTACGCCCGCCGCTCCGGCGATCGCGATGGCGTGTACTCAGTCTTCCTCTTCTTCCCCCGCCGGCGCCCGCGACGGCGCCAGGTCGTGCGCTTCCAGCAGCCCGTACAGCGTCGGCCGGCTGATTCCCATCAGCTTCGCGGCCTGGCTGAGGCGGTTGTTGCTGTGCGCCAGCGCCCGCTGCAGAATCACCCGTTCCGCCCGCATCCGGGCCGCCCGCAGGTCGAAATCCAGCACCGCCCCCTCGGGCGCCACCAGCTCCAGGTCGGGCGCATCCACCAGCTTGCCGTCCGCCATCACCACCGCCCGCTTCACCCGGTTCTCCAGCTCGCGCACATTGCCCGGCCAGGCATGCGCGTCGATCGCCGCTACCGCGGCCTCGGTGAAGCCGCGCAATGACCGGTTCAACTCCCGGTTGTGCCGGTTGAGGAAGTAGCGGGCCAGCAGCAGCGCGTCCCCCGGGCGCTCGCGCAGCGGCGGGATGCGCACGCTCACCGCGTTCAGCCGGTAGAACAGGTCGCCGCGGAAGCTGCCGTGTTCCACCCGTTCCTCGATCGCCGCGTTGGTCGCCGACACCACCCGCACATCGACCGCGATCGGCGCCCGCCCGCCGATCCGCTCGACGGTCTGTTCCTGCAGGAAGCGCAACAGCTTCACTTGCAAGGGGAGGGGAAGATCGCCGATCTCGTCGAGGAACAGGGTGCCGTGGCTGGCGCTCTCGATTTTGCCGATGCTCTGCTTCACCGCCCCGGTGAAGGCGCCGCGCTCATAGCCGAACAGCTCGCTTTCCAGCAGCGTCTCGGGGATGGCGCCGCAGTTGATGGCGACGAACGGCTGGGCGGCGCGCGGGCTCAGTTCGTGCACCGCGCGCGCCAGCAGTTCCTTGCCGGTGCCGCTCTCACCCAGCAGCAGCACCGTCACGTTGGTCGGCGCCACCCGCTCGATGGTGCGGTTCACCTTCTGCATGGAATCGCTGCCGGTGACGATGCGGCGCAGCGGCGTCGGCACGTTCGCCTGCGCCAGTTGCCGGTTTTCCTCCTCCAACTCGGACAGCCGCAGGGCCCGGTCCACCACCGTGCGCAGCACCTCGATCTCGATCGGCTTCTCGCAGAAATCGTAGGCGCCGCTGGCCACCGCCCGCAGCGCGTGGGTGCGGTCGCCATGGCTGGTGGCGACGATCACCTTCAGGTCCGGCGCGATCCGCGCGATCTGTTCCAGCGTGGCGAACCCCTCCGACACCCCGTCCGGGTCGGGCGGCAGGCCGAGATCCATGATGGCGAGCTTGGGTTGATCGTGCTGCACCACCGCCAGCGCCTGCTTGCGATCCTGGGCAAACAACGTCTCGTAGCCGGGAAACGCCCAGCGGTACTGGTTGCACAGCCCGACATCGTCCTCGACGATCAGCAACTTCGGCTTGGTCACGGCATCCCCTCGTTCCGCCCGGTTCCATACGCCGTCGGGCCCGGGGCAGGAAGGTCAGGGGTCCACCGACCCCTGGCCTTCCTATCCCGCCGGCAAGGTCGTCGCGCCCTCGGCCAGTGGCAGCAGCATACGCATCGTGGTGCCTTCGCCGGGCCGGCTGAGCACGACCAGGTCGCCGCCCGCCTCGCGCAGCAGTTCGCGTGCCTGGAAGGCGCCGATGCCGCTGCCCTCCCGCTTGGAGGTGCGGAACGGCCGGAACAGCTCGTCGCGCACGAAGTCCGGGCTCATGCCGGGTCCGCGGTCAACGATGTCCACCAGCACCCGCCGCTGGTCGCGGCGCAGCACGATGCGGATGGCGCTGTCCGGGCCGGCGGCTTCCACCGCGTTGTCGAGCAGGTGGGTCACCACCGCGTCGAACGCGGCCGGGCCGATCGCCACTTCGGCGGACAGCGCGTCGGCCTCCACCACCACGCGGGCGCCGCGCAGCCGGCGGCAGGTGGCGGCGATCGTCTCCACCCGGGCGAGCGGCTCCACCCGGGCGGGTCCGCCCATTCCTTCCGCCGGTTCGGCCAGCCGGCGCAGCAGGGCGCCGATCTTGCGCACCGAGGCGCGCACCGTCTCCAGCATGTCGCGCTGGAACTCGGGGTTGTCCAGGTGGTGCTCGGCATTGGCCAGCAGCAGCGAAAGCTGGCTCGAGACGTTCTTGATGTCATGCGCGACGAAGGCAAAGCGCTTGCCGAAGTCGCGCAACTGGCGGGTTTCCATCAGCGCCTGCAGGGCGCGTTGCTCGGCCAGGTAGGTGGCCACCTCGCGCGCCACCGTGCGCAGCAGGGCGAACACCTCGGCATCGAGCGCGAAGGGCGCGCGCGGCGGCGCCACCAGCACGAAACCGGCCGGCCGGCCGCCGGCCTGCGGCAGCGGCACCGCCAGCCACAGATCGGGCAGGGCGTCGATCGGCGGGTGCGCGCGGGTGGTGGGGTCGAGCACCGCGATTTCCTCGCCGGCGCCGAAGCCGGCCAGCAGCGGATGGTCCGGCGGGACGGACAGGGAGACCGCCGGCATGTTCCATGACCCCGCCCACTGGAACGCCAGGGGATCCGGACCGGGCCCGGTCTCGCGCAGGAACAGCACGCCGGCCGGGCTGTCCACCACCTGCGCCACGGTGCGGATCACCCGCGCGTGCAGCGGCACCCCGCCGCCGCCCGCCGCGCCGGCAAGCGTGTCGATGCAGCGCAGCCATTCGCGGCGGTAGTCGTAGCGCTCGGCGAAAAACGGATCGACCAGGGCGGCGCGGATATGCGATCGGCCGGCGCCCGAGGTCAGCAGCACCGCCACCGCGATGACGCCGGCGCAGATCAGCCCGACTTCGGCCACCGCGCCCCAGCGCGTGCCGAAGGCGCGGAACACCTCGCCCACGCCGGCCAGCGCCAGCAGCAGCGCGCCGCTGGCCACCAGGCTGGCGCTGTGGAAGGCGGCGGTGCGCGAGATCGCCAGGGTCGGCGCCTTTTGGGTGCGCACCGCGGCCAGCGCCAGCAGCGGCGCCACCAGCACGTTGGCCAGCGCCCGCCCATCGGCCAGCACCGGCGAAACCTGGCGGAACAGCGCGGCGTCGGTGCACAGCAGAATATCGTACACCGCCAGTGCGCCCAGGCCGATGCAGGCCAGGTTGACGTTCCAGCGCGCCTCCTCCGGCGCGTTGCGCAGCAGGTTCTCCAGCAGCAGCAATTCGCAGATGGCCAGCACCAGCCGCGCCGCCAGCCCGACCGAAAGCAGCGATCCGCCGCCGCCGATCCGGCCGAGCCCCGCCAGCATGGCGCCGCCCACCATCAGCGCGATCAGCACGCCCATGACGGTGAAGGCCCGGCCCGGCCCGGCCTGGCCCGGCACGAAACGGTGGTAGAAATGCAGGGTGACGACGTACCAGCCGCCCAGACGCAGCAGATCGAACAGGCCGGCCGCACCCAGCAGCGGATTGGCCGCCGGCGCGACGACGACGGCGCCCGCCCACGACGCAGTCAGTATGCAGGCCGCCAGCATCTTCAGGCGTGAGGGGTTCGTCCGGGTACGCAGCACGAGAAAGACCGCCAGCGCGGCGTAGGCGACGGTGCAGATGCCGTACAGGATCGCGGTCATGGTGGGTCCATCGGCTGCTGGCGGCTCCAGCTGGCCCACGATATCAGCACTTGGCCCAGTCGCCAGGGCGTTGGACTATCGCCGCGCGGCAAATTTGTCCAACATTTCCCAAAAAGATTGAAAATTGCATCAAATGAGTTAAAATTCCGTCAACCTCTCCTGTTGCGTCGGCAAGTGGCTCCAGCTCCGCCATACCGCTACCAGACCAGACGTTAAGGACACGCGATGGGCCTCACGACGTCCACATGGACCGGCGGCGCGAAAACAATCTGGAACAACGCCGCCGACTGGACGGCCGGCGTACCCAATGCCAGCACCGTGGCGGACATCGCCGCGGGCCATGTGCTGAACTACAGAGGATTCATCTCCGTCGCGGAGATGGATGTCTCCGGCACCCTCAATATCGCGAATGGCAGCTACCTCACCGTCACGACCGTGGACGGCGGCAGCGGTGCCCTGGACATCGCCGCCGGCGGGCTGGTGAACTTCACCACCGCCGGCGGCACGCTCGAGTTGCAGGGGGGCATCATCGGTACCGCCACGATCAACTTCGGCAATACCACCGCCTCCAGCACCCTGTTGTGGAATTCCGCCGCCACCCTCAGCACCGCCCTGACGCTGGACAACTTCTTCGCCGGCAGCGAGCTGGAAGTCGCCACCAGCACCTACACCGGCGCCTACAGCTACGACCCCTCCACCGACGTGCTGACCCTGGGCGGCGTCGGCGCCGTCTCGCTGACCCACTCGTACACCGCCGGTGCCCCCGACTACGCCACCAGCGACTTCTCCGTGGTGAACGACGGTGGCACGCTCGACATCACCAGCAGCTACCCCTGCTTTCTGCGCGGCACCCGCATCGCCACGCTGCGCGGCGAGGTGGCGGTGGAAGATCTGCGCATCGGCGACCTGGTGGTCATCGCCACCGGCGGCGCGCTGCCCATCAGGTGGATCGGCACCCGCGGCTTCATCGCCAGACTGGTCAACGAGCACCACCGCGCCGCCCTGCTGCCCATCCGCATCGCTGCCGGCGCGCTCGGCGAGGGCAGCCCGGTGCGCGACCTGCATGTCTCGCCCGAGCACATGCTTTGCCTCGAGGGCGTGCTGATCCCGGCCGAGAAGCTGCTGAACGGCACCACCATCACCCGTGCCGACAATTTCGACGTGGTGCAGTATTTCCACATCGAGCTGCCCCGCCACGCGGTGCTGTATGCCGAGGGCGCCCCGGCCGAGAGCTTTCTCGATACCGGTAACCGCAACATGTTCGCCAATGTGCTGAGCTACCTCGAGCTCGGCCACGACCTCGACGCGCCGCCCCAGCCGGCCTGCCTGCCGATCGTCACCGCCGGCGAGGCGCTGGACAGCGCGCGCGCCCACCTCGCCGAACGCGCGTGCACTCTCGGCCTGGCCACCACCGGGGAAGACGACCTCTATCTGCGGGTGGACGGCATCGCGCTGCGCCCCGAATCGCGGGCGGACGAGCACGTGCGCTTCGCCGTGCCGGCCGGCGCGCGGCAGATCCACATCGTCTCGCGCAGCGTGGTCCCCGCCGACCTCGACCCGGCCAACGGCGACCGCCGCCGGCTCGGCATCTGCTTTTCCGCCCTATCGCTGCGCGACGACGGCTTCACCCTCGACCTCGCCCCCGGCTACGCCGGCTTCGCCACCGGTTTTCACGCCGCCGAGGCAGGCCAACGCTGGACCCAGGGCGACGCCGTTCTGCCCGAGGACCTGACCGCCGCCATGCCGGACGGCTTCACCCTCGAGATCAACGTGATCGACAGCGGCCTGCACTACCCGGTCGCCAAACCCGCGGAAGTGATCCCCTTCACCAGCCGCCGGTCGGCATAGCGGCGGAATCCGCTACCGGGTGGGCGATAGCGCCAGCAGTACCGGGCCGTCGGCCGGCAGCGACAAGTGCAGGTGGTCGGTGCGCACCGCCGCGCCGCCCCGGCGCAGATCGCGCACCCAGGCCGGCCGGGGCAGCGCCAGCGTCACCGTTGTCGCCGCGGCGTCCGCCAGCAGCGCCAGGATGGTCACGCCGCCGCTGCGATAGGTGCGCGCCTCCACGTCCGGGGCCGGTCGTCCGTCGTCGCGGGTGAGGGCAAAGCCGGGCACGACGCCGGCCTCTCGCAGCAGGGCCGCCATTGCCTCCAGCGGGGCCGGGTCCCCCGCCGCCGGCGCCGTTGCCAACACGTCCAGGGGACGGAGGGAAAAACCGGAAAATGCCGGGCTCGCCCGGCGCCGGCCGTGGCCGTCGAACCGGCCGGGCTCGCCGTCCGCCAGCACCCGGCCGCCGGCCCTGATGAAATCCCGGATGGCGGCCGTTTCCGCAACCGACAGCGCGATCGACTGCGGCAGCACCAGCACGCGCATGCCCGACCGCCGCAACGCGCCGCGCGCCAGACTCGTGGGCGAGACGAAAAGCGGCCGCACGCCGAGCCCGGTCAGCAGGTGCACCACGCGCGGCAGCGAGCGGCGGTCCGCGGTGCCGCTGTCGTACTCGGCTGCCGAACCGCGCGCCTCCCAGGGCTGCCCGTCGGCGCGGCGATCCAGCAGCCAGTGAACCCGGAAGCTGGGCGGCGAAACCAGGATCGCCACCGGATCGGCTGCCGGCGTGGCGGCGATGAGTCGCGCCGCGATGCCGCCGCGCAGTTCGTGCAGCAGCGCGGCGAGAAACTGGCCGCGCGGGCCCGGCGTGCCGTCCGGCGCGACCACGCCGCCTTCGTCCCACACCACCAGGCCGCGGCTGCCCAGCAGCAACTGTCGCCAGATATTCCGCGCCTCCTCCGGCCCCTGGCCGAAAGACGTGGTCAGCACCACCAGGCCGGGATTGAAGGCGCGCGCGATCTCGATGCTGTTGCCGCCGTTGTAGGACTCCATCACGTCCACCGCGCCGGCCAGCAGCGTGTAGTCGTAGCCGCCCCAGCCCGGCGGCTGGGTGCCCTCGAGGCCGGCCAGCGCCGAGGAGTCGGCCGCGTGCACCGCCGCGGTGCCGGCCCGCACGGCGCGGGAAAAGGCCACGTCCATCCAGGCCTTGAAGTCCGACCAGGCGGCGAAGTTGTCGTCCTGCTGGCGCAACGCCGCGTCGGTCAGCATCGGCGCCACCTGTTCCCAGGTAGCGAAATCCGTGCCCCATTCGTTATTCAACGCCGCCAAGCCGCCGTATTGCGTACCCAGCCAATTCCGAAATCCGGCCAGCGAATCAGGGGAAAGATCAAAATCCCAGAACGCCGCCAGGTCGGCGATGCCGGCCTCGTCGGCCAGATCATAGAACAGCGGCCGGTACCGGCCGTGCACGCGCACCTGCCCGGCCAACCGCTGGCGGATCCGTTCCAGCCAGACCGGGTCGGAAAGGCTGGGCGTGCGGATGAAGCCGGCAGGGTCGGACGGATTGGCCTGGTGCAGCCGCCGGATTTCGTCGAACTGCCAGGTTACCGGCCGGTCCGGGAACCAGCGGTGATAGGGCGCGTAGAAATCGGTGGCGATATTCTCGACGTACCAGCGCAGGCCGCTCGCCCGCAGCGGCGCGATGCGTTGCGCGATGCCGCCGGCGTCGGTGCCGGCGCGGTCGGCGATCACCGCGCCGGCGCTGAAACCAAGCGCCCGCAGGCCGGCGTCACGCGCCGCCGTGCCGGGTTGCCAGATGATCGCTTCGTAGTCGGTCCAACCCGCGGTGTCTGCGCGGGCAGTGGCCGGGCCGGCAAGCGCGAGCAAAAAGGCGAGCAGGAAAGCCATGGCAAACCCCCGGCGACGAACCGGATCAACTTAGCCGTGGTTTCGGTTGTTCGCTGCCCGTCATTGCGGCTAAGCAGGCCGGGGCGCTGCCCAGGAGAATGACATGTGCGGGTTGGCCGGCATCTTCCATCAGGACGCCAGGGCCGAGGTCGACGCCGCGCTGCTGCGCCGCATGACCACGGCGGTGGCCCATCGCGGCCCCGACGGCGACGGTTTTCACACCGAACCCGGCGTCGGCCTCGGCCATCGCCGGCTTGCCATCATCGACATCGCCGGCGGCGACCAGCCGATGGTCAACGAGGATGGCTCGGTCGTCATCGTGTTCAACGGGGAAATCTACAACTTCGCCGAGCTTCGGCCGGAATTGCAGGCGCTGGGCCATGTTTTCCGCAGCGACCACTCCGACACCGAGACCATCGTGCATGCCTGGGAGAGCTGGGGACCGGACTGCCTGCAGCACCTGAACGGCATGTTCGCCCTGGCGTTGTGGGACCGCAACCGCGGCCAGCTTTTCCTGGCGCGCGACCGGCTGGGCGAGAAGCCGCTGTACCATGCCACCCTGCCGGACGGCGGCTTCGTGTTCGGCTCCGAAATGGCCTGCCTGGCCGCGGTGCCGGCGCTGACGCGCCGGATCTCTCCCACCGCCGTCGATGATTTTTTCACCTGGGGCTACATCCCCGACCCCGACACCATCCATGCCGGCATCCATCGCCTGCCCGCTGCGCATTTCCTGTTGCTGGAGCGCGGCCGCGCGCCGGTGCTGCGGCGCTACTGGCAGCCGCCGACCCACATCCGCGAACAGGACGAGCTCGGCGCGGTGGCGGAACTGACCGCCCGGCTGGATGTCGCCACGGCGCGGCGGCTGGTCGCCGACGTGCCGCTCGGGGCCTTCCTGTCGGGCGGCGTCGATTCCAGCGCGGTCGTGGCCACCGCCGCGCGGCTGCGCGCCGCCCCGCTCGACACCTTCACCATCGGCTTCGAGGGCGCCGAGGACGAAACCCCCTACGCCGCCATGGTGTCGCGGCGCTACGGCACGGTGCAGCACAACGAGCGCGCCGCCGCGGTGGACATGATCGCGGCGGCGCGCGCGCAGGGGCGCATCTTCGGCGAACCGTTCGGCGACCCCTCGGCGGTGCCGACCGAGAGCGTCTGCCGGCTCGCCCGCCGGCATGCCACCGTGGCGATATCCGGCGACGGCGGCGACGAGGTGTTCGCCGGCTACCGCCGCTATCGCTGGCACGTGCTCATCCAGGCCGTGCGACGTTTTCTGCCCGCCCCGGTGCGTGGCCGCGTCATCGGCGCGCTCGCCCGTGCCTATCCCAAGCTGGACCGCGCGCCGCGTTGGCTGCGGGCGAAGCACACGCTGACCGAACTCAGCCTGGATGCCACGCTCGGTTATCTGCGCACGGTAACCCAGGTGCAGGCGGCACAGCGCCGCGCCCTGCTGGCGCCCGGCCTGCTGGCCCAGCTCGGCGGCTACGACCCGACCGCGCGGATCGCGGCCCTGATGGACGAGTGCGGCAGCGAGGATGCGCTGTTGCAGGCGCAGTATGTCGATCTCTCGACCTGGCTGGCCGGGCGCATGCTGGTGAAGGTAGACCGCGCCAGCATGGCGCATGCGCTGGAAGTGCGGGCGCCGCTGCTCGACCCCGGGCTGGTGACGTGGGGGCTGGCGCTGCCGCGGCGCCTGAAGCTGCGCGGCGCGGAGGGCAAATACGTGCTCAAGCGCGCGCTGGAGCCGTATCTGCCGCGTGACCTGCTGTACCGTCCGAAACAGGGCTTTGCCCCCTCGCTCGCCGGCCTGTTCCGCCGCGAGGCGGGGCGGGTGCGGACCCGGCTGATGAGCGAAACCCTGCTGGATAGCGGCCTGTTCGTCCCCGCCACGATCGAACGGCTGCTGCGCGAGCACGAGGCCGGCCGCTTCGACCACAGCCAGACGCTCTGGCTGCTGCTGGTGTTCGAAGGGTTCCTGGCGGCGGCCTCCGGCGAGCCCGGCCTCGCCCTGGAAGCGGCCGTCCGGCGCCCGTGACCGAAGCGGCGCCGACAGGCTCGGTCTTCGCCCGGACCGCGCGGGGCACCGGCTGGCTGATCGCCTGGCGCATGGCGACACGGCTGCTGGGAGTGGCCAGCACGGTGGTGCTGGTGCGCCTGCTGACGCCGGCGGATTTCGGCCTGATCGCCCTGGCCACCAGTTTTACCCTCGCGGTCGAGGCGATGGCGCTGATCGATGTCGAGGACGCCGTCACTCGCGAGCGGGCGCCCACGCGCGACGTTTACGACACCGCCTTTACCCTCGGCCTGCTGCGCGGGCTGGCGATCGGCGGGATGATCGCGGCCCTGGCCCTGCCGGCCGCCCGCTTCTTCGCCGAACCGCGGCTGGCCCCGGTGATTTTCGCTCTCGGGCTGGGCTTCCTGCTGGACGGCCTGACCAATGTCGGCATCGTCGATTTTCGCCGCGATTTCGCCTTTCATCGCGAGGTCCAGCTCTGGCTGGCGCCGCGGCTGCTGAGCATCCTGCTGGCCCTGGGCACCGCCTGGCTGCTGCGCAGCTACTGGGCGCTGGTCATCGGCATCCTGTCGCAGCGGGCGTTGCGGGTGGTGTTCAGCTACTGGATGCACCCCTTCCGCCCGCGCCTGGGCCTTGCCGCCTGGCGTGGGCTGCTGGGCTATTCGCTCTGGCTGAGCACCATCAACGTGGCCTCGCTGCTGCGCGACCGGGCCGACAGCATCCTGCTCGGCCGGCTGCTCGGCACCGCGCCGGTGGGCATCTTCGCCATCGGCGCCGAGATCGCTGCCCTGCCGACCACCGAGCTGGTCGAGCCGGCCTGCCGGGCGGCGTTCTCCGGTTTCAGCACGGCGCGCAACACCGGCCTGGATGCCGGCGAGACCTGGCTCGCCATCATCGCCAGCATGACGCTGCTGACCTTCCCGGCCGGGGTCGGGCTGGCCCTGATCGCCAGCCCGCTGGTGCAACTGGCCTTCGGCGCGCGCTGGATGGCGGCGGTGCCGCTGGTGCAGTTGCTGGGCATCGCCGGCGGTCTGACGGCGTTCGGCACGATCGGCTCGGTGCTGTTGCGGGTGCACGGAAAAATGCGCCTGGTGCTTGGCATCATCCTCGCCGGGGCCGCGCTGCGGGTGGTGCTGCTGGTGCTGCTGATCCCGCGCTTCGGCCTGCTCGGCGCCGGCTTCGCGGTCGCCTTGGGGCTGGTGTTCGACCACCTGCTGTATCTGGCGATGACGCTGCGCGGCCTTGCCATCGCGCTGTCCGCCCTGCTGGAGCGGCTCTGGCGCAGCGCGCTGGCCACCGCCGCGATGGCCGCGGTGCTGCTGTTAAGCGGCCTCGGCGGGCAGGACTCCACCAGCCCGGCGTTGGCCTTGCTGGGCGGCGTGACAATCGGGGCGGCGGTGTATATCGCCACGGTGTCGGCGCTCTGGGCCCTGGCCGGACGCCCCGATGGCGCGGAGCGGAATGCGCTGGCCACTCTGCGGCGCCTCTTGCCCCTCAAGGACACGCCCTGATGCCGACCATTGCGGTGTTCGACTTCCTCAGCCACGAATTCATGCACCACCCGTTCAACGAGGCCTATCTGCGCCTGCTGCGCGCCGCCTTCCCCGCCGACCGGGTGATCTTCCATGCCCGCGCCGGCCATATCGAGCGCCTGGCGCCGCGCTTCGAGGCCGCCGACAACATCGCGTTCCGCCCCTGTCCGCCCTTCGCCGTTCCGTTCGGCCTGTCGCGGCACAACCCGATCGCCGGCCGGCTCGGCGCGCGGCGCTGCTGGGACAGCATCGTGGCCGGCATCGGGGAGGAAAACCTGCGCCTGGCCGCGGTGCTGGGCGTGGATGCGAACCTCTATGCCGTGCTGCGCCGGGCCTGGCCGCGCTTCGCGCCGGCGCCGCTGCACATGATCCTGCACAACCACCTGGCCGAGGCGGCGTCCTGGCGGTCCCGCAACCCCTTTATCCGCGCCTTCGACTTCATAGCGGCCCTGCAACGGCCGCTGCCGCCGCATGTCCGCCTGGTTGCCCTCGAGCTCGGCATCAGCGATGCCATCGCCGAAATCGCCCCCGCCGTCGCCCCTTCGCTCGAGACGCTGGAGCATCCGGTGCTGGTCTCGGAATGGAGCGAGGCGCCGGCGGAAGGCACTGTCCCACCGGTGCTGCGGATCGGCTTTCTCGGCCATGCCAGTGCCGACAAGGGATTCGTCCTGTTCGCCGAACTGGCGCGGGAATGCCACGGGCCGGCGCTCGAGTTCCACGCGATCGGTCTCGCCGCGCCGGAAGCCCGCACGCTCGATCTCAGCGGCCTCACCCGCCAGCCCAGCCTCGCCTCCACGCCGCGCGACGAGTACGTGGCGGGGCTCGCCGCGCTCGACCTGGTCTGCCTGCCGTTGTCGCGCAACTACCAGTATGTCGCGAGCGGCAGCGTCATCGATGCGATCGCCGCCCTGAAGCCGTTGGTCTGCCTGCGCAACCGCTCGCTCGATGCCATCGTCGCCCGCTACGGGGAGATCGGCTTCATGGCGGAATCGGAGGACGACCTGGCGGCCTTCATCCGCACCCTGACCCCGGCCAGATTCGCCGCCAGACGCGACGGGTGGGTTCGCAACCTTCGCCACCTGCGCGAAGCCCGCAGCCCGCTCGTGCAAGCGCCGCACTATGCGGCCGCCATCGCCCGGGATAGCGCTTGACCGCCCTCCTGGTCCTCCTCGCCGCCGCCCTGCTCGCCGCCCCCGCCCAGGCAGCGACGCTCGAGGTCGGTCCCGGCCACGCCTTCAGCACGCCCAGCGCCGCCGCCCAGGCCGCGCAGAACGGCGACACCATCGCCATCGACCCTGGCGATTACTACGACTGCGCGATCTGGAGCCGCGACCACCTGACCATTGCCGGCACTGGCCCGGGCGTGGTGATCACCGACACCACCTGCCAGGGCAAGGCCCTGTTCATCGTCCACGGCAACGATACCACCATTCGCGACATCACTTTCGCCCGTGCCCGCGTGGCCGACCACAACGGCGCCGGCATCCGCGCGGAGGGCCGCGACCTGACGGTGAAATCGAGCCGCTTCATTAACAACCAGACCGGCCTGCTCGAGGGCGACCAACCCGGCGCGACGGTACGCATCGTGGACTGCGACTTCACCGCCAACGGCGTGCGCGACATCGGCCCGCCATCCCCCGCGCTCTCGGTCGGCACCATCGCGGCCCTGCGGGTCGAAGGCTCGCGTTTCGAGAACAGCCACGGCGGCGCGCACATCCTCTCGGGCGCCGGGCGCACCGAGCTGATCGGCAACCGCATCGAGGACGGCGAGGACGGCGTGCGCGATGCGCTGGTCGTGCTGACCGGCGGCGGCAGCCTGGTGATGGAAGACAACCTGCTGCGCCGCGCCCCCAGCGCCGCGCGCGTCAACGCCGCGGTGCACGCCTATCCCGGCCCCGCCGGCATGTTGGAATTCCGCCGCAACACCCTGGTCAACGCCAGCGATCGCCCGGCCGCCCTGCTGCTGGACTGGTCGTACGGCAGCGCCGACTTCGCCGCCAACGTGCTGGATCGCGGCGATGCGGAACGCTCCACCGAGGGCTACTGGCGCCATCAGGCGATTGAGGGCGCGCGCGCGCTCTATGCCGGCGCCCGCCATCTCGCCGGCGCCGAACTGCGGGCGTTGCACAGCATCCCGCACTGATCGCGGCGCTTGCGCTCAGCGGGTAAATCCTGACGAATAACCAACGTTACGCCGGGAACGCCATGTCCTTCTCCGTCCTGCTGCCCACCCGTAATCGCCCCGCCCTGTTCCAGCACGCCCTGAACTCGGCGCTGGCACAGCAGGTGGACGGGCTGGAAGTGCTGGTCATCGACGACGGCACCACTGAACCCTTCGCCGGCCCACTCGCCGCCATCGAGGCGCGCTGCGATAAGCGGGTACGTTTCCTGCACCTGCCACCGAGCGAGCACGGGCACGGCCAGAGCTACGCCCTGAACTTCGGCGCGGCACAGGCGCGCGGACGCTACCTCTGCTTCCTCGACGACGACGATGAATGGTCCGACCCGCAGTATTTGGCCTGCGCGGCCGGCCTCATCGCGCTCCCCGGGCCGCCGCTCGACCTGCTGTATTTCGACCAGGCGGCGTTCGCCAACGGCCAGCGGATCGAACGCACCGTGTGGATCGAGGACCTCGCCGGCCTGCTGCCACCAACCGGCCGGCTCGAGCCGGGCAGCGCCTGGCGCGTCACCGCCACCGACCTGCTGCGCGCGCACGGCTTCAGCCACGTCAACACCAGCATCGTGCGGCGGGCGTTCTTCGCCGCGATCGGTGGCTTCGACGAGGCGCTGCGCTACGAGTGCGACCGCGATTTCTACCTGCGTTCCATCGATCAGGCCCAGGCGATCGTTTACGTCCCGCGCACCGTCTCCCACCACAACGTCCCCGACCCCGCCCGCCGGGACAACATGTCCACCCTGGTGTCGGATATCGAGAAACGGAACCTGCAACTCATCCTGCTGGAAAAAGCCAGCCGGACGTCGCGCCAGGAAGTGGTGCGCGCCCACGCCCGGCGCCATCGCGGCTACACCCTCAAACACATGACCATGGCGCTGTACCGGGCCGGACACTACCGACAGGCATGGCCCTACGCCCGCGCCGCCCTGACAGCGGGATTCAACCTGAAATGGCTGGCCTTCTGCACCTGGCTCGGTCTGCTGGCGGCCTGCCGGGGCAAGTAAGGAAGGCGGGGGCTCCGCCCCTCGACCCTGCAAGGGGCCGTGAGGCCCCTTGACCCCGCTACTAGAGGAAGGTTGTTGAGAGAGGGGGGGCCAGGAGATGTTGCAGCATCACTTTGCCCCCCTCTCTCAACAACCTCGCTTAAGTAATGGGTTCCAAGGGCCTCTCGGCCCTTGGCGGGTCCAGGGCAGAGCCCTGGTCTTCCTTACTTGCCCAGCAGCCCTCCCAGCGCCGTCGTTGCCGTTGTGATCGTGGCGTAGGTCGTGGCGAATACCTTGGCGTCGCCGTCGGCCGGATCGGCGATATCCACTCCGTCAAGCAGGTCGCCGAGTTTGATCACCCGGCCGTGGAGGTCGGGATAGCGGTCCAGCACCGCGCGTCGTGTGGTCTCGTCGAACACCACCAGCACCGTTGCCGCCTCCGCGATGGCGCGGGAGAGCCAGGTCGAGCGGTGCGTGGCGAGGTCGATGCCATGGGCCGCCGCCGCCTGCAGGCCGGGTGGCGGGGTGGGCCGGCCGGGTTGCAGCATCGTGCCCGCCGAGCTGACGCGGCCGGGCCGCATCGCCGGCTGTGCCTGCAACGTGGCGGCGGCGAAGGGGCTGCGGCAGATATTGCCCAGGCAGACGAACACCACCTGCCCGTTGGCGTGCCGGTTCAGGGCCGCGCGCAGCCGCGCCCGCGCGTGTTGCCGCGCCAGCACCGCCCAGCCTGGCAGCCGCATCGCCCCGCGCCGCGCCGCCTCGCCCAGTGCCGCGCCGAGTTCGGCCAGTGCCGGCCGCGGATCGTCGCGTACCAGTACGTCGTGGATTTCCCGTCCGCTCGCCAGCCGGCCGAGTTCCAGCAGCCAGCACGCGAGGCGGGACAGTCGTCCCTTGCCGCGCCCGCGTCCCTCGGCCAGCACCGCTTGCAGGTCGGGCAGCAGGTTGCGGCCGAACACCCCGGTGCGGTAATCGACCGCCGGGCTTTCCTCGCCCGCCGTCAGCAGGCGGTACCAGAGCCAGGGGAAGTCCACCCCGAGGCCGAGCGGCAGCGGCATCGACCCCCAGGGGCGCGCATTCACCTCCAGCAACACCCAGGCGCCGGTTCGTGGGTCGCGGCGGAACTCGAACATGCCGACGCCGGTGTATGAAAGTGCCGCCACCAGTTCGGTGCAGGCGGCCAGCAGCGCCGGCGTCAGGGGCGCGCTGACGCGGTAGTAGCTGCCCGAGCCGTCTTCGCGCACCCGGTGGTGCTCGAAGGCCTGCAACACGCGGCCGCGGCTGGCCAGCAGCGACACGCCCAATCCCTGGCCCGGGAAAAACCGCTCCAGCACATGGTCCTCGGCGCACAGCTCCGGTTGCAGGCGGGCGAACTCGGCCGCATCGCGGGCGAACTGCACTTTGCCGCGCCGATCGAGGTGCCCGAGCACGTAGGACCGGCGCGGCTTGATCACCACCGGCGCGCCGAGCGCGGCGAGCACGGTTTCCGCGCTCTCCCCGGGCTCCGGCAGCCGCCCTTCCGCCACCGGGATGCCCAGGCGCTGGGCCAGCTCGCGGGTGGCGTATTTGTCGAACAGCACGTCGATGGCGTTATCGTCGGGGATGGCCAGCCGGGTCAGCGTGCTCAGCCGGGCGCGGTGGCGCTGCAACGGCAGCAGCGCGGTTTCGTTGCAGGGAATCACGAGGTCGAAGCGTTCCGCGCGCAGCAACGCCTCGACCGCTTCCAGCCACGCCGTGCCGTCCTCCATCCAGGGCGGCAGCGCGTGCACGGCGGTGACGTAGCGCGAGGCCAGCGCCGGCGCGCGCAGGTTCGCCGGCGCCGCGTGCACCACCACCCCGCGCCGCCCCAGCGAGCGCACGGTGGCCAGAAAGCTGCGCGTGTCCTCGCCGAACACCAGCACCTTGCCCACCGGACTCATGCGCCGGCCCCCAGTGCCGCGGCGATCCCGGTAAGCGTGCCCGCGCGGCCGCCGAGCGGGCCGAGGAAGCTGCGGCAATAGTCATCGAGCGTGGCCAGGAAGCGGTCGCGCTCGGCCTCGCTCTGCACGTAGCCGGTCGCCCCGGGCAGCAGCGACGAGCTGTGGTAGGTCAGCATGAACAGTCGCGTCCCGCCCGCCAGCGCCGCCCGGGTCTGGCGCAGCATGT
>Ga0182014_10000687_pt1 | contig 45792 bp, 42 predicted proteins | sample 612S2DmetaG_FD_120489 | JGI IMG/M metagenome (GOLD analysis project Ga0182014, IMG submission 120489) | Permafrost microbial communities from Stordalen Mire, Sweden - 612S2D metaG | ecosystem: Environmental > Terrestrial > Soil > Wetlands > Permafrost | place: Sweden: Stordalen | collected... | reverse complement strand
TTTCGAGAGGATGCGGCTGATCGTAAACAGGGTTGTCCCCGTCGTCTGAGCAAGCTCCTCCCGCGAAAGGGATACCTCGACTCCTCCCATGGCAGGCTTGCCGACTTGCTTCATCAGCCTCAAGAGCGCCAGGGCCAGCCGCTGGGCAACCTTCTCCGTGGCCACCTCGCGGAACCGTTCCTGAAGTTCGTCCAGGCGATTGGAAAGAATCTTGCTGATGTTGATTCCGATCTGAGGGTACTTCAACAACAGATCCTGGAGTCTTGCGTATTCCCATACGGATGTCTTGCACATTTCCATTGCCCGCGCGGAACACGTGTGGCCACATGTTGCATCGTGGGCCGGAATGCCGACTGGATCGCCCTTTCCGCTCATCCGCAGGATGACTTCGTCTCCGTTCGAGCTGAGCTGCGTGTGCTTCACGCTTCCATCCTGGATCATTACCAACGAACGCGCCGGCTGTCCTTGCATAAACACAATCTCGTCGCGCGCATAGGTTCGTGCTCGGGCGCAGGAAGCGATCTCAATACACTCGCGTTCCGACATCCCGGCAAAGACCGCTGATCCGCACATCATTACAATGCGTTCGGCGATGTTGAAATCTCTCGCTTGCGCTCCCCCCGAAGCGAAGCCTGCCGCTGATACACGTGCTGTAGCCATTGACCCCCCAGAGTTTCTTAGTCGATTTGAGCGTTCAGCGCCTGAAAGTACCCAGCTTTCAGGCGCGCCTACATTCGAATAGCCCCGTCGCGGCACAAAAGCCCGCGATCAGTCCCCATCCGAGAAGGGAAGACACGCGTCCTGCGTGAAGACTCTAAGATTTTCCAGTTTCAGAGAAGCGTGGCGCTCAGAACCCCTGCGCCCAGCTAACCAAACCTCAATTATGGGACTTCTTAAAGGGAAGCAATTCAACAGTGCACATGCTGTATCTTCGATTCGTACAGCGTTCTCCGGCTAACGTGCCAAAGCATTTTTGGTTTGCGATCACGCGGACTATATCCCCAGGTATTTTTCTGCTTGATCGCCGGCCACAGGTCTACACGTAAGGCCCAATGCGCAGATTTTCTCCTGCGTGTGGTAGCTAAGTAAAGCACATTTTTAGGTATTCACAAAGAAAAAAAGCAAGCATCAAATTTCGCACCGCGCTCAAAAGCACCTCAATCACCACAAATTATTGAATCGGTGACAGATAGCAAGCAGAAAAAAGCCCCCGGCGAGTTGTCCGGAGGCTTTCTTGTTTCGGTTTGAAAACACTCAGTTGCTGAACAGCAGAACCCCCGCCGCCTTTTCCTCGCTCCCGCTCTCGACCGCGCTTACCGGGCGATAGAACAGTTGGTTGTTTTCCAGATAGACCTCGAGGAAGGCAGGCCGATCGGCAATTTGTCCGGCGATGAGCGCCTCCGACAAAGGGTCCTCGACGTAACGCTGCAAGGCGCGGCGCAACGGGCGCGCCCCGTAGCTGCGGTCGACGAGTGTCTTGTCGAGAATCCACTTCTTGGCCTCTTCGGCCACCGAAATGGTGATCGCCTTCTGCACCAGGTTCGCATTCAGTTGCTGCACCATCAGCTCGACGATCTGGATCAGGTCGCCATCCGACAACGACTGGAAGAGAATCACCTCGTCGAGACGGTTGAGGAACTCCGGGTTGAAGGTCTTCTTGACCTCCTGCTTCACCAGCTCCTCCACCTTGTCCGAGACAATGTCTTCACGATCGCTCTGGAAGCCGAGTCCCTGCTTCTTCATCAGGTGCCGCGCCCCGATGTTCGAGGTCATGATGAGGATGACGTTCTTGAAGTCGACCGTATTGCCGAGCCCGTCGGTCAACTGTCCGTCCTCAAATACCTGGAGCAGAATGTTGAACACATCCGGGTGCGCCTTCTCGATCTCGTCCAGCAGAACCACCGAGTACGGCGAGCGCTTGACCCGTTCTGTCAACTGGCCGCCCTCCTCGTAGCCCACGTACCCCGGAGGCGAACCGATCAGCTTCGACACCGAGTGCTTTTCCATGAACTCCGACATATCGAAGCGGATCAGCGCCTTGTCCGAACCGAACAGAAACTGCGCCAGCGTGCGCGCCATCTCCGTCTTGCCGACGCCCGTGGGACCCAGGAACAGGAAGCTCCCAATCGGCCGATGCGGGCTCTTCAAACCGGCACGCGACCTGCGAATTGCGCGAGCCAGCGCACTGATCGCCTTCTCCTGCGAGATCACGCGCTTATGCAGCACTTCTTCCACGCGCAGCAGCTTCTGCGTCTCTTCTTCCTTGATGCTGTTCACCGGCACGCCCGTCCACCGGCTCACCACATCTTCAATGTCCTCCCGGCCAACAATCCCCGCCGCTGAGTCGTCGAGATGATACTTGTCGCGCATCGCGCGCAGATTCTCGCGCTCCTTGCGTTCTTCGTCGGAGTAGAACCGCGCCTTCTCGAACTCGTGGTTCGCAATCGCCGAGTCCATGCGGTGCACAATGAACTTGATCCGCTTCTGCACCTCGGTGATCTCTTCGGGCAGCGAGGTCTGGCGCAACTTCACCCGCGCCCCGGCCTCGTCAATCAGATCGATCGCCTTGTCCGGCAAAAACCGGTCCGGAATATACCGGTTCGAATGCGACACCGCAAACTCGATGGCTGCATTCGTGTAGCTCACCGCATGGAACTTCTCGTAGCGATCCTTGATGCCGTGGATGATCTTGATCGCGTCGGCTTCGTTCGGCGGTGGCACCTTCACGGCCTGGAAGCGGCGCTCCAGCGACCGGTCCTTCTCGATCGACTTGCGGTACTCGCCCGGTGTCGTCGCGCCGATGCACTGGATCTCTCCGCGCGACAGCGCCGGCTTCAGAATGTTGGCCGCGTCCAGCGACCCCTCCGCCGATCCCGCGCCCACCAGCGTATGCAACTCATCGATAAAGACGATGGAGTTCTGATTCTCCATCAGCTCCTTCATGATGGTCTTGAGCCGCTCTTCAAACTGCCCGCGATACTTGGTGCCCGCCACAATCAGCGACAGGTCCAGCCCCAGCACCCTCTTGTCGGCCAAAAAGCTCGGTACCTCGCCATCGGCAATCCTCTGCGCCAGCCCTTCCACAATCGCCGTCTTGCCCACGCCCGGCTCGCCGATCAGCACCGGGTTGTTCTTCGTGCGCCGGCACAGAATCTGCACCACGCGTTCCAGTTCCCCATCCCGGCCCACCAGTGGATCGAGTTGCCCGTCCATCGCCGCCTGTGTAAGGTCGCGGCTGAACTCGGCCAGCAAACTCGACTCACGCTGCCTCTGCTGTGGAGGAACCTTTTCCTGCGTCACCCGCGCAAGCTCCTCGCGAATCTGCGCCAGCTTCAGCCCGCGCTCCTGCAGAATCTCCGACGCAAAGCACTTCTCTTCCCGCAACAGGCCCAGGAGTAAATGTTCTGTCCCAATATGCTTGTGCCCTAGCCGTTCGGCTTCTTCTGCCGCGTAGGCCAGCACCCGCTTGCACTCGTTGGAAAGCGGCAAGTCGACAGAGGTGGAGACCTTTTCGCGAATCGTCGTGTGCGCCTCGATCTGCTTGCGGATCGACTCCACCGAAGCATGGGAACGCAGAAAACGGTTGGTTAACGCCTTGTCCTCGCGCAGCAGGCCGAGCAGCAAATGCTCAGTCTCGATATAGGGCGAGCCGAACTGGCTGGCCTCATACCGCGCAAAGAAGATCACACGCCGTGCCTTCTCCGTATAGCGTTCGAACATCTTCGACTCCCCTCCCCCGTCCGGGGTCCTCACAGGCTCTCGGCTGAAGTGGCCGTCCGGTTGATTGCCCGGCCTCAGCCCAAACTGCGCGCGCCCTTCCTCTGAATTCGCCGCCGGAGGCCCGATGGAATATACAGTCCACGCCCCCGAACCGCTAATTTGGATGGTCCCGAGCGACCTCCGCCCGAAACGGCTTGTCCTCGCCAAGTCCCCGGCGCTCTTGCTGCCTTTGAGACTCCCATCCTTCCCTCTTCAACCCGGAAGAGCCCAAAATCGATTCGTTTCCAGGTTGCTCACTATTAAGACTCAAAAACCACCCAATGGGGTGCTTTTCCTTCAAATACTTCCGTTGATCGGTCCCGCCTGCCGCAATGCCGCCAGCGGAACCAATCGCCCGCTCTCAAGCCGCAATGCTCGCGTACATCGTGAGGCAAGGTCAAGGTTATGCGTCACCAGAATAGAAGTTAACCCATGACTTTCGTGCAGTCGTTTAACTAGATCAAAGACCATTCCAGCCGTTAGTGCATCCAGATCGCCCGTAGGTTCGTCGGCCAGCAGCAGCCGGGGGTTGTTCACCAGCGCCCGAGCCAGCGCCACACGCTGCTGCTCGCCGCCCGAAAGTTCGCCGGGACGATGGGCGCCGCGCTCCTCCAAACCCACCTCCCTCAACCAGTTAGCCGCAACTGCAAGAGCCTCGCGCTTCGCCATGTCGCGGGCCAGCAGCGGCATGGCCACATTCTCCAGCGCTGTAAACTCCGGCAGCAAATAATGGAACTGCCAAACGTACCCAATCTCCTGGTTGCGAAAGGCCGCTGCCTGCCTCGGAGAGAGAGCCGTCACATTGGTTGAAGCGCAGTATACAGTTCCCGCGGAAGGCGCATCAAGAGCGCCCAGAATGTGCAAAAGCGTGCTTTTTCCCGCCCCCGATTGCCCCACAATCGCCACCATCTCGCCGCGAGTAATGGTGAGGTTGAGATTGTCAAAAAGATCGAGCGAGCCGCGAGCCGTCTTGTACGTTTTCCTTAGCCCTTCGACCTGGATAATCGGCTCTTGTTTGGGATTGACGTTGAGGTCCGGATCCCGCTTTTCAGCCCGCAACTCAGGTTCCCCATGATTGGGGTCGGCAACAAGGGCAGACGGTGAAGTGGGTTGCATCATCCGTTAACCTCAATTTTACATTGGAAGCCCCAAATCCCCTTCACGCACAGCGCCGAGCCAAAATCCAGAAGTACCGCAAGGATCATGACAGATTGGGTATGGCCGTACGGGCACCCATTCACAACCTTCCGCCTTACCAGTCTCCCAATCCCGGCTCCGCTGTCATTGTGGATACGCAGACTGGCGGTCATCCTGAGCGAAGCGCTTTTCAGCGGAGCCGAAGGACCTGCTTCTGCTTTTAAAGCTCGACCCCCTTCAATGCGCTTGTCCCCCTTAGCATCCCGGTTTAGAGTTCTGCAATGGACGACGACCTATATTTCACCTACATCGTAGCCAGCCGAAGCCGCACCCTCTACATCGGCGTGACAGGGAGCCTGCAAAAACGCATCTTCGAACATAAACGAAAGCTCCACGAAGGATTTTCGGCAACCTACAACTGCGACCGTCTGGTCTGGTTTGAGCGTTTTGTCGACCCCAGCAACGCAATTGCACGCGAAAAACAGTTGAAAGGCTGGACCCGTATCAAAAAGATTGCTCTGATTACGAAATCCAATCCCACCTGGCATGATCTAAGTGAACAGTGGTATTCCAAAGAAGAATTGACATGGATTCCGAGCGATTGATTTTAGGGAGAAAGTTGCACAATCGTACCGCTTTGTCGAAGACGGTCATCCCGAGCCGGGCACATTCAAATGAAAGACAGAATTAAAAGGCGGTCATCCCAGCCGGGCATATTTGAATGACAAGAACAAATAATGGGCGGTCATCCTGAGCGAAGCGCTTTTCAGCGGAGCCGAAGGACCTGCTTTTGTTTCTAAAACTCTCCCTCAGCAAGAGGCCTGCATCCAAAACCCTCTCAATTCCGGTCTTCGAGTGCCGGGCAAATTCTAGTCACAGAAAAAACTAAAATGTGGTCATCCTGAGCGAAGCGTTTTTCAGCGGAGCCGAAGGACCTGCTTTTGCTTTTCAAAAAAGCCTGCTCACCGCTTCCCCACCCCCTCTTCAATCCGCATAGAACCACTGCCGTCCGGCATCCGCCAACAGGGCCCCGTGCTTTGCGGAGAATTAAGCGCCTCAAGCGCAGACTGGAGGGATGAGAACCGCCCATTCGACCCAAGGCTGGTCCAAGATCGGAGCCCAAGGGGCTGCACCCCACCCCCCCTAAACCCCCACCGGGTATAACTAAGGTACCGTATTTGTTTACAACTAGTTTTGAATCAACGCGCATCACCTCAACCCAAGGAACTACTCGGTAAACACAAACTCTCGATTTTGCCCAGTTTTTGACCGGAAATAGCCTGTTTTTGCTGCAAAGACAGCCGATTTCGGCCTCAGATTCGTGCTTTCTATCAGTACTCGATCTTCTGCGTCGAGTCGATCCAAGCCTGAAAGCTGGCCCACGCCTCGTCGCCGAGCAATTGAGTCGACGGAATCGAGCGCCCACTGCGGTCCTTGCGCATCTCCTCATAGAGGAGTGCGTCGTCAAACCCCGCCCGCGCCGCATCCGCTGCGCTGGCGCCGTAAAAGATCGCGTCGATCCGGGCCCAGTACGCCGCCGCCAGGCACATGGGGCACGGCTCGCAACTGGTATAAAGTTCGCATCCAGTCAGCTCGAAGGTGCCCAGCGCCCCGGCCGCCGCGCGGATGGCATTTACCTCGCCATGCGCCGTGGGGTCGAGAGACGTTGTTACCGTGTTGACGCCTTCGCCCACGATCTTGCCGTCGCGTACGACGAGGGCCGCAAACGGCCCACCTTTGCCGGTGGCCACATTCTCCGTAGCCAGGCGGATGGCCCGGCGCAAAAACTCAGGATTGGCCTCACCCGGCATGAGAATCAGCTCCGGCCCGCTCTGGATTCGAAAAGGCAAGTTCAGTATGTCACAAGCCTTTCGACCTCCTGCCAGCTCCTGCAACCAGGCCGGCGCGACGTAAAATCTCCCCATGGCAGGCGACGCTTCTTCACTGAAAGTCCTGAATGCCGGCATCGTTGCCTGCGACCGCTGCCCCCGGCTGCGCGAATATTGCGCCGAGGTAGCCCGCGCCCGCCGCCGCGCCTACGCCGACTGCGAGTACTGGGGCCTGCCGGTGCCCTCGTTCGGCGACGAGCAAGCCCGCGTCCTTGCGCTGGGACTGGCGCCGGGCGCACACGGATCCAATCGCACCGGGCGTATGTTCACCGGCGACGGGTCGGGCGATTTCCTGTTTCCCGTGCTCCACGAGGCCGGATTCGCCTCTCAACCCACGGCAGTCTCACGAGAAGACGGAATGAAGCTCAAAGACTTGTGGATCAACGCCGTGGTCCGCTGCGCTCCGCCGGCCAACAAGCCCACACCGGAGGAGCAGCGCAACTGCGTCCCCTGGCTCGACCAGGAAATGGCCCTGCTCAAGAACCTGCGCGTGGCTGTCTGCCTGGGCCGCATCGCATTCGATGGACTGCTGGCCCACGCGCAGCGAGCCGGCAAGTTGCCCCCGCGTTCCCGATTCATCTTCGCGCATGGCGCGGAGTACACATTGCCCGGAGGCCTCATCGTTCTTGCCAGCTATCATCCCTCGTTGCAGAACACCAACACCGGCAAGCTCACCCGGCCCATGCTTCTTGCCGTCTTCAAACGCGCTCGCGTGCTGGCCGGTGTGCAATAACCGGCTCCGACTCCAATCGGCCCACATCTCAAAGGAGAAAAGATGGACAACGTTGCGAAGCATATCCTGAAAGATGTGACTCTCGAAGAGATCGCTCCCAGGGTGAAAGAGCGCTCGCCCATCGATCATTGGTCGTCCGCAGTCTTGCTGGAGCGCGCGGCGTATCTCAAGAAGCTGGCCAGGTTTGGAGACGGCTCGGCCAGCGAGACTCTCCGGGAGTACCCGCGGCACCTGGCCATGCTCTCGTTCCGGAGCCGCGACGGCGACGCTGAGACGCATCGGAACTTCGCCACCATCCTCTTCGTGCTTGCCGGCGCCGCAACCCTGGTAACCGGGGGAACCTTAACTCACGCCCGCACCGTTGGGCCAGGTGAGACACGTGGCGACTCGATCGAGGGTGGCGACCGCCTGGGGTTGAAATGCGGCGATGTAGCTCACGTTCCGGCAGGGCTTCCCCACCAGTTGCTGGTCGCGGGAGAAACGACAGTCACATGCCTCGTGATAAAAGTCGAAGAAGCCTGATAGAGGTCGCAAGCGAGAGGGAAATGGAGCGGGAGACCGGGATCGAACCGGCGACATTCAGCTTGGGAAGCTGACGTTCTGCCACTGAACTACTCCCGCTCTTTAGAATCATCACTTTACTAGGATGATCGTCGTTTACTATCCAACTTACTATCCATTTTGCTATCATATTTACCAGGAAGATGGGGTACTCGACTCTCCCAATTTCGCCTTCCAACGCTCAAGCGCGGGCGTGGTGGATAGTAAAAATGGATAGTAAAACCGGTCGCAAAACCAACCTAAAGAAGTATCTCTCACACGGGGGCAAATGGCAATTCTTCCCCGTCTTCAAGGTCAACGGAAGGCCGAAGCCCGAGCTCGTCGTCATCGACGGCAAGGCCCGTCGCTCGACCAGCGGAACGTTTTACCTTGATTGGCGCGAAGACGGCAAACGGCGCACACGCCCGGTCGGAACGACGCCGCGCGAAGCGCTCGATGCCTGGCAGCTCCAGTCGGGGATTTTTTCTGGCGAGATCGAAGCCCCGGAAGAACTGCCGGCGGCGCCATCGTCGGTCACCATTCGTGCCGCGATCGATGTCTATCTCGCCGAAGTGCGGGCCACCAAGGGCGAGGCTACCTGGCGAGCCTACAGTGGCGACCTCACATGGTTTGAGACGCTCTGCCGCAAACACTATGTCGACCAACTTGGACGCTCCGATGTGATGGATATCTTCGCCGCTGGCAGGCGGGAGGAACTGAATCAGAAGACCATCAACAAGCGGGCCATCGTCATGCTGCAGGCGATGCGCCGATCCGGAGCACAGATCCAGCTTCAGAAGGGGGACTGGCCGCGAACCGTCGACAAACAGGTCGAGATTTATGAGCGAGAGGACCTGACCCGCTTTTTCGCAGCCTGCAATCCCGAGGAGCGGCTCGTCTTCCAAGTGTTTCTCTGCTCCGGGTTCCGGTCCCGCGAACTCTCCTGCTTGACTTGGGAAGACGTGAATTGGAAGACCGGCACGTTGAGCGTTCGACCGCGGCCAGAGTTCGGATTTACCCCCAAGAGCTACGAAGAACGCAGCGTGCCGATCCCACATGCGCTCCTGGAGTCGCTCAGAACCCGCTCGAAGAAGCGGCAGGAGTCGGTTCTGATCTTCCCCACTCCACGGCATCCGAAGCGGCCCAACTATGGCGGCGACAAGCCGGACGCGCACTTCCTCGAACTCGGCAAAGAGATCGCTTACCGGGCGGGCTTGAACTGCAAGCGGTGCAAGACCAGACAGGGAAAATGCAGCGATGGCCCGCACTGCCGGAAGTTCTACCTCCACAAGTGGCGGCACACCTTCGCTACTCAGATGCTGCAGTCCGGCATCGATATCAAAACGTTGCAAACCCTCCTCGGGCACAAGAACATCGCTACCACTGAGAAGTACCTCAAGGCGCTTCGCCTTGACGATCTGCGGACCAAGGTCGAATCGTCCACATTGGCGTCGATGTTATAGCGTGTTGCAACCCGTGAACAGGGACAAAGACTCCGCTCTCTTCTGTCATCTGGTGAATAGTGTCCCGAACTCTGCGATATCGGAACTACTTCTGCCACCCCCACCGTACTCAGTTTGAGATGATTTGATAGTTGGTGACTTCGCGTCGGCGGAAGGAGTTTCCACGATGCAACGCATCTACCATGACATACAATGGCTTGTATGGGAAGGCAAGTGACAAAGCCTCAGGGCTACTGGCAAGCTGCCTCCGAGCATTTGCTCTGCTTCCTTGTACTGTGCCTTCCGTACTATCAGTCGCTTTTGTTTGCAGGGATGAGTGGGATGGTCTCCTTCCTCCTGCTGACTTTTTTGCTCATGTTCGTTGTAGCGCGCTCACCTGCGATCTACTGCGTCATTACCACCTGCCTGAAGGCCCTCCCGCCAACCTGGGTTGCTCCGACCTTGGATCGAAGAGGTCGTCGTGTTGGTGAACCTCTGTATGTGGTAGCTCCAGGGCCAAGTCTCGCTCCTTTCTTCCAGCGTCCACCTCCAATCTTTTCCTGATTCCAATGGGTAACAAGCGCATGGCGACCTTCGGTGGCCATGCATGCGTTTCGCTTCCCACGGTTCTCCGGGTCATTATCCCGGAAGGAAAAGGTGTCCTTTGCGTGAAATCTATAATTCTGATCTTGAATCTCGAAATCCCGGCGGTAGTAATGGCGATGTTCGCTCACTGCTGGCTTTTCTCATGCTGGTTTTTGTGTTTTTCTTCGGCTTCCAATACGTTAGGCAGCCCAAACAATCCGTGCCGATTCCAGCCAGTCAGGTGCAATCGCAAACCCTTCATGGGGAGATCGGCAAAGCGTCCTTGCCACTGGCCGGCGGCCAGTCGATCGCACCTTCTAGCAATTTTGGCTGGCTAGCATTCATCGCCAAGCCGCTCTATCTAGCACTGCGCTTTCTCCACGATCACGGTATTGGCAATTGGGGCTGGTCCATCATCGTTCTAACCGTGATCTTCAATCTACTGATCATCTGGCCGCGGATGATGTCAATGAAATCCTCTTTGAGGATGATGCGAGTTCAACCCAAGGTCGACGCTCTCAAGAAGCGCTACGCACACCTCAAGATCAACGACCCCAAGCGAGAAGAGATGAACGCGGAGATGATGGCTCTCTACAAGGCCGAGGGGGCAAATGTGTTTGGCGGTTGCCTGCCCATGCTCTTACAAATGCCCTTGCTGTTTGCCTACATGAGTGTGCTGCGGAATGCGGCCGAGTTGCACCAGGCGCACTGGCTATGGCTCACAGACCTATCCATGCCGGACCCGCTTCACATTTTGCCTCTTCTGATCATCGGGAGCATGGTTCTGACGCAGTGCATTACGCCCATGCCAAGCACTAGTCCCTCTCAGCGGTGGATCCTCGCCATTCTGATGCCCGCAGTCATGGGTTTTTCTCTATGGCGTTACGCTTCGGGACTATCGCTTTACTGGGTCACCGGCTACATTATCAACTTGCTTATCCAGTTTGCGATCAATCGCAGCGAGTTGGGCAAGGAGATGCACGCGCTTGCTGCCAAACGGAGCGGGGTAGACCCGAACATAAACAAGGATTGAGATTGGTAATCGGCTGCTGAAAAAGATGCTTATGGGAAAGCAGAAAGGCCAAGTAACCAATCCATGCCCTTCTGCCGTCCCGAAAAATGAACATTTCAGATCAGAACTAGTCGACAGCAACCGAGAAATGGAGCTTCACTGACTTCCGACAGCTCAATGCGCGTTTCCAGCGCTAACTCGGATTGGATCAGAGAAAACCCTGGCACATGCTTCTTGGGTTCTTCAAGCTGTCTTCAGCCGTCTCGCGGCTGTGGCAAGTGACGGCTCCTTCTTTGAGAGCCACAAGGCCAACACCGACGGATCGAAGCAGCGGGAGCCGCCGATCATCATCGACGGAATCTGGCGTTTCTGCGCCATTCGGTAGATTGAGAATTGAGACCGGCCCAGAAGCTCCGCGACCTGGCGTACAGTGAGCAGGCCGTGGGCTGCTTCGAGCGCGAGCAGGATGTTGAACATCTCCGGCGCATTCGGTCGCGAGTCGCCGGGGAACTCGGCGGGAGTGGGTGGAACTTTCGTTGCGACAGACAGGGCAAGGTTGCAGTGGGGTCTGCTTGAATTCCGCATGCTGAATCTCCATCCGGCCCGGTGCACGAGCCTTGTCGCAACTTTGCCCTCTTCAACAAGAATTGTCCAATGACTGATTGATGCAATGTGATGACGAATGCGCATCACATTGCATTTTGCAAGCCTCTTGTGCAAGAGGAATCAACCTTGACAATAGACTAGAATCCATTCACAATTGTGGAAAAGACGGGCGCTTTGTGGAAATCTTGGATGTTTATGGAAGACTCTTGAAGCCTTGGCCGAACCGTTCATATTCGAATCGTTCATATGTTGAGGCCTTCATGCCATGCGCCGCCGCTCTTCACTGGAACTGGATGATCTTCGCGCCGTCGTTGCTCTTGCCGAGGAACTGAACTTTCATCGGGCAGCGCGGATGGTCGATTTAACGCAATCAGGTTTGACTCGCGTGCTGTCAAGGGTCGAACGGCACGTTGGCATTTGCCTCTTCGAGCGCAGTCACAGCAAGCGCGAAAGTGTTTCACTAACCGAAGCCGGCCGCTTCTATGTCGAGCGTGCGAAGCTGGCCCTCGCGCATTCGGACGGCGCCATTCTTGCCGCCCGCGAAACCTTGACCAAAGTTGATCACAGGATTGTCGTAGGAAGATCTCCGTACGTCGACCGGCGCCTCACAACTCTCCTTCGCTCGATGGAACTTCCCCTATTTCCCAGGTTGCGTGTTGATCTCCAGGCGCGATATGCAGGTGAACTGCTGGCCTGTGTTCGTGCCGGAGAATTTGACCTTGCGGTGGTCACCAACCCAATCGAAGATGCGATCCTGACCTGCACGCCACTCCACTGCACGCAGTTTACCGTTGCGCTCCCTGAAGAACATAGGTGCGCGAAGAGAAAGACCGTCATGCTGCAAGATTTGGTGTCAACACCATGGATTCTCATTGACCGTCATGTGCATCCGGTACACTACGACACCTTTCAAAATCGTGCCCGAGACCTCGGAATTGGGCCAGAGTGCATCCACTACATCGCGGATTCAGAGGAAGCGTGCGACATGGTACGCCAGACAGGCGGAGCCGCCTTTCTTGCCACTATCACCACTCCGGACGCCGGCATTGACGGCGTTGTCCTCCGTTGCCTTGGGGAACAGGATATTTTTCTATCCACACAACTGGTGGTCCGCGCAGACAACAGTTCCAAGCTTGTCAGCGAGTTCGTGCGGGCATTCGTGAAGCGTCTCAAACACGTCAACCTTTACCGGCCGTTTCTTTCGGAACCTGCAGTCGGTGCCAATTGCGCCGCCTAGCGCAGTTCTGGTCGTTCATTCAAAGCATCAGCGTCAGATAGTTGCGTCATAATTCTTCGGTTAAGAGCCGACGATTAAGGCCCGGAGTGCCTTTGTTTTCAACGGAGTACAGAGGACAATTTGGTCCAAAATGGAGCCCTTTCGGCGCTCGTTTGTCCCAAATTCTGGCCCAAGCCGCCGCGAGCCGATGACTTAACCGAAAAACTGAATTCCGCCCGGTTCCTTTTACCTGATCGTGGATGAACTGTAAGCGAACATAATTTGCCCGTACTCCAACAAGGCAGGATTACCGGTGCGGTACAGGTAGTGGGGCGGGGCGTGGTGTCGCCCTGTATGTGGGTGCGTGGGTTGATGGCCGAAACCCTGGAGCTGTGTAGATCGGGGTAGCGGGATACCCCGAAACCGAATGTGTCGGCTGAGGTACATACATTGGCTGGGGAACTACAGGTCGAGAAATCGGTGCCTGCATTGGCGCGTAAACGCTTTGTGGCAGCTGAAGGTGTGGCGGCTCAATTCGTGGTATCTGAATCGGCGGCGGAACGTAAACGTGCACGGGCATCTGAATCGGCGGTGGCACATAAATCCGTAACGGTCCCATTCCCGACACCGTCGGTGGTACATAGCTTTTCAAAGGCACTCGCACCCCCGGAACGGGTCTCGGCGTGATGATGGGTTTAGTGACCGGGACTGGGGCGGTCCTCAAAGTCGAAGCGGATTGCGTGGACATTGGCGCTGGATTATCGGTCCACTGCATATACGTTGGATTGCCTGAGCCGTTTCCAAGGCCAGCTTTAGATGCGGTCGTGCTTTGCAAACCGCCGGCCAGTGGCTTCGCTCCAAGTCGCGACTTCAATGATGGCTGAATGTTGGTTCGTTTCGTCTCAACCGGTTTTATGGGTTCCGCGGTGGTCAGTTTCGGCTCCGGATTATTTGCCTTAATGGCGGACATTGGTGCAGCCCGATTAATTGCTGGGGATCGGCCAATCGTCGAAGTGATTTCAGGATCGCTGGGCTGGGTCTTGCTTACAACGGCTTGAAGCGTCTTCAGAGCCGCTCGCTTTTTGGTCGCCGACTGAGAGCCAGTTTGAGCACCAACAAGCGTCGCTTGTGCGTGGGACTTTGGCTTTTGTTGTGACTGAGATTGGGTTGGCAACGGTGCGGCGCCGCCTTGCAGGGTGTTTTGAGATGGGAAACTTCTAATACAGTTTTCCATCTGATTGTTCGCATTGTTAACGCAGTCGTTTTGTTTTATCCACCCTGCCAAGGTGGCAGACGAAATAGACATGCACGCAGAGACGGAAGAATAGTCCGTTGCCCGACATTTGTTCTCCCATGCGCCCAACGCTGCCAAGAAGGAGTTCATCGAACCGGTTGCCGACGTACTTGCCGAATTCCCCTTTTTGGCGAACTGTTGAGAGGTCTGGCTCACAGCGTTTCCAAACTCATTCAGAAAGAGCATCGACTGTGTCATAGCGTCCATCGAGGCTCCCGTCTGCGGCAAAACGCCAACGCTTTGCTGGGTCGTTTGGAGTCCAAGACCGTCACAGGAGGACATGCCGTCGCAAGGAGACCTCGGGATCTCGGGTAACCGATCAGTGTTGCCAGCGCCAAGCGACCCATTCTGGATGGCCTCTTCGACCTGGGACGAGGGCGACGAAAGGTATGCGATTGGTTCGAAGCGCATAAGTTGCGGATTTTGATTGTAAAAGCTCTGTTTCGCCGCGTTATAGGTGGCGTTCGCTACCGGGTCTGAATCCGGAGGGATACCGAACGCCTCACCATCGCCACCTTCCTTCCAAGCCTGGCAAATTACCTGGTCACCATTACACCACCCGTCCGAAGCCGACGATCCTGCATTAGAACCGCTTGACCCCTGAGGGCCGGTGTGGTTGTCCGCTCGCGGGTTTTCCGGTGGCTGCAACGCAACAGGCGGTGGAGGCGGGAGGGTATTTTGTGGATCGTTATCCGATAGAAGTCTGTCCAGTGTCGGGTTGTCGGGCAGCGTCACCGGAACAGGAGGGTGGATACTGGGCTCGTCAGAATCCGAAGGATCAACTGCACCGCCGTCACTTTGGCGAGCCGACATATCCGCGCTCTTCTGTATGAGATTTTGAAGAATCTTTGTATCTTGTGCCACTTCTGCTTGAAGGTCAGTCAATTCGTTTAAGGTCTCCTTGAGTCGGGCCCCTTCCCACAAAGCCTGTTGCAGGGCGTTTATGTTCTTAACACTCGTCGCGTAGGGGCCCAGACAGCCTGGGTCAGATCCGCAATCTAGAAGCACCTGCCCAAGTTGGCCGATGGCCGCATTTACTTGGCCTGTGACACCATTCACTACGGCACTATGGACGGCGTCATACGCCGCTTTCAGATCAAGTAGCTTTTTGGCTGGGTCATTCTCCTGTCCGTAGACCGTATAGATGATTTCGCCGAATCTGAGAAGGTGTTCCTGTACTGTCGCATTCATGTCGTCAATCAATTTGGTGTTGTTTTTGATTCGCTCTTGAACATCGGCGATTCCTTTGGCGAGGGGAACCTGCTGGCCAGACTGTTGTGCTTCTAGCGTTCTCCCGAGGACAAGCAAGAACGCGAAAAAAGCTTGGAGCAGCTTTGAAGAGAGCCATACAGGTCGGCGCATGCAATGCCTCCGTGGTTGGCGAATCGCGTGGCAAACAACGTACGATTTAAATCGATTTATGTCAACTCAATTTATGCCCGGCGCGCTACGGTTTGGTCAGGCCGCCGGAGAGTCAGCAAGAAGATGCCGATTTAATGATGGACGCGCACCTGCCAGTTATGTGGCGCGAACTCCTTCGACTACCTGGTCGAGTTGCAGCGTCACGCCCAGGAACTCGCCGCCTGTCCCGCAGAATGGATGCCATGGAACTATCGCGAGACCCTGGCACGGACTGTGAATCTTCACGATCCCGCTTAGAGTTATGATGAATCTCGCTTAGCTCTAAAAGAGCAATCGGCGGCACGCGCTCGCTGACAGCGAGGTTATGAATCGTTCGCCAATGGGCAAAACGGAAATCTCTATGACCAAACGACCACCGCGATCGCGGCCCACATGGACAGATGTCAAAGCTAAGCTCGCCAGCCTTGATCGGATAGCATTAACCGGCCTGATTCAGGATCTCTATGCTGCCGACATGGATAATCAGACCTTCCTTCACACCCGATTTAGCCTGGGCGAGGACGTTCTGAAGCCTTACAAAAAAAAGCTGGAGCGTTGGCTCTGGCCGGACGTGTTGCGGGACCAAAATATATCTGTCGCCAATGCCAAGCAGGCCATTTCCAGTTACCGAAAGGCTGTTGGCGAACCTGCCGGACTCGCAGAACTGATGGTGTCTTATTGTGAAAGTGCTGTGGGTTTCTCGAACCAAGTCGGCTACCAGGATGAAGGCTACTTCGATGCTCTACTCAACATGTTCGAACAGGCTCTCAAGGTTATCTGTCAGCTCCCTGAGGCCGACAGCGATGCCCTGATCGGTCGGCTGGAACGTGTGCGCACCGAAGGCCACAATCTGGGCTACGGCGTAGGCGATGATATGGACTCCCTGCTTGCTGATTACGTCCCTACATAATCACCCTCGGCAACAGCTTCGCCTCGCAAAGACATGCTTCGCAGCCTTCCCGGAAACTCACGATCAGTTCACCGAGCACGGGCAGATCGTCATCGGCCATATGGAACCGGTTGGTGGCGGCGCGATAGCAGCAGAGGGCAGCGAGACCTTCGCCATCCTTCGACGAAGACAAGGTGAACCGCTGCGACAGCTACTCGCACGCCTAGATCTGGCCATTGAAAGTGCCACCATCGACGATGTCTACATCGACGAAGTGAACACTCCCCAGAGCGGAAGCACTCACTAGCTACGACCGGTCGTGCCCACTTCCATGGATCGTGGACACTTCCAGTCCTTAGCCACACAATCCCCCGATCGTCTAGGCGGCCTCAAAAGCACGCTTACGGACAAACCGGATAGGTGCCAGCCGCGACGTCGTCGCAAACCTGGCGATTGGGAAACACCACCGAAACGCTGGGGTCCCTGCATATATCCTTGTGCGGAACGTGATAGCAATTTTCTAATGCTCTGTCGCATTTTTCAGCTTCTGTAATTAAGCCGGCGAAAGTGGGATCTTTACATGGGTCTTTTCCTAAATACAAGTCATCGAAAAACCGTTTAGCCAACTGTTTCTCCTGATCCCTGATTTGTTCCTGGATCTGCTCCTCACGCTCCTTCTCATCTTTCCAGTGCGCCGCCCCACTATATGCAAGAACGAGCAGTCCGGCTAAGATTAAACTGAGTCTCACCCTATTCGAGCTACAGATGCTACGGACCGCTTCGATAAATCGCTCATGCCAACTTCGCGAACTCGGTTCAAGCTGGATGTCAAGCGAATCCATTTCGTTGCTCAATTGCTCATTGGCCGTATATTGATCAGCGATTTCAATGGCCTGAGATGCGGTGGACTGGAGAGCCCGCGGTTCTGCCATTAGGCCAGAAGTCTCTGCGCAACATAGGAGCCGACGTCCAGCGATGAGCTTTCGGGAAGCCAAAAGGGATTTTCCAGCAACAACGTCTTCGATTTGGCGGATGAGATCGTGATCCTGGTTTCGGTCAAGATATGGAATGACCTCCCGCAGGCTCAGTGCAAAAACCGACCGCTCCTGGAAGTAAGTTTCGGCCAGTCCATATTTCGATGCCCGGCGTTCTTGGCGAAGAAGCAGCTGAAAGCCTTGCGCCGTCAACAATCTCATCCGAACAAGCGAAGACTGTGTGATTGTACTGCCCCGCTCTCTCCAGAAGATATCGGCAACTTGTTCATTCAAGTCTCGAAACTGAGCCTTGTAGGACAATTCAGTTGGTATTTTCAGACAGTTGCGAAACAGGATCGCGTAGGGGCGGATGAAGAGGCGAAGGGCAGGAACCAAGAAGACGATCGGGACCAGAATTGTGAGAAGTACCGCGTATTGATTTGAACTATAGATGGCGTGCAAGTAGTCGTGAAATTCCTCAGGGGTCATGTTTCTAAGGGTTTCGCGAATTTGTGGAAAGAGCCGTGAAGCAGCGATAAGTATCAGGGCGGGAAGTTGCCATACGGCTAGAAGCAGTATCGCTGCGAATGTGATAATAAGAGCGGCATAGATCCAGAAATAACAGAGAAAGTAGTAGAACCTAGCCCAATCAAGACGCCGCCACGCTTCGATTGAAAACAGAATCAGGTATTCATTGGAGTCTACGCGGAGGAACGGATGCGTTTTCCCTTGATTGTCGATCTTGAATAGCATGACGACGATTCCGATGAGGAGAAAGATCACGCCCGTTAGGGCCAAGAGCCACAGTGGGGAAAGCACTGATACCAGGATCAAGACACCAAATACCTTAAGCCAAGCCATCTTGAAGCCAACACGCGCAAGTAGGACCGTAGACAGGCTAGCGGCACTGAGAAGAAAGGAAAGAGGTTTTGGAAACGGTCCAACGGCTTTGCCTTTCCAGCACAGGCCTTTTGACGTCAAATGTGTAGGAGAAAACATCAGGCCGATGATCGGTACGGCAAGTCTTATTCCGCTCAGATCTTTCAAGAGTTCGATGACATGTGAGGCAATATCTGAGAGATTGTCGAGCAGATCCTTACCGACAAGCTGGACAATTCTGCGCCGTATCCGGCGAAGCCATTTGATCGACCAGAGGATCAAGAGGTACATGATCACCATCCCGACAAATTTCGCAATGCTTCTGCCACATCCGTTCTTACAAACGAAACTAAGGATTAAGACTCGGCATTGCCTTGATAGTTCCAGGGATGAAAACTTTCAAGCAGATATTTCGACGGATCTCCATTGTTTGGGAGTCGCTATGACGAAAACAGGGCCGCCTGACTAGTCCTTCCAAAAGTGTCAACTTAAATTAAGTGGACACTTCGCCAAATCAGTCCTTTTCGCAAGTAACACGCCGACTTTACGTTTCAAGAGGGGCTCGGTGGACGCTTACAGCGCAGCGGTTCATTTCCCCCCTGATGGGAACTTATGAACGAACTGGCTCGGTCCACCCCCAAACCAAGCCGCGACCTTTACTGGAAGCTCAGTATGCCTCAAGGCTGGAGCAACTCCCTCAGCAACCGTCGCAACGTCTGAGAAACGATCTTTTAGGCTCGAATCCCTTAAGAGGGATTGCGTCGTGACAGCTTCATTCCATCCTGGTTTTTGCGGATGCCACGTTTCGCAATTAAGTATGGTAGGAGTCGCAGATTCCTCTGTACAACAATAATGTACGCCAATCACCTGCAATGTCTCGGCGTCAAATACAGGCGAACCCGATTGACCTCCGTCCGTTGGGGCATCGTAGGTGATCACAGAAACTCCACCATGATCGTCTCCGCAACATGCCGTCAGAACCCCACCCGGCGAGACAACTTTAGCGGCTGTTGGATTGGCGTTTGCGAAAATGCAGAATTGTGTCGCAGTTAAGGTCCCCTGAGATTGGCAATCGCCTTCTGCTCGGTAATTATCCAATTGGGGATAACCGACTACCAAAATCCGCTTGGTAGCGCTGGTCGCCGGAGCCACTCTCAGTGGCACGATATCTGTGCTTCCACTCAGCCCGAGTTGAGCCGCATCGCAGGCCATCGTGTTGCTGATCGCTATTATCCCTGTAATGGGAATCAAGTTCCCGGGTGTGGAGGTGTTTGAGAAGTCGATTCGAACTACTACGTTTGCTTTCAGCTTAACCTGCCCGCCTGATACGTCCCCAAACTTACTGACAACATGGCACGCCGTCGTTACTATCCCCGGGCTCGTCACGAACCCAGTTCCGGCGATTTGCCACATCGGATCACCCTTATCGAATAGGTTTTGGTATGTCCATAGAATACGACCTATAGACTTCTGTTTCTCAACTAAAGCCGCCAAGTCAGTCGCTGACAGAATCTTATCTTGACGGGGTGCAATACTATTTAATGCTGTCGCAAGGGAGTCTAAAGATGGACTCGACTTAATTGGCGTAGGATCAAGCGGTGAGGGACTCTGAGGGCCACCAATTACCACTTGTTGGACACTTTGATTAGAGGCTTCTATCATCACCTCGATCGCACTCGTCTTTTGGCTTAGAGTAAGCGCTCGAGGATTGGCGTTAAGCAAATCTACAGTCCCACTCGTACCACTTGGCGTAGTTTCAGGTGTCGTGAGATTTGGATGCTGGAGTGTGATATCGCGCATCGTGTTTAGAACCTCTTGCTCTTTCGCGGCAGGAAGCTCTTTGATTCGCGTCTGAATGGCGGACATTACATTAGTTGATTCTTGATCAAGTTCAAGAGTTTTGCCTGCGGGTGATGGGCTGGTCTGCGCCACCATCATTTGTCCAACGGCCAGAGTTGCCAGCATTGTGAGTTGAAGACAAGACGGTGTCATTGCTTGACTCCCGCCCCCCCACCAGCCGGAGCTGCAGGAGCTGCAGGAGCCGCCGGGGCTGTGTTGGACTTTGTCGAAGTCGTTGCCGTCAAGCCCAAGGAGCTAAAATCCTTAGTCCTATAGGTCAAAGAGAAACCGAATCTCCAAGTCCATCGGTTGATTGGGGTTGGCGTTCCGATTCCCGAAGGGATCACCGAACCCGCTATAAGCCCGGGTGGATTATCGGCAAATTGACCAAGGTTAAAACCCGGCGAGATGTAAAACCTATGATATAGATGCCCACTGATACCGGCAAAATATCCAAAGGATGATGCGCTAGAAGCAGTTCCAAAACGTAAGACCGGCCCCGTAGAAATCGCCAAACCAACATAGTCGTTGCTCGCAAATGGCACTTCATAATTCAGCAGTGCAAGGGCGAGTGGAGAATAGCGCGATGTCCCAGTTACCGTAAGAACATTTGTGGTTCCGGTTCCAGAACTATTTGGTTTTGGAGTCGAAGTATATGTTCGGTTTTGTAATTGACTAAACAAAGCACCCGCGGACAGGGTGAGGCGAGTATTGCTATTACTAAGGGTCACGGACATCTGTCCCTTGTTCGTGGCCTTTCCTTTCCAAAATTCGTCAACTTCAACGGTCGTTGTATAGTCGGGCTTCAGAGCAGTCCGGGCTTGCGCGACATGGACCGAAGAATTTAGCAACGTCCCGATGGACGCCGCCTGATCAAAGGCTGATTGGGAACTCGCATACGCAGGCTTATATTCTTCGACTGAGCAAAGCTGTTGAGAATCTGCTTGCTTTGATTTCGCAGTATCCAACAGCGGAGGGACTTTCGCCCAAGCAGTTTTGGTGTCTGCCAGAGAGACGCTGCACGGAGCGGTTGCGGAGCATCCTTGGCCTGTAGTAGGCAGATTCAGAACGGCGTTCTCCGCGTCTAGAAGTGCCTTCACTGAAGTGAGGAATTCATTTACATTGCAGGTTGCGGCCTCGCCTTTTCCAGCCGCTGCTTGGCCTGCCGACTTAAAGGCGCTGGCTATCTGAGCAAAGTCATCAATTTGTATCGGGGAGCTTTGGGTAGAGATCGAGTAAGTGTACAGAACGTCGTTCACATTGTTGACGTCGATTTGAACGTTTGTATTACTTTGAATCTGTGCCGGTTGCGATGTGAGCTTTTTGCTGGCCCAGTCGATCTCGACGGTTTGGGAGTACATCGGTAAGGCAAGAGGCACGGCGACGACGCAGGCAATAAATCTTACTTTCATCGGTCAAATCCTCGTTGTGATCTGCTGAGGTTCACGGTGGCGCACCGGGTCCTAGGCCGCGACACAGGCGCACGGTCAGAATCCTGTGAATGCTTGCTCTCCAGCTTCAATGCGTAGATGCGCAGATAGGGAAAGGCACCGCGAGTTACGACAGTCGCAACAAGCACTTGAGTGCTTTTGATTGTTGTTGGGGCAGACTACTGGTTCGGACGAAGTGAATGGTCACAGATATGCAGGATTGTGTCAAGTCTTTTTTTAATTAGGACAACTAAGCATCTAAATCGTTCAACTAGAAACTCCCTAGCGGGCCGTACACGCAATTCATTTGGACGAGATAGAGTCCCTTCGCTGAGAAGGTTAAGGGGGCCTCTGTCTCAGGCTGGAATACTTTCGAGAGCATCCGCCATCCGTTCAACCACGGCTCGTACCTCAAGTGGTTCCAGCCACCTCTCGGGAATGCCCCTGACTCCATAAACACATCCCAGCAGATTCCCGGTTATGCTCCCGGTTGAATCGCTATCCCCATCATGGTTCACGGCTAGAATCAGCCCCGATTCCAAATCCCTTGCACACAGAGCGCAATATAGAGAAATCGCCAAGGCTTCTTCGGCAACCCATCCTTCCCCAAGCTTCCGAATAGCAGTCGCCGAGTTGGGCTCAGATATGAAGAGTTCCTCAGCCAACTCGATGGCGGCGAGTGTTTCTTCGTGGCATTCATGCCGACGAAGCGCGCCTTTGGCGACGCCAACTGCTTCTTTCAAAGTCGAACCCCGAAGTAGGAGCGCGATTATTGCCGCGAACACCCCCGCCGTCAAACGGCCTGTTGGGTGTCCGTGCGTGATACCAGCAGTGTCCGCAGCCAATTCAAACGTCGTGTGAATCTCTTCAGCATCCTTACCAATCCAGTGCGACATGAACATGCCAACCGGCGCGACACGCATCAGACCGCCGCAACCTTTGCTGTTGTTGGTCGCCTGATCAGATTTCATGGAGCACAACGCCGAGATGCAGGTGTTTCCGGGTGCACGTCGGCTGAACAATTCCCGATGGGTAATCAGCCCCGCGTTGTCGCTGGAATTGGCTATCTAAGTTGTAACTCAGTTACCTAGTGCCGTGACCGCATATAAAGGTAATAAACGTAGGTACTTGTCCGTGGTCATTTCAGGCTGTATTGCTGAAGTATGAGCAGAGGCAAGCGACTTGAGATTGAGCTGAAGCCACGAGATCGGCAGCAGGTAGAGAGGTTATTGGGGGGCGGGTTGCAAGCAGTGCGCACAACCCTGCGCGCATTAGCCTTGCGTCAAATGGATCAGGGGCAGTCCACGCCCGCGGTGGGTGTCAACCTCGGGCTTTCTGCCAAGGCCGTGTGGCAGATCGGAAGACGATACATCGATGGCGGCCTAGATCGCGCATTGTTTGATGCATCCCGTCCTGGCAAGGCTCCCGGTCTGGATCAGCAGGAGCAGCAGCGCATTATCGCCGTGGTCTGTTCGGCGCCGCCAGAGGGGCGTGCCCGCTGGACGGTGCGACTGTTGACCGAGGAAGTGATCAAACGCAAACTTGTTCCCCGCGTGGGCAGAGAGACTATTCGAATTCTGCTGGAAAGCCATGACCTCAAGCCATGGCGGGAAAAAAATGTGGTGCGTGGGAGAGTTGGATGATGAGTGCATCTTCAAGATGGAAGACGTGCTCAAAATATACGAAAAGCCGCTGTCAGAACGCGAGCCTGTGGTTTGCGTCGACGAAAAGCCGGTGGTGTTGCATAAGGATACGAGGCCTTCGATTCCCATGCAGCCCGGACAAGTGGCACGACGTGACTATGAGTACGAGCGCTGCGGTACGGCCAACGTCTTTTGCGGCATTGAGCCCAAGGCTGGCATTCATTTCACCCAGGTGACGCCGACGCGCGCGTCTCCAGAGTTTGCCGACTTCATCTTGGAGATCGCCGCGTACTATCCCGCCGCCGACACCATCCATCTGGTCATGGACAACTTGAGCACCCATACCCGCAAGGCGTTGGTGGATCGCTTCGGCGAAGCGGCGGGAGGATGGTTGTGGGATCGTTTTACAGTTCACTACACGCCGAAGCATCGGCGAAGTCTGAATCGGCGGTGTCTGTAAATAGCTGATTCTATGGTGGACGCGGTAGAATCGAACCTACAACCTGTCGGTTAAGAGTGGAATCGTGAGTCATGGAAAGCCAATGATTTCAAAGGACTACGGAGGAGCAAAAAGGACGATTTGGAGCCTTTTCGGCATGCAATTCGGCGAAATATTCGGCGAAGTTTTGCTCCTGAATTGAAAATCTCGTCAGAATGGCACTTAGCCAGGCTGACCCAGCCGCTTCTGAAAACCTGGTCGTGGACAGAACGGTCGCAAATTCGATGTTGCACCTCGGGTTGGAAAAGATCTTTTTTATCATTCGGTTGAAGCGGGCGCTGGCGTCTTTCTGGTTTCGGATTCGGCGAAGAGTTCGGCGAATTCTGGAGCTTGAATTAGGTATTCGGCAAAACTCGACCTGAGCATTCGGTCGGACCAACTTTGGAGGAATTTGCCGCAAGCCATGCTCACCCCCCGCTCAATTCAATTCGGAGCAAAGAAACGAACTCCGGAACCGTCTTGCAGTGGATGGTCAGCAGCCTTTCCATACCGCCATGCTGAGCGGCCTGTTCCTTGATCTTCTCGATCACCACCTTCGGCTGCAGATGGTATTGATGAATTAGAAACTCGTCTGGGCTTTGCGCTTCGACATTCCATTGCGCTAGTGCATCGGCCGGAAAATCCTTCAAGTTGAAAGTGACGATTGTCTGCGCCCCGCAGCGCACCGCGGCGGCGAGTACGTGTCGATCCTTTGGGTGGTTGCTCATGGCCGGAATCAGCGCCTCATAGCCCTCTACCCAGGCATCGGCGAAATGAGTCTCCAGCTCCTCAGTGAGGTGCGCCGTCTGTGCCGGCGCCAGATGAAGCCTATTCTCAAGTGTGCGCCGGGTCTCCAGCATGATGTCTTGCGACCAGCGTGGCAGGTAGAGATGCGGAGGCTCCGCAAGACGCAGGAGCGTATCGCGAAGCGCAGCGTTCACAAGAACGCAAGCATCAAGCACAACTTGATAGCCGGAGATCATTCTTCGGGGAGCAAAACCTTATCGTACAACCCGGCACGCTCGTCTTCCTGGGCAATGCGATTGAGGGCCTCGTGGCGTTCATTATCCCGGTACTGCTTATAGGCAAGAAGATCCTTCAGATAGACGCGTCGGTGCGTGCCCGTCAGGTGGAACGACAATTTGCCGGATTCGAGAATCTTCACAAAGAATGGCCGGGAGACACCCAGCATACCGGCGGCTTGTTGGGTGGTCAGGTCTTGCATGACCGGCACAATCGAGATGGCCTTGCCGTCCTGCAAACCTTCGAGGATGCGCAGCAAAAGGTCAAAGATCGTGTCCGGTAGTTCGATGGCTGGCTCTCCGCCCCTGCCAATGAGGCGCGCCTTTCCCTCCCGCCTAAGCAGATCGCGGAGAGCATGAACTTGCTCTTCCTGGGAAACGGGAAGAGAAACGGGATCGAGTGTGGACGTGGCCATGGTCTGCCTCCAAAATAATTATACGAAATATACGAACTAAACGCAATAAGCGAAACCTGACCCTACGCTCTGCTTTCTGAGCGCATATACCAGAAGCTGCAATGGATGCAGCCTTTTGCGTAGAAAATGGAACTCGAGGTTTCAGTTCAATCAACGTGACGGCCGCGCCTCGTGTATCTTCGGGGCCAGTCTAGCGCACGATTCTTTCTAGAATCATTCTCGCCAGCCCAATGCTGTCCGTTATCACGGATGTCAGTCGAGGCGATGGCCTGCTGATCTCCGTCTCCCTGGCAAGCCGTACTGCCGCGATGATCGACGCGGCAATTACCAGTGTCGAAGCAAACCGGTCCGTCATTCGCTTTTGCTCTTCCATTACCTTGGCCCGTTCTTGTTCCTCGCGAGCGACAGCCCGCTTCATCTCGCCCATTTTTCACCGCCACTCTTGGACCCGTGGGGTTTGGCTACCAGTTCGTGGAATAGCCGGCCCTGGAAGATGTCTGCGGGCAAATACCGGCGCCTCTCTCCACAGTGCGGGCATTCTGCGACTATCCAAGAGCCCGGTAAGGTCTCTACGGGAGCGTGAATGTTCTCGTGGCAGCCTTTGCAGGCAATCACGAATGGATGAATGGCGAAGGTGGGGGCGTGAAACATGGAACCAGTATAGGCGAATATAAAGCGAAGATATTCACAACCTCTCGATATGCCTGGCAAGAAACGGGTTGAGGGGATTCGGCTCAGATCTTGGGATCGCAACCACATCGACATGCTGATGCTCCTGCGTGAGCCAACTGGTGCATTGACCATCCCTCGTTGAGCAGACCCTGAAGCGCTTAACGGGACCGATCCTGCTGGACGGTGGGCTTCTTCCTGCCAATTGAGGTACGCAGTCTCCCCAGTCCCTAGGCGCCAGGAGAGTTATGATTAATTCCTCGCTAGAGGTGAGCCCGATGAGTCAGAACGATCTCATTCACTTGGATTCTCATTATCAACAATGGAAGAATACGAGAGGTAAGGCATTACCGCCGAAACTCGACCCGTTCAACTACTATTGCATCGAGCAATTCATGAAGCCGTTTGATTTGAGCGATGATGAGATTCTGAACGGAATTACGGACGGCGGCAATGATGGTGGAGCCGACGCAATTTATTTCTTGGTAAATCGTGATGTCGTTTGGGAGGATACTGACCTCATCCCCAAGTCAGCCGTAACTGTTGATCTGATCTTCCTCCAAATTAAGAGCTCTCAGGGATTTCAGCACACTGAAGTAGACAAGCTGGTATTTTTGATCGACGATTTTCTCAATCTCTCCGCGCCGATTGATAAGGCTATGTCTCTTAAGTACAACCCCAAGGTTCTAGAAATAATGAGAATCTTCAAGGAGAAATATCCTCCCATATCGGGTAACTTCCCCGCAGTGAAGATCGATTTCTACTATGTAACCAAGGCGGATGAAGCGCAGCCGCATCCGAATGCGGTCAGCTCTTCCAATCGGGTAACGGAACGCGCCAAGGACCATCTGAGCAAAGCTGAATCGTCGTTCATTTTTGCGAATGCACAGCGATTGCTGGAGCAGGTCCAATCGCGGTTGCCGGACACTCGGGAACTTGCTTGGCACGAAACGCCATTGCAAGCCGACGAAGGCTATGTAGGGTTGGTGACTCTGCCCAATTATTTTAAATTCATTCAAGATGCGAACGGGGTGCTGGCCAGAAGAATTTTTGAATCAAACGTTCGAGGATGGCAAGAGAACACAAGTGTCAATCGCCAGATAAAAGCGACACTGGAGTCTAACACTCCGGTAAACTTCTGGCTGTTGAATAACGGTATAACTATCTTGGCCTCAAAGGTTGCCAGCGCTGGCCCCAAACGTTTGAGCGTAAAAGGACCGCAGGTGGTCAATGGCCTACAAACATCCCGCGCAATTTACGATTACTTTTCTAGCCACCATTCTCAAAACGACCAACGAAGCATCTTGGTGCGTGTCATCGAGACAGAGAACTCCGAAGTGTTTGATGCTGTGGTTAAGGCAACAAACAGTCAAAACAAGATGCCGCCTGCGTCTCTCCGTGCAACGGATCAAATACATAGGCAGATAGAGGAGTTGTTTAAGCAATACGATCTGTACTATGACCGCAGAAAGGGCGTCCATAAAGACGAAGGCCGTCCAGTGGCAAAAATTGTCGCAGTCACCGAAGTTCTACAGGCAGTGGTAACGATGCTTCTGCAACGTCCAGATGACGCAAGAGCCCGTCCTGGGAACTATGTGACGGATGACATGCGTTACGAAACAGTATTTGGGCAAGACAAATATCCTCTCATGATGTACCTAAAAGTGACGCAAATCTTGAGAAAAGTTGAATCAGCGTTACTAGAGAAGGAGACGCTCGAATACGGCCACCGGCGAAATATCCGGTTTTACGTGGCGGCAGCCGTTGTTTGTGAATTGTTGAAGACCGTTTCTCCCTCCGCCGATTTACTCGCCTCGCTCGATATGGCGGGCGTTTCAGGCGAGGTCATCCAAAAAGCCTATGAGCGCGTGTGGAATAAATATCAAAAGCTGGGAGCAGATGACGCAGTTTCAAAAGGCGTGGACTTATTGAAAAAACTTCAAGGAGATTTGAAGCGAAAATTTTCTCGATTAGCTACTGCGTGAAAAGCGAGTGAGACATTCCGCAGATATAGGTAATGTGAAGACGGCTGCGCGTCAGCTTTCCGCCAGCGATATCAACGGCGGAAACCTGGAACAGACCCAGTTTGTCGTTACTGGATGGCGACCAGCTCGGCGAGCTTGGTCGCGACGTCTGCCATCGGCGATTCTGCAGTGCTCAGGCCGCTTCGCGAGCCGAGCAGGGGGCTGACCTCGCGGAGAGCTTCATACGTCGTGTTGTGCACGATGGGAACGAGCAGGTCACGCGCCAGAAGTGCCGATAGCTCTTTGTCGGCGATACCCTCTGCTTGGAGGCGGCGTAACAGCGCAGGGGGCACCAGCACGATCCCGATTCGGGACTTCGCAAGTCCCTTGTCGATTTCGCGGAGCAACGATGTGCCTAAGGCGACGTCCTTCTCGCTGAACCAGACCGAAACACCGCGTGCCTGGAGCAGATCGTGCAACTCCTTGGCGGCCCCTCCCCGGTCGTCCCACGCATGACAGAGAAAGACGTCCCGAATGTCAGGCAGGGGCGGTCGCTTTTCGACGTTGTCGCGGACCAGCGTGAGTGCCCGCACCTCGGCAGGCGTGTACGCCACGGACGAACTGGCTGGCGACCAGCGCGGCCTTGCGCTGCTGCGAGACTCGCCGCCGCTGCTCCGGCCGCCCCGCCATTCCCCAACGAAGAGTAGGACGGGGACGAGTACGACCCGTAGCTGCTATAGCTGCTGTAGCGGCCATAGCGGCTACCGCATGCAGGGCAGTCCGCTGCGGCGCTCGCTGAGCGATGTCCCCTTACTGGTGCTGTGCATCTAGCCATGTCAACGATGATAGCGATTGCCATCGCCGCTCTCAATCGCTAGCGCAGAATTTTGCAGGCCAACAGCGGCCTCAGTGCACGGTCCTTTAGTCCTGAGAAGTCGCCCAGTTTTCGGAATTCGGACTCTGACGGTCCGAAAATGATCCCCTGCCCTATCGGCGCTTATGCGGGACTGATCCGATTCCGTTTCCGAGACCATGACTCTTCAAGCGTCCCTTCGAATTCTGCAAGGAACAGCGGTAATGTACGAGCGCTCCCTATTTCGTGCGTAAGCTCACATTAGGAACTTCGGTCCAGGCCCTATTGACTATGGGTGTCCGCTGCTTCACTGCCCCAAGGCAGAAACGAACTGTAGAGAGTTTTACGGAAGCTCATTGCGGTACGATTTAACGAAGAACTGCGAGAGTGTTCACGTATGGAAGACAAAGAGTTTCGCGAAATAGCTCACTCGGGCGGACGAGTGACTATTCGGGTATCGACTCGCGAGGATGGTCAGCGGGTTTATAGCAGCGGTTGGTCGCATAATCGTCCGACAGGCGCGGCCATTTTCGCTGTGCACGTTATACAACCCGGCATCCCAGTAGGCACGGCGGTCTTGGGCGGAATGGGTTCGCCTATCGACCCTGGACCGATCCCCGGATGCTTCATGGTCTTTATCGCAAGCGACAGCGAAGTTATGTTCGGCCAAGAATGCCCTCGCTGTAACGGGTACTGGCGTAGTAGATCGCCGTCACGCTTCTGCCCTTACTGTGACCTGCACGGCGAGAATCATAATTTCTTAACCAACGCGCAGGGGGCTTACATTCAGCAGTATTCAGCGCTTATGGCGAAAGCACTGGATGCTCCTGACGGCGAACACGTCATCGACCTCGACGCAGTTGCCGATGCCGTCAGCAGTCTTGAGAAGCCGCCCTTCTACTATTCAGAGGAGCGGCAGCAAAACAAGTTCACGTGCGAGGAATGCGGAAACATTGCTGATATTCTCGGGAGGTTTGGATACTGCTCCCTCTGTGGGACGCGGAACGATATTCAGGAGCTTGATAAAAAGACACTAGCGGCGATTCGAGAGCGCATCAATACATCTGGGGAATATGAGTCCTGCGTCCGTGACGCTGTTGCAGCCTTCGATTCTCTTGCGGGAGTCTACGTGAGAGAGCTGCTTCGGATCGTGCCTGTAACAAAGGCTCGTAGAAACCGGCTATCAAACTCACGGTTTCACAATCTCGCGCAAGTACAAACTGAACTCGCAAACACATTTGATATCGACATCTTCTCCAATCTCGAAAGAGACGATCAAGCCTTCTCGATACTGATGTTTCATAGGAGACACGTCTACGAACACAATGGCGGCGAGGTCGATCAGCAGTACATCGATCAGAGTGGGGATAGTTCGGTGCGGATCAAGCAATCTCTGCGAGAGACGCAGGACACAGCGCATAAAATCGTGAGCGCCGTCGCGAAAATGTCTAAAAACTTACATGCCGGTTTTCACGAACTTTGTCCCGTAGAAGACCGCTTCATCAAACTCCACAAGCGAAGGTGAACGTCAGAAGGCCTTGCGTGAACATCTCGGGTCGTCACAATCCGCATGTTTATTACGCGCTCAGGCAGCTTGATGATGATCCGTTTTCTAGCCGGCGAACCATCTTGACTGGATCAATCCTGATAAGTCTTAGTGCTGTATCTGGAGCGCCCCGCGACGCAACAGTGCGCAGTTGCATCCTCTCGTGCGGGGCGCTTCGGATACAGCGACTTGAAGGAAGCCGCCCTCATGGAAGGCTATGTACTTTGAATCGGTCAGAGCGGGTGCAGAGGGATCAGGAAGAGACTGAGTTGGTCAGTATCCGATTGCCTGATGGCCGGATGGGTCGGCGCGGTGGCTCGCTGAGGTCCGATGTGAAGGGTGAGGAAACGGGTATTCAATGAGTTTTGGCCGGTTGAGACAAGGAGTCTGCGTGCGCGCCGAAGCACGGGTAGAAGCCGAGGGTGGGAACAGAGGTTCAAGCGGCGCACCGATCTGGTTGAGGTGGGGAGCGCAGCAGGAGTTGCGCGGCGGAGAGCCGTTCGACGACGCGCATGGTACCGCCGCAGACAGGACAGTTCCAGAGTGAGTGGTTCTGATCGGCGGGCGACGATGCCACCGAAGCAGTCATCTTCCCTGCGCCGCCTAGAAGCTGGAAGCATAGCGGCAGGAGAGAAGCGCGGTTGCGGTTGGCGAGGAACCCGAAGTTGCGGATGCGTACGAAGCCGGGCGGCAGCAGATGGAGCAGGAAGCGGCGCAGGAACTCATCGATGGCCAGAGTCATGAGCCGCTTCTTGTTGCCATGCGCGGAATCGCGCCAGCGGAAGGTGACGTTGCCACCGGAGAGAGCGACCAGCCTGGAGTTGGAGATGGCGACGCGATGGGTGTAGGCGCCGAGGTAGCGCAGCACATGTTCCGGTCCGCCGAAGGGACGCTTGGAGTAGACAACCCAGTCGTGGCGGAACAGTACTCGCAGCCAGGCGGCGAAGGCGCGTGGTTGCGCAAGGTGCGCGAGGCTGCCGTGGAACTGAAGCTCACCGCGATGGAAGGCGTTGCGAAGCCCTTCGACGAACTTGCCGCGGAAAACGCGGCTGAGCACGCCGATGGGCAGAAAGAAGGAGCGCCGGGCGGAGATCCATCTTGAGTGGTCCGGAGCGAGACCGCCGGCGGCAATTACACAGTGGACATGCGGATGAAACTGCAAGCGCTGATTCCAGCTGTGGAGCACGCTGAAGAAACCGATCTCGGCTCCAAGGTGCCGCGGATCACGAGCGACTTCAAGCAAGGTCTCGGCGCTGGCATGGAAGAGCAGGTTGTAGATCAGCCGCTTGTTCTGCAAGGCGAGCGGAGCCAGTTCGCGCGGCAGGGTGAAGACGGCATGGACGTAGCGTGTGGGCAGCAGTTCCCGCTCGCGCGCCTTGAGCCAGCGTAGGCGCGCGTTGCCCTGGCAGCGCGGGCAATGTCTATTCCGACATGAGTTGTAGGAGATCCTGGTCGTATGTCCGCAGCCGGTGCAGCGGTCGCGATGCCCACCCAGCGCGGCGGTGCGGCAGCGCACGATGGCCAGCAGCACCTTCCGGTGTTGCCAGTTGATCCACCTGCGGCTGTGTTCCACGAATGCTTGTCCGGCACAGCGAACAATGTCGGCCATCTCCACGAGAGGCCGGCTTTTCAACTGTGCTTCTGTCCTCCCTGAGCAGAGAACGTGAGCGCATCGAGCGGGCTGGCGGTCGCGCTCAAATGTCGTTGGGAAAGATGCAGATAGATGGTCGTTACTTCGAGGTCGCGATGACCGAGCAATATCTGGATGGTGCGCAGATCGGCGCCGGCTTCAAGAAGATGTGTGGCGAAGCAATGTCTCAAGGTGTGCGGGTGGATGTGCCTGTTATCGAGGCCGGCGCGTTCAGCGGCGATCTGGCAGGCAGACCATAGGACCTTGGTGGTGACAGGGTAACTTGCCGTGTGCCAGCGGTTGCCGGGGAAAAGCCACTCCTTGGGCTTGCGCCGTAGACTGCGCCAGTAGACGCGCAACTCTTCGAGCAGCTTCGGGCTGAGCATGACATCGCGGTCCTTGCCGCCCTTGCCCTCGCGGATGTGAACCACCATCCGCTGGCTGTCGATATCGCTGACCTTCAAGCGGGCCGCTTCTGCCCGGCGTGCGCCGGTGGCATAAAGCGTCATCAGCAGGATGCGATGAAAGGGTGTATCCGCGGCTTCGATCAGTTGCGCGACTTCTTCCTGACTGAGAATCCCGGGAAGATGGCGCATCTTCTTCGGGTAGGGCGTCTCGGCGATACTCCAACCGCGCTTCAACACGTGAATGTAGAAGAAGCGAAGCGACGCCAGCCGCAGGATGACGGTGTTGGGGCTGAACTTGAACTGGGTGAACAGAGCTGCCTGATACTTGCGTATGTGCTCCGGCCCAAGCTGATCGGGCCGGCGATGAAAGTACCGGCTGAAGTGCTCAACACCGTGCAGGTATGTGCGGATGGTTGTGGCGGCGAAGTTGCGGCGGTGCAACTCCTCAATCATGAGCTGACGTAGTTGGTTCACAGAGAGTTCCTCCTCTGCGAACCAAACTACCGGGACAGCCACAAATGTCGGCTCAGGAACACGCGAATGCGTCCGCCGCCGCGGCGGCTTCGTTCAAGTCGGCAAGGGTCAACCGATTCGTCCGGGCACAAACGTCAACTGACGAAGATAGGTCACAACTCTGACCAATACAATTTGGCCTTCTAGAGGATCGTCGCAGAATGACGGAGAAGGGCGCATATTGCATGTTCCCTGCAAAGGCATTCGGCGATAAAATAGTATTGAGTCGCAAGTTGCTCTCAATCCCCGGAGGTCGACTCATGCTGATACTTGTTCCATGGAAGCCCGTTGTCTTCGTCTGGTTATTGCTCTCTGCGATGTGTCTCGTCTGGGCCGCGGGAATGTGTATCGAACAAGGAAGGAATCCATTCGCAATCCCGAAACACAATCTTCGTTCATCGATGAATCAGGTCGCCGGTCACCAAGGGCCGCATCAAAAGCATCTTAACAAGGCCAAGTCTGTAGGCATCAAGGGCGAGAGCCGGGTCATTGTCACCCAAGCGCGGACAGAGCCTCAGGTGTACAACGAGGCGCAGCAGTAAGTTGGAAACACAACTGAGCTGATGCTGGTTGGCGGGAGTCGTTCTGTTTACGAATCGGACGGTAAGAATTTATTCCCGGATCGTCAATTGCGAAATTTATTCTGAACATTCTTACAGCGCTTTCGTATCAGCACGGCAACTGCTTCGGCGGCGGGACCGGCAATCTCTATATGAGCGAGAGAGGCAACGACTGCTTCAGCCAGATCGGGCACTCGGCGTCTGACGATCGGTTTGGCTAGGCCTGCCTCTTCGGCCAACCGCTCGAAGTTGACTGGCAAAACTTTCTCGGACGAATATTCGCCGCCGATCTTCATCGCCATGTCGTGGCTGAGTTCCGGGTAGTAGATCGTGTTGACGATGTCGTAGAGTGGCGCGAGCCTGATTTGCGGGTTGTCAGTTCCGATGCCGTGATACAGCAGAGAGAAGTTTTTCCCATGAGCGTCATTGTTGCCGACCAGGCAGTTGTAGATCACCGCATCCAGCAGACGCGCCAGATCGACAACGGGAGAGTTTGAGACCTCGCGCAGCAGCGCGAAACATTGTTTGAGAGACGGGCCGCCCTCTTTCTCATACTTGGTTTCGGAGACGATTCCTAGCGCTTGGCAGAAGTCCTCCTGATGAATCCGTTCGAGGACTGGCTCTCCCTCGGCCGTCTGGCGATACGTTCGGTCGCAGCGCTCCACCAGCAGATACGCCATTCCATCGACGGTTCTGGTCTCTACCGGTGCGGCTGGCAGCTCGGCAGCTGCGGCCAGCTTCATGCACAGCGCTTCGTTGAATACCACGTCCTCGAATCGATCGACTGCGGGTTTCAGGATATGCGTGCTCGGCGCGCCGCGCAGGGGAAGGCTGATGTCGCCGCCTTCGATACGTACGGGGAGCTTATCCTGCGCGCCAGCAAGTGAAAGGCGTATCCCTTCCTCGCCCGCCAGAAGCGGACGCTTCGGCAGTTCTCTCAGCAGTGTGGCGAGCTCGCGTGAGGAAAGCGTGCGGTAGCCATAGTTGCGCTCGGGAGGAGCTGCGCCAGTGGGAATAAAGGAAACGGCTCCGGCGCATTCGCCACCGATCCGCTCAAGCATGGCGTAGTCGTTCCGTGCGCTAATGCCGAGATTACGAGCGATGATTTCGCGTTTGTTCTCTTCAGGCAGAATGCCTGCGAAGAAGCCGCGGCACTCCTTGCGGTTGAAACGCTTCTTGCGCAGGGGCAAGGATTGCGACAGTGGCGCGGCACCTGGCGCGTTCAGCCAGCTCTCGGCGTAATCAAAGACCATCTGGCCGCCGGCATCCTGGACGAGGTTGCCGACGAGTGCGTTGTGCAGATAGACATCGAGAGTTCTTGCCATGCGCTACTCTCCTTTCGTCGGCGGAGGCGTCAGTGCCACCTTGATTCCCAGAGTATGCAAGACCGTCATAGCTTTTCCGATCTCGCAGGTCTCCTTACCCTTTTCTAGGTCAATGATGAACCGCAGCCCCGTCCCGGATGTCAGGGCCAGGTCTTTCTGGGTGACGCCCAGGTTTTTGCGCGTCGTCCTGATCAGTGCGCCGATTTGTTGGGGCGTGACTTTCATAGTGGGGCATCTTTTAGAAAGATTACCGTACGGGAACAGAATAGCGCATTTTAGTCCGAAGACAACAATAAAACACCGTACGGGAATATGAGAATGGGATTGCCTTAAAATTTGAATATTATTCCCGTTCGGTAACACGGAGTGTGGTTTGTCGGCGAGCCTGGAATTGTGCAGACGCAGTCCGCAGAAGGTCAATTTCGTTCTAACGTGGAACTATATGGACAATAGCTCGGTCGGACAGGATCGACAATTACCTGCCGACAATGCGGGATATGCGTCTTGAAGCAGCGCTAGATAATGCGCGACGGTTTCGAGAGCACCGCTGTCCTGAAGCTGCCCTTGCATTTTCTGGAGCGAGACGATCTGCGCAGGCGAGCCGGCGGCAATTGCGAATACCTGCCGCAGCAGGGCAGGGCGCCGCACGGCCCCCATCGCCAACACGTCACGACCAATTGCCGGTTCAATAATGGCATCGCGGACATAAGCTCGCCAGCGTGCAAAATCCTTTTGGAATTCGAATGCACCTGGATAAGAACCAAAGTGGACAAGGCTCTGAGCGGCCTCGTGTGGCGAAAGATGAAATGCATCGGCCAGCGAGGCAGCGGGCCAGTGGCTCAGTGTAAGCCGCTCGAAGCGTCCAGCCAGGCTTTCGCGCGAACCTGTGGCTACACGCAACGCCGAGGAGCCGGTGGCTACGACATGAATCGGAATATGACGGCGGCGAGCGCGGTCCCAACTGCCTTTGAGACGGGCCGCCCAGTCGGAGAGATGATGCACCTCGTCCAAGAGCAGAACCGCCGTCCCTCGCTTCGCCCGCGCTTCCACGTTCGCCCAGCAACGCTCCCAGAATCCGGGTAGCGCCGCATCCGGCTCGTCGCCGGCGGCGTAAACAGATTTGTCGCCGAACTGGGCGGCGATTTCCAGCAGCAACGTGGTTTTGCCTACCTGCCGCGGTCCGGTTAGCAACTGGATGCGGGCTGGCGCGGCTTCCTTCAGACGGTCGAGCAGTACCTCGCGGCATCGAGCAAAGGCATTGTCTATTTCAGCCATAGTCTAATAATTATTCGACTATAACCTGTTAATTGTCAACCGGAAATCTGCCGCTCTCAACTCGCGTTCTCCGGAGGCTCAAAGCAGTCCAAGCATAATGAGAGGCTCGTTAAATGACTCGGAGAGTTGGCGTCATTCCAGAAATGCTCCGGGACACTGGGGCGTTTGTCAGCACCGCTGTTGATCGGACCCGCAAGTCTTCCGAACGAATCTCGATTTGCTTGCGGCGAAATGCCCAAGGCTAATTAGCAGACGAGCTAACTCCGGCACTCCGACTCCCGCATAAATTCCGACGTTAAGAGCAAGATCTTCGACCGACGGAAGAGACTACGCTATTTCTTTGTTGCGCTCAGGCATAGTATTCCCGGCCAACCGATTCCACCATTCCTGCGCATTCTGAACCTCCCTAATTCATTAAACCCGGCCTTTTCGATCGCAGATTCCGTGCGGCAGCGGCAGGTCTTGTATTCACTGTCCCGATCCAGGTCCTTTCGTTGACATTCTTGCTGGTCTGAGATCAACATTTGGTCGCCGATCTCTTGCGCGATTTCTAGAGTAGACCTGTAGTACCTTGCAACTGCTCGCGGCCGGTTCGCTTCTGAGCCGTAGTGGGGAATCGCCATGTCACCAATGACGACGGTTCCGCCGCGCCTTAAATATTTGCGCATCATCTGCAGGACAGGACACTTCCGATCATCCGGAATGTGGTGAATTACGAATCTGCTAACGATTGCGTCGAAGCCGCCACTCAACTCGCATTCTTCAAGCGGACGCGGCAGAATGCATGCGATCTTCCCGTCCTTGGTCCATTCCGCATTGGCCAGCGCTCGACAGGCCTCTTCATCGGGATCGACGCAAACCAGTTCTCGGAGAGTCGGTATGGTTAATAGGGAACGTGTGAGCAACCCAGTTCCCGACCCTACTTCCAGGATGCGAGGGGTCGAATGAAGCGACTCTAAAATGTGAACCAGCCTTTGACTTAGCTGTTCAAACTCCGGAACCAGACTCATAATATGGTTGTAGAGTTCTAGTCTGCCGCGCATATCATGCTCCACCAAGTCTCCGTACTGTGCTGGCTCCCGGCATCTCTTCGCAAACTTAAATTCCCGGGCAGTCATCCGCATCTACTTTGAAAGGAAGGCTCCTGCCAACGCGGCCGATATGAAGAGAATAATCACGCCCACAAGCCGCTCTATGTGCATGAGTCTGTATGCGTGTTCCCTTTGATTCATTGGGTAGCACTTACCCAGCGCACGCTCAAGGTTAAAGAACGAAAGGAAACTGCACGACAAATCCTCCGAGAAGTCGCGGAGACGATGCATGAACTGGCTCTTATGAATCGACCTTGGATGTTTCCGGTATTTCTTTGAATAGTGCATGAAGGCGCCCGCGAATAAGACAATTACGGCGATCCATGCCACAGGAATGCGTTCTAACTCGTATCCATGCCTGCAAGAAACATCAAGGAACATGTACTCCGCTTGTTTCCATAGTCCGCCTCTTCGGGCCTCCAACTTCATCCGGTAGAGATCGGCAGCCTCTGCAAGATCCGCGTATCCATCTCTCCGATAACCCGCCTCTGTGGCGCGAAGGTAGGCGAAGTAGTCGTTCCAAAGCCTGTCATCAAGGTCGCGGGAAGCGAAACTGCCCGAAGGTGGTTGAGAGATTCTCCTGAACGTCTGCCAGTCATTTAGTTCGATCTTTTCGAAAGTAGAAGCGTTGACTTGCAGTGAGGCGCTCCTTCCCCCGGCGCTCATCCAGTTGGAGCCCTGGAGGAGTATTGCGCCGCCCACGAAGCTGTTCTCAAGTTGGACCGACACATCCTGCTCCTCGTCCCGATACCCAGGTGCGACGGAATCGTGCGCCTCGAGGGGCGCATTCGTTGATCCAATCTCCGCATGACGGAGGTCTATGCCGCCGGCCATCGTATTGTGATCGAACCTTGCGCCCTTGCCCAGACTGGCCCCTGAAAGCAATGTGACCCCGGCGTGAGAGTTGTCGATAAAGTCCAAAGGCCCGGAGAACGTGGTTCCCCGAAAGTCGGCAATATTGACTGTAGATTGTTCCAACTTGGTCTTGCCGCGGATCGATCCGTTGAATAACTCCAATAGTCCGGGCACCAAAATGTCGTCCAATTCCAGATCATCCTCGACCAGGATGGAGCGGAAGCGGGCATTTAAGCTGAACTCGGTATCGGAAATATATATACCTTTATCGAAACCTACCTTGTCTACATCAAGGGTTTCGTGAAACCGTGTGTTGAAGACGCTGAACAAAGATTCAAACTCGGAATCGTCGAGAATGGTTTCGGACAAGACGCTCAGATTGTCCAGGCGGACCACATCCCTAAAACAGCAGCGTATACATTGAAGGCGAGGAATCTGAGAGGTCAGCAGAACATCGCCGGTAATTCTGACATCGGCAAGCGGTTGGCCGCTTCGAAACGACCGCTCGGCCTCTGAATTGGTTATCTTTCGAAGGTCACTTCGGGAGCAGGTCAAGGCGCCGGCGGAGATTCCGTCAGACGAATTCCGAGCGTAACAGTCTACGTAGACGAAGAGGAAGAATAAAAAGAACGTGAACGTCCGGCGTGTTTGCATGTCACTTCGCCGCCAGTATCCGTGCGTCCCTTAAGACGACCGACATTTCCTGATTACAATCACGACATTTCCTGAACCTTTGGTACTCCTCTTCAGGGAGGACTACATCGAACTCCGCGCCGTTGACTGTCGCGATCCTGAGTTCCCACTCACTTCCGGAGAATGCATCTTCGCCCACAGTTTTCAAGAAGCGCATGTGCTCTGCCGCCGGTTCTGTTTCAATCTCGATCGAATTCTTAGGGATGTAAACATCTACGGGCCTAGGCTCCGGAGAATTGGATTTGTCGTGTGGGACCTGCACTGTGAAAGGCGACATGAGAACATTCGGCCTGCCCAAGTACGACCGCAACAGAAGTGTGTCTCCGGACATTGAACCATGAAAGAGGTTCGTGTGCCCAAGGAAGCGCGCCGTATCTTCCTCATTGGCGTTGTAGTAAAGTTCATGCGGCTGCCCGTCAGCGATTATCTTGCCGTTCTTGAGATACCAAATTCGGTCGGCGATCTGTAACACGTCCTCCCGGTCATGAGAGATGTAAAGCGTGGTCAGATTCAAGGATTTAGTGAGGGAACGAATGACGTTGCGAAGCAGCGACTTGGAGGGTTGATCGATACTGCTAAGGCCCTCGTCAATAATCAGAACGGGGACGTCCATCAGGAGGGCGCGCGCCAGCGCTAGCCGTTGCTGCTCACCGCCACTTAATTTTGAGGGATAGGAGCGAATCTTCTTCTCCAAACGCAGCATGCGGATAACATTGTCGATCTGACCGGATTCGTCCGGGGGATGCGATTTCCTGTACCGGAACACGAGTTCAAGGTTTTTCTGTACCGTAAGGTGGGGAAACAGGGCATCGTCCTGAAACATGTACGCCACGCCTTGCGTAATGGTGGAGAATTTGCGCTTGCCATCGCGGAGCACTTCTTTGCCGGAAACCGTGAGCGAGCCTGCGCCTGGCGTGACGAACCCCGCGATGACGCGAGACAGCGTGGTTTTTCCGTTTCCGCTCTCTCCGATCAGTGCAACTACGGTTCCCGATTCGACCGTCTTCGGCGTATCGATCGAAATCACCGAGCGTCCGATATAGTCGACTTTGAGATCGCTGAATTGAATCGTGATCTGTTTTTCGGGGAACTTTCGTCTGTGACTAAGAAGATAGTCGAAGGTTTCACTGACTCGTTCCGAGAGGGGACAATCGTTTGGGACATGTGAAACTTGCTCGGCGAGTTTGTCTCTTTGTTTCATCAGAAGGATAGAAAAGAGCGATGGCTCTTCGGACGCGCGTTCCCACGGCGTAAAGAATGCGTCGAGGGCATCGAGACACTTGTGAAGGACGAGAGTAATGAATGCTACGACGGCGATCATTGCGTACATCCTCGACATATTGTTACTGTCATAGAATTGCGCGATGAATCCGCCAAGGCCGCGCGATCTATCGGAGGCTCCGATACCCTCGACATACAGCAGGACGATAAAGCCAATCGTTAGTCCCGATTTGGCGCCGAAGAAGACTGACGGGAGCGAGAGCGGAAGGACGACATCGCGGAGGCGTCGGTACCATCCCGCGCCGAGACCCTCAGCGGCTTGCAGCAATTCCACCGGTGTCTTGGCCGACGCCCTGAGCGCCGCGCTGAAGACCGACCAGAATGCTGTGAACCCCGTGGCCGCGATCCGAAAAGTCTCGTCGTAGAGAATGTCCGGCACTCGGTCTGCAAAATCCTGACCCAAAACACTAGCTACCGAGGTCCGGCTGTACAGGAAGAGGAAGAATGGTGCCAGAACAATCGGCGGCAAGACGGCAAGGATGCTGCTGTAAGGAGTAAGATAGGGCGCTTGTTTTGACCTGCCGCACACTATACCAAGAGGTAAGCCGGCCAAGATTGCCAGTAGAAAAGCGATCAGGAGGCGACCCGTTGTCCAACAGGCGCCATTCAAGAAACCGACCCTTTCCGCGTAGAGCCCGGCAGCGACCTGCACCGGAGATGGCAGAAGATCGTGAGGCAGGATCGGAATAGTACGTGTGAACAGCAGCCATAAAAACAAGATCAACTGCGCGAGCACGAGGACGCCGCAGTAGTACTGTAGCTTTTGGCCCAGCAGTCGCAATCTGCGAGCCGATGTTTCGTTTTCAGGCGAGATGTCCGCAGCCGACCGCCGTGCCGCGCGCAAAACCCCAAGCGTCAATGCCCCTATACCGATGGAGACCGCGCAAAGTAGCCAGACAAATCCGCCGAAGACTGGCGCGCCGGTGGCGGCTTCGAGCGCCCCAACCGCCCCTAACGGAACTGCACTTCCTGTCCCGAACAATGTGATAAGGACAAGTCCGGCTGAAATGAACCAAAGGACCGCAACACGCTTCATAAGGCTATTTACCGACCTTCCGCGGACAAGCGAGGTAGCCTTTGCGCACACAGATATTCGCGTCCGCGGCGGAGGATCCAAGAGACCGGTAGGCATCGAGAATGATGCTCTCGTCGACGCTGGCGAGCGCCGCCTTGCCTTGAGCCTCGGTCAGACTTCCAGTGCTCTCCATGGCAGTGACATAGCGGCTAATCTCGTCGGCTGCAAGGTCAACGGAGACTGACGTTCGCGGACCGAAACCGGACCCTCCATACAGTTCCTTGCGAAGAATATCCAGGGAACTCCCATGAATGTACTTCGATACGATTGCCAGTACCTGTTCCTCGTTGGCAGGGTTCCGATAAAAATCCATGGCTCGAATCAGCGCTCGCATGTACCTGACCAACGCTTCGCGGTGCTGGTTTCGATAGGCATCTTGGACGATCTGCCGGCAGCATACGTGCTCGTGTTCCGGCATCAACTCCGAGGTCCAAAGGACGATTGGCATTCCCTTTGCCTCTGCGTTGGACATATGAGGCGACCAGAGAACGGCCGCATCCAGGTTTCCGGTCGTCAGCGAGGTAAGAACGTCCGAGGGGGTCGTAAACTCCCGAAAGTCGACTGAGGCCAAAAGGCCGGCTTGCTGGAGCGCATGGCGGAAGACCGCATCGCCGCTCGATTGCTTGACAGTGCCGATACGCATGCCCCTAAAGAGCTTTAGTTTCTCTTCGACCCTGCGGCCATTGAACAGCGGTCCATACCTGGCAGCCACAACTATGGCCGCCGAGTTCTTGGCGGCACCGCCAATGATGTGAAACGGGGCCCCGTTCGAGATGAACATAACCGGTGCGGCGACACCCGGAATGCCGACATCAATCGATTGTGCAAGAAGCGCCTGGAGAATTTGTGGCGAATTCTGGAATCCCGAAAGCCTTAGGTCCAAGCCTTCCTGTTCGGCAAAACCCTGTTCCGCGGCGATAAAGACCAACAGGTCGTGAGTCGCCGGCAGGTATCCCACGCGAATCGGAGTCTTTGTCGTTTGAGCAGCGCCGAGGCTAGACGCCGATGTGAGTATTGCCAGAAAAGTGGTAAGTACCACGCGCTTCGAAATCATCGAAGTGAGCAACGTGAGTTTCATTTGGGATCACCGTAGCTACTGGAATTTGCCGCAATGCTAGCGTACTCAGGTCATTCCGTCAACCATTGAGTCCGGAAAGATTGGTCGCTCCATTCTTTTCTGCAATCGGGAAACACTGCTTGCAAGCCGATCTTGCCTATCGAACCTGGCACTCGGTGGACGATTGTTCGGTCTTGGTTACCATCGAATGCGCTGGGCAGGCCTGGCGGCGATCGGAAACACAGACTGGAACTAGGTTAAGGTCGAAAGGCTCTGCCGCTAGGAGCCCGTCTGAGTAAAGGCCACGCTGGGATTCCGGTGGGCGAGTCCGTGGTTTCGCGTTGGCGTTTTGCTGGAGCGGGCAGTCCGATGGGCGATTCGTTGGCCTGATTGGCCAGATTGCCGGGATTCGACTGGCGATTTTCAGTGCGGCCGAGCCCTTTTCAGGCCGTGTATACCCTGTAGAGCTTCAGCAGGTTGTGCGTCGTGCATACCAGCGCCCACTCGCCGCGTACCTTTTCCACACCGCGCAGCAGGAACTGCCGGAAGCCTTGTGCTTGTTTGATTTGACCGAAGACCGGTTCGACGATTGTTTTTCGTCGAGCATAGATCGCGCGTCCTGCCTTGGTCGCGAGTTTGCGTTTCATTCTGTCGACCAGATTGGCTGACTTTGGTATGCGCCCGCGGGGGCTGGGCTGCTGCGGTTGATTGTGCTTCTGCTTGCCGGTCGCCACGTATAAGTCCACGTTTTTGTTCGCCGCCGCACGAAGATTGTCCTCCGAGCAGTAGCCGCTGTCGGCCAGCGCGGCGCGCACCTTCTGACCCGATTGCTGCTTCACGGCTTCGATCATGGGCAACAGTTGCTTCTTGTCGTTCCCCTCTTGCGTTACCGCTTGTCCCACAATCAGTTGCAGCGCCGGTTCGACCGCGATCTGCGCGTTGTAGGCCTGCACGAATCCGTCCGGCCCCTTCATGATGCGTGACTCCGGATCGGTGAAGTTATGCTGCGACTTGGCCTCCGGCTTGGCCTTGTCGGCGTCCGGATTCTTCTTCTCTTCGGCCTCGGCTCGGGCGCGCTCTTCCAACTCACGCTTGGCTTCAGCGATGCGTTTCAGCCGGTCCTCGCGCCGTGCCAACTCGGCCGGCAACTCGTCTCCGCGGCTCGACCGCCCGTAGCGCTTGTCTTCATCCTTATCGATCTGCTCGGCTTCGGCCAGCAAGCGCCTGGCTTCTTCGCGCAGTCGCTTCTCTTCTTCGTGCATGCGCCGATAGCTCATCGCCTTATGCTTGCTGGCGTTTGCCTTGATCTTGCTGCCGTCGATCGCCACCCGGCCAAGCTTCATCGTGCCCAGCTTCAGCGCCAACCGCAACACCTGCTCGAAAAGCCCTTCCAGCGCCTTCAGATGGATGCGCCGAAACTCCGAGATCGTGCGGAAGTCTGGCTCGTTGCCTGCAGCGAGTACGCGAAAGGCCACGTCCTCAACCAGACGCTTCTCCAGCTTCCGCGACGAGAACACGCCCACGCAGTAGCCGTAGACCAACACCTTCGTCATCATGCGCGGATGATACGGCGGATAACCACGTTGTTCGCGCTCGTAGTAGCCTTCGATCACGCCCAGATCCAACTGGTCGATCATGTCGGAAACGAAATACGACAAGTGGTTCTCTGGAAGCCACTCGCGCAGGCTGGGAGGAAGAAGAAAATCCTGTTCGGGAAAATACGGCCGGTAAACCTTCGCCATACCTCAAGACTGCCAGCTTCCGAGACGCGGTTCAAGCGGATAAAACTGAAAAGACATCATTACTCAGACACGCTCCTAGCAGCTTCCCTGGGGAGTGGCTCACTGAGAGGTCGGTCGGCTCAAAGCAGTCGAGGACGGTCAATCCGCCATTCCAGCCGCCGAAGCCATCTCAAAAACAACTTTGGTACAACACTCGCGGAGTTTTTGCCGACGAGAGGCGAAAGATGGTGAACTTCTCCGAATAGGATGTTTGCTCCCGGGCCTAGCTGCTGTTTCAACCCCTAACTGAATGAGTGTATTCCAGTGAAATCAAGACTGCGACAAGCAAAAGTTGGCTGAAATTCGGGCGCCTATCGAAGCCGCTGCCCTCAGATGCGAATTGTTCAAGCGGGTCGTCAGGCTCCGTTCAAGGTCTCGCCACGCCTCCAACTCGCCGTGCCTCCGGCTTTCCCTTCTCGTTTAGTGCAACACGGCAAAAAGGCAAGTCGTGATCGTGAGAGAAAAATACGAGCCATTGGTCCGGAATGGCGCGCGCATAGAACCGCTTACGCTGCTCGACGACGGTAAGCGGATAGAGATCGTATCCCATACCGGAGGTGATGTCCAAGTGTGCGCTGGTGGGAATGAGATCCGAGATAAAGCAGCCACGCTGCCCGTCCGAGTCGAAGCATACCGCCATCATATGTTCGGTGTGGCCCGGATATGTATCCACCACGATACCTGGCACAATTGTTGCTGGCCCATTAAGTAGGGTCATCTGTCCACTTGCAATTAGAGGCTCGTAGTTAGCTGGTCGGTAGCTAACCCGATCTCGTTCAAGTTGCTTCCGGCCATGTTCCACTTCACCATTCGGTGCGTAGTATTGTGCGTTCGGGAAAGTAGGTGCAATACTCCCATCATTTGTCATCGTTGTGTTCCAGCCGCAATGGTCGAAGTGTAGATGGGTATTGATGACCACATCCACTTCATCGAGCCGGATGCCCGCAGCGGCAAATGCTGAAGGTAGCAATTGCCGAGTGGCGTAATAACCTTGCATCTTGGCGTCCAACTTGTTACCCAGACCGGTCTCGACTACGACTGTATGCTTGCCGTCACGCACTACAAGCGTGTTGCTGCCCAGAAGAACGCGGTTTTGCGCATCTGGCAAGGCGCGCTTTTGCCAGAGGGACTTGGGAATGACGCCGAACATCGCGCCACCGTCCACAAGGAATACTCCATCTGTAAGGACAGTAATTTCCATTCCGCCCAGTGCCACGCGACCGCGAATTGGCTCGTGCGTGTCCGCGCGCTCGGCCGGATGGACGGTCAACTCGTTCAATTGCCCACTCCAGCCGCGGTCGATAGCTTCGAAAATTCTTCGAAGTTTGCCAGAATCCGCCCCGGCCGACTCGCTCGCGTATTCAGGCCGGCAATCACAAGAGTCTCACCTGGATAGAAATCCAGATCGCTCTGAAATATAAGCATGGCTATTTTCAATATTTGCACAAACTGCACAGTGTTCACCTTTTACGCGCTGTCCTTGCTCGATCGCCTCACCAGAAGTATCCGTTCACTGAGAAGAGCTGTCACGCTGGCCTCAAAAAGTCTTCGTAGCCAGTGGGGCACTCAACTTCAGAAGAGACGAGACGACTAAATATGTCAAATCCTCTACGGTATCGCTTGTTCAGTCAATGAGAATATCAATTGCGCAATCGATTCTGCATGGTGGCTGCTGTTCTATGCACCCCTCTCCAGGAGTACGGTTATTTCTTCCCTTCGTGACGAATGCGAAGCGGGCCACGTCGCGATACATCGGAATGCCACGTTATTGGCGGTATCAGTCGATTTCAGTTCTTGGCCCTAATGCCGAAGACACCGGCCGGCAAAGCGTTACTGGTAAACCAGAATCACTTTGCAATAGGGTCCGTGCGGGCCGTCTCGTCGGATTAGTGCTGTGAAGTCTTAGTGCTGTATCTGGAGCGCCCCGCGACGTAACAGTGCACATTTAGATGCTCTGAGGGCGGTGCGCTTCTGATATGGCGACTTGAAGGAAGCCGCCCCCATGGAAGCCTATGTACTTTGAATGGGGCTGA
>Ga0182014_10000686_pt1 | contig 45823 bp, 46 predicted proteins | sample 612S2DmetaG_FD_120489 | JGI IMG/M metagenome (GOLD analysis project Ga0182014, IMG submission 120489) | Permafrost microbial communities from Stordalen Mire, Sweden - 612S2D metaG | ecosystem: Environmental > Terrestrial > Soil > Wetlands > Permafrost | place: Sweden: Stordalen | collected... | reverse complement strand
CGTCGTTGTTGTAGACGGCACCGTTGTCGTTGTCCTCCACGTCGTTGTTGTCGTTGTCCTCCACGTCGTCGTCGTCTGGCAGTGCGCGGAAACCGAGTTGCTTCCCTCGTGGTTTGTTGAAGCACTCGACGTAAATGCCGGAAGCGCAACGAGACTGAGTGTCACCACGGCCACAACTGCCACTGCGGATCGGAATCCCCTGAACAGCGGGGTAATTCTCGTACGCCACGTTCCGACAAACTCGCGTAAAGTGACTGCTTGACCGTCCCTGCAAATGATGCGCACATTCTTTGTCATGATTGTGAATCCAATCCGCCCCTGCACCCTCAATCTAAGCGGGATTTGCATTTTGTTGTCACGCCGTTGACCAGCGGTTGTGACTCCGTAGAGGTAGTCCTCGTGTATGTAGCAGAGTCAAATAGTGGCCACACGCGGTCACTTTTGGTCACTCGCGGACATCCCAAAACCCCCGAAATTGAGTGGTCTTCAGGCGAACAATATTCGCACCCCACCGGTGTGGTAGTTCAAACACCGGTTTGGGTCTGGCTGAAGTGGATTGAACGTCTCGCCAAGTACGTCAAGCGGAATGAATAGACGGGACTGTCCAGGGACAATGGACCGACTACTTACTTCCCAGTCGGGATTTGAAACTTCTGAGCGACAGAACTCCCCAGTTCGAGGGTGCAGGTCATGGCGACGTATGGCAGTGGGTCGATCGAACCGCCGTGAAGGGACTCAACGAAATTTGAGAATAGTGATGTGCTAGCGATTGCTCGTCGTCGTCCTCATTTTCGCTTAAGTCTCGAGACGCTCCGGGGCTGGTCCGGTTGGGAAAGTTATGCAAGTCATTGCGGTGGCAATGTTCGTCAAGAACCCACCAACTGAAGGATTGCTTAGTAGGTTGCTTCTAGAACCGAGAAGTGGGGTGGGAAGTGGTGTCAACGTCATCAATGGGAGCGATCGTGGGCACCTACGTCTCAGTGCTCGTGCTGTTGAGCGTGCTGGCCAGTGTTGGAAGCATTGTCACGTACATCATCATCGTGGTGGCAAATCGGGCCGAGCCCGATCCGACGGGTAATCGCACCAGCGCCGTCTACCACGTGGGAACCGCGTTCATTGCTCTGTGGTTGGAGATCGCGGGGGTCATCACGATCTTCGTCACGCTGTTCAACCTCATCGGCGCCGGAAGCACAACCTACGTTTCGTCCGAAGTTCACCCACTCGCGGATTCGACCATCCGGGGGATCACCATCGGGCTTCTCCTATCGATTGTGGGTGGCTACACGGCGCTTACACACCGTTCGAAGGCGATCGAGTTGGCGGGTAGCGAAGAGGCAGAGGCGAGTCCATCGATGCGCGTTGTTCGTAGTTACGCTGCGGTCGTCAGTTTTATCAGCGTGATCGTCGTCGTCATCGCCTCGCTCGCTTTCGTGTGGGCCTTGTTGGGCCTCATCGCGCCAGGCGTTTATCAGGCCGGAGCTCGAACCGAAGATATCCGTGTGCTGTTGGACGAGGCGACAGTGTTGGCAGTCTTCGCGTGGGTCTTCTCGACTCACCGGCGTCTGGTGGGGGTCCGCTAGGCCCAAATAGAAGTTGGTCTATGCGCACTATCCGTTTTGAGCGCCAACATCAACGAATGTCTGTTCGAGAGCGGTCGACATGGCGATGCTCGCACCGTTGGTCACACTATTGGCCGTAAACCATCCACCAGCAAACTCAGCATGCGAGCAGCCTGGTCACGTTGCTCGGTTTCTCCCGCGACAGTCAAGATGCCAGCGAGAGTTGCAGCAATCGTCTCCGCGTCTGCGTCCGGCCGGATCTCTCCTTCCATTATCCCGGCGTCGAGGAACATACGTACCACCACAACCAACTCTGCTCGCATCTGAGCGAACTCGAGCCGTCCGGAAGAAATGATGACACGAAGCGTGTCGATCATGCCGTGCTTCGTGACTGCCCAATCGACGAATAGGTCCATCCATAAGCGCAACGCTTCTGTCGGAGGGTGCGTGGCCAGAAGCTCGAGAGCGCCCGTCCGCAGGTGGTCCTCCTGATCGTGATAGACCGCTTCCACCAGCGCTTCCCGCGTTGGGAAATGGCGATAGAGCGTGCCAATCCCCACCCCTGCCTGCTTGGCAATCTCCTCTAACGAGACTCGTTTCGAACTTAAACTGAAGGCTTTCGTGGCGACCGCAATTAGGTTTTGGCGGTTTCGTCGAGCTTCGGCAACTCGGGCGCGTGGTGGCTCTGAATCAGTGGGTGACATTGTCGCGGGTCCTGCCTCCTAAGGTAGACTGTACTTAATCGGAGGAGCCTCCGATTAAGTTGGTCCGTCGAGTTCGTGGTCACAACACGGTGCTGAAAAGCGGAGACTCGTCGTCTGTCTATTTAGTGCAAGTTGGAGGTAGGAGCGATTACGGGTGTACTGATTATCTTTGGTTATGGTCCAGGAATATCGCAGGCGACCGCAGAGCGATTCGGGCGCGAGGGCTACTCTTTGGCCCTGGTCGGACGAAGCGCTGATCGGCTCGCCGACGGAGTCGCCCACTTGAAGGCCCGTGGCATCGAGGCGTCCGCGTACGTGTCTGATGCCAGCGAACCGTCGAAGGTTCGATCGACCGTCGAGGCAATTCGAAGCGATCTCGGGAGCGTATCCGCTGTTCTCTGGACCGCCTTTCGAAGTGGAAGCGTCACGAATGTGCTGTTGACAGCGCCCGAAGATATCGAGCGAGCGTTCGACATCGGGATTAGGGGTTTGCTCACCTGCGTGCAGGAAGTACTTGAGGATCTGAAATCCAACCCGGGTGCGGCGATCCTGGTCGCCAACGGAGCGTTCGGTGAGCACAATTCTCAAGCAGATAAGTTTTCGAAGCTTCTTGAAGCTGACGGGGTTGCGCTTGAGAACGCCGCGAAGTCAAAACTCGTGGGCATCCTCGCCGAGCGTCTGCGCGAATTCGACATCTACGTTGGCGAGGTCATGATCGCCGGATCCGTAAAGGGAACGGCGACATCGACCCAAACAGCGATTGAGCCGACTGCGATTGCCGAGACATTCTGGTCTCTTGCGCAGGCCCGTGACACAACCAGGGCTCGCATCGTTGAGTCGGGCTTTGCGTGACCGAAGACTGTGGAGAGTTCCACGGGCACTAGCGAGCACCAATTGGGCACCAAATGGCGGACACTCACGGACACTCACGGTCAACAGCGGACACTCCAAAAGCCTTGTGATTGTTGGCTTTTTGGCGAATTTCCGTCGCACCCCCAACGGGATTCGAACCCGTGCCGCCACCTTGAAAGGGTGGCAAAGAAAACGACCAAAAGTGTCAGTAGTTCCTGATGAGATGCAAGTTCTCCGCTCTACATTCATTGCGAATTAGATCTTGGGCATCGAATGGGCATTAACACATTCCCTTGATAACTTAAACAAGTGCCTTCAAGGCGCCGGGTCATACGTACCCGACGAAGACAGTCTGCGCGCAGAGGGCCTTTCGATTGTGATGGTCCAGTCACGGAATCCAGTTGGAGGGAACCTCACCCGTCTCGACGACATAGGTGGCCACCTCTCGCAACTGCTTTCAGGTCTCGGCAAACTTGGCCCGTGTCAGTCGAGGATCTCTGTTGCCAAGCAGAACGGGTGACCCGCCGGGTCGAGAAGGATTCGCCACAGCTCCGGATTTGTCTGCTCTGTCGCGACCCGAGCACCCAAACGCACCGCGTCCGTTTGTGCTGCGTCAAGGTCGTCGACTTTCAAGTGCAGATGCATCTGTTTCGGTACGGCCGGGTCCGGCCACGTGGGCGGCTTGTAGTCCTGCACCTTGACAGCGACCAACATTCCTCCGTCCGCCTTGACAGCGCAGAACTCGTCGTTGCGATGTGTGACTTCGCCGCCGAGTAGCGCCGCCCAGAAGTAAGCGAGGACCGAAGGGTCAGAGCAGTCCAGCGCCGTTAAACCCAATCGCGCCGTCGCCATTCCTCAGAGCCTACGGTCACAAAGAATGATCGCGTCGGTCGCATTAGCCGTGCTCAGAGTCGTTGAGTGGGAGGCGTGCGGCGATGGGGTCCAGGGCGTAGTACAGCGTCTCGGCGGCAACGATTCCCAGACAGGCATAGGGACGCGATGGACTGAGCGCTAGTGAAGAGAACTGACTTGCGTCTACAGGTAGCTGTTCCCCGACGTTTTCGGCGAGATTTCGGAGTCGGGATGGGCTGGCCAGCAATCTCACCAAACAGATCTGTCGCGACATAGTGAACACCACCTGAGATCGGTGGTGCCGAGTCTTACGGTCACTTCGTGTCCACGTCTGGAGTCCGCGAGCGTCCGGCGCCACCAAATTTCCGCTTCGACGTGGATTTGGGCATTAAATGGGCATTAACGACACCATGTCCGCGAGGAAAACGGCACTTTTTGACGCGCACGAGTCAAGGGGAAATTGTCCATGACCAGGAATTACGAAGCACCCCCAACGGGATTCGAACCCGTGCCGCCACCTTGAAAGGGTGGGTGAAATCAGATTTAGGAAGTTGCGAAACTACTGATCAACGGCAGAATCCATCGATGGAGATTGCAGTCTAAAAGGGTCTTGGGCATACTGCGGGCATAAGTGGAATCTGCCTTTCGCGAGATGCGACACTGACCGACCGGATCGTTCGTGTAACGCTGACTCCGATGCGGACATTTTCTGCAGTGGGATCACTAACAGAAGAGTCAGCTGCCTGGGCCGCGTCGCTTGAGAACGACGGGAACGCCTTCGCCGTCATCTTCGATCTGCATCGCGACCGCGTTTATCACCACGCCCTACGAATGACCATCGACGTCCATGTCGCGGAGGACGTCGTAGCGGCAACTTTTTTCGAGCTGTGGCGACGTCGGAAGTCGGTGCGGGTGGTCGATGGATCGGTATTGCCCTGGCTACTTGTCACCACCACAAATATCTCTCGAAATCTGACTCGTGGAATCCGCCGTTATCGAGCACTTATTGCATCACTGCCGCGCGCCACAGAAATGCGAAGTTCGGAGGATCTCGCTTTGGAAACGATTGAAGAGATCCGACTCGCCGCAAAGGTGCGGGAAGCGATGGGCACCCTGCCACCTGCAGACGCCGCTCTCATCGCGCTCACCGCGTTCGAGCGCTACTCACCCGCCCAAGCTGCGGCTGCCCTGGGCATTACCGAAGGCGCCGCACGGACGCGCCTCCATCGTGCGCGGGTTCGCATCGCCGCGGCGCTCGGAAACCTTGAGGTCGACACGAACGTGACAAAGGAGACGAGCCGATGAGCACGATGGAGATGGATCCGGTTTTCACGGGAGCATTGCGTGAAGCGCTAAAGGCAACCGTCATGGACAGTCCTCGGGTGCGACGTCGCTGGCGCTGGCGCACTGGAACAGGCGTACTCCTCGGTGTAACCCTCGTGGCCGGCGGCGTCGCCGTTGCTTCTGGGTTGTTTTCTCCTCCGGGCGCGCCAGTCGACACTCTCCTCGGCAGTGTTATAAGTGCAACACGAACCGGAACTGCGTCGGTTGATATCGGCGCACCGCCCGCGACGGCTACGGATGTGTCACTCGCTTTGACGTGCCTCACTGCCGGTTCCTTCGACTTTCCCGACGGGTCCAGCATGACTTGCGACGCGACGGATTTGACCCGTCCGTCCATTTATCGAACTGCGAGCGAGGTCGTACCGCTCACGGCTGGCGTAGATTCAGTGACCATCCAGACGAGCCCGGACGCAACATGGACATTGCAAGTCACGTACGTGAACCAGGTCAAGACCTCATGGGGGGTCAACGCGAATGGACAGACGTACGGTGTCTCGAACCAGCAAGGCACACCGGATCTCATCGCTGTCGTCGTCGATCAAGGCAAGACGCAGGGATATGTAGAGCAACGCGAACTTAACTGCGCCTCGGGCGGTGACGTGAAATCTCTCTCAGAAGCAGCCACATGGAATGAGACCAGCAAGAATCGAAACATCACCATCCCCGTTTACGAAAACGATGGCGTAACGATCATTGGTACTTTCACTGTTGGTAGTGCCACAGGACCGAATGTGAGGACGGTCCCACTCTCGTCTCTCTCGCTGGGATGTTAGACAACGTTCAGAATCGTGTCCCATACGAAGTTCAAGATCAAGTCCGGGTTCTAGTCGGAGGTCCGACCCACACAATCTCCGACTGGAGGATACGACCTTGGGAAGGTGGCCACCGTCTCGGTGTGATTCCGAAGTAACGGTCGCTAGTTGGCAGTTTCTGCCTTGACGAGCGCTTCCATTTGATTGGCGACAACCTCAATTTGGTCGAAGATCCTGGATCGCTCAATCAAGCCTTCGCTCAACTCGCTTCGAAGTGCCTTAATCACCTTCTGTTCGTGCAGAAGTGCCTTAGTTGGAGTTGCGCGATTACGAATGAATTTGAGAGTCGAGCCCGAAGATGGTACTTCCTTCATTGACGCGGTCGACTCACGCTGAGATTCGCCCAGCGCCTTCGCTAGGTCGAGGAAGGATTTGTGGAGACGCAAGAATTCAGCCTCTTTGTCGTCGGCATGTGGTCGCGATTGCTCCCAAAGCTTTGTCGTTGGAACTATTCGTTGCCTGAGATCCTCGCGACGGATAGACATGGCATGGACTGCCGTGAGAATTTCATGGCGAAGCGATTCACGCTCGGCCACGGCGGCCTTGAGAGTTTGAGGAATCTCGACATCATCCGAAGTCACCAATCTTCGATTCTAATGATTGAATTGACGTGCCATGATCCATTTGCGCCAGCGGTGCGACACGAACCCGCACCTAATCTTTGTGCCGCCACTTTTAGCCGTGTACCACATACCTCGATAGAAACTGGATCGATGGAGGCTCCTGAGCAAGGAAGAACGAATTGGTGTGACATCCCGAATCGAACACGACTCTTTCGGGATGCGGTACCGCTTCAACGAATGTCTTCACTCCCGGGAAGAAAGGGTCGTCGGTGCCGACCGCCACTCTCAACGGGAGTCCCGCGAGCTTTTCTGCGTGGGAAATCACGTCGTAGTGCTCAAACGACCGTCGAGAGGCGAACGCGTTCGGATTTGCTTCTTGGGCCTGGTCGTACGTCGTCCAGATCGCCGGACTGATCGCCGCCACTCCGTGGATGAGGTGCGGCACGCTCTCGGCTATCGCCAGCGCACCGAATCCACCCATCGAGATGCCCATCAGCTTGATCTGCTGGGGTTGGCGGCCGAGACCCAGCCCCTGGCACATGGGAATCAGTTCCTCCACCACCATGGCCATCGGGTCGTCGTGGGGACGCGGGGTCCAGTAGCCGTTTCCGCCGTCCACCGTCACCATGGCCATCGGCTCATGCTGGGGTCGCAGTGCGACCGCCTGGGCGGGAGTCATGCCCTTGAGGGCCGTGACATGGTTGTCGCCGTAGCCGTGGAGGACGACGATAAGTGAAAGTTGGTCGCCACGTTGATGGCCAGGAGGATAGGCAATCGTGTAGCCAACAGAGCGACCGCGCGCGGAAGAAAAGAATTGATCGGAGAAGGACGGCCCGAGGGGAGCAAACGACAGAGTTGGCGCGGGAACTGAGCACGCTCCGTCAAGCTCGTCTAGCCGTTGTTTCCCGGGAAGGATCCCGTGATCCACGAGTTCGTAGGCGGTGGCACCTCCCACAGCCACGGCAGCGAGCCCAGATCCCAGCCACCAGAGCAGTCGTCGGCGAGACACAGTCCGTGTGATTTCAGGTCCCTTCGCTCTTCGACTTCACGCTATCTCCGCGCTTGGGCTGAACGACCCGTCAAGGCAAAGGTGGCGCTCCTTGATTGACGTATATGTGAGTTCATCACGCTTTCTTTCCTTGGCCTTTGGTCGTCCCAGGTCCAAAAGCCCGAGGACGGCGTGCGCGAAGCGCCAAGCCGTCCGTACGGGCTCACTGAGTGATCATCAAAATCGTTGTCCTACCTACAATTCAAAAGTTTCTGTGGTCTCATCGCCAAAAGTTGTGTCCCGAAACTCGGAAAATGAGTGGCTACTTAAGTAGGGGGCGAAATTATCTCGGCTCTATAAGGAGCAACGTGAGACTCGCCTTCTGCATCGGAGAAGAGACTCGGTGACTGAACACGACCCTCAGAAACATCGATTCAAGTTCCTTGAACGATTGCGCGACATTGGCGACCGTTGTCATTGGCTATTTGGGACAAGGAACGACAAAGGAACGAGAACTTGATGACTCGGCGTCACTTTGGATCTGTCAGAAAACGACCCTCGGGTCGTTGGCAAGCCCTCTTCTGGAAAGACGAACGTGTTCAGTCGGCGGGAACGTTCGCTACAAAGGCTGACGCCCAGGCCTGTCTCTCCGCGATGGAAACGGATCTTCGGAGAGGCAAATGGATTGATCCTCGCGGGGGTGAGGTTACGGTATGTGATTACGCCAATGATTGGTTGAGTCAGAGAACTCACCTGGCGGAGCGAACAGTGGAGTTGTACCGCCATGTCCTTGACATGCACGTGCTCGCGCCGCTCGGAGCTTCAACGTTGTCCGGACTTACTCCGACCAAGATCCGTTCTTGGCACGCAGAAATTGCGAAGGACCACCCTGCCACGGCATCGAAGGCGTACCGCCTGCTGTCGTCAATCATGAGAACCGCTGTCACTGACGGCATCATTTCAAGCTCGCCTTGCAAGATCGAGGGCGCCGGAACAGAGCATGCTGCAGAAAGGCCGATCGCTTCGGCTGAGGAGATCGAACTTCTGTCTGAAGCGATGCCAGAACATCTCCGAATCGTTGTGCCCCTTGCCACCTGGTGCCAGATGCGACGAAGCGAGATTCTCGGATTGCGAAGAATGGATGTTGACTTAAGGCAGGGTGTAATCAGCATTCTTCAGAGCCGCACCTTCGGCATGGATGGTCGGCAGATTGTGAAGTTGCCGAAAACGGCAGCTGGGCGACGGTCAATCTCCGTACCTCGATCTGTCATGAAGTCACTGATGCAACATCTTGAGACATTTACGTCGAGCGATCCTGAGTCATTGGTAGTCAGCGGGAGGGGAGGCTCGATTCTCTCGAGGGACGCTCTTCAAGGTTCATGGGAGAGGGCGAGGCTGATTGTCGGGCGACCTGACCTACGGCTCCACGACATGCGCCACACGGGCTTGACATTCGCCGCGGCCACCGGAGCTACGACGGCAGAGTTGATGCATCGAGCGGGCCACGCTTCTTCACCCGCTGCACTCCGGTATCAGCATGCGACCAGAGATCGCGACCGACGCCTTTCAGACGCGTTGGAGGGCATGATTACTGGTTTTGAAGGTCAGCACCATGGCTGAGTTTGGACCAGACTGGTGAGAGGCATAGGCCTGTTAAAGCAGACTTCGACTGAACCGACTATGGAATATTTCGCTTGAATACCAGGTAACTTGAGCCTCGTATCGTGTAACACCCATATGCGAACGTATGTTCGCTACGGTCTAGTAAAGGAGGTGGGGCATGGAAGAACGAGCTGCACTTCTGGCCATCCTTCTAGGGACAAAGTTGAGTTGGACTCAGGTAGGGGTCCTGGTTGACGATCTGGGTAGCGCAGAGGCACTTCTCTCCCAACTCCAGGGTGAGAGGTTGTTCGAAGAAGGAAACGAACTCCACACGGCAGTCTCGACGGCCGAAAATCTTCTAGCGAGGTGGTCACTTGAAGGTATTCATTTCGCCACCTTCCTAGAGCCTGATTTTCCGTCGCAACTACTTGGAATTCATCAGCGCCCGCCGTTCATTACATGGAGAGGGTCACAGGCGAGTCAGGACGCAGATGGTGTCGCGATTGTCGGCACGCGGTCGGCAAGCCCTGATGGGGTGCAGCGCGCTCGCCGGCTTGCCTCCGAAATTGCTGGCCGCGGAGTCACAGTTGTCAGCGGTCTCGCTTCCGGAATTGATACCGCTGCGCATCTGGGTGCCCTGGATGCGAACGGGCGAACCGTTGCTGTCATAGGGACAGGGCTGATGCGAACTTATCCGAAAGAAAACGCTGCCCTCCAAGAACGAATCGCCAATACGGGAATGGTGCTTTCTCAATTCCTGCCCGAAGCAGCTCCCACGAAAATCTCCTTTCCGATGCGAAATGCGGTGATGAGTGGTTTCGCTTCTGCGACCGTCGTAATTGAGGCCGACTGGAAGAGTGGTGCAAGAATGCAGGCCCGCCTTGCGCTTGAGCACGGACGACAAGTTTTTCTGATGGAACAACTTCGACAGCACGACTGGGCTCGCGATTATGGTGAACGACCCGGCGCTCACTTCGTGTCCTCAGTTGATGAGATCTTGTCGCAGCTAGACCGATCAAATCTTTGGACAGATCATCTAGTAGATACCTGACCTCGGACTGTGCCCACCATTGATGAACTCAGTGAGCCATATGCGAATTTTCTTCGTCCCGTCTTGCCGGACGGCCCAGGCGTGTGCTCTTCATGCCACACCTCGGTCATCGGCACTTTCACAATGTGCATACCGTGTAGATCGGCGAGGAGTGCACTTCCGAGCGTTGCTGACTCGATTGGATTTGTATCGCTTGCGGTGAAACAGCATCAACTTGCACACGAATTGGCGTTTTACAAGGACGAGCGCTACGCCTTTGAAAAGAGGTTGAGGAAGATCGCCGGTCTTACGGCCATTCTTTGGAGGTGGCTTAAAGTTCACGAAGAATGTCTGGCACGTTCAGCCGGTGTCCCGTCCTTCTCTGTCGTCACTTCAATTCCGAGTACGCGAAATCGCGAAGGGCATCCCCTCGAAACAATGGTCAGTGAGAAGATCGGTGTAACGATTGACCGATATCGCTCCCTTCTAAATCCGAATCCTGACTATCCAGACGACCGCGAATTCTCAACTGAGAGGTTTCGTGTGCCGGAGAATATTCAGGCGGGAACGTCAGTGCTTGTGATTGACGATACCTTTACGAAGGGTTCGAGGGTGCAGAGCGCCTCATCCGCGCTGAAGTCAGCAGGTGCCGCAACGGTTGGTGTGATGTGCATCGGTCGTCACTTCACTGCCACCCAAGAAGGTGATTTTGGAGTTGCGGCTAAGTCCTACTTAAAGCGGTCATCGGAACTGACTTGGAACTGGGATCGCTGCTGTTACTGCGAGAACTGAATGAGCGACGAGCGGATTCCGGTAGACGCGGCTCGCTGGGGCGAATGGGTGCGAACCGGAGCGGACTACTGGAACATGGTCAGTCGTTCATTCGTTGTATTCAGGCGTAACTCGCAAGAATTGACGCGCATTCTTGATCGGCCAAGAGCCGACATTGGATTTTCCTTGAAATTGTCCTCTGACCACAGTACGGAAACAGCTGAGTTCTGGGATGAAGTGGATCAGCGTCTGCACAACGAGCTGGCATCCGCCGTCAGTCTTGTCGATCACACAAGACGTCTTCTCACGCATTTTGAATCCGATGTTCCTGACGTGGTCGCCAGTTATCGCGAGCGAAACGCGGGCGTTATGGCTCTCAACGAGACTCGATTTCTCAGAGATTTGCGCAACTACCTGCTCCACTACGGTGTCGCACCGATCATTCAGTCAATATCGTTTCGCCAGACCGAAGAAGTGACCGAGTGGAATCACAACATCAAACTGAAGGCTTCACGCCTGTTGGAATGGCGTGAGTGGAATAGGCAATCGCGAGAGTACCTTGTCTCATTCGGCGACAGTGATGGCCCAGCTCTTCGAGATGACGTAGTCGTATACGTTTCCGCAATGCAGGAACTTTTCAGCTGGCTATTTAGCCAACGGGTGCCGATAAACACGGACCCTAGAGTTCGCAAGCGCTTTCGTGTCCAGTCAGATTGACCCTTTCGCGCTGAGATAATTGAGTGTTTCGAAAGTCTTTCGAATGGCCAGCCCCAGTGATTCGGCTGCCTCGGGTGGGAGACTCCGACTCCGACCTCAGTTAATCCGGTCGCTCGCTGCGACGGGCAATTTTCTGCCCAGGGCGTGCATTCGAGCGTCGTCTCTGAGATCTGGAGCGGGCGCCAATCGCGACTGACCTCACCGTTCTCGGGCATACTGCGGGCATATAACGGGCATGTAGCAGGGGTAAATGGCGGACATTCGCGGTCACTACTGGTCACTCGCGGTCACTCCAAAACCCTTGTAAATAAAGGGTTTTGGGGTGATTTTCCAGAGCACCCCCAACGGGATTCGAACCCGTGCCGCCACCTTGAAAGGGTGGTGTCCTAGGCCGCTAGACGATGGGGGCCTGCACTGCATGTCACCTGGTACTTCGTTGGTGGTCGGGCTGCCGGGATTTGAACCCGGGACCTCTGCGTCCCGAACGCAGCGCGCTACCAAGCTGCGCTACAGCCCGCAGCGAGTTGCCTCGCAGCCCGCTAATCCTAGTCGGTGGCTGGTGATTCAAACAATGCTCAGATGACCGGTGGGACTTCCGGTGCGGCGGGCTTGTGGTACTCGACCACGACCTCGCTGATTCGTCGACGTTCGACCGACTGCACTCGAAACGTCCAGTCCTTGTAGGTGTAGATCGTTCCGGCTTGGGGTATCACACCCGCCAGATCGAGGATGAAACCGGCGAAGGTGACGTACTCGCCCTCGGGAATCGAAATGCCGAGCGCCTCTTCCACCTCGTCGACGTGGGTCTGTCCGTCGACGAGCCAGCGGTCTTGACGAATGCGAACGATTGTCGGCTCTTCGTCTTCGTCGAACTCGTCATTCAGATCGCCGACCAGCTGTTCGAGGATGTCGCGGATCGACACGACGCCCGCGACGCCGCCGTGCTCGTCGAGGACGAGCGCGAACGTCCGACGCTTCTCTCGCATCTCACCGAGACTCTCCAAGAGGTCCATCGTCTCGGGCAACATGAACGGACGTCGAATCTTGCGCGCGATCTCGGTCGCCGTCGGCAGTGAGACCCCGATCGCGCGCTTGGCGGTGGTGCTGCGAAATAGGTCGTTCACGAAGAGGACGCCCTCGACCTCATCGAGGTCGCCGTTGACGACTGGAAAACAGGTGTGACCGGTGTCGCGAATCGCTTCGGCGATCATTTCGGGCGTCACCGGCGTGGTGAGAAAAACGACGTCGGTGCGCGGTGTCATCACGTCGCGAAGTTCGAGCTCGCTCAGTTGGTCGACCCGTTCGTGGATGGCGATGGCCTCGGGCGATTTCGGTCGTGTCTCTTCTCGTCCGACGATGCGTTTTCGAAGCCGAGACAGTCCCGACGAAGGGGGCTGTGGGGCGCTCATTGAATGTCGGTGCTCCCGACGCGGACGGTCGAGGGGCGCAGCGATTCGTCTTCGTACTCTTCGCCGCGCAGCAGTGCTCGCACCGCGCTTCGCAGCCGTTGGGGATCGAGCGGCTTGACGAGGAAACCCTCGGCGCCGCTGCGGCGAGCCAAGAAGACGTCCGGACGACGATCGAGCAACATCAACACGGCGACCGGTTCGGCCGCGCCGTAGGACTCCTCGTGTCGCAGTTCCATGCAAATGGCCATTCCGCCCATCGTGCCGATCTGCAGGTCAAGGACCACCAGGTCGACGCCGCCTTCTTCGACGCGGGCGATGACTTCGGGGCCGTTGGCGACTTCCTCAATGAGGAGGTCCGGCCCTTCGAGCGTGGTGCGCAGCTCCTTGCGCAAGGAGGCGAGGTCGCTCGCCAGAAGAACAATGGCCATTGGTTCAGCGTAGCGGAGCAGCAAAATGGCCCGTTGTTGGCTCGAAGTGCGGAGCGAAAATTACTCTTGCCCGTTCGCTGGTGAGTGGTTAACCTGCGGTTCTGGGTCAAACCGAGGGGGAGCGACTTATGGCGATTACGCCTTTGGATTGGACTGATGCCGCCGCGTGTCGCAACAGTGAGGGCGCGCTTTTCTATCCCGCCGATAGCGCGGAGCGCAAAGAGGATCGGCTGGAGCGTGAGTTGGTGGCCAAGCGCATCTGTGCGAGTTGCGGGGTTCGTGAAGAGTGCCTGGAAGCGGCGCTCGCCCGCCACGAGTCCTACGGAATCTGGGGCGGACTGAATGAAATCGAACGGCGAGGTTTACTCCGCGCGTGACTTCACCCAGCCGAGTTGGGCCGGGCTCACTTGGGTGAGGACGATGAGGAGTGCGAACGTCACGAAGTGAACGCCGGTGCAGTACAAGCAGAGATTGTCAATAATGATGAGCTCGGCGTAGAGCAACCAGAGCACGAAGCACATCGAAACTATGGCGATCGCAAAGCGCGCGACGTGAATCCAATAGTTTTTCGCCCGCCATCCCCACGGTGAATTCAGCGCCGTCATCACAACGTACGTTCCGAGTCCGAGAAACGCGACGGGAATACCGAGCAATCGACTCTGCGCGGACGTGGTGACCACCCCGCAGTCAACGAAGCCCTTGTTGGAGCAGATGAGGGCTTGAGGGTTGAAGTGCGTAATCGTGAGATACGTGGAGAGCGCCAGACCGATCAAACTCAAGGCGAAAGTCGTTATGACCGCCCAGGTGGGAACGCGCCCTAGCGTTCGGTTCATTTAATGTTCATGGCTGTCTTTGCGGCCATCACTCCGGAGCTCGTGCACACGTTGGACGGTTCGTTGTTCGTCATCGAACAGATCGCCGCGGTCTGATAGTTCGCCGACGCGATGATCGCGTCGGTGACCGGACTCGTCGGATCGCTGAGGCCCGTGGCGATGTCGGAACGAGTGAGTGACGTCAACGTGTCTGGGGAGTAACTCGCACCCGAGATGATGAACTTGTTGTCCATGGTGATGAATGGAATCGGATTGCCGTCAGACGAAGAGAGGCCCGTGACGTACTTCGGCGTGTCGTATTTCTCCACCAACGCCACCTCGGCCTTGGTCGGCGATTGCAGGAGTTGGTAGTTCGTGCCCGCCGAGTTCAGGTAGTTGGTGTACTCCTCGACGCTCTTGAAGACGAGGTACTGGGATTTGTACGAAGCCCTCGAGAAGGTGAAGGTCGGCGTACTCGGGTAGACGTCATGCGCGTAGCTGGTCATATTGCCCAGGCCCGACCAGGTGCCGAAGCGACTGAGAGCGATAATCGTCGGCCAGCGCTGCGCGGCGCAGTAGGGGCAATAGTCGGCGCCGACGTACAAGATCTCGGGCACTGTCTTTCCCGAGCTGTTCTGTGCCGTTAACGCTGGCTGATCCTTCAACGTGATGGGCGGCGACACCTGCACGACCTGGGACGTGGCACCGACCGCGTTAAAGACTGACGCCGGCACCTTCGTTATTTGGGAGAACGTCGTGGGATCAACCGGCGTGAATGCTCCTGTGCCACTGGTCGAACCAGGACCACCACTCGCGACTTTGATGATGACCAGGGTGGCCACAATGACCACGACGAGTCCCACGGCGAGCCACGTAAAGAGTCCAGCCGGTCGACCACTCGAGGACTTGACGGGAGCTCGGCCCGGTGTTCGCTTAGCTGCTCGAGTCGCGGGACGGCTTGACGCGACGTTCTTCTTCGATGCGGGGGACTTGGCCACAATGCTCCTTGTTGCGCTTAGGACAACAAACTTAGTGGAAGGGACATCGAGGTCGACTGCAGGGCCGGTGCTGAGTAGTTTTCACTATGGCCGAAACCTTGAGTCCCCGTCCGGCCGCGACCGTCATCACGGTACGTGACGGCGCCAATGGTTATGAAATTCTTATGCTCCGTCGAAACCTCAACAGCGATTTCGTCGGTGGCGCGTACGTTTTTCCCGGCGGCGGCGTCGACGAAACGGACGCGGGACCGGCCGCCCAAGGTCGTTCCTTCGGTCTGAATGACGTCGAGGCTTCGCGACGTCTCGGACTGGAGAGCGGGGGCCTCGCCTACTACGTCGCGTGTCTGCGCGAGCTCTTCGAAGAGGCCGGACTGTTGATCGTGTGCGACCGCCTGGGTCAGCCCGTGCAACTCAGCGACTCCGAATCGATTCGACGACTGGCGGCCAGTCGCCGCGCGGTGAATGCCGGCACGCACGACTTCATTGAAATGCTGGAGCGAGAGGAATTGCTACTGGACCTACGGGGTCTCGAGTACGTCGCGCATTGGGTGACGCCGGTGGGACCACCTCGTCGCTACGACACGCGCTTTTTCGTGGTACGTACGCCGCCGGATCAGTTGGCCACGCACGACGCCGGCGAAACCGTCGCCGATCAGTGGATACGGCCCGTCGACGCGCTCGACGCGCACGCCCGCGGCGAACTCGAGATGATCTTTCCGACGATCCGCAACCTCGAGGCGATCGCCCATTTTCGCTCTTCGCGAGAAGTCCTCGACTACGCGAGGTCACTGGAGGACATCGTTCGCGTGGAGCCGCGGATCGTGAATCGAAACGGCGAGATTCAGATTCTGCTTCCGGGTGACGTCGGCTACGACGACTGACGAACGTTCGCAACGGCTTTCGAAAGGGAGTCGAGCATTCGGGCCGAGCAGCCGACGGCGCCAAAGGGCGGGGCGACGTCATCGAGGATTCGCCGAGCCAGTCGATGAAAGACGCCTTCGTCGGATTCGGCCATGACGACCGGTTCACCGTGATCACCGCCTTCGCCAATGGCCGCGTTGAGTTCGATCTCGGCGAGGAGCGGCACGTGCAGCTCTTCACTGAGCGAGCGACCGCCGCCTTGGCCAAAGACATCGTGTCGCTCACCACAAGTGCAGATGAATCCGCTCATGTTCTCGATGACACCCAGGACGCGGATGTTGGACTTGCGCGCGAAATCGGCGGCTCGCGCGGCGACGCGTTGGGCCGCGATCGTCGGCGTCGTCACGACCAGTTGACCCATTTGGGGCAAGAGCCGCGCGAGGGTCATCGCGATGTCGCCGGTCCCCGGAGGAGTGTCGATCAAGAAATAGTCGATGCCCGACCAATCAGCGTCCTCAATGAACTGGGCGACGGCCTTTTGCACCATGAGTCCACGCCACATGAGTGCCTGATCCTCGTCGGCGAGCAGACCCATGGACAGCAACTTGATCGATCCGGCCCCGACGCTGCGCTCGAGTGGTTGCATCTTGCCCCCGCTCGCCTCGATATCGCCATGAATGCCCAGTAGTCGACTGAGCGAGAATCCCCAGATGTCGGCGTCCAACACGCCGACGCAACGACCCGTGGCGGCGAGGGCGACCGCCAAGTTCGCGGTGATCGACGATTTTCCAACGCCGCCCTTTCCCGAGGCGATCATGAGGACCGGCGTATGGGTGGGGATCGAGGTCGAGGGTGCACTCGCCTGGGCGATGGTCCTCGCGCGCTTCATCAGTGCGGCCTTCGCCGGTGCGTCCAAGACGCCCATGACGAGATCGATCGTGTCAACGTCCTCGAGGGTCAGCGCGGCCTCTTTGACGTCGCGTTCGATCTGGCTCCGTAGGGGACAGCCGACGGTTGTCAACGAGGCGTGCACGACAGCGTGACGTTCAAAAACGGTGATTTCACCGACCATGCCGAGTTCGACGATGGAGGCCCCGAGTTCGGGGTCCAGCACCTGGCTGAGGCGCTCTCTGAGTCGATCGGACGCTTGCACGTTGAAACGCTACCGGTGAATGAAGGGGGGTGTTCATTGCGCAAAACCCTCACTATCATGGAACGAAGAACTCTCGAAGGAGCGCCATGTCGAACATGACCACCACCACCGTGAACTTGACCAAGAAGGATCCCAACCCGATCAACTTGACCGATGGCGCCGCCGAGAAGGTCGCCGAGCTCATCGCCGCCGAGGGCGTCGAGGAGCTCTTGGCGCTTCGCGTGTCGGTGAAGCCGGGCGGCTGCTCGGGCTTCAACTACGACATGTACTTCGACTCCGAGTTCGCCGACGACGACATCGTGCGCGAATTCGGTGGCGTCAAAGTCGTGGTGGACGCTTCGAGCGCGGAACTCCTTAACGGCTCGACCCTCGAGTACTCCGACTCGCTCCAAGGGGCCGGATTTCACATCACGAACCCCAACGCGACTCGCACCTGCGGTTGCGGCAACTCTTTCAGTTAAGAGATCATCATGGCGGTGACGTTCGGCCCCTACTCCCCCTGGCGTCGCGCGGGTGACCTCGTCGTGATCTCCGGTCAACTTGGTGTCGTCGCGGGACCCGATAAGCCGGTCATGATTGAAGGGGGCGCGCCCGAACAACTTCGCCAGGCGCTCGTGAACGCGCGCTCCGTGCTCGCCGAGGCCGGTGCCACGTTCGATCAGGTCGTGAAGGCGACGCTCTTCCTCACCGACATGGGCGTGTTCGCCGCGTGCAACGACGTGTGGATCGAGGCGTTCGAACCGCCGCGTCCCACGCGTTCGGCCGTCGCCGTCCACCAACTCCCGCTCGGCGCACTCGCGGAAGTTGAGCTCTGGGCGTACGCGCCCCTCGACTAGACCGAGTATTCGTTCGGCGACGTGCCGAACTTGTAGCCCACCGAACGCACCGTCTGGATCAGATGGGCGTACTCCTCGCCTAACTTCGCGCGCAGTCGTCGAACGTGCACGTCTACCGTTCGCGCCCCGCCGTAGTACTCGTAGCCCCAGACTCGACTGAGCAACGTCTCGCGGGTGAAGACGCGATTCGGGTTCGTCGCGAGGAAGCGCAGCAACTCGTACTCCATGTACGTGAGGTCCATGACGCGTCCGGCGATCGAGGCCTGGTAGGTCTCTAAGTTCATCGACAGCCCGCCGTGTTCGACGCGCGGGGCGACACTCTCGTTGCCGGCGCGACGAAGACGATGACGCAGTCTGGTCGCCAACTCGCTCACGTCGAAGGGCCCGACCACGAAGTCGTCGAACAGGTCCTCGCGGAACGTGAGCTCGTCGAGTTGGTAGTGGTCGAGTAACAAGATGATCGGGCCGACACCGCGGCTTCGCGAGCGCAACTGGCGACAGAGGTTCATGGCCTCGGTGAAGGGGAAGGCGGCTGCGTTGATGACCGCGCCGGCAAAGCCGTCAGTCGGCTCCAGCGCGGTGACCTCGTTGAGCCGCCCGGTCACGGCGACCGCCGGGGTCACGCCCGTGACGTCGAATGCCTTTCGAACCGGCCCCTCGCACGAGGGCACGCAGAGCACGACGTCGATGTTCACAGCAACGGGAGGTAGCGCTCGAGTTCGAAGGGCGTGACTTGCCCGCGGTAGGCGTCCCATTCGGAACGCTTGTTGCGTAGAAACCACTCCACCTGGTGTTCGCCCAACGTCTCGTGCAATAACGCGGAGCATTCCATGAGATCCAAGGCCTCGGCGAGGGACTGGGGCAGGGGCGCCGTGCGCTCTCCCTCAGCCGGCAGCTCGTAGCCGCCGCGTACGCCGCGTAGTCCCGCGGCGAGGATCACGGCGAAGGCGAGGTAGGGATTGGCGGCCGGGTCCGGCGAACGGTATTCGACGCGGGTCGAATCGACGCGTCCGGGCTTCACTGACGGGATGCGCACGAGCGCGGCGGCGTCGTAGCGCGCCCACTTGGCCTCGACCGGCGCCTCGACCCCGGGCACGAGTCGCTTGTAGGAGTTGACCCACTGGTTGGTCACCGCGGTGATCTCCGGCGCGTGACGAACGAGTCCGGCGATGAACTTGGCGGCGACGTCACTGAGACCGTAGGGACCATCACCGATGAACGCGTTCTGCTCGTCGCGCCAGAGCGAGAGGTGCGTGTGCATGCCCGAACCCTGAACGTTGGCGAGGGGCTTGGGCATGAAACTCGCCGAGACGTCGGCCTGGCGCGCCAGTTCCTTTACCACGTGGCGCACCGACATCACGGTGTCGGCCATGGTGAGGGCGTCGGTGTAGCGCAGGTCGATCTCGTGTTGTCCGGGCGCGTCTTCGTGCTGGGCGTGCTCGACGCCGATACCCATCTCTTCGAGCGTCAGGACGGTTCGTCGTCGCAGTTGGCTCGCGGTGTCGTCGGGCAGTAGGTCGAAGTAACTGCCGCGGTCGATCGGCACCGGTGCCGTCGCCGTCTCGAGGCCCTCGAAGTAGAAGTACTCGATCTCGGGCGCGACGAAGAAGGTGTAGCCCTGGGCGCGGGCCTCACCGAGGACTCGGCGCAGTTGCTGGCGAGGACACCCGTCGAAGGGCGTGCCGTCGATGTTGACGATGTCGCAGAAGACCCGCGCCACCCCGGCGCCCTCGTCGTACCAAGGGAGGAGCTGAAAAGTCGTGAGGTCCGGTCGGGCGAGGACGTCGGACTCCTGGGTGCGCGAGAAGCCGTCGATCGAGCTGCCGTCGAAGGTCATGCCCTGGTCGAGCGCATCCTCGAGTTCCGCGGGGGTGACGTGGAACGCCTTGTGGCGTCCCAGCACGTCGGTGAACCACAGTTGGACGAAGCGAACGCCGCGCTCCTCGACGGTTCGCAGTACGTACTGAGCTTGGCTTTGCATATGCACCATTCTCGCACCTTCCCGTCCGTCGCACTTTTGGTCCACAAACAGCGAAACCCGCCGCATTCACGCGGCGGGTTTCGTTCACGTCCTTAGCGTCGAGCAGCCGCCTTCTTCGCGGGAGCCTTCTTGGCGGCGGCCTGCTTCGCCGGCGTCTTCTTGGCGGCCACTTTCTTTGCCGGCGTCTTCTTGGCGCTCGCGGCGGCGCACACCGTCTCGGTGATCAGTCGGGCGACGACGTAGGGGTCGACGTTGGCGTTGGGACGACGGTCTTCGAGGTAGCCCTTCTTCTCGCGCGCGACCTGTCCGGGAATACGGATTGACGCGCCCCGGTCCGACACGCCGTAGGAGAACTTCGACCAGTGCGCAGTCTCGTGAGCTCCGGTGAGACGCTCCTCGATGCCGACTCCATAGTTGGCGATGTGCTCTTTGACGCGGGTCCCGATCGCTTCGGCCCCGGCGATTACGGCGCCGTAGCCGCCCGCGGCGCGCATCTGCTTCGTCGAGAAGTTCGTGTGAGCACCGGCGCCATTCCAATCACCCTTGACCGGCTTGGCGTCGAAGCTGACGTCGACGCCAAACTCTTCGGCGATGCGCTCGAGCAACCAGCGCGCGAGCCACAGTTGGTCGCCGACTTCCACCGGTCCGAGCACCCCGACCTGGAACTCCCATTGGCCCATCATGACTTCGGCGTTCGTCCCCTCAATGCCGATGCCGGCGCGGATGCAGGCCAGCGTGTGGGCTTCGACGATGTCTCGACCGGGCATCTTCGCACCACCGACACCGCAGTAGTACGGACCCTGCGGCGCGGGGAATCCGTCCTCGGGCCACCCGTACGGTCGACCGTCCTGGAAGAACGTGTACTCCTGCTCGATGCCGAACTTGGGCTCGAAGCTGGCGTACTTCTTGGCCACGGCGGCCGTAGCGGCGCGCTCGTTCGTGACGTGGGGCGTAAAGTCGGCGTTCAGGACTTCGCACATCACGAGGACGTCATTGGGACCGCGCAGTGGGTCGGGCACCGTGAAGGCCGGCAGCAACACGCAGTCCGAGAAATGGCCGGTCGCCTGGTTCGTGCTCGAGCCGTCGAAGCCCCACACGGGGGGCTTCTGTCCCACGGTGACGATCTTGGTCTTGCTACGCAGCTTTCGCGTTGGCTCGCTTCCGTCAATCCAAATGTATTCGGCCTGATACTTCAAAATCGCTCCTCACAGATGTCATTGCGCACCGCGCGCGTTCCCATCCAGTTTGGTGCAGCGGCATCGTGCGACACCCCTAGTTTTGTTAACCGCGTGTGAACGTTCGCCTGGGTTTCCACGGTCCTGCACCGGTAGGCTCACGTCCGTGCCTGTGATCCGACTCGCCATGGCCCAAATGAACGCGGTCGTGGGCGGATTCGCGCAAAACGTCGAAACCCTCGGTCGGTTCCGCACCCAGGCCGCCTCGGCCGGCGCCGATCTGGTACTGACGCCCGAGCTCTCCCTGATGGGCTATCCGCCGGAGGACCTGCTCTTGAAAGAGGGCTTCATCGAGGCGTCGCGGGTCGCCCTTATCGAGATGGCGCTCTTGGACAACGTGCCCCCGGTCCTCGTCGGCACCGTCGTGAGCGAAGGTCTCGAAGACATCGCGTTGGCGCCTTCGAGCGACGGACGCGACGAGGCGCGACCGGCCTTCGGTGAACTCGGTTCGCCCCATATCGCCAACGCCCTGGTGGCCCTGAGTGATGACGGTGTCGTCGCTATCGCCACCAAACGACTACTCCCGAATTACGACGTCTTTGACGAGCAGCGGTACTTCCATCCGGGCCTCGGACCGCACACGATCATCAACGTTCGAGGCGTCGCCGTCGGTCTGATGATCTGTGAAGACGTGTGGATCCGCAACGGTCCGGCCGCCGAATTGGCCAGCCAGGGCGCCACGATGTTGGTCGTCGCCAACGCGTCACCGTACGCGCGCGGACGGCGCGAGGAGCGTGAGGCCGTGCTGCGTGAGCGCGCACTCGAGACGAACTGTCCCATTGCCTACGTCAACCTCGTAGGCGGTCAGGACGAACTCGTCTACGACGGCCAGAGCGTCGTCGTGAACGCTCAGGGTGACGTGATTGCGCGCGCCGCGGCATTCAGCGAGGAGTTGTTGGTGTGCGAGATTGACGCGCGCGCTTCAACCCAGGGCGTGCCGCTCAACATCGGCTACGCCAGCGACGATGAGCGTCTGACGGCGCTGCACGTGAATCGAATCGCCGAGCCCCTGAGCGAAGTCGAAGAGGTCTACCAAGCCTTGGTGATGGGGACGCGCGACTACTTGCGCAAGAACGGCTTTCGAACCGCGGTGATTGCGCTGTCGGGCGGCGTCGACTCCTCGTTGGTCGCCGCGATCGCCGTCGACGCCGTGGGCGCGCGCGCCGTTCGCGGCTTCACCATGCCGTCGCGCTATTCATCGGGGCACTCCATCGCGGACGCGGAAGAGCTCGCGTCGCGCCTCGATATCGAGATCACGACGATTCCGATCGAGGGCGCCCACGTGGCATTCGGCGCGGCGCTCGAGAACGTGCTTGACGGTGAACCGGAAGGCATCACCGACGAGAACCTGCAATCGCGCATTCGCGGCGTCCTCTTGATGGCCATCTCGAATGACACGGGGGCGATCGTACTCACGACCGGCAACAAGTCGGAGATGGCGACCGGTTACTCGACGCTCTACGGCGACTCGGTCGGAGGATTCGCGGTCATCAAGGACGTGCCCAAGACACTCGTGTACGAACTCTGTCGCTACCGCAATGACCTCGCCGCCAAGGACGGTGACCCCGAGCCAATCCCGGCGGCGGTGCTGACCAAGGCCCCGTCGGCCGAACTACGACCGGACCAACGAGACGACCAGTCACTGCCGCCCTATGACGTGCTCGATCCTTTGCTCGAGCTCTACGTCGAAGACGACGCCACCGCGGAAACCATGATCGCCAGTGGCCACGACCCCGAACTCGTGCTCCAAATCACCCGATTGGTCGACCGCAGTGAGTACAAGCGTCGCCAGATGGCACCGGGAGTTCGGATCTCGAAAAAGGCCTTCGGACGGGACCGGCGCATGCCGATAACCAACGCGTTTCGCCAAGAGACCCTGTGACGCCTACGAATCGCGAGATCGCCGAACACCTCCTCGCGTGCTACGACACTATTTATATTGTCCTCGGCGAGAGTGCCCCGACATTGTCCCACGACGCCTACGTGGTGCGCACCTACGAGAGCGCCCGCGCCTACGGCGCCCTGGCGCTCGAGTTGCGAGAGCACCTTGGAGAGACGGAGATTGCGGCGATTCCGATCCTCGATGACGTCCTGCGTCGAGCGCTCGCCGGCGATGCTTCGGGCGCTCTGGTGCTCTACGCCATGGCAATGGTCGTGGGGCCGAGGCTCCTGGTGTCCTTGCTCGACGCCCGAACGGCACTGTCGAGCGGCTCTCAACTGACGGAACTCTTCAACCACGCCTCGATGGTCTGCGTGAGGGAGATTCGCGCGACCGGTGAGGTCGCGAAGGACCAGGCCCCGATCGACGACCTCGAGTGGCAGACACTGGCCCGAGATCTCTCGACGACACTCGATTTGGCTGGAAACGCAGAGAGTCTGGGCATTTCCGGGTAAGTTGCATAGCCCCGTATAACTAGTAGTACCGGAATCTCCGGTGTCGGGTATCAAGGGAGAGCCATGGCAAAAGATCGCGTCGATAGGGATGACGAGGACCTCGTACGTCTCTACCTCTCTGATATTGGTCAATACACCCTTCTGACCAAGGACGACGAAGTACGACTGGCCCAGACCATCGAAGAGGGCCGCGAAGCCAAGGCCGAGCTCGACGCGTCGGAGACCGACAAGAAGATCAAGCTCACGCCGAGCAAGAAGCTGGCCCTGAAGCGTTCCGTACACCGGGGTGACCAGGCAGAACGTGACTTCGTACAGTCGAACTTGCGCCTCGTCGTGTCGATCGCCAAGAAGTACCAGGCCTCCGGTTTGCCGTTACTCGACCTCATTCAAGAGGGCAACCTCGGTCTGATGCACGCGGTCGAGAAGTTCGACTGGCGCAAGGGTTTCAAGTTCTCGACCTACGCCACCTGGTGGATTCGCCAGGCGATCACCCGTGGTATCGCCAATACCGGTCGCACGATCCGACTTCCGGTGCACGCCGGGGACACGTTGGCCCGGGTGCAGAAGGCGCAGTCTCGACTGGAACTCAAGTTCGGGCGCCCCCCGACCATCAAGGAACTGTGCGACGAATGCGAGATGCCCGAGGACAAGTTGATCGAGGCACTGCGATTCCGCTCCGAGCCGATCTCCCTCTCCGAGCCGCTGCGCGAAGACGGCGACGCCGAGTTGGGCGACGTCGTCGAGGACCGCTCGGCCGAGTCGCCCTTCGACGTGGCCGCCGTCAAGATGATGCCCGCCGCGATCGAGAAGCTCCTGCAGCCGCTCGACGAGCGCGAGCAGAAGATCCTGCGCATGCGATTCGGTCTAGACGGCGCCGGGGAGATTCGTACCCTGGAAGACGTCGGCGCCGAGATGAACTTGACGCGCGAACGGATTCGCCAGATCGAGGCGCGCGCGATGAGCAAACTGCGTCACCCGTCTTCGGACACCGGCGCGCGCGACCTGCTGACGCTCTAGCGGCGTTGGTACGTGCGACCGAGTACGGCCGCGACACCGATCAAGAGAGCACTGAGTAGGTAGGGAACGTTCGACCTCGTTCGGTCGTGGGCCCGCACCAGATGCTTGAAATTCAGTATCGGCCATTGACTTTCGTGGGCCGCCTTGGCGAGTTGACGATCGGCGTTGACGGCGTAGGCGTGGCCGACCGATTCGAGCATGGGGATGTCAGTCTCGGAGTCGGAGTACGCGAAGGATTCATTGAGATCGATGTCGCGTTTCTGGGCCAGTTCGCGAATGGCGATCGCCTTATTCTCGCCCTGGGCGAAGAACTCCATCTCGCCAGTGAACTTCCCGAGTTCGTCGATCTTCGCGCGCGAGGAGATGGCGCCGGTGACGCCGAGTAGTTCGGCGAAGGGCTCGACGATCTCGGCGGGCGAGGCGCTCACTAACCACACCTCGTCGCCCTGGGCCATGTGATGGTCAATGAGTTCGAGGGCCTCTTCAAAGATCAGCGGCTCGATGACCTCATTGATCGTCTCGGCGACCAGCTTCTTCACCTCCAAGTGATCCCAGCCCTTGGTGATCTGCAATACCGATTCGCGAATCTTCTCGAGTTTCTCCTCGTCGGCGCCGAATCGCATGAATATCGTCTGACTCAGTACGCCCCAGATCAGGGTGCGCCGATGTAGGAGCCCGCGAGCGTGGAATTCCGGGCCGAAGGCCACGAGCGATGACTTGGCGATCACCGTCTTGTCTAAGTCAAAAAAGGCCGCTCGCACCTATCCATGCTAGGTCCGGTTGTATTTGCGATGCCCCGGGATCACGCGACGAAGGCCGATGCGCAATCTTGCGCGGCGTCGGCTCGAGTAATCAAAATCACGTGATCGTGTTCCAAGAAGTGCATCGGCGCCGAGGGCACCAACGGTTGACCACTGCGCACCACGGCCACGACGCGCACCGAATCGGGCAGGTGCAGTTCGTCGAGCGTGAGGTGATTGGCGACCGCGGGCGCGTTGGCCGCGAGGGTCACCTCGATCAGTCGCATTCGACCCTGCGCGAGGTCCATCAGATTAATGATCGCGCCCACTTCGACGGCCTCGTCGACCAGCGAGGTGATGAGGGCCGGCGTCGAGACCGAGATGTCCACGCCCCAGCTCTCATTGAAGAGCCATTCATTGCGCGAGTTGTTGATGCGACTGATGACGCGCGGAACGCCGAACTCCTGTTTGGAGAGCCAGCTGATCACGAGGTTGTCCTCGTCGTCGCCGGTCGCGGCGATGACCACGTCCACGCTGCGGAGGTCGGCCGCGGCGAGGTTGGCGTATTCGCACGCGTCGGCCGCCATCACGTTAACGCCCGGCAACATGGCTTTGAGGCGTTCGGCGGTCGTCGAGACCTGCTCGAGCAAGGTGACGTCGTGATGACGGTCCACGAGGTCTAACGCAATCGACACGCCGACCGATCCGCCACCGGCGATCATCACCCTCATCGTTGTCCGCTCTCGATGAGTGACTTCAACTCTTCGAGCCCTTCGGTCGTCACGAGGAACTCGAGTACGTCGTCTTCTTGAGCGAAGAGCCCGTCGATGTTCACGCGCCCCTGACCGCCGCGAATGAGTCCGACGACTCGGACGCTGTCACCGTGGTCGTAGTAACTGATCGGCTTGCCCGCGAGTACGTCGGGGACGATGCGCTCGACCAAGTGCAGCGTGCCCGAGCTCGCGGTCCATTCGACCGAATCGTCGGCCGGCAGCAGCCATCGCTTCACTTGCTGGGTGGTCCAGAGGGCCGTCGCCACCGTCGGGATGCCGAGCTTCATGTAGATGTCGGCGCGAGCGGGGTCGTAGATGCGCGCCACGACGTTCTTGATTTCGTAGTTGTCGCGGGCGATGCGCGCACAGAGGATGTTCGTATTGTCCCCGCTCGTCACCGCGGCCAACGCGTTGGCGCGGCGCGCGTCGGCCTGAAACAGCACGTCGCGGTCGAATCCCGAGCCCACGATGGTTTTGCCGTGAAAGTGGTGCAATCGCCTGAAGGCATCGCGGTTCTTGTCGACGACAACAACCGAGTGACCTTCTTCGGCTAGTTGCATCGCCAGTTCTGATCCCACTCGACCACAGCCGACGACAACGATATGCACCTCGTCATCTGAACACACTTCTTGACGAAGGTGCAACTAACGCACGACGGCGCGTGGCGTCGCCAAAGCGGTTCAGGGGCCTCGTTTAGTATCGAATGAGTGTCAGAAGCCGATAAGCAGATCTCCAAAAATTCGCCACTTCTGACGTCCCACGCCAATTTGGCTGACGTGTACCCCGAGTCGCTGGGCTACCGGGTCAAGCGGATCCTCCTGGGAAGGCCGTTCGTCACTGAACAGTTGAGCGGCGAACGTCTCAATCGCGCGGTCGCGCTCGGTGTCTTGGCGCCGGACTGCATCTCGTCCTCGGCCTACGGCACCGAAGAGATCCTCACGCAGATGACGCCCTACATCGGGATCGCCGCTTTCGCCCTCGTCGTGCCGATCATGTTCGTGATTCTCGGCGTGTTGTTATTCGTGACGACCAGCTACATGGACGTCATCAAGTACTACACGACCGCCGGTGGTTCGTACGTGGTGGCGCGTGACAACTTCGGTCCCAAGGTCGCCCAAATCGCGGCGGTGGCCTTGTTGATTGACTACACGGTCACGGTCGCGGTCCAGTGCTCGGCCGGCACCGCGGTGTTGGCGAGTGCCATCCCGGGACTGAGTCACGCGCCCGATCCCTTACTGATCACCGTCGGCGTGGTCTTGATCCTCATCTACGGCAATCTGCGCGGGTTGAAAGAGGCGGGCAGCTACTTCGCCCTCCCGACGTACTTCTACATCGTGATGATGTCGGCGACGATTATCTTCGGGGTCTCGAAGAAGATCGCCGGATCGCTCCATCGGATCCCGCTGCCCCTGCAGAACGACCTCATCGATCATCACCTTGGAGCGAAGGGCACCGGGGTCTTGATGGGTCTCGCGTTCATCTCCTTGCTGCGCGCCTACGCCAACGGCGGTTCGTCGTTGACCGGACTCGAAGCGATCTCCAACGGCGTCGCTAGTTTCCGCCGTCCCGAGTCGCCGAACGCGCGTAAGACGCTCGTGACGATGTCGAGCATCCTGGCGTTCCTCTTGCTCGGCATCACGTTCCTCGCGGCGTGGACCCACGCGATTCCCTACGAGAAGGGTTCGCCGACCGTCGTCAGTCAAGAGGTGCTCGACGTCTTCGGTGGTCATGGGCTGGGACACATCATCTATTACCTGGTGCTGCTGGCGACGATCTTGATCCTCTATACCGGCGGCAACACGTCCTTCAACGGTTTCCCGTTCCTCGCGAACTACGTTGCGACCGATAAATACCTGCCGCGTCAGTTGACGAAACGAGGGCATCGACTCGCCTTTTCCAACGGCATCATCGTGCTCGGCATCGTTGCGCTCACCTTGATCATCGTCTTCAACGCCAGTGTGAACGCGCTCGTCGCGCTGTACGCGATCGGCGTGTTCACGGGGTTCACGCTCGCCGGAGCGGGGATGGTCGCGAGACACCTGCGCGAGAGAACCGGCAAGTGGCGCTTCGGCGTCTTCGTGAATGCGCTCTCGGCGACGGTCACCTCGATCGTGGTCCTGATCTTTCTGATCGTCAAGTTCACCGAGGGCGCGTGGATCATCGCGGTCGTTGGGCCCTTCATGTACATCGCGTTGATTCGACTGAACAAGCAGTACGTACGCGAGGAGCGCGCCTTCGAAGCCGTGAGTGGGCGGGCCGCGACCATGAACATCCGGATGAACCGAGTCGTGGTTTTCGTCGACACCTACGACCTCGTCACCGAAAGGTCCTTGCTGTACTGCCTCTCTCTCAACGCCTATTCCATTCGCGCTGTTCACTTCGACATCGACCCGATCGTCACTGCACACCTCGAAGAGAAGTGGGGCGCGCCCGGAACCGCGTCGGCCGGCATCACGCTCGAGATCGTCGAGTGTGACGACCGCCGTGTCGACCGGGCCGCGTTGGAACTCGTCGCGGACGTCGTGCGCGACCCCGAAGTCTTCTGCATGGTCATTCTGCCGCGACGGGGCTACGTCTCTCGACTGCAGCGGTTCTTGCACGACCGCAGTGCCGACGCGATCGCCGGCGCCATCATGCACGTGCCGCGCACCGCCGCGACGATCGTGCCCTATCGCGCGGTCCGCAGGATCTCCGAGGGCGCGATGCAAGAGGCACCGCGCAGCGACGAAGTCGTGCGCGGCGGAATCCGCGACAGCGCACATTTGGTCGCGGACGTGAAGCTGGCCCAGCGTTCGACCGACTCCGAACCGATCGGCGGTTTGGTCGAGCGCCAATTCGCCGAGATCGCCGGGAGAGTTCGCTCGATGGCGATTAACCACGAGAGCGGCGGACACGAACTTCGCTGCGTCATCGCCGACAACTCGGGTTCGGTCACGCTCGTGTTCCAGGGCCGTTCGACTATCCCCGGCATCGAGCGCGGTACGCGATTACTCGTTCGAGGGACGGTGACGTCGCTTCGACGTGAAGCGGTCATCCTCAATCCGCAGTACGAGATTGTGGCCGCGCCGGCGGGTGACAGCTAAAAATCGTCGGACATCGAATCGCCAGTATCCGCCCGGTGATTGGCGCGACCGATGGGTCGCTGACGCCGGGCATGACGCCGGTAGGGTCGAAGACCTGTCTATCTTGTAGAGCGCAAGGTGAGGTGGCGTACGCGCCGCGAAGTCAATCCGTGAAAGGAGGAGCATGGCCCGGGCCCTCGTAATCGTCGAATCGATCGCGAAAGCGACACGGATTCAGGGCATGCTCGGTCCCGACTACATCGTGAAGCCGTCGATTGGTCACATTCGTGACCTCCCCCAGAGCGCCGCCGACATCCCGGCCTCGGTGAAGGGGGAGAAGTGGGCGCGCCTCGGCATCAACGTCCACGACCACTTCAAACCGGTTTACGTCGTCTCGAGTGACCGCAAGAAGATCGTGGCCGAACTCAAAGCCGCCCTGAAGCAAGTCGACGAGCTCTACCTCGCCACCGACGAAGACCGCGAGGGGGAGGCCATTGCCTGGCACCTCCAAGAAGTGCTCAACCCCAAGGTGCCCGTCAAGCGCATGGTCTTTCACGAGATCACGCCCGCCGCCATCGCCAAGGCGGTCAGCGAGACCCGGGACCTCGACCTGCGTCTCGTCGACGCCCAGGAGGGCCGCCGCTTCCTCGACCGCCTCGTCGGCTACGAAGTCTCTCCCGTACTCTGGCGCGCGGTCGACAAGGCCCGATCGGCCGGCCGTGTCCAGTCGGTCGCGATTCGACTGGTGTGTGAGCGTGAGCGCGAGCGAATGGACTTCACCTCAGCGACCTGGTTCGACGTCACGGCCGCCCTGGACACGAAGGGCAACGCCTTTGACGCGACCCTCGAGTCGGTGAACGGCTCGTCACTGGCAACCGGCAAGAACTTCGACGCCGCGGGCGTGCTCGACGCCAAGGCGAACGTGCAGGTCTTGAGCGAGGCGTCGGCGACGTCGATCGCACAGTCCCTGCCCGGCGCCAGGGTGACGGTGATGTCGGTCGCCTCCACGCCGCGAACACAGCGCCCGCAGCCACCGTTCATGACGTCGTCGCTGCAGATCGAAGCCAGTCGCAAACTTCGCTTCGACCCGGAACGTACGATGCGAGCGGCTCAGCGACTCTACGAACAGGGCTGGATTACCTATATGCGTACTGACTCCACGACGCTCTCGGACGAGGCGATCCGGGCCGCGCGCGCGACGGCGGCCTCGATGTTCGGCGACGATTACGTGTCGGATGTCCCGCGACGCTACGACCGCAAGGTGAAGAACGCGCAAGAGGCGCACGAGGCGATCCGTCCCGCCGGCGAGTCGTTTCGCTCCCTCGACGAGGCGCACTCCCAACTCGGTGGTGACGAACTCGCCGTGTACGACCTCGTGTGGAAGCGCACGCTCGCCAGCCAAATGGTCGATGCCCGTTTGACCCAGGACAAGGTTCGTCTGGAGTCGACGTTGCGCGACCTCGTCGGCTTCGACGCCGACGTGCTCGTCGGCTTGAGCGCCACCGGACTGCGCATCGAATTCCCTGGTTTTCGACGGGCCTACGTCGAGGGGACCGATGACCCCGAGGCCGAACTGGCCGACCAGGAGCGCATCTTGCCGCCGCTCGCCGAAGGCGAGGTCGTGCCCGTCACGGGCGCCGAAGCGAAGGGCCACGACACCCAGCCGCCCGACCGCTACTCCGAAGCGACGTTGATCAAGAAGCTCGAGGACCTCGGCATCGGACGACCGTCGACCTACGCGTCAGTGATGAAGACGATCGATCGACGCGGGTACGTGTGGAAGAAGGGGAAGTCCCTCGTGCCGGCCTTTCGCGCCTTCGCCGTCGTCAACCTCCTCCAGCACTACTTCGCCGACCTCGTCGACTACCAATTCACGGCCGCAATGGAAGACGAACTGGACGAGATCGCTAAGGGGAATCAGGACCTGGAGCCGTGGTTGCAGAAGTTCTACTTCGGCGATCCTTCGGCGACGACTGAATTGGCCAAACTCGGTCTGGAACACATGACGCACGAGCCGCACGAGTTCGATTTCGCCGCGATCAATTCGATTCCGCTCGGCATCGCCGAGGATGGCGTCGCGATCAGCGTGCGCTCGGGCCGCTACGGACCGTACCTCGTGCACGGCGATGACCGTGTCTCGATTCCCGAGGCGACCGAGCCCGATTCACTCAGTGTGGCACGGGCCCTCGAGCTGCTCTCGGCGCCGAGTAACGACCGTGAACTGGGCGTGGACGAGGAGACGGGACTGCCGATCTTCTTGAAGGCCGGTCGCTACGGCCCCTACGTCCAGGTCGGGGCGATGACCGACCCGAAGGAAAAGCCCAAGACCGCCTCGCTGCTGACGACCATGTCGCCCGAGACCCTCACACTCGCTGACGCCAAAAGACTCCTGTCGTTGCCGCGCGTCGTTGGCGAGCACCCCGAGGGCGAGCCGATCATTGCCCAGAATGGCCGCTATGGGCCGTATCTCACGTGGGGTAAGGAGACCCGCTCGCTCGAGGACGAGGAACAGATTTTCTCAATCGACCTCACCGGCGCGCTGGCGCTGTTGGCCCAACCAAAGCAGCGGGGCCGCCGCGCGGCCGCGGGACCGTTGAAAGAACTTGGCGAGGACCCGGTCACGAAGCGAAACGTCGTCGTGCGCACCGGTCGCTTCGGTCTCTACGTCACCGACGGCGAGGTCAACGCGACGCTTCGTCTCGGCGACACCCCCGAGACCATCTCCCTCGATCGCGCCTGCGAGTTACTCGCCGAACGGCGCAACGCCGAACCGTCGAGTCGTCCCCGCAAAGCGGTCAAGAAGGCAACGAAGAAGCCCGCGAAGAAGGCGACCAAGAAATCACCTGCGAAAAAGGCGACCGGAACCGCCAAGCGGGCGGCGGTAGCCCAGGGCGAGAAGTCCAACGCCGCCTTGATCGCGGCGACGCACACGGACGAATGATGCGTCGTGGTTCCTTCGTCGTCTTCGAAGGTATCGACGCGAGCGGCAAGAGCACCCAAGCCCGACGCGTCGCGGAACTGCGCGACGCGCACTTCACCTTCGAGCCGGGCGACACGCCCCTGGGCGTCGATCTCCGGCGCTGGGTCCTCGACGCCGCTACGCCCATGACGCCGATTACTGAGGCTCTTTTGATGCTGGCCGATCGATCGCATCACGTGCGCACCGTCATCGAACCGACCCTCGCCACCGGGCGCTCCGTCGTCAGTGACCGGTACTTCGCCTCCACGTTGGCCTACCAGGGCTACGGCCGCGGCGTCGACCTCGCGCGCCTCGAGGCCGCCACCGAACTGGCCATCGGTGGATGCCTGCCGGACCTGACGGTGTTGATCGACACGCCGCTCGACGTGGCCAACGAACGCCGAGCCCCCGACGTGCGCGACCGCTTCGAATCGGCCGACCTGGACTTCCACCAGCGCGTGCGCGGCGGGTACTTGGCGATCGCGGCCAAGTGGGGGAATCGCTGGTGCGTGATCGACGGTTCACGCAGCGAGTCCGAGGTCGCTGCGTCGGTCGACGAACGCCTCGCCTCTTTACCATGGTGAGATGACTGACGTCTTCGATGCGCTCGTAGGTCAAGAGACCGCCGTCGCCGCGATGCGCCAGTACGTCAAGGCGCCGGTGCACGCCTATCTCATCAGCGGACCGGTCGGATCGAGCCTGCACGACGCAGTGCTGACGTTCGCGGCGGCCTTGCAGTGTCCCCAGAACGGGTGCGGCACCTGCGAGACGTGTCGCTTGGTGCTGAGCGACGCTGACGCCGACGTCTACTTCGCCGAGCGCGCCGGTCTGTCATGGCGAATTGACGAGTTGCGTGAAGCGGACCGCGTGAGTCGGCGACGTCCCCTGGGTTCGGGCTATCAGATCGTCGTCATCGAAGACGTGGAACTCACGACGACGGGGGCCTCGCCCAGCGCAGCGGCGCTGTTAAAGTCGCTCGAGGAGACGCCGAGTCGAACGATCTTCCTGCTGAGCGCCGAAGACGTGCCACCGGCGCTCGACACCATTGCGTCTCGATGCGTGGAACTGAAATTGAAGGGCCTGAGCGAAGAGGACATCGCCGAAGTGCTGATTCGAGAAGGTGCCACGGCGCTCGCTGCGCGCGCGGCGGCCAGCGCGGCCAACGGCAACTTGCGACGCGCGCGGATCCTCGGGCGTGATGACGAACTGGCCCAGCGCATCGCGCAGTGGCGCTCGGTGCCCGATCGACTGAACGGTACGCCGGCGACCTCGGCCGCGCTCGCCACTGAGATCGCTCGGGCGCTCGACGACGCCATCGCGCCCCTGCAACAGATCCAGGACGAGGAGATGGAGCTGCGCGTTCGAGAGGCGCGCCTCATGGGTCAGCGTTCCGTGGCGAATCGACGAGACACCGAGGCCCAGTTCAAGCGGGAGCAGCGACGTTTTCGGATCGACGAATTGCGATTCGGGCTCACCGCGTTGACGAACGTGTATCGCGACCGCATGGTCGAGAGCCTCGAGGGCAGCGAACTCGGCGAGGCGCGTGATGAGTACCGCGTTGGGGCGTCGATTCGAGCCATTGGCGTCTTAGCCGAAGCGACGCAACGCCTCGCGTCCAACGCCGACGAGACGCTGCTATTGAACGACCTGATGCTGTCGTTGATGGAGTTCTGACGTATCTCGAGGCCGCCCACGGCGACCCATCAAGTAGAGTTGCTTCTTGCGCCTGGGTAGCTCAGTCGGTAGAGCAACGCATTCGTAATGCGTAGGTCAGGAGTTCGAATCTCCTCCCAGGCTCCAATCTCGGTGGCGTGAGTTCGTCCCTATTTCCGCGTGAGTTTATGGACGATCGTCGTGAAGTCCTCGGAGCGTTCTTCCCAGTTCTTGTATTGGTCAAAGCTTGGGGCGCCGGGCGAGAGCAGTACGACGCCGCCCTCGAGTGAGTTGCGAGCCTCGCTGACGGCGTCGCGCATTGACGAGACCGCGATCTGAAGGATCACCGGTGCGAGCCGGGTTACCTCGTCGCCAATTCGTTTTCCCGCCTCGCCCATCGTGATCAGTACCATTGGCTGTCGTCGCGCCGCAATCGCCTCGGCCAAGGGCGCGTAATCGACGCCGCGGTCGAATCCTCCGACAATCAAAGCGACCGGTTCGTCGTCAAATACCTCGAGCGCGGCGACCACCGGCAACGCCGAGGTCGCCAGTCCGTCGTCGACGTAGCGCGTCGTTACGCCGTCCACGACTTCGCTCGTCACTGCCGTGAGTCGACCGCGAAGCGGCTCGAAGGCTGGGGCCGAGTCGAAGGCTCGCGCACGAACCTCGTCGACGCTCCGGTTGGCGAGGCGGGCAGCGCAGTGGAGCGCGAGGGCGACGTTGGTGTCGTTGTGTGCGCCTAGGAGCCCGAGTGAGCTCGCGAGACCGGTCTCGTCGGGGGCTACGAACATCACGTCACCGCCGATCTCGGCGGCGTAGTCGTGCATCGTTGCGTTCTCGGGCACGAGCGTGCGGTGCTCTCCCGGCGCTCGCGTGAGTGAGAGTTTGTCGCGCCGGTACTCTTCGAGCGTGCCGTGCCAATCCAGATGGTCCGCCCCGAGTGAAGTCACGACCACGAGGCCGGGCGCCACGTCGATGTCGACGCACTGAAAGCTCGAGACCTCGAGGATGAGCCAGCCCTTCGACACGTCGAGGTCGGGGTCGTACGGCGGTTGGCCGAAGTTGCCCAGGCGCAGTGCCGCTTCGCCCAGACGCTGAAGAAAAAAGGTCGTGAGGGCCGTCGTCGTCGACTTGCCCTTCGTGCCGGTGATCGCTACCACCCGCGATCGATCGATGTCGTGGAGCCAGAGGTTCAGTGATGACGTGACCGTGACACCGTGATGTTCGAGGTCGAGGACGTCCGCGCGTCGACGCGGTATCCCCGGACTCTTCAAGACGACGTCGCATCCGAGAAGCGCCTCAAGGCCGCCTTCGCTCGAGACGATCACGTCCGAGCCCAAGTCGGAGGCGTCGTCCACCACCACGATCTCCGCCGCGACGTCCTCGACTCGTCGTCGCGTCGCGCGACCTTCGAGGCCGTAGCCGAAGATCCCGACGCGCTTGCCCGCGAGCTCAGCGAAGCCAGTGGGCCGGAACACGACTTGGTCCTTGAGCTTCGAGCAGGTCAGAGAGTTCGCTCTCGGTGCGCAACTCTTTCGCTAGTTCGTCCAGTGCCGTCACCTCGCGCCACCCCTCGTGGTGACTCACTTCCGTGAGCGCCACCGCGCTTTCGTCGGGGTCGCCCACGCACTCGAACGGCTTGTGCTCGGCGCCGAGTCCGACGAGTGTGCGCAGTTGCTCGGCGCGCGCGGGGTCGCTCAACGGTTCGCAGGAGAAAATGTCCCATAGCGCCGGGCGCGACAGGAACGGGGCCAGCACCAGATTGACGAAGAGACACTTGTCGCACTCGCCACACCACTGTGTCGCGCGTTCTCCCGGTGCCTGGGCGAAGGCGCGGTTGCAACTTCGAAAGACGTGATGGTATTGCTCGAGTTCGCTGAACACCTGAGCGACCCACAGTTCGCTGCGGTCGCGCAGGTAACTGGCCACCACGAGTTCGTCGCCGACGCGTTCGGCGAGCGCGGCGGCGATGAGGTTCTCCGCGTTCCAGGACTTGCTCCATTGGTGGTTGATGTCCGAGTTGTACCAACGGAGGTTCGCGACCGACGACGAGTGTTCGTTGCTGAGCGCGACGCCACCGCGGCCCGAGGCGACCGCCGCCACCGCGGCCAACAACGTCACCATCGTCGTGACCGGCACGTGGCCGTTGAAGAAGGAATCGTCGCCTCGCACGATCTGGGGGTCGAGCGTTCGCGAGGCGCGAATGATGTCGAGGCCGGTGACGGCGGCGGTCTCTTCGAGCGGCGTGAAGCGACCCGTGGAGGGGCTGACGACGAAGAGCGCCTGATCAACGTGGGCGCGCAACTGCTCGACCGTCACCACCGAATCGATGCCGCCGCCGAAGGGCGTGAGAACGCGACCGGTGTCGACGAATGGTTCGTAGGCTTCGACGCCGACTCGACCCTCGATCGTGACGTCGCTCAGTGGGAGCTGATTACGATACGCGAACTCGCCCAGTCCGTCAGAGAGCGCGGCCTTGAAGAGTCGTCGTCCGTGAGTGCCGAGCGGCGTCGTCCCGACATCAATACGGCGAGCGGCCCCGGCCTTGTAGTACGAGAGTCCGGCGACGAGGTACCAGAGTTGGGCGAGGGCGACGACGGCTGGCGCCTCGAGTGACTTCACTCCCTCGAACGTGACCGTCTCAACGAAGCCCCGACCATCGAGCTCGTAGAAACCCGTCAGCGTGTCGGACGTGACGTCGAGGCCGACGTACCGAAAGAGCTCGGCGCGTTGTTTCACGCGATGACCCGGCGCGCGACCAGCGCGAACCTTCCGCACGGTCGCGTCGCACGGTCGCTGAAGAACGGGGCGCCGCCATCGGTCACTTGGCTCGCGAGCGTGAGGTGGCCCTCGGTGATTCCCAGCGCGAGGAGTTGGGCGACGGCGACGGCGCGCAGATCGAGCCGGGAACGATCACCCGCGTCGGGCGCGAGCGCTCCCGGAACCTTGGCGAAGTGCTCGGCCACGTCCGGACCGACCTGATAGGCGGCGCCGGAGATTGACGGACCCAGAAACGCGTGCACCGCGTCATGATGTTCGAAGTGCGCGAGCGCGCTCTCGATCACGTTGCTCTCCAGTCCGCGCCAACCGGCGTGCACGACCGCGAGCGTCGGTGAGTCTTCGTCGACCAAGAGAATGGGTAGGCAGTCGGCGATCAGCACGGCGACGGCGAATCCGTCGCCGAAGTCAACGATGACGTCGCCAGAGCTGTCGGGCGTCGCCTCATTCGCGTTCACGACGTTGCGACCGTGGACCTGGTTGATGATGACGAGGCGGTTCGCGTCAACGCCGATGGCGTCGGCGACGCGTCGGCGATTCTCCAGGACGTTCGCGGGCTCATCACCGACGTGGTCGCCGAGGTTCAATGAGTCGTACGGCGTGGGGCTCACGCCTCCGGAGCGGTCGGTGACGAATGCCCGGACGCCAAAGTGGCGAGCGAATTCAATGGGGTAGACGTTGAGTACCCCGAGCGTCGACGGTGTCAGGGTTAGTTCGATTGGCACGACGAACAGACCCCGTTGAATTCGACGACGTGACGTAGTTCTCGATAGCCGAACGCTTCTCCGATGTCGTGGGCCCACTTTTCGAGCTCGGGAGCGTCGACCTCGACGGTCGCGCCACAGAGACGGCACGACAGGTGGTGGTGGTGGGATTCCACGACGCAGCGCCGGTAGAGACTCTCACCGCGATCGGTCATCACGACGTCGACGTCGCCGTTGTGGACCAGTTTCTTGAGCTGGGTGTAGACGGTGGCGAGGGCGATGTGGCCGCCTTCGCGCTCAATGAGCGTGTGCAGGTCTTGGGCACTGACGAAGCCAGGGACCTGGCTCAGGACCCCAATGACCTCTCGACGCTGGACGGTGTTTCGCGAGGTGCTCACGCCCGAAGCCTATCCGTGAGCGACTTGCTTTCTATAACCATTCCAAGTAGCATAATTGGAATGATTCCAAAAAGACTATTCTTGGTCTTGAGTGTCGCTGTCGCGTCCTTCGGATTCAGCGCGGGCGTCGCTGGTGCCTCCACCAAGCCCCTGATCGTTTCCGGGGTCTCGGAGTGGGGTGCTCTCGCCTATCAGTTGGTCGGCGCCGACGCCAAAGTCGTGTCGCTCTTGACGGACCCCAACGCCGATCCGCACGAGCACGAGGCGACGATCTCGGACGCGGCGAGCGTGGCCCAGGCGTCGGTCGTCCTGGAGAACGGCGCCGGTTACGACACGTGGCTCGAACAGTTGGTGAGCGCCCAGGGCTCGAAGGCGGCGGTCATCAACGTCGGCAAGCTGATGAACGTCGCGTCGGGTAAGAACCCCCATTTGTTCTACAACCCATTGGCCGCCATCAAATTCGTGAAGGCGTTGACCAAGCTGCTCGCACACCGCCGCGGCTACGCCAATATCGAGGTTCGCTCGACGAAACTCTTGGCGCAACTGAACGCGATCCAGAGTTCCGTCGAGTCGATGGCGACCCGTTGCGATCACGTCAAGGTCGCCGCGACCGAAGACGTCACGTCGTACCTGTTGGAGGATGCGCGACTCGACATCGTGACGCCCGAGGCGCTGCGATTGGCCGTCGGCAACGGCGTCGACCCGTCGGTACGCGACCTCGCCGCGGCGTTGGATCAGTTGAAGAAGCATCCCGCGTTCCTCATCGACAACATCCAGACCGCCACGCCGCTGACGGATGAACTCGTCGCCCAGGCGAAGTCCTCACACGTGCCGGTCATCAAAGTGACCGAGACCATGCGCGGTACCAACTACGTGCGTTTCATCAACGGCGTCGTCACGAAGATGAAGGTTGACTTGAAGATCGAAGGTTGCCTGACGTGAGCACGTTGGAAATGCGAGGCGGTGCCGTCGTGCTGGGCGGGCGCACGATTTGGCGTGACGCGTCCTTCGTGGTGGAGCCGGGCACGATCACTGCGGTCCTCGGACCGAACGCGTCCGGTAAGTCGACACTGCTCAACCTGATCCTCGGTCTGGTCCCGCTGAGCGAGGGATCGTTGCGGGTCTTCGGCCAGTCGCCTCGGCGGGGGAATCGACGCGTGGGCTACATGGCCCAGTCTCGCGCGGCCGACGCCACGTCGACCCTGACGGGACGGGACTACGTCGGACTCGGTTTTGACGGCCCACGCTTCGGATGGGGTCGCGACAAGACGAAACGCGAGGTCATTCGTCGTGCCCTCACGCTCACGGGCACGGCCGCCTTCTGTGATCAGCCCCTCCACAGCCTCTCGGGGGGCCAACGTCAACGCATCGCGCTCGCGCACGCAACCGTCTTCAGCCCGGAACTGTTGCTGCTCGACGAACCGTTGGCGGCACTCGACCTCGCCGCCCAGGCCGAGATTGTCGACCTGGTCAACCTGGTGCGCGATAGCACCGGAGCGGCGATCATCGTCGTCGCGCACGACCTCAACCCTCTCTCGTCGATCGTGAATCAGGTGCTGTGGATCGCCCGGCGACAGGTGCGCAGCGGTTCGGTCGACGAGGTCGTGAACGAATCGGTGTTGAGTGAACTCTACGGACATCCGATCGAGATCATCGTCACGCCGCGGGGCCGTCGAGTGATCGTGGGCCTCGAAGAAGAGTTCGCGCACCCCCATCCCCATCCGCACCCTCACGGCTTCGAGCACAACGAAGAAGCACACCAACACCTCAGCGAGCTCTACGAGGAGGAGACCTCGTGAGCCTGAGCGACCTCCTCTCGACGTCGTTCGTGCAGCACGCGTTCTACGCGGTAACCGCGGTCGCCCTGGCGGCCGGCGCCGTCGGGTACTTCGTCGTCCTTCGTCGCCAGGCCTTCGCGGCGCACGCCATCGGGCACGTCGGATTCGCGGGCGCCGCGGGCGCCGTGTTGTTGGGTCTTTCGCCCATTGTCGGACTGTTGGTCTTCTGTCTCGGGGCGGGACTGCTCATCGGCGTTGGGGGTGCGTCGCTCGACGAGAGCGACGCCGTCGTCGGTGTAACGCTGACGGCCGCCCTCGGCTTGGGCGTCCTCTTCATCTCGCTCTACAGCGGCTACGCCAACGCCACGTACTCGATCCTCTTCGGTCAGATACTGGGCGTCACCTGGGACGACGTGGGTCTCGTCGCCGCGCTCTCGCTCGGCGTGCTGCTCGTCGTCTCACTCTCGTATCGGCCGTTGCTCTTCGCGTCGGTCGACGCCCAGTCCGCGGCGGCCCGGGGTCTTTCGATTCGCGCGATGTCGCTGCTCTTCATGGCGTTGCTGGCGATCACGACCGTGGTCGCCATTCAGATCGTCGGCGTGCTGCTCGTGTTCTCGTTGCTCGTCGCACCGGCCGCGGCCGCCGAAGTGTTGACGAGTCGTCCGCAGCACGCCGTGGCACTCGCCATGACGATCGCCTTGGTGAGCGCGTGGGCCGGCCTGTTCTTCGGGGTGTGGATCGGCGGGCCGGTGAGTTTCTGGATCACGGCCCTCGCCGCGTCGAGCTATCTCGGCGCGAGGCTCTTTGATCGCAACCGTGTCCGTCACGTACGACGAGCCCTTGCCTAACCTCAAGTCCATGAGCTCCGGTCTCTTGGCGCAGTGTCACTTCGCCGACGCGCGAACGCCCGCCGATCTCGCCGTCTCCGGTGGACCGGACTCCCTCGGGCTGCTCCTGCTCGCTCTGGAGGCGGGACTCCTCGTCACCGTGCACCACGTGGATCACCACGCGCGTGCGACGAGCGGCGAGGACGCCGATCACGTTCGGGAGATCTGTCGCCAACTCGACGTCGGCTTCATTCGTCACGACGTCGCCGTCACCGTGGGCGCGAACTTTGAGGCCCGCGCCCGGTCGGCGCGGCGCGCCGCGATGCCGAGGGGAGTACTCACCGGCCACACGATGGACGATCTCGCTGAGACGGTGCTGTTGAACATGCTCCGCGGCGCCGGGCTGGACGGACTCTCGCCGATGGTGAACGACCCGACCAAGCCGCTGCGCGACCTGCGTCGAAGCGCGCTGCACGAATTCGTCGACTCGACACCGTTCGTCGCGTTGCACGATGAGACCAATGACAGCCGGGCCTTTCGCCGCAATCGGGTCCGTCACGAGCTGATCAAACTGCTCGATGACGTCGCCGGGCGTGACGTGGTGCCGATCCTCGCTCGACAGGCGGCCCTGTTGCACGATGAGCGAACGTGGTTGGACGATCTCGCCTTGGACGATCGAGCCGTGTCGCTGGAGGACGCGGACTGTCGGGTGCTGCGAACCTGGCCGCGGGCTCGCCTGCGGCGCTGGCTTCGGGCGCAACTACGCGGAGCCGACGGGGGTGACGGAAGCCACCCGCCGAGTGCCGACGAAGTGGAACGCGCGATCGACGTCGTCGATGGTGGCGTCGTCGCGACGGAGTTGAGTGGCGGGCGTCGACTCTCACGACGGGACCAGCACCTGACGTTGGAGTAGCGACAGCAGATACGCTGGCGGGACATGGGTAGCCATCCTTCCAACGACTTCACCGCTCTGTGGGCGCAACACGACCTCGGTGAGGTCGTCGTCTCGGCCAAAGAGGTCCACGATCGCGTCCTCGAGTTGGGTCGTCAGATCACCGTCGACTACGCCAAGAATCCACCGCTGCTCGTCTGTGTCTTGAAGGGCGCCATCAATTTCATGTCCGATCTGATGCGCGCCATCGAACTCCCGGTCGAGGTCGATTTCATGGCGGTCTCCTCATACGGCGCGGCGACCAAGACGAGCGGGGTCGTGCGCATCGTGAAGGACCTCGACGTCGACCTGCTCGGTCGCGAGGTGCTGATCGTCGAAGACGTGGTCGACTCCGGGCTCACGCTCAACTACCTACGCCAGTACCTCGGAGCACGAAGTCCCCAGAGCCTGGAAGTGTGCGCGCTGTTGCTCAAGGAGGGTGAGCAACGCGTCGAGCAGTCCTTGAAGTACGTCGGCTTCACGATCCCCTCGGATTTCGTCGTGGGCTACGGGCTCGACGTCAACGAGCGCTACCGCAACCTCGACGCGATTTACACCTTCACCGGCGAGGTCTAGTCGTGGTCGATCACGCGCGCGTGCAGAGCCTCGTGCGTGAGCTCCTCGAAGCCATTGGCGAAGACCCGTCGCGCGAGGGGCTCCTCGAGACACCGCGACGGGTGGCCGACATGTACGTCGAACTGTTCCAGGGGATCGAGGCCGATCCCGGCGAGCACCTCCGGGTTACCTTCGAAGCCGGACACGACGAGATGGTGATGGTTCGCGATATCTCCTTCACCTCGCTGTGCGAACATCATCTCGTCCCGTTCGTCGGTTTCGCGCACGTGGCGTACTTGCCCGGTCCCGAAGGCAACATCACCGGGCTCTCCAAGTTGGCGAGATTGGTCGAGGGTTACGCGCGTCGCCTACAGGTCCAAGAGCGCATGACCACCGACATCGTCGAGGCGATGGAGCGCGAACTGCGCCCCCGGGGCTCGATCGTGGTGATTGAGGCCGAACACTTCTGCATGTCGATGCGCGGCGTGAAAAAGCCCGGAGCGACGACGGTCACTTCGGCCGTTCGCGGATCGTTTCGCACCGACGCGGCGAGCCGTGACGAAGCGCTGCAATTCATCCACCAACGTCGCTCTGCATGGCGCTGAGCCCCAGCGTCATGGGCATCGTGAACGTGACGCCGGACTCGTTCTTTCCCGACTCACGCACCGTCGCCACGGTCGACGCCGTACTGCGTGGAAGGGCGCTCTTCGAGGCCGGCTGCGACATCGTTGACGTGGGGGGCGAATCCACGCGTCCGGGTGCCACGCCGGTCGCGGTCGACGAAGAGATAGCGCGCGTGGTCCCGGTGATCGCCGCGTTGGGCGCCTACGGTCCGGTCTCGGTGGACACGCAAAAGGAGTCGGTCGCCCGTGCGGCGGTCGCCGCGGGCGCGAGCGTGCTCAACGACGTGTCGAGCACGTTGGTCGACGTGGCCGGCGAACTGGGCGTCGGCTACGTGGCGATGCACCGCCAAGGCGACTCGACGGTGATGCAGGTGAAGCCGACCTACGACGACGTCGTGGGCGAGATCGCGCAATTCCTGACGTCGATGGCGAAACGCGCAAAACTGGCGGGCGTCACCACCCTGTGGCTCGATCCGGGTATCGGATTTGGCAAGACGACCGAGCACAACATCGCGCTCTTGGCCCACGTGTCGCACTTCGTGGCGCTCGCGCGCGACTTCGACGCCGGGGTCTTGATCGGCACGAGTCGCAAGCGCTTCCTCGGCGACTTTGGGGGAGAGCCGCTCGACGTGGACCAACGATTAGAGGGTTCCATCGCCACCGAGGCGTGGGCCCTCTTGCAAGGTGTCAGTATGGTACGAGTACACGACGCTGCGGCCGCCGTTCAGCTCCGTGAGCTGCTCGTGCGTCCCGTCGAGGAGGTAGTCGCGTGAGGGGCAAGTGGGCTGCGGGTATCGAGCCGCGAAGTTTCACCTGGGTGTACAAGGGGATTCTGGCGGTCTCAGAGCGCCCGGGCGGCTCCACCACCGTGCACCGCCGAGTTCGACGCGACGAGGAGTTGCTCTGGTTGAAGCATCAAGGCTTCGGACGCGTTATCTCGATCCTGCCGGTGATGCAGAACCTCAGCGCCTATTTCGAACACGGCCTCACGGCGAGTCACTACGCGCTGCGCGGTGGACCACAGCAGCGAGAGGTCCTCGAAGCCTGCTACTTGGACCTGGCGAATTCGATGTCGAACAAGACCATGGTCCTATTGCACAGCGACGAAGTGTCGGACCGACTGCTCGGGGTTATCGCGGGGTACCTCGTGTGGGGCCAACGCGTTCCGACCGTTCCTCTCGCGATCGCCTACGTCGAACGGCTGTTCAAGCGATCGATTGGTCCGGACGGTCGAACCGTGTTATTCGACCTGCCCGAAGTATCCGCGTGAACGACGTGATTGAGCTGCGCGAACTGCGCTGCAGCGCGGTCGTCGGCGTGTTGGCCGAGGAGCGCGAGCGCGCGCAACCGCTCGTCTTCGACCTCGAACTGGTTCGTCCCTTCGAAGAGGCCGCTCTCAATGACGACATCGCCGAAACCACGAACTACGCCGACGTCTTGAGTCTCACCTGTCGCACCGCGACCGAGGGCCGCTACCTCTTGCTCGAGACGTTGGCCTACCGCGTCGCCTACGAGGTCCTCGCGCTCGACGAAGAGATCGCGTCGGTCACGGTATCGGTGCGTAAGGTCAGACCCCCGGTGGTGGAGGACGTCGCCTCGGTCGGCGTGCGCTGCACCGTCCTTCGCCCCTAGTGCACCGCGCGTATCTATCTTTGGGTTCGAACATCGGTGATCGGGGCGAGCACCTCGCGACCGGCATCGACATCGTGGTTGAGGGCGACTCCCACCGCGCCTCGTCGGTGTACGAGACCGAGCCGGTCGGCGGGGTGGTCCAGGACGACTACTGGAACATGGTCATCGAACTCACGACCGACGCCAGCGCCCGCGAGCTGCTCGTTCGCGCCCGTCGCGCCGAGGAGGCGCGCGGACGAGTCCGCGAGATTCGATGGGGTGCGCGAACCCTCGACGTCGACGTGCTGCTCGTGGGTGACGAACGTAGTGACGACCCCGAGATCGTGGTGCCGCATCCGCGAATGTTCGAGCGGTCCTTCGTTCTGGTCCCGTTGCACGAGTTGGCGCCGGAGTTGGTCACTCGAGCGCAGTTGGACGCTGGAGCAGGAGCGGTCTCGCGACTCGGTACACTCGAGTCGTTGCGCTAAAGCCGAACGGCACCCGCGAGGGGCTGGAACGGAGAGGAGCAGTGATGAATATTTCAATCGTTGGAGCCGGACGGGCGGGCTCGTCCTTCGCCAGTGCCCTCGAGCTCGTGGGCCACGACGTCGAGTTAGTGCATCACGACGACCTGTCGTCAATCGGTGACTCGGCGCTCGTCATCCTCTGCGTGCCCGACGACGCCATCGCGAACGTCGCCGCGTCGATCGTTCCACGCGAAGAGCGCGTCATCGCGCACGTCGCGGGCTCGCGCAATCTTGACGTCCTCGCGCCGCATCCACGAGTCGGGTCACTGCATCCCTTGATGGCCCTGCCGTCGGGGAGCGACGCCGAGCGACTCATCGGCGCCACGTACTGCGTGGCCGGCGATCAACTCGTGCTCGAAGTGGCGCTATCCCTGGCGGGACGCGTCATCACCCTAGATGACGATCAGCGAACGATATATCACGCGGCCGCCGTCGTCGCGTCGAATCACCTCACGGCGCTGATGGGTCAGGTTCGAACGCTCGCCGAATCGATCGGGCTGACGTTGGAGGATTTCTTGCCCTTGTCGCAACAGTCGCTCGTCGACGTCGCACGCTTCGGTCCGGATGACGCCCTGACGGGTCCGGCCTCACGAGGCGACATGGCCACGATCGACGCGCATCTGGCGGCGATACCGGAATCGGAACGCTCGTCTTACGTGGCGCTCGCCAACGCCGCCTTCGAACTCTCTGAACTGCGCCGCTCACAAACACCGGCCTGATGCGCCTTCTGCGCGACGTGGAGGAGTGGCGGGCCTTCGCCGACGCCCAGCGCGCGGCCCATCGCCGCGTCGCGCTGGTGCCGACGATGGGCGCGTTACACGCCGGGCATTGGTCACTCTTCACCACCGCCAAAGAACGCGGTGACGTCGTGATCGCCACTTCGTTCGTGAACCCCCGACAGTTCGACGACCAGGCTGACCTCGCGCGCTATCCCCACACGCCCGAGGTCGATCGGGCCGCCGCCGAAACCCACGGCGTCGACTGCT
>Ga0182014_10000684_pt1 | contig 45951 bp, 44 predicted proteins | sample 612S2DmetaG_FD_120489 | JGI IMG/M metagenome (GOLD analysis project Ga0182014, IMG submission 120489) | Permafrost microbial communities from Stordalen Mire, Sweden - 612S2D metaG | ecosystem: Environmental > Terrestrial > Soil > Wetlands > Permafrost | place: Sweden: Stordalen | collected... | reverse complement strand
TATTGGTCGCAATGGCACCGGGATCTGGGTGAACTGGCGATGGATGTGCTCGGCCAGGGCGGGGAGACCGGCCATACCGGGGGCGGCTTCCCCCCGCTGCAGAACATGTATCTCATGTCGCGGGCCGACACGATCTACGCCGGGACCAACCAGATCCAGCGCAACATCATCGCCGAGCGCGCGCTCGGCCTGCCACGGGAGCCACGGGGATGACGCTCGCAAGCCGCCTCAGCTCCCCAATCAGCATCCCCGGCGCCGTGGAAGCCGCCGCCGCCGAATTTGGCCCGGCAACCGCCATCTATGAGAACGGTGAAAGCTGGAGTTACACCGAGCTGTGGGCCCGCGCCCGTGCCGCCGGCGCGGCCTTCCTGGCCGCCGGGCTGCGCCACGGCGAGGCGGTGGGCATTTGGGCGCCTAATTCGCGCGAATGGATTATGGCGGCTTTGGGCGTGCAGATGTGCGGCGGGATCATCATCCCGCTCAACACGCGCTACAAGGGGCGCGAAACCGGAGATATTCTGCGCCGTGGCCATGCCGTGATGCTGTGCATGACCAGCAGCTTTCTGGGCACGGATTACGATGCGCTGCTGGCCGGGGAGGACCTGCCCAAACTGCGCCGCAAGATCATATTCGGCGGCGCCGGTGAGACCGGCTGGGACGCGTTTCTGGCTGATGGTGCTGGTGTTGGCGCCGCGGCCGTGGATGCGGCAATAGCAGCGGTAAGCCCCGAAGATATTTGCGATGTGCTGTTCACTTCCGGCACGACCGGTGCCCCTAAGGGCGTCCTGACCGCTCATTACCAGGTGATCAGCCTGTTCTATAACTGGGCAACATTGATGACGCTGCGGGCGGGAGACCGGTTCCTCATCGTCAACCCGTTTTTCCATACATTCGGCTACAAGGCGGGCTGGCTGGCCTGCCTGCTGCACGGCGCCACCGTGGTGCCGATGCCCGTATACGACCCGGCCGGGGCGGCGCGGCTCATCACGGAGCAGAAAATCAACTTCCTGCCAGGGCCGCCGACCATCTACCAGACCCTGCTCGCCGAGCAGGCCAAAGGCGGGTGCGATTTCGCCTCGCTGCGCGTGGCAGTGACCGGGGCAGCAGTTGTGCCGCCCATACTGATCGAGCGTATGCACAAGGAGCTGGGCATCAAAACCATTTTTACCGGCTTTGGCATGACCGAATGCGGCGTAATCGCCATGACAAGACCAGGCGACGCGGTGGAGCTGGTGGCCGGGACGTGCGGCTGCGCGGTGCCGGGCATCGAGATTAAATGCGTGGATGAAGACGGCAACACGCTCCCCGCCGGCAACGCCGGCGAAATTCTGGTTCGCGGCTACGGTGTGATGCGCGGCTATCTGGACGACCCGGCGGCAACGGCGGCGGCGATTGACCCGCAGGGCTGGCTGCATACCGGCGATATCGGCGCGCTGGATGAAACCGGCTATCTGCGCATCACCGACCGCAAAAAAGACATGTACATCACTGGCGGGTTCAACTGCTACCCGGCGGAGATAGAGCGCATTCTGTGCGAGCATCCCAAGGTGGAAATGGCCGCCGTGATCGGCGTTCCCGATGAACGGATGGGCGAAGTCGGCAAAGCCTTTCTGGTGCTACGCCCCGGCCAGCAGGCGCAAAGCGCCGAGATCATCGCCTGGGCGCGGGAGAACATGGCGAACTACAAGGTGCCACGGGCTGTCGAATTCCTGACCCAACTACCGAAGAATGCCGCGGGCAAGGTGGTCCGCAACGATTTGCGCACAACGTCATGAGGCGTGCGGCGCGTAAAGCCCGCAATCCTGCTGGCGGAAATTGCAACTGGTGAATGATTTGGCGCCCTCCCCCCCCAAGACCAACCGGCGGCCATTCATCCTGTTGGCGATGATCCTCAGCTTTATTGCGCTGGCCTGCTATGCGTATTGGTGGATGAACCGGGGCTATGCCACGACCGACGACGCGGCGATCGATGGGCATATTTACGTCATCGCGCCGCAAATCGCCGGCCGTGTGGCCGATGTGCTGGTGGACGACAACCAGCATGTCACCCAGGGCCAAGTGCTGGTGGTGCTGGATAAGCGAGACCAGCAGGTGGCGCTGCTACAGGCACAGGCAAGCCTGGCCCTGGCAGAGGCTGCTGTAGCTCAGGCGCAGGCCCAGCAGCTGGAAGCGGACGCCAACCTGACCCAGGCACAGCGGGATTATCAGCGCTTCATTACCGTGGCGCCAGGTGCCACCAGCCGCCAGGAGGTAGATGCGGCGACCGCAGCGACCCGCGCCGCCGGGGCCAGGCACACAGCCACCATCGCCGGTACCAGCATGGCGCAGGCTCAGCTCCTGGCCGCCAGGGCCGTCGTGCAAAATGCTGCGTTACAACTTGCCTATACGTCCATCACCGCCCCGGCTTCCGGCCATATCGCTATCCGTACGGTACAGACGGGCAATGTGGTCGCCCCAGGCACCGCCATGCTGGCCTTGGTCGGGGACGATGTCTGGGTGACCGCGAATTTCAAGGAGACGCAGCTCCCCAGTATCAAGCCCGGTGATGCCGCCAGCGTCCAGGTGGACGCTGTGCCAGGCATCACATTCAAGGCCAGGGTGGACAGCATCCAGTACGGCACGGGCAGTGTGTTCTCGCTACTGCCGGCGCAGAATGCCACCGGCAACTACATCAAGGTGGTGCAACGCGTACCAGTGAAACTGGTGTTCGATGATGCGCGCGTGGCAAACTACATGCTGGCGCCCGGCATGTCCGTGGAGCCCTCGATCCGGATTTCCCCATGAACCCTGAGCTGCCGCGCTCCGCGGCAGGACCGTTCAACCCATGGCTGGTGGCGGTGATCCTCTCGCTCACTCCCTTCATGGAGGTGCTCGACACCACCATTGCCAATGTCTCGCTGCGCCATATCGCGGGGGCGCTTGGTGCCAGCGCGTCTGAAAGCACCTGGGTGCTGACCTCCTACATGGTCAGTAACAGCATTATTCTGCCCATCAGCGGCTGGCTGCAGCAGGTGCTGGGGCGCAAGCGCTTCTATGAGATCTGCGTGGTCCTCTTCACCGTGAGTTCGGTGCTATGCGCCGCCTCAACCTCGTTGCAGATGATCATTGTGGCGCGCGTGCTGCAAGGCCTGGGCGGCGGCGGGCTGGCGCCTTGCGCGCAATCCATGCTGGCTGACAGTTTCACGCCGCAAAAGCGCGCGCCGGTTTTTGCCCTGTTCGGCTTCACCATCATCTGCGCCCCAGCCATCGGCCCGGTCCTCGGCGGCTGGATCACCGACACGCTCTCCTGGCACTGGATATTCCTCATCAACCTGCCGGTGGGGCTGATCGCCGGGACGCTGACGATGATTTTCGTGCACGAGCCACCGCTGCTGGTACACGAGCGCCAGGAGCTGTTTGCGCGGGGTTTGCAGCTTGATTATTTCGGCCTGTTCCTGGTCGCGGTGGGATTTGGCAGCTTGCAGTTCTTTTTCGACAAATTCGAGATCGATGACGGGTTTTCGTCAACCCAGATTATCACTCTGGCCGCCATTGCCACCGTCTGTCTGAGCACGCTGATGGTGTGGGAATGGCAGCATCCGCAGCCGGTGATGAATTTCCGCCTGTTCCGCAATGCCAATTTCAGCATCTGCGCGTTGTTGCTGTTCATTGTCGGGTTCATCATGTTCGGCTCTTCGCAATTGCTGCCGCAGATGCTGCAAATCCTGCTGGGCTATTCGGCACAGACGGCGGGCATGGCGCTTTCCGCCGGAAGCCTCGCGACGGTGGTGCTGATGCCCATTGCCGGGCTGATCACGGGGCGGTTTATCGATGGGCGGATATTGATTGCCTGCGGCATGATCGAACTGGGCTGCTCCATGATTCTGCAGGCCCATATGGCGCCGGACGCGAGCTTCAATTACGTGTTCACCTCGCGTATTTCGCAGATGGTGGCGACACCTTTCCTGTTTGTGCCGGCGACCATGCTCGCCTATGTTGGCATTCCCGCGAAGCTTAACGGCGAGGCGGCGGCGATGACGAATCAGATGCGCAATATCGGCGGCGCCATGGGGATTTCCTTCGTGACCACGATGCTGGCCTGGCGCACACAGTTCCACCATGCCAGGCTGGCCGAGGCGATTACGCCCTACGCCGATCTGCACGGGTTGAGCTTGGCGCAGATTAGCCCGATGGTGCAGCAGCAGGCGAGTTTCGCAGCCTATCTCGACGCGTTTTATGCCATCGGGCTGATCGCCCTGGTGGTCTGGCCGGTTGCGCTGCTGCTGAAGCCCCCCAGCAAGCAGGATGCCCAAACCGCCGCTGCGGTGCTACATTGAGGACACGAAGGCGCCTTGCAGCCGGACGCCGGCATAATCCACCGCCTTTGCCGCCTTGGCGACGAGGCCGAGCAGGCTGGCAAACCCATGGCACACGCCGCTGAACAGGCGGACCTCCACGCCACACCCTGCGGCGCGCATGCGGGCGGCGAAATCCTCGCCATCTGAACGCAGCGGGTCGTATTCGGCGAGGATCACCGTGGTGGCGGGCAGGCCGCCCAGCGCCCCGGCCAGGGCGGGGGCGGCGCGCGAGTCGGTGGCATCGCCCGGCCGCAGATAGAGCTGCCAGAACCACTGCATCATCGGCGCGGAGAGAAGCGGCGCCTCGGCATAAGTCTTATGGCTTGGCCCCGCCCCGGCGGGGTCCAGCGGCGGGTAGAACAGCAGCAGATGTGACAGCGCGACGCCGTACGAAGCTGCCGCAAGGGATGCTGCCACCGCCAGATTGGCGCCCGCGCTATCGCCCGCGAGAGCAATGGCGCCCTCCCGGCAGCCCAGCCGGCTGGCATTTTCGGCCGCCCAGACCATGGCAGCCACGGCATCATCCGGCGCTGCGGGGAATTTATGTTCCGGGGCCAGCCGGTAATCTACCGACAGGATGGCGCAGCCTGAGGCGGCGGCGAGTGCCCGGCAGAGCGCGTCATGCGTCTCGATGGAGCACAGCACCCAGCCGCCGCCATGCCAGAATATGGTGAGCGGCCGGACCTGCGCGTCCGTGGCGTAAAGCCGGGCGCGCAGCGGGCCGGCCGGGCCGGGGATGGTGACATCCTCCACCCGGCCGAGTTCCGTGCGCAGCGCCGGTATGGGCGCCGCCTCAATGGCAGCGCGCAGCAAGGCTGGCGGTATTGTTTCGTCGAATGGCGGGGCGGCGGCGGCGATGGCCGCCATATCCGGATCGAGCCGGATAGAGTCAGACATGATCCACAGCCATACGGTGGAACGGCGTGCGCGACGGATGAGTCTCTGGCATGTTTCCTCGTTGTATTTTTGTCCGCAGTAAGACTCTATTTGCCCGCCGGAGCAAGCTGGACACTGACGCTCGGCTGCACATAAACGATGCTCTACCGGGGCATGACCGCAGGGAAGGAATTGCCGGCATGGATATCGAAGCTGAACTCGCCGCGCTGACGGCGCGGGTACGCCTGCTTGAGGACATTGAGGCGATCCGCGCCGTGATTGCAGCTTACGGCCCGGCTGCGGATCGCGGGGATGCTGAGGGAGCGGCGGCGCTCTGGCAGGACGACGGGCTCTATGATGTAGGCGGCTTTGGCGTGAGCGCGGGCCGCACGGCCATTGCAGCGCTGCTCGAAGGCCCGGCACACCGTACGCTGATCGAGGGCGGGGCCGCGCATGTGCTCAGCCCGGTGAGCATGGCGCTGGATGGGGATCACGCCACCGCCACAGGATATTCCTGCGTTTTCCGCTGGACCGGCGCGGCATTCGAGGCGCACCGCATCTCCGCCAATAGGTGGATGCTGGTGCGCACTGCGGCAGGCTGGAAGGTCGGTAGCCGGGTCAACCGGCTGCTGGACGGGGCAGAGGCGGCCAGGGCGCTGCTGGCCGGGGGTGGAATTTAGACACTGCGGCGGCAGGGTTGCGCTTTGCGCGCGGCGCGGTCTGCGCGCAGGCGAGGCAGTTGCGCGTAGACTGGGTCGTCCGCACCGGCTTGACCCAGTGCTGCGCCCTCCGTGCCGAAGGCACCGCGCGGCTCAACGGCGCGGTCCTCCGTATAGTCCAGCACCAGCGAACGGTAGGCGAATTTCCAGATGCCCTGGTGCTTCGCGTAGCGATCGACATAGCGGCCATAGGCGATGAATTCACGCGTGCCGTCGAGCATGCGGTGATAGGCTTTGGTGGCCAACTCACCCTCAGCCTCATCGCCGTCAATCAGGTAAAGGCGGCTGGAGATGGTATGTGAGGTCGCCGCCCAATTCGCCATCATGCCGGGCAACCAGGCGACAAAACCATCCACCGGGCCGGTGTAGAAGGGGGCGTGGTTGTCGATGGCGTCGTCATGGTACAAAGCGCGCAGCAGCGCGTAATCCCGGCGGTCGATGGCGTGGCAATAGGCGGCGGCGAGATGCGCCAACGCCGCGCGGTCCGCCGCCTCCTGCGGCGAGACCGGATGCAGTGCCAGCGTTGCGGTACTGAACGTTGCGGATTCAGACACCGAAGCCACCGGAGACGGAAATGACCTGGCCGGTGACGTAAGCCGCCCGGCGGGACGCGAAAAACACCGCCGCCTGGCCGATATCTTCCGCACGCCCCCAGCGTTTGAGCGCCAGCAGCTTTTGCGTCTCGCAGATCCAGTCTTCGCCGAACACGCCTTGCGCGGTGAGTTCGTGGAACATGCCGGCATCAATCACGCCGACCAGCACGGAGTTGGCGCGGATTTCGTATTTGCCCTCCTCCTTGGCGATGCCCTTGATCAGCGCCTCATTGGCGGCTTTGGGAGCCACGGAGAGGCCGTCGAGCTTGGGCCACCAATCATGCCCGGCGGAGCCGAGATGCACGAAAGAGCCGCCGCCCGCTGCGCGCATATGCGGAATGAAGCTGGTGGCGGCGTTGCGGAAGCCGAATACTTCGACCTCGATGGCGTTGCGGAATTGCGCGTCCGTCCAGTCCGCGATGGCGGTCTGCGGCACCAGCGGCCCAGCTCCCCAGACCAGCGTGTGGATGCGCCCATGCACCGCCAGGGCGGCCGCCCGCACAGCCTCAATGGCGGCGCGGTCGCGCACATCAGCCTGGTGGGTGCTCGCCGTCACGCCCAAGGCGCGGATGGTTTCCGCCGTGGCTTCGGCCACATCTTGCTTGGAGCGATAGACGATGGCGACCTCGGTGCCGGCTTTGGCGAACTCGATGGCAACGCCCTTGCCTATGCCGCCGCTGCCGCCGAAAATGATCGCCGCACCTTCAGGAAAATCCTGGCTCATTCTCGTTTCTTTCTCTTTTGCACGCAGTGTTTGTTGCACTCAGTGTTTGGGTTTTTTTTACCGTGTTTAAGTCAGGTCACTCGGCCGCCACTGCGCTGGGGTGCGCCGGCATTTCGCGCGTGCGGTGCAGGCCGTTGGCGCGGGCCTGGAATTCCGCTGCGCGGGCGCGCGGATTGTAGAATTGTTTGTACCAGAGACGGGCGCGGTGGAAAGGGCCGTCGGTCGCCAGTTGCAAAATATTCAGCGCCGGCCCCTTGGTGCGCCAGATGGCGAAATCCTGTGTAAAAGAGGTGAGGGCGAGGTCGTGATATTGTTTCTGCAAGGCGCGGTCTGCCTCCGCATGCGGCACATTATGGGCACGGGTGATGAGACCATGCCAGACTTGCGTGACGCCATCTACCTTCGGCGTGTGCATAATCATCTGCACCGCGTCCGTCTCGCCGCTATAACGCGCGATCAGGATACCAGGGCCGGTATAGGCGGCATCGCTCTCCAGAATGCCGGTATTGGCCGCCATGGTCTCATGCCCGCCGCCGGAACGCTGCCTGGCGGTCACACCATCGAATTCATCGTCAAAATAGGCCAGGCGCGTCCCGTGGATGGGGCCAAAATGCCTTGTGTCGGCGATGTTGTCGGCGATTTCCTGCGGATGCACCGGCAGGGTGCCAAGATCATCGAATTCGCACTGCACCCAGGCCGGGTCATCCCATTCCGGCACTGCGGGCAGCGCATAATCCGGCGCGCCGCCTTCCGGGTCGTGCCAAGCGAAGAGGCAACCCAGACGCTCTTCCACTGGATAGGCATGGAGTTTCGCCGCGTCTGGGATCGTGCCGCTGAAATAGGGGATGTGGTCGCAGCGCCCGTCCGGACCGAAGCGCCAGCTATGGTAGGGGCAGCGGATGGAATCGCCCTCGATGCGATGCGCGCCAGAGGTGGAGGTTTGCTCGGCGCCAAGATGAGCCTGCATGTGCGGGCAATAGGCATCAAGCAGCACCGGGCGGCCGGTTGAGCCACGGTATAGCACCAGTTCCCGGCCGAACATGCGAAGGGACTGGATACCGGTCAACGTGGCTGCGGGCGCGATCATGAACCAGCCACGGGGGAACGTGAATTCACCCAGGCCATATTCGGCGGTGGTTGCCATTTGCGGACTCCTCGAAATTTTATTGGCAAGGTTTCGTTGGCCAAACTGGTATCTGGCAGCCGCCGGCGCGGCAACAGGTCTGGCGTTGAGCCGATCATTAAATGATGGTATTCAGTCACCACATGATCGGACGCGTGAGAATTGCGGAGCAAGGGCGGCCGGGCGGGACGGCGATCCTGGCCGAGCTGAAGCACGAACTGAAACGCCAGGGGGTGGGGGTGCCAAACCTCGCCGCACGGCTCGGCGTTGCTGAGCCGACCTTGCGGCGCTGGCTGCGTGGCCAGGGTCTGACGCTGGATAATCTCGACCGCATCTGCCAGTTGCTCGGCCTTGATCTGCGCGACCTTGCCGCCCGGGCGCCTAGCGGCGGCGCGGATGTTTTTACCCTGGCGCAGGAACGGATTCTGGCAGCAGACCGCGGTCTGGGGTTGCTGTTTTTCGCCATCCTCAACGGGGCGCAGCGCGACAGGCTGGAGGAAGACTTCAAAATCCCGGCCGAGCGGGTGGAATCGCATCTCGACCGGCTGCGGCGCCTGGCGCTGATCGACATCTCGCCGTCCGGCCGCATCCGCCCGCTCGTCTCGCGCATTGTGCGCTGGCGCCCCGGCGGCCCGCTGGCCGTGGCGTTTGAGCGCACGGTGAAGAGCTTCTTCCTGGCGATGGATTTCGGCGCCGCCGAGGCGCGGTACGAATCCGACATGGTGCCCCTGAGCGAGGCCGGGCGCAGCCGCGTTCACGCGCTGTTTGCCGCGCTGCGCGAGGATATTCATTTGATTGCCGCACAGGACAGCGCCGCCCGGTTCGGGCCTTATGAGTGGAGCGCCGTGCTGATGCTGGTCCGCCCCCTGGAGATCAATGATGTGACCAGGGATTTACGGTAATCTACCTTTGCCCGTCGCCCACGGAAATCTGGTCGAGCCGCAGGCCGCCGAGACGCTCATGGATGCGCCCGCCCGTGCCCATGACCAGAATGTAGAACAGCTCATCGGGGCGCGGGGCGTCGATGGCCCCGACATCGATGGTGTTGAAATGGCTGCGCACATAGGCGGCCGCGATGCTCCATAGGGGCACCTGGAGCCTAGTGCCGGCGCTGCCCACGGCTTTCGCGGCGGGGACAATGGCTTTGGCTTTGGGCAGGCGCGCGCGCATCGCCCAGCCGCCGGCCTCGTGCCACACGGCACCATGCTCCAGCTCGCCATTAACGCCGACAATCGCGCCCTTGCCGTAGGTCTGGATCGCGTCAACCCCGCCCAGCGCGTCGATCAGTTCGGGCACGATCTCATGACCGATCAGTTTGGTTGCCTCGACCAGCGGGGTCAGATCCTCGACATATTTGCCGGCATAGGGGTTATTGAAAACCACGCTGATCGAGCCCTGCAGGAGCGGACGGTCCGGCGATGGCCCACCCTCGTGATAGGTGGTCTCGATATTGAGAAATTTTTTGCGTATCCGCAGGGGGGTCATGGTAAGTCCTCGGGGGGTTTAGGGGAAAGAAAGGGGCCGCCCGTGCCCGGTCATTGCGCCGCTGGCGCCGCGCCGACCTGCACGCCGGCCCATTCCTCGAAATGGCGGATGGTGTGGACATTGTCCTTGGCGCCATCGCCCTGGGTAATGGCGAAAGCCAGAAACTGGCGCGCCGAGGGACACACCGCCATGGGCGCGCCGATGCGCTCGGCATCCTCGATGCACATTTTCACGTCCTTGTGCAGCAACTCGGTGGTGAAGCGGACGGGGAAGCTGCGGTCCAGCACACATTGCGGAATACGCTCCATTGTGGCGTAGGACCGCCCGCTGGAGACGTTGATAACGTCGAGCATCATTTGCGGGTCAAGCCCGGCTTTCACGCCATAGACCAGGGCTTCCGCGCTGGCGACCATGCTGGCGGCATAGAGCGTGTTGTTGAGGATCTTCATGGTCTGACCGAGGCTGGGATCGGCACCTAGATAGAAGATGTTCTTGCCGAGATGGCGCAGCAATGGCTCGACCCGGCGGTACGCTGCCTCGTTGCCGCCCGCCATGATGGCAAGCGTGCCCTTTTCCGCGGCCAGGGTGCCGCCGCTGACCGGGGCGCTGACGAAGGCGATGTTGCGCGCGGCAAGCAGTGCTGCGATGTCCTTGGTGACGGCGGGGCCGGTGGTCGAAAGATCCACCACCGTGCGGACGGACGTGCCGTCCATGATGTTGCCCGCCCCCGTGACCGCTTCCTTGACAATCCCCGGCATCGGCAGGCTCAGGATGACGGTTTCGGCCTGCGAGGCGAGGTCCTGCAAGCTGGCGCAGCTTCGCCCGCCCAGTTCGGCCACCCGCGCCAGACGGGCCTCGTTAACATCGTAAACGGCCAGCGCCTCGCCGGCCGCGAGCAGCCGCGCGGCGAAATGAAATCCGATATTCCCCAGGCCGGCAAGTCCGATGGTCATGACGTAAAAATCCCGCAAGATGTGGAGGTGGAGCGCCGGTTCATCCCGGTGGCAAGGCAAACGACCCGCTTCACCTTGAAACCAGTGATCTACGAAGAAAATTTATATCCTTTGAACGCGTACAACAAGCGTTGTTTGTCATTACACCGGAATTGCGGATTTGCAAAGATCAAGGGTCAGCTGATCGGCTGTTCAACTGTGGCAATGGCCCGGTGGCGCAGGCGGTGTTCACGGTAGATGGTGTATAGCCCGCTGCCGACGATCAAAGCGGCGCCGCCCAGCGTTGCGTAACCGGGGCTGCTGCCCCATAAAAAATAGCCGAACGCCACCGCGAAAATGAGCTGCAGATAGTCGAACGGGGCGAGTACCGCCAGCGGCGCGTAGCGGACCGAGGCAGTGTTGAAAATCTGCGCCGCGCCGCCGGTGATGCCGATGAGCAGCAGCAGTCCCCAGACGGCAGCATTATGGGTCTGGAAAAAAAAGGGCATGGCCAACGACATCACCGCGAGGGTTGTAACGTTGAACCAGAACACCGTCGCCGCGATTTGCTCGGTGGCACCCAATTGCCGCAATGTGATGTTGACGCAAGCGACGAGGAAGGCCGAGACGATGGCCACCTCGATCCCCAGCGTTGAACCCTGCATGGCGCCGGGATGCATGACGATCAGCACGCCGGCAAACCCAAGGGCGACGGCCAGCCAGCGATGCCATCCGACATGCTCGGACAGCACAAGTGCCGACAGGATTGTGGCGAACAGTGGCGCGCTGAAGCCGATCGTCGTCGCCTCGGCCAGCGGCAGCAATTTCAACGTCACGAATACCAGCATCATCGAGGTCATGCCGATCATCGAGCGGGTGAGATGCGCCAAGGGCCGCGTGGTGCGGATGGCCCTGATGCCCGGCACGGCGATAATCCAGGCGCTGATCAACGGCAGCGAAAACAAATTGCGGTAGAACAGCAGCTCGGCTGGTGTGACGCCACGCTCAGAGGCCAGCTTGACCGCCGCGGTCATGCAGGAAAACGTGACGACCGCGCCGATCCGCAAGCCGACGCCCCGCACAAGATGTTCATTGGGCCGGGTCATTCCTGGCTACATCAACGCGAGGTGGCCAGGCCCGATAAAACCGATCACGTACAACACACTTCCGCCCCCCAGCTTTATGGGGATAAGCAATAAGGGGGGAGGACAGGCGGGTCAAATAGGCCGCAAATAGGCTTCTTCGCAGAAAAGCGCAGTTAGGTCTTTATTTGTGTATTTTGCGTATATTTTATAACTTTTTAATACGAATTTACGGCATTGTACGGCTTCCATCAGCCCGGCGCAGCACGCGCCAGCGCGGAGCGCAGCGGCTCGCCGTCCAGAAACACGTCCGTCACCAGGGCGGCATGCGCCTCTATCCCGGCATCGTCGAGCAGCGGCTCGTCATACAGAATGCGCCGCTGCCATTCCGAGGTGGCCATGCTCATGAACAGGCGCGACAGCTTGGTCGCGGCTGCAGCCTCAATACCGGCATCGCGCAGAAAATCCGCGAGGGGCTGCAACAGGTAACGCTCATCGTTGCGCATGGCCACCGCCTTGATCTCGGGGCAGGCATCGGCATCGCGGAAGAACATCAGGCTGAGCTGCAGGCTGCCCTCGGCTGAGAGATGCCGCAGCACGGCGGCGACATAGGCCCGCAATGTGGCATGCGCATCCTCGCCAGCCCGCAATTGCGGCTGCGGGAAGCGGGAGGCCCCGGCGTCGATGCAGGCGTTGAAAAGGCCAAGTTTATCGGTGAAATAATCGTATAAAGTGCGCGTCGAGACCTGCGCTTTTTCGGCGATCCCGCGGATTGTGGCGGCACGATAGCCGGTGCGCGCGAATTCCACCCGGGCGATCGTGATGATCTCCTGCCATTTGCGGCCCTTTTCAGGCGCTCCGGCCTCTGGGCCAGGCGTATCGGGCGCGAAATCCATGTCTCACCTCACCCTTCGAGCAAAGAATTTTCCCGGCCAAGACGCGAAACCCGGCAGAGTTACTCAACGTATAGCAGTGCCCGCGCGCCAACAAGCGGCGCCCGCCCCTGCGGCACAACGGACGTTGTACTACAACATGCGTTGTGCTACGTAGCGCCATACGCCGCGTATGAACGGCAGCAACTGATGGGGAAATTTGATCAATGTATAATTCCGAAGCCATTGCAGGCGGCGGCGAGCCGGCTGTTACCCTGGACGCCGCCATTGCTGCGCTGGACCCGGTAGTAGCGCTGCTGAGCCTAGTGCAGATCACCGGTGACCGCTCCCTCCTGCACCGCTATGGGCCGGCGCTGGAAGGCACGCAGAACAAGACCCGCGAGGCCTTTGTGGCGATTACCGGTACGCTCGCCCATGACGAGGCCGACCGGACCATCGCCGCCGAGATCCGCCAGGCTTTGCTGGCGGCGGTGCGAAGCGACCGCAAACCGCTGCTGCCGGACCTGGACCCCGCCTTATTCCGCCAGATGTCGCGCCTGGCGCTGGGCTTGGCGCTGCCCGAGGCCTCGCTGCCGGTGGCCTACCAGCATGCGGGCTTTACCACGGATACGCGCATCCGCGTGCCCCAGACCGTGCCGCCCGCTGGTTTCAAGGTGCTGGTGGTAGGGGCCGGCATGATCGGCATCAACGCCGCGGTGAAGCTGCAACAGGCCGGTTTTGCGTATCAGGTGGTTGAGTCGCTACCCGATGTCGGCGGAACCTGGCTGGTCAACACCTACCCTGGCGCTGCCGTGGACACGCCCAGCCGGGTCTATTCCTATTCCTTCGCCCCCAACGCCTCCTGGACAAAGCATTATCCCCGGGGGCCGGAATTCCTCACCTATCTTAACCGGGTGGTGGATCAGTACGGGGTGCGCGAGCGGATCGATTTCAACACCGAGATTGCCGGCGCTGCGTGGGACGAGGCGCGGCGGAGCTGGACCGTGAAGGCGGTGCGCGACGGGCGCGACGTGACCTATGAGGCGAATGTGCTGATCGTGGCGGCCGGGCCAAATAACGGGCCGAAATTCCCCAACATCAAAAATCTGGATGCGTACGAGGGCAAGATTGTACACTCGGCGGTGTGGGAAAACGCCGTTGATCTGAAGGGCAAAAATATTGTGCTGGTCGGCACGGGGTGCAGCGGCGTGCAAGTGGCGACCGCGCTCTCCGATACGGTGGCCAGCATGACCATCATCCAGCGCCAGCCTGAACACATCCTCCCAAACCCGCTGGTGCATGCCGATGTTGATGCGCTGGAACGCTGGGCGATGGAGAATATTCCGTTCGTGGCGAACTGGATACGGCTGCAGGCACTCTCCAGCTCGCTGCAGGATATGCGCGGCATGGTCACGATTGACCCGGAGCACCGCGCCCGGACCGGCGGCGTATCGCCGCTCAATGACGGCATCCGCGACATGTGCCTCAATTATCTCAAAAGCCATTTCCCCGATGACCCGGAGATGGTGGCGAAGCTGACGCCGGGTTTCCCGGTATTCGCCAAACGCCCGATCCTGGATTGCGGCTTTTTCGACACGCTCAAAAAGCCGAACGTGACGCTGATCAGCGGCACGCTGGCCGCGTGCGAAAAGGATGCCGTGATCCTGACCGACGGAACGCGGATTCCCTGTGACGTCCTGCTGCTCTCCACCGGGTATGAGAAGCATGAGGGGACGCAGTTCGACATTACCGGGCGCAATGGCAAGAGGCTGCGCGAGGCCTTCACCCCTGCCCCGTTCAGTTATAATGGCATGCTGGTGCCGGGCTTTCCGAATTTTGCCCTCATGGCCGGGCCGTATAGCCGCCTCGTCGCCAACCATGCCGTGGTGAGCGAGCAGCAGGTGCATTACCTTATCGAACTGCTGCAGACGATGATGGACGAGGATTTCGCGGCGGTTGATGTGGATGAAGCGGCGTGCCGCGCCTGGGTGGCGGAGATGGATGCCGGACTTGCCAATACCACCTGGGTGAATTGCGGCAATGCGCATGGCTATTACCGCCATGCCAGCGGCAAGGTCATTATGGCGATCCCCTGGCACAACACGCGCATCTGGCATGAATTGCGCCAGCCGCGGCTCGAGGATTTTGTAACAACGCCGCGTGAGCCCGGAGCCAAGCCGGAGCCTTTGCCGGCTGACATGTTGTCTATCTGAACGATGTCCGCTCGCTGACTGGTATGTTATGGTACCGGCACGATTTAATGAACAATTTAATGAACAAAGGAGGAAATTTTATGGTTGATATGACTTCCGGGTCCGGCACGGCGCTTTCGCATTTTGGCTTTTGCAAGCTGATCGTTGCCGATCTCGAGGGCGCAGCCGCATTCTACCGGCAGGTGTTTGGTATTGTTGACTGGACTCGGGTGACAAAAGATGTGTCCGCCACCACGGGGGGGCCGATCGACGAGATCACGTTCCGGCCGACGGCGAATGGCGGCCCCTCACTAACCTTGCTGAAATTGGCCGACAAACATGCACCACCACGCGGCGAGATGGTTTTGGGTTTCATCACGCCGGATATTGCCGCATTGCTGGACCGCGCCGTCGCGGCCGGCGGGCGGATTGCCACGCCGATCGAGGTGCAGCCGGAACATCGGGTGAAAGTGGCCTTCATCGAGGACCCCGAAGGGCATCTTGTCGAAATTGTCGAGCTGATCTGAATTTTTTTCGTCAAACAATAATCCGGCGCATGTGGCTCCTGCCGCCGCGCCGGATTTTTCTGTTCTGGCGCCCATTGCGTGGGCTGAGGCTGAACCCGGCGGTTCAGCCTCAGCCTTAATCTAGGCAACGGCGGAAATATCTACCGGCTCGGGCGGATAAATTGCCGGCTTGCCGGGGTCGTAGTTACGGGTCAACAACGCAACGAAGGCCGGATCTGCCATCGGCTCCGACGGTGTTTGGAAAACCTCGCCACGCGCCCGCAGATCGGCGATCAGGATATCGAAGACCTGCTCGTGATTGATATCGTCGGTGTGATCGAGCGTGGTTTTGAGCTCGTTGTAATCCATAAAAATATCCGCGCCCCAATGCAGCAGGAAGCGGAATTCGCTGGCGGGAATCCGCTGGATCACGTCACCGTCGGTGGCAATCTGCCAGCCATCCTGCGAGGCAGGGTCCGCGCTCAACTGTGAATGGAAGGCGAGACCTTTGGGATGCCGCAACGCAGACGGGCCAGTGGCTTCCGCCGTGTGATACATCATTTCGTTTTCGACGACCACGCCACGGCCCCACATCGGCGCCTTGATCTGTTTTGGCGGCTCCAATGGACCATCAGGCCAATAGGTGAAGCCGCCACCGACCCGGCCTTTATAGTACCAGGTGATGACCTGCGCCTTTTTAGCTTGCCAATGCTTGAACAAACCTGATTTGGCCATGATGTTCATCAGCCAGATGGGGCTGTTATGCATGCTGATGCCGCGGAAACGCGTGGCATCGATATGCGCGGCATCGCCGCCGCGGCAGGGGCCCTGGAGGTTGAACAGCATATTCTCTGGTCTCGCATAGGCGGCGCCCCAATAACCGCGCACGAGATCGAGGAATTTCTGGTTGAGGAAGCAATCCTCGATTTCCGGGTACAACGCCGTATGACCTTTTGCGAGATAGCCGCGGAACACTGGCGTCACAAACATGTCCCAGCTCGGCTTAACGCCTTCCGGCAGCATCCCCGACAAAGTTGCCACCACTTCCTCGGGCGATTTGAAATGCTGCGCCAGAATCAGCGACCATGGTCCTTCGCACCGCACGATATCGAGCATCCGGCGATGCTGGTCCTCGATAAATGCATTTTCGATAATACGTGGCTCCGCGATAGGTCGAAGCACGACTGGATTTCTCGACATTTGTCACTCCTTGGTGTCTGCATTGGTAGCTGCAATGGACCTGCGTCAGCGCATAATTTTCGCTTATGCCTGGGTCTGGCTACGTCTTTTCTTTCTACCAGACTTAATACTTGCGAACAAATGAATATCTATCTCGGCGCATTATTGAACGATGCATGCCAGGCATCCTTGATATGCGTTTCTATAGATGGCTCCGGTGCCGGCGCTAAAATAATACCGGAATGACATTGGCATTACCTGGCGCAAAAAAACCTACTTAAGCCGCCGGGTTTCCATTTCGATTCTTGACCAGTTTCGGCGTTGGCGCTGGCCGCGCGCGGTAGCGGCTTGGCGAGAGGCCGGTCCAGCGCCGGAAGGCAGCGCGAAAACTATCCGTGTCCCGGAAGCCAGTCTGGTTGGAGATTTGCTCGATCGACAAATGCCGCTGTTGCACCAGTACCAGAGCGGCGTCGCGCCTGGCCGAGTCTTTCAGCACGCGCAGCGAAACGCCCTCGCGCAGCAGCATGCGGCGTAGCGTGCTGAGACCAAGACCGGCCAAACCGGCGAGCTGTTTCAGTGAGGGCAGAGAACCGTCGCGTGTGAGTGCCAGACTGTAGAGATTGCGGATTCTGTCTGAGAGTTTCAATTCCGCCGGCCGCGGCGCCATGAAGTCGAACGGGAACTCCCGCAGCAGCGTCTCCAAAGCCGCAGGCGTGCGCACCACGGGCATGGAAAGAAGCCATTCTGGAAATATAATGTTGTTAATAGGATGGTTAAAGCTGATAATCCCCGCAAAGAAATCAGCCACCGGTTCGTGCGTGAAGGGCGCGCCATAGGCGAGCCCCGCACGGAAATGATGCACCCCCATGCCGGTGAGCCAAGCATAGAGCCGGGAAAAGGCCGCCAAGCCCGCGAGGTCCGACAGGAAACCACCAAAACTTTTGCGGCGCCGCAATGTATCCACCGCGAGCGTCGCTACGCCGCCGCTGGTGGTGAGCGTGAGCGCGGAGAGGCGCTCGCCGCGGGTGCGGAAAAACATCATCTGGCGGGCGATGACATCTCTGAGGCTATGGCAGGTAATGACGCAGTGGCAAAGCAGGCGGAATTCATCTGGATGCATCTGCGGTTTGTTGTCGATCCGGCTTGAATGCCACCCGATGGTGACGATGCACTCGCGGTACAGGGCGGCCATGTGCGGGCGCGTAAGATAGCGGACCGCGCCCCCTGACAGGGCGGCAAAACTATAGAGAACGCCCGCGCGAGCGAGAATGGCCGCTGGGTCGCCGCCGACCCGCCCAACTTTTTGCAGCAGATTCAGCGCATCGTCCGCTGAAACCAGTTCCACCGCTGGGGCGGATGCCATGCCCAGCTCCTTTCCATTTGAATAGAAAACCATGGAAATATGAACATAATATCGGTTATCTGTCGAGCCTTAACGAGCCTATGAAGAACCCAAGAATAATCGTTTAGTAGGAAAAGACGCACACCACATGAATGATACACTGGCACAGAGGGGGCATTTCTGGCAGCCACCGGAACGGCCAGCTTGGCTACGGGATTTTCTCGCTGAAACCAGCGCCTGGAACGTGCCTGAGGTGGCACCGCTGGACCCCGATGAACTGATAGAGACCGCGCAGCGCAATACCGGGTTGCACGATTTTGGCGACGATGACTGGCGTGAGCCTTACGGGATTTTGCTGCGCGCGATTGAGGCGGAAGCCGATCTGCATCTTTTCGGCCGGCTATGGACGCGCCAAGATATGCTGCTGTTCCTGGAGACCAGACTGCGGATTGAGGCGGCATACAAGGCCAACCCTGAGATTGAGGATGAGGTGATCGACCGGCCGGTTTTCATCACCGGGCTGCCCCGCTCCGGCACGTCCATATTATTCGAACTGCTGGCGCAGGATGAGCAGTTCATGGCACCTGCCAACTGGGAGTTTGTGCTGCCTTGCCCGCCGCCCGAAGCCGCGACCTACCGGACCGACCCGCGTGTGGAGCGGGCCGAGGCGCTGATCACCCAGGCTGGACGCGTGGCCCCGAACTACAAGGCGATGCACGAAATGGGCGCGTGGATTCCCAATGAATGCAGCGTCGCCTTCCGCATGAGTTTCCGCTCCGGGCATTTAGCCGCGACCTACCAGGTGCCGAGCTACGCGGCGTGGCTATTCGCGGATGACAGAGCCCCTGCCTACAAGGATTACAAGCGTCTGCTGAAACTTCTGCAATGGCGCAACCCCCGCCGCCACTGGCTGTTGAAGGACCCTGAGCACCAGTCGCATCTGCCGGCGCTGCTGAAAGTGTTTCCCGATGCGCGGGTGATTGTGACGCACCGCGACCCGGTGCGGGCGCAGGCTTCGGTGACGAATCTGCTCGGTACCTTTTTCTGGATGCGCAGCGACAAGCCCTTCGATGCCAAAGCCTTTGAAGAATTGCTGACACCGGAAGGGGTGGCCGCAAGGCTGGAGCAGATGATCGGCTGGATCGAGTCCGGCACGGTGCCGGCAGACCGGATCACCCATTCGCGCTATGCCGAGCTGATTACCACGCCCGAGACCGCGCTGGCACAAATTTATGACGGTATAGGAATAGAATTCAGCACGCAGGCACGCGGCGCCGTGGCAGCCTATCTGGCGCAAAAACCCAAGGGAAAATTTGGTCCGCATGAATATGAGGTGGACCGCCATGGTCGCACCCTGGCGCTGTTTGCGCGCTATCAGCAATATTTCGACGTACCCAGCGAAGGATAAGATAATGGCCAGTGATTACGATGCACAACTGCGTGACGGGTGGAACCGGTTTTGTGATGAGCTGAAATCAGCCGGAGATATTGTCTTCCGCGAGGCAGCACCTGGCAATGCGGTGGAGCGGGCCGGTGCCGTGCGGTTGCTTTCGCGCAACATCGCACTGGCGCTCGCCTTCGAGCTAGAGAATAAGGACCCGATGCATCCGGAGCTTCTGCATTATTTCGATCCGCTTCGTAAACAAGGTGGCGATAACACCGATGCGCTCTATGTCGGCGCGCCGATTAATGGCACCGATACCTACAAGGTGAGCGGCCAGCGTGGCAGCGCGCTCTATTTTGGCGTGACGGTGGTGGAGCGCGGCGATACGCCCTGGGGCGGCGGCGTGGCGGCAATGATCTTCGCTGACCAGATGCATATCGAGGAGGATGGCAGCTTCGAGCTTTACCTGAGCCCGGACCCGCAACCAGGCAACTGGCTGAAAACCACGCCGGAGACGTTCCGCGTCACCTTCCGGCAGTTTTTTGCCGACTGGGAGGGTGAGGAGCCGATGCAGGCGCGTATCGACCGGCTGACCGGCGACGGTGCTGCGCCGGTGCTGACCCCGCAGGCGGTGGTGGATGGCCTGGCCGGGGCCGCGCATTGGTTGAAATGGTCGGTGACTTACTGGGCCGACATGATCGAAAAATGGAAGGTGCAGCCGAACCGCTTCGTCTCCTACCGCCAGCTTGAAGATAAAAAAATCGACGCGACACCCGGCGGGCAGCCGTTGATCTCATACTGGATGCTGCCGCCGGACGAGGCCCTGATTGTACGCGTGCGTCCGCCAAAAGCACAGTACTGGGCTGTCGAATTCGGCAATTACTGGTGGGAGACGATGGATTACCGCTACCGGCTGTGCAGTACCAACTGCCACCATGCGGTGCTTGAGGACGATGGCGAGCTGATTCTGGTGGTCTCGCACGATGATCCCAGCCTGCCGAACTGGCTTGACCCATCGGGCCATAGCGAAGGCTATATCACGTTCCGTTGGATGCTGGCCGATAGCTCACCTGTACCACAGGCGCAGCAGGTGAAGCGCACCGCGCTGTTCGAAAACCTGCCGGCCGGCGTGCAGTTGATAACCCCGGCCGCACGGCACGAACAACTTGCCGGCCGGCGGCGCGGCGTGCAACGGCGATTTAAATGGTGAGTCTCGATGCGCTGCGCGCGCCCTTCACCATTGGCTCACTAACGCTTGCCAACCGGATGGTGATGGCGCCAATGACGCGCAGCTTCGCCCCCCATGGTGTGCCCACCCCCGGCATTGCGGCCTATTACCGCCGCCGCGCCGAGGGACGGGTGGGGCTGATTCTAACCGAAGCCGCCGCAGTCGCGCGGCCAGGGGCACACAACCACCACGGCATCCCGTTCTTTCACGGCGCGGCGCCGCTGGCCGGCTGGCGGCACATAAGGGAGGAAGTGCATGCCGCGGGCGGGCGCATCGGGCCGCAACTCTACCATGTCGGCAGGTCGCCGAACTGGGCGAGGCCCCATATACCCTGCCCCAATGCCGAGAGCCCATCCGGCCTGCCCGCTGTCGGCGAAGCGCCCAGCAAGCGGATGAGCGAGGAAGACATCGCCGATACCATCGCAGCCTTTGCCGCGGCCACCAGCGAGGCCGAGCGGGCGGGCTTCGATGTGATTGAACTGCATGGGGCGCACGGTTACCTGACCGACCAGTCCTTCTGGGGCGCGACCAACCACCGTAGCGACAGGTTCGGTGGAGAAACGCTGCGGTTGCGGACCCTGTTTGCCGTGGAATTGTTGCGCGCTGTGCGCGGCACCGTGAGCGCCGATTTTCCCGTGATCGTGCGGGTAAGCCAATGGAAAATGCAGGATTATCAGGCCCGGCTGGGCGAGACGCCGGGCGCCCTGGGAGAATGGCTCGGCTCGCTCGTGATAGCGGGCTCCGATATGCTGCATTGCTCGCAGCGCCGCTTCTGGGGGCCGGAGTTTCCGGAGATTGACGGCGCGGCAGGGCTGAATCTGGGGGGTGGGCAAAGAAGGTCACTGGGGCCCCGGCGATCACCGTTGGCTCAATTGGCCTGGGTGACGTGGCGGGGCCAACCTCACTGGCCGGATTGGCCCGGCGGATGGAGCATGGCGAGTTCGATCTCGCGGCGGTTGGGCGGGCACTCTTAAGCGATCCCGCCTGGTGCGATAAGACCCTGTTTGGCAATACCGCGCCCACCCGGCAATATCATGACGATCACGTCGCCACCTTGCTGTAACCCGCAGGCGTGACCCCGGCGCGGCTCAGACCGTCTTGGCGATGACCTCATCTGCAAACCGCTTGAGGTCATCGATTTTATCAGCCAGCGGCTGGCGGTCTTCCTCAACCGCATAGACGCTGCGGAACACCACCACCATGTCGGTGATGCCGAGATCCTCGTGACGCTTCACAGAGTCGCTGCCCAACGCGCCCATGTCGGTGGCGAAGATGCGGAACGGTTTTGAGGTGGTGCCGGCGGCTTCACGGAAGCCCTTGAGTTTTTCGAGATGTTCGGCAAGCTCTCCCGGGCGGCCGCCGGCATACATCCAGCCATCATGTTTTGCGGCGCGTTGCAATGCGGCATCGGAATGGCCGCCGATGAGGATCGGCAATGGCTTGGACGGAACGGGATTGATCTTGACTGACGGAAGATCGTAGAACTCACCGTGGAACTCGAAATATTGGCCGGTGCACAGGCCTTTGACGATGGCGATGCATTCGTCAAAACGTTTGCCGCGTTTGGCGTAATCCACGCCCATCACCTGGTAATCCTCGGGCCAGACGCTGAGGCCGACGCCGAAATTAAACCGATTATTCGTAAGAGCGGCGATGGAGGCAGCGAGCTTGGCTGAATAGAGCGGAGGACGCACTGGCAATTTTACAACATTGGTGCTCATTTCAAGCGTTTTAGTTACCGCACCGATCGCCGTGGCAAGGATGAAACTCTCGATGAACGGCTTGTTCTCCAGAAACTCGCGGCCGCCATCTTCGGTATAGCTATATTCGGTGCTGCTGGCTTGCGGATAGATCAGGCTGTCCGAGATGGTGAATCCGGTATAGCCGTTGGCTTCCGCGGCTTGCGCGAGCGGGATATAGTTCACAATCGGCGTCATTGTTTCTGCATAATGAAATCGCATGGCGCGGTCCTCCTCTGTCTATCTTGGTTAGTTGCTTTTCAAGCTGGCACGTCAAAACTGATCAGATGGCTGATATCCGCGCGCTCATGAGGCTGGCGGCCTGCCATGGCCAGATAATGCGCCGTGACGTGCTCCTCCGCTCCGAGCGGACGGATCAACTCGATCACCCGGTCATATTCGGTGCGGGAGATTTTCCATGTGCCATTTTCGCGGCGATATTCATCATGGTAGATCGCGCTGCCCATTGTGTAGGTCCGGCTCTCGATCGAGATGAAAATATCCTCGAGATACCAGATGCCGGTGGCACTTTCCGGGCCGGTAAGCGTGATTTCCGGCATGTGGCCGTGATGCATCGCGACGGCGCCCGAATGGAAGCTGTTGGCCAGAAAATCCAGCATATTCGCCCTGCCTTCGAGCACCACCTTGTACGTGCCGCCGCGATATTCAACCGCCAGATCCGCCGTGAAGAGACCGACGAGCAGCGCCATGTCGGCGGTGTCGATCCCTCTGAAATAACGGTGCTTCAGCGTGCGGATATCCTCAAAATCGGATAACTGCTCTAACGTAAAAGCCATTTCTGCTTCCTCCAATGTTCCTGCGGGACGTTACCCCGTTGCGGCGGGCATTGAGCCGCTCGCGCCATGAACGGCAATTTGCGTACTTCACGGCACAGATCGAAGCGTATATACAAATATACGCTGTAAATAAACCGTAAAACACGAAGATTTTATGCCGGTTCACGGTTTCACGCTGCGCCTGCGGTGCTCGACACGGCTGATACATATAGGAGCAGGAGCGGGATGGGACGGTTAAAAAACAAGGTGGCAATTATTACAGGCGGCGCGCCAGGCGGCGCGCGCGGCATAGGCGGCGCGACGACGCGGCTTTTCGCGGCGGAAGAGGCAAAAGTTGCCATTGCCGACGTGCTGACGGAGGCGGGCACCGCGCTTGCGCAAGAGCTTGGCGACACGGTACAGTTTTACCACCATGACGTAACGAACCCCGCCTCCTGGTCCGCACTTGTCGAGCAGGTTGAAAACCAATTCGGCCCGATTGACATATTGGTGAATAATGCTGGAATACTTTTGTTCCGCTCACTGCTGGACACCAGCCTGGAGGATTATGAGCGTGTGCTGCGTGTTAATCTGGTTGGCGAATTCCTCGGGATTAAGGCGGTAGCGCCAGGAATGATCGCGCGCCGCAAAGGGTCTGATCGTGAATATTTCATCCGTTGACGGCATGAAGGGCGCTAATGGTCTGGCTGCTTATTGCTCAAGCAAGTGGGGCGTGCGCGGGCTGACCCGGGTGGCGGCCTTGGAGCTTGGCCATCATGGCGTGAGGGTCAACTCGGTACATCCGGGCGGGGTCGATACCATCATCTCGAATCATGACGGCCGCCCGCGTGAACAGGTCGATAAAAACTATGGCAACGTGCCGCTGCAGCGCATCGGCGCGCCGGAAGAGATTGCGCGGGCCAGTCTCTTTCTCGCCAGCGACGATTCCTCCTATATGTCCGGCGCGGAGCTCGCGGTCGATGGTGGCATGCTGACGGGGCAATATTATGAGGGCATGCCTGGCGCGCCCGGCGTGGAGGCAGCGCCATGAGCGGCGTACTCACGGGCCGGCGCGCTTTCATCACCGGGTCCAGCTCCGGCATTGGTGCCGCCAGCGCGCGGCTGCTGGCGGCGGCCGGTGCTTCGATTATTCTGCATGGCCGCAACGCTGGCAAACTTGCCGCCACGGAACAGGAATTTCGCGCCGCAGGGTTCGATGTGGCGAGTGTTATTGGCGCGCTGGACGATGCCGATGCGGCGCGCGACATTGCCGGACGCGCCCTGGCAATCGGCCCGATTGACATTTTAGTGAATAATGCCGGCGGTGCGGTAGCCGGTGGCGGCAGCGCCGAATGGTTCGAGGCCAAGCCCGAGGACTGGTTGATATCCTACCGGGCCAACGTGATTTCCGCGGTTACGGTGACGCAGGCCATTGCGCCGGGCATGATCAAGCGGAAATGGGGCCGCGTGATCCAGATTGCCAGCGCCATCGTCGATAACCCGATCTCAACGATTCCCGATTATAAATCGGCCAAGACTGGCCTGCTGGCGTTCACCACCAGCCTGGCCGTGGCCTTGCGGGGGACGGGCGTTACCGCGAATGTTATCAGCCCCGGCTTCATCGCCACAGAAGGTTTGCGGGCCTGGGTTGACGGGGAAGCACCAGCCAAGGGCTGGGGCGCGACATGGGATGAGATTGAGCACAATGCCGCGCGCGAAGTTTTTCCGGCTTTGGTGCCGCGGCTCGGCCGGCCGCTGGATATTGCGCGCACCGTGATGTTCCAGGCCGACCCCGCTGGCGATTTTGTCACCGGCGCGCATTTCCGCATCGATGGCGGTCTCGCCATCGCCTGAAGGGCGATGGCGCAGCCTTGCTCAGTCTCAGCCCAAGATGCTGCGCGCCTCTTCGGCCAGGACCGGGGTTTTAAGGGCCGCAAGATAATCGGCTCTGGCTTTGGCCATGTGCGCTGTGACCTCGGGATGCGTGGAAACCCAGAATTGTTCCGCAGCAATGCCCGCGAGGATGATCTTTCCGGCCTCGACCGGCGTCAGCCCGCCCTGGGCCAGCATATCCTTCATGATCTTGCGCTGGCGCTCAACAAAGTCCGAGGACCGATCCGCCTCCGCGTCCTCGAAGATGCGCGTCTTCACCACGCCAGGGAGAACGGCTGAGACATGCACCGGGTTCTCCTGCAACTGCATCTCCAGATACAGGCATTCCGTAAAGGACAGCACGGCATGCTTGGTCAGCATATAGGGCGCCTGCGTCGGCATCATGCCCAGGGCACCGATAGAGGCGACATTGGCGATATAGGCCGGCTTGCCTGCCTTCAGCATGCGCGCCGCAAAGATGCGGGCACCATGGATCACGCCGGATAGATTGATGGCCAGCGCCTTGTCCCAGGTCTCGGCCGGGATGTCCCAGGTATAGCCTATGGTTTCAATGCCGGCATTATTGACCAGCAGCCGGACATCGCCGAAATTCCCGTAGGCGGCATCGGCTAGTCTTTCGAGTGCGTGGCGGTCCGTGACATCCGTTGGCACCGGCAGCGCAATGCCGCCGGCGTCTCTGATTTCGGCGGCAACGCGCTCGATGCGGTCCGCCGCGATATCCGCGAGAACGACCTTCATGCCAAGATCAGCCGCACAGCGCGCCAGACCTTCGCCAATACCGCTGCCGGCACCGGTGATAACGGCGACGCCCCCGGCAAAAGCTTCCTTAGGTGTCATTTTGCTTTCCTACCCCTGAATTGTTGTTTATTCGCCTGACGGGTTGATCGCCGGGTTTGACCAGGCCGGTATGACGGCAGGAGGCAATATCGTCTTGCCATCGAGGCTGCGGACTTCGAGCTTATGGTAATGCGGGAAATGCATGCTGAAGGCGACCAGCCCGGTGCGCTGCGCCGCCGGCAAATGGCACATGGCGAGCACGCTTTCCGCCAGATAAGCGACATCCTCCGTCGGAAATTCCGCGGGAATGAGCGAGTCGGCACCCGGCGTGCGGATGGCGGTGGAGGGCCCGAGCACGTTGACCGCGATGTTCTCATCGATCAATTCAGCGGCCATGCCCTGGGACAGCCGGTTAAGCGCGGCCTTGGCGGCGGCGTAGGCATGGTAGCCACGGGTTTTTTCATGGTCCGGATAAGGCCGCGACGGCGGCAGCGAATCCTGCGAGCCGATATTCACGATCCACCCCGCACCGGCCGCCCGCATGTAAGGGATGGCCGCTTGCGAGAGCACGAAGGGGGCGCGCACGTAATGGGTGAGCGTGCGCTCGAACGTGCTGAAGCTCATTTCGGCGAGCGGCGCGAAATCGACAAATCCGGCATTATTGACCAGAATATCGAGGCGCCCGCCGGACGCCTCAGCCGCCTGGGCAACCAGGGCCTTGCACGCCTCAAGGTTCTCGATGTCGGCGGGGATGGCAATGGCCTTGCCGCCGGCCGCCTCGATGAGCGCCACCGTCTCGGCCAGCGTGCCGGGCAAGATATGCTCCTGCCCGTAGCGGCTGCCCGCCGCCGGCGCCGTCCCGGAGCGGGCGGTAACCACCACCAGCGCACCGGCAGCGGCTAGGCGCTGCGCGATGGCGCGGCCGATGCCCCGGCTGGCACCGGTGACCAGTGCCACCTTGCCGGAAATGTCAGGTGATATTGTCGTCATTGCTTCCCCCAGGCGGCTGGCGCTGTGCGTTACGGCGTCTGGATGATGGCGATAGGCGTGCGAGCCTCCGCCTCCTGCCCCACATCCAGGAGTATCTCAGTCAGCGTGCCCGTGGCCGGGGCCTCCATCTCCTGCGTCGCTTTGGACATCTCGATTTCAACCAGCGGCTCACCGGCATTGACCTCATCGCCAACCGCCTTGAACCATCTGACGATGGTGCCTTCATTCATGCCAGTGCCCCATTTGGGCATAACGACTTTAACGCGCATCAAAATTCTCCGGAATTTGCATTACATAAGCTGGCGGACGGCCGCCGCGATGGAGTGCGCGCTGGGGTAGAGCGGCGCTTCCATGCCCGGGCTGAACGGGATGGGAACATCCGGGGTCACAACCCGCTTCACCGGTTTTTTGAGCAGATCAAAGCCATCCTCGGCGACAATGGCGGCGATTTCGGCGGCGGCCCCTGCGGTGCGGTGCGCGTAATCGACGATGACGATGCGGCCGGTTTTGCCCAGCGAGGTGAGGATCGCCTCGTTATCGAGCGGCAGCAGCGTGCGTAGATCGACCACTTCGGCGCTGATCCCTTCCTTGGCGAGCGCCTCCGCGGCTTTCAGGCAATGGCGCAGGCAGCCGGCGACCGAGATAATGGTGACGTCACTGCCCGCACGCTTAATATCCGCCTTGCCGATGGGCAGCACAAAATCAGTGTCGAGCGTAACGTCCTCTTTCATGCCCCAGAGATCGTTATCCTCGAACACCAGCACGGGGTTGTCGTCGCGGATTGCCGCCTTGAGCAGACCTTTGGCATCGGTGGGCGTCGCGGGAACGACGATCTTGAGACCCGGAACGTTCATGAACATTGGGTACGGGCGATCGGAATGCTGCGCCGCGTTCGACTGGCCGTGCCACATGGAGGCGCGGAAGGTGACGGGCACCTTGAACTGGCCGCCTGTCATGTAGCGCACGCGGGCGGCTTGGTTGATGATGGGGTCGGCCGCGAGATAGATGAAATTGGCGATGGTGAGATCGACGATCGGGCGCAGACCCGTCATCGCCGCGCCGATGGCCATGCCAGCGAACCCGCATTCGGAAATCGGCGTGCTGCGGATGCGCTTTGCATCGATGTTGCCGAAAGCGCCGCCGGAGGCGTAGAGCGAGATGTCCTCGCCGATCATGATGGTGGTGGGATCACGCTCCAGCTCCTCGCGCTGGGCCAGGCCGAGCGCGTCGAGATAGGTCATCCGCTTGGTGTTTGTGCTGCTCATGGTTTATCCCTTACCGGCGGATGATGGTGGGTTCAGCGTAGATCAGCTCGAAGGCTTCCTCGGGATCCGGGTAGTCGCTGGCCTTGGCGAAGGCGACGGCCTCATCGATCAATCCACTGGCCTGCGTCTCGATCTCCTTGAGCGCGTCTTCGCTGAAGCCGCGCGCGGCCAGTACGGTGCGGAACAGGGTCACCGGATCGCGCTCGGTCTTGAAATGTTCGACCTCGGCGGCGGGGCGGTAATTGCCGTTGATGAACAGGCCGACGCAATGTTCGTCGAACCGGTAGGTTTTCGCCTCGATCAGCGTGGGGCCGGCGCCGCTGCGGGCGCGCTCCACGGCTTCGACCGTGGCCTTGTACACATCGTCGAACACCTGGCCATCGACGATTACGCCGGGGATGCCGTAGCCGACGGCGCGCTTGGCGACGTCGGGCTGGCCGTGCGTCTGTATGGCGGGGGTTACCGCCGCATAGCCGTTATTCTCGCAGAAGAAGATGACCGGCAGCTTCCAGATGGCCGCCATATTCAGCGATTCATGGAACACGCCTTCGTTGGACGCGCCATCGCCAAAAAACGCCAGGGCAACCTGCTTGGTGCCCAGCACCTGCGCGGTGAGGGCCGCACCCGTGGCGATGGGGATACCGCCGCCGACAATGGCGGATTCGCCGATGCTGCCGACCGACGTGTCGGTAAGATGCATGGAACCGCCACGGCCTTTGCACACGCCGGTGACCTTGCCGAGGATCTCGGCCATCAGCGGGTTGAGCTTGGCGCCCTTGCCGATCGGGTGGCCATGCGAGCGATGCGTGCCGGAGATATAATCGTCGATGTTGAGCGCCATACAGGCACCGACAATCGCGGCCTCCTGGCCGATGCTGGAATGCGCGGCACCTGCCACTTCGCCTTCGGTGATCAGTTTGGTGATCGCCTGTTCGAAGCCGCGGATTTTGAGCATCCGCAGATAGGCTTCGCTGTCTATGTCGTTTTTCACCCGGTCACTCCCCTTTACCGATTCATGTAAGCTTCGGCTTGTTCTGACGCATAGCGGCATCTGCGGTAAACCGGGCGGCTCACCGCAGATGCCTGCAGCGCTAGGCCGCTATGGAAGCATCCACCGCATCCGCGGGGATGTTGGTGGGGCCGCCAATGTCGTAGACACCAGCGACAAGGCCAACGAAGGATCGATCATTCATGGGGTCGGTCGGCGTTTCGAATTCGACTCCCCGAGCCCGCATGTCGTCGATCAACATGTTGAGCGCCTTATCATGACTGATATCATCAGTATGGTCGAGCGCAGTTTTTAACTCCTCGAAATCCGTATAGAGCCGCGCGCCCCAATGCACGAGGAAGCGCATTTCCTCTGCCGGGATACGCTGATTGACCTTGCCGAAGGTGCTGATCTGCCAGCCATCGGCGGTGTCCGGATCGGCTTCGAATTTCGAGCTGATGTCCAGCCCTGTCGGCTTGCGCAAGGCGACCGGGCCGGTGGCCTGGCCATGATGGAACATGCGCTCATTCTCAACGACGACGGCGCAGCCCCACATCGGCGCGTTAATCTGCAACGGCGCCCCTTTTGGACCATCCGGCCAGCAATTGAAGCCGCCGCCGATTTTGCCCTTGTAATACCAGGCGATGACCTGGCCCTTTTTGGCCTGCCAGTGACGGAACAGACAGGATTTTGCCATGGTGAGCAGCAGCCAGAGCGGGGTATTCTCCATGGTCATCCCGCGGAACACCGTGCCATCGAGATGCGGCGGACCGCCTATGGGCGTGGGGCCCTGAATGTTGAACAGGAAGGTTTCCGGCTCGGCATATTTGGCACCCCAATAATTGCGCACCAGTTCGAGGAAATGCGAATTATAGTAGCAATCCTCCAGCTCCGGGTAGAAGCACACGCCCTGGCGAGCCAGATAGCCCCGGAACACGGGATTGAGGATCATGTCCCAGGTGAGCGTGACGCCCTCGGGGATTTTACCCGAGGTGGTCGCGAATACTTCTTCGGGGGTTTTAAAATTTTCGGCGAGAATAAGCTGCCAAGGGCCATGTTCGCGCACGACGTTTAGCAGCCGGCGATGCTGGTCATCGCTGTATGCCCCCTCAATGATCTGGGGGGGTGCCACCGGACGAAAACTATTTGCGAGTTCGGTAATCATGCAGCAGCTCCTTACAAAATGACGAATAAGGCGGTGGTATGAGCGGAATGAGGGTCAGATCGTCAGCATCTTCATTTCTGGCGCATGCGCCGGCTCGGCGCCTGCTTTATGGGTGACTGTGAAATCCTCGGTGCGCGGCGAGCGCAGAACGTGCCAGATACGCGAATTATGGCGCGGAATGGCGAGGATCACCTTTTTGCCCTTGTCGCGGTAATAGCCATGGGCACTGCCGTGATTGACCCAGGCGGTCTTGGTCAGCTCCGCATCCACCTCTTCCACGAAGGCCCGCGTAGCCTCCTTGGTCACGTCGAAGGAGGCCACGCCCTCATCGACCATCCATTGCAGCAGCTCGACGGCGTAATGCACTTGCTGCTCGCTCACCACCGCGTGGTTGGCGACGAGATAGCTATAGGGCGCGCCCAGGAAGATGAAGTTCGGGAAGCCTGAGATCAGCACACCCTCATACGAATACGGGAAGGGCTCAAATGCGTCCTTCAGCGTCAGGCCGCCGGCGCCCTTGATGTCGAACTGGCGGCCAAAGAAGAGCTTGTAGCCAGTGGAGAGCAGAAGCACGTCGCAATCGACATGCGTGCCATCGGCCAAAATCACACCGGTTTCGTCGGTGGCGGCGAGCGCGCCCCTGACGATGCTGACATTGGATTTTTTGAGCGTGTCGTAGAAGCCGCAATCGAGAATCGGGCGCTTGGCAAAAACCGGGTAATCCGGAGTGAGCAGTTTCACCATCGCCGGATCGTTCGGGAAATGGCTCTTGAGGTAGCCTTCACACATCATGCGGATGCCATCATTGATCGGCCCGAAGCCGCCGCCATGGGTCTTGCTGTATTCCTCGTCACGCATGACCATGCCGTGCATGTCCTGGAACGAGCTGGACAGGCTCTGCAGGCGCTTCCACTGCGACACGAAGGGAATTTGCTCCATCGCCGTGATTTCGAGCGGGTCAACCAGATCATGGGCTGCGGGGTTGGGAATGATCCATTCCGGCTGGCGCTGGATGATGACCAGCTCGCCCACCTTATCAGCAATCGCCGTGGCCAGCTGCACACCAGAGCAGCCAGTGCCCACCAGCACAACCTTCTTGCCCGTAAGATCAGCCGAATAATCCCAGACGGCGGAATGGATCACCTTACCCTTGAAAGCGTCCAGGTTCTTCACATCCGGATAGTTCGCCGCGTTGTTCGGACCGACCGCCATGAGCAGGATATTGGCCTCGTACACAACGCTTTCGCCGCCGCGCCGGGCCTTGACCACCCAAAGCTTGCGCGCCTCGTCCCATTCGGCGCCATCCACCGTGGTACCAAAACGGATGCGGTTACGCAGATTATACTTATCCGTCACGTTAGTGAGGTAGGAGAGAAATTCCGGGCCTGTCGGGTAATATTTCGTCCAGGAGGCGTTGGGCTCGAACGAGAAGGAATAGACGCGGCTGGGCGTATCCACGGCAGCGCCGGGATAGGTGTTTTCGAGCCAGTTACCGCCGACATCGTCGAGCTTTTCAAGGATCTCGAAGTCGAAACCCGCCTGCTGCAATTTCACCGCAGTATTGATGCCCATCATGCCAGCACCGACGACGAGAACCTTGAAATCCGCCGGCGGCACTGCGAGCGGTTCACGCACGCGCGTATCCACGGTGAAACCGCCATGCTGGTAGGCGGGGTCGATGGACATTTCCGGCAGTTCGATGCCCAGGGCCAGGCGGGCCATCTGGCGGAACAACGGTTTATCGAGATGTGGCAGCACGGCGGGTTTGCCAGCTTTGACCGCCGCAAGCAGCAGGCCGCGCACGGCCTGCTGCACTTCCAGCGATGCCGCGCTGGGCTCGGCCGGCTTGTCGAACGCCACGAAGGCTTCCTTCACCTTGTGCTGCGTGCCCTCCAGCGCGGGGCCGTATTTATGCAGCAAAGTGCGGTCGCCGGTGATCTGGATCAGCGCCAGCAGGGCAACCACCGGATCGAGCGCGGCAATTGCGGCCTCCAGCCCGCTGGAAAGGAATTCGGAGTTCGGCGTGTTTGCGTCTGGCATGATTTCCTCACAATTAGAGCGTTCACTCTATTTTTATTGGGCTGAGTGCTTGCCCCTGCTATCCCGGCGCCTTAAGTGCAACACCCGATGTATTAATGCAAGTCCCTTTTTGCAGACGGCTACGAATATTCCGTCTTTCGCGGTATAAATTTAATCTTTTGCGTTTATTTCATAATATATCTCAGTGCAAAGATAAAGCAAATCGCTCTCGGCCAGGGAGAGGGGCAGCCATGCCAGACGGCCTGCCCTGCCTCAGGCTTGGCTCGCCTCAGGTCTGGCGCGGCGGCGGGCAGTTAAGGCTACGCCAGCGATAGGGCGAATGGCCGGTCCATTGGTGAAAGGCACGGCCGAACGCACCGGCGTCGCTATACTGGCTGCGGCGGGCGATTTCGCTGATCGCCAGGCGCCGATCGGACAGCAGCCGCTGCGCCAGCTCAAGGCGGCGTTCCGTCTTGAGGCCGGAGAGGGATGCACCTTCTTCCCCCAGTCTGCGTTTCAGGGTGGCCAGACTGATGCTGAATTGCCGTGCCAGCCTCTCTGCCGTGGGCAAGGGATCGCCACTGGTGAGGGCCGTCTCCAATATTTGGGAGATACGTTCGGAAAGCGGCGAGTCCTTCGATTGCGGCGATTCCAGATCGAAGGGAAAATAGCGCAGCAATTGTTCCAGCTCGGCGTGGCCACGCATCACCGGCCGCTCAAGATAATGCGCCGGGAAACGCAACGCATTTTCCGCAGCCCGGTGGTTGATGGGATGGGGCATCAGGTGAGAGCGTGTGCGCACGCTCAGCAAAGGGGGGTATTGCATGTCAATCCCGAGCAGCTCGATATCCTCGCCGATCAGCCAGCCGAACAGCCGGTGATAGGATGACAGCCCTGTCAGGTCCGACAAATAGGCGCAAGCGTTGAAGATTTTGCGCTGCGAGGCCATCTGCAGCACCGCGCCGGCGCCGTTTACACGCAAGGTCACACGGCCCATGCGGGGAAAAATCATGTCGTTGAACGCCGCCGTTCTCTCGATGACGCCGCGCAGGGTGCGGCAGCTGATCACGCAATGGCAAAACAGATCGAATTCCTGTTTGCTCAACGGCTTCCGGCCCTCCTGGCGGCTGGCGCAGGCATCCAGCTCCCAGGTACAATGCGCGTAGAGCCGCGCGAATTCGGCGTGTGACAATGTGCCCTGGCCGCCTGGCCTGAGCAGCGCCGCCGCCGCTTGTGTCAGCCCCGCTTGTGCCAGAATCGACTGGGGATCACCGCTGATATCCTTGACCTTCAACAACAGCTCGCGCGCGATGGCCGCGGACGCCGCGGGCGGAACAGGCCGGGACAGATGCTTGTTGGGGGTGATCCCTTTTGTCATGGTCTTTGAGCTGTTTTGCTATTCGCGCCGCCTGCATAATCAGCAAACTACGCAGTGTCAAAAATCAGAACGGGACGCCTGCGCTTCCCCGCGACTGACGTGCAAACAACAAACAGAATATGGGAACGGGCCGATGCAGCTGGATGGTAAAGTGGCGATTGTGACAGGTGCGGGACGCGGCATTGGCAAGGGCGTGGCCACCGCCCTGGTCAAGGCCGGGGCCAAGGTGCTGATCGTTGATCGGGAAGAGCAGACTGGGCGCGAGACCGAGGCCGAGTTACAGCGCTTGGGCGAGGCCAGCTTTCTGCTGTTCGACCTGAGTGCGCATGACCGGCTGCATGAGGTTGTGGAGGCGGCGCTGGCGCGCTTTGGTCAGCTCGACGTGCTGGTGAATGCGGCCCAGGCCGCCCAGCTTCTGCCGCTGGCCGAAACTAGCAATGAGGTGATGAAGCTGCCGTTTGATACCGGCTTCTGGCCCAGTTTCATCCTGATGCGCGAGGCCTATCCGCATTTGCGCCAGACCGGCGGGTCCGTCATCAACTTTGCCACCGGCGCTGCGTTTGACGCGATGCCAACGCAGGGCGCGTATATCGCCGCCAAGGAAGCCATCCGCGCCATTTCCAAGGTGGCGGCCAATGAATGGGGGCAGGACGGCATACGGGTGAACATCGTCTGTCCCTTCGCCAACTCCCCTGGCGTGCAGGCCTGGAAAGAGTATGCGCCGGAGGACTACGCCAAACAGATCGCCAAAGTTTCACTCCGCCGGATTGGTGATTGCGAGGCGGATATTGGCGCGGCGGTTGTTTTTTTGGCGAGTCCTGCCGCCGGATACATCACGGGCCAGACGCTGATGGTTGATGGCGGGCAAACTAAGGCCTTCTGATCATCAGTGCGCGACAACGATCCTGAACAGGGCATGACCATGCAAAATATACAAACCGATGCCAAACCCCTGCGCTACGCCATTATCGGCGCGGGCATGTCGGGCATTCTGGCCGCCATAAAACTTCAACAGCGCGGTGAGACCCATATTGCCGTGTATGAGAAGGCAGCGGCACCGGGCGGAACCTGGCGCGATAACCGCTATCCTGGCCTCACTTGCGACACGCCGTCACACGCCTATAGCTATAGTTTTGCCCTCAACCCGGACTGGAGCGGCTATTATGCCACCGGGGCGGAGATCAACGCCTATTTCATCAAGGTGGCGACGGATTTTGGTATCGTGCCGTTGATCCACTTTAACAGCGAAGTGCTGTCCTGCACGTTTGATGAAGACCGCAACGTCTGGCAGCTTGGCCTGTCCACCGGCGCGCAGGCGGAGGCGGATGTTGTCATCCTCGCCTCCGGCGTTCTGCATCATCCCAATCTGCCCAATCTGCCGGGACTGGCGAGTTTTGGCGGCAAGGCGTTCCACAGCGCCCGCTGGGATGACAGCGCGGTGTTGGACGGTGCCCGTGTCGGCATCATCGGCGGCGGCTCCACCGGCACGCAGCTGGTGAATGCGCTGAGCCGGCGCGTGGCGCGCGTGGTGCAGTTTCAGCGCTCGCCGCAATGGATTATGCCCGTGCCACAATTCCCCTACAGCGCGGAAGAGCGCGAGGCCTTCCGCAAAGATCCGGCGCTGATGGAGGCCATTCGCAACGACCCGCAATACTGGGCCAATATCTACCGCTTTACCGATGGCCTGACCGATTTCACCAGCCCGCAAATGGCGGAGATTGAGACGATCTGCCGCCAGAATCTGGAAGAGAAGGTGACGGACCCGGCTTTGCGTGAGAAATTGCGGCCCAATTATCCGGCGGGTTGCAAGCGCCTGATCTATAGCTGGGAATATTATGACTGCGTGCAGGCACCCTGTGTGTATGTGGAAACCGGCAGCATCGACAGCATCGTGCCGGAAGGCGTGCGGATGCGCGATGGCACGCTGCATCCGCTCGATGTCATCATTCTGGCCACCGGCTTTAAGGCGGACCAGTTCATCCGCCCCACCACCGTCACCGGGCGCGCCGGGCTGACGCTGGATGAATTCTGGGAGCCGCGCCCGACGGCGCATTATGCCGTAACCCTGCCGGGCTTTCCCAATTTATTCATGCTCAACGGCCCCACCTCGCCGGTTGGCAATTTTCCGCTGATCGACATTGCCGAGCGGCAATGGGACTACATTGAGCAACTGCTGGCACCGCTGCGCCAGGGTGCGGCGGTGGCCGTGGAGCCCACGCCGGAAGCGCACGCGGCCTACGAGACGCGGCGCATTGCGGCGGCGCGCAAGACCATTTTCGGTGCCGGTTGCACCAACTGGTATCTCGACAAGACCGGCATACCGGGGACATGGCCCTGGGGCTACCAGGCCTTCGCCGATGCCATGGCCGCACCCGTGGCGGAGGAATTCCGTTTTTCATAGGAAGCCGCCGCTGCTGCGGGGCAACAAACGACAGGGGAGAAGATCAATGAGTGAAGGCAGGCTGGCGGGACGGACCGCCCTGATTACTGGCGGGGCCGATGGCATTGGGCGCGGCATGGCCGTGCGCTTTGCCCGCGAAGGGGCGGCGATCCTCGTCGCTGATTTTAACGAGGCGAAGGGCCGTGAAACGGTGGAGGCACTGCGCCACAGCGGCGCGCGGGCCGCATTCGCCCGCTGCGATGTGACCCGGCGCGACGACGTGATCGCCGCCGTTGCCGCCTGCGTCGAGCAGTTTGGCGCCATCGATATCCTGGTGAACAATGCCTATCGCAGCCGGGAAGGCCTGGGCCGCATTGAACGCAAATCTGACGCCGTGTTCGAGGATGGCCTCGCCGTGTGCCTCTACGCCGCCAAATGGGCGATGGAGGCGGCCTTCCCGCATATGAAGGCGCGCCAGTGGGGCCGCATCGTCAATTTCTGCTCCCTGAACGGCGTGAACGCGCATATCGGCTCGGCGGAGTATAATGTCGGCAAGGAGGCACTACGGGCCTACACACGCAGCGCCGCGCGCGAATGGGCGCCGTATGGGATCTGCGCCAACATCATCTGTCCGGCGGCTGCCTCGGCCTCATTCAAGCAGTTTCAGGCGATGCAGCCGGAAGTGGCGGCGGCGGCGGCCAGCGCGAATCCAATGGGGCGGATGGGCGACCCAGAACGCGATATTGCGGCGGCGGCGTTGTTCCTGGCGAGCGAGGACGCGCGCTACGTGACGGGCAATACGCTGTTCGTGGACGGCGGCGCGCATATAAACGGCGTGGTCTGGGTGCCTGATTTCGGCGAATAGAGACAGTTTCCGCCGACTGTTTCAGGTACAACCGGCGGAAGCGTTACTCCACCCGAGGCGGCCGACCTATCCAGGGGAAAACCGCAGGCAGGGTTGAGGCTTTGCCGGAAAACTGCGGGGCGCGCTTTTCGTTGAAGGCCCGCACACCCTCTTTGCCATCGTCCTGGCTGGTGTAAAATACTGCCAGGGATTCCACATAATGCGCCTCAAGCGGGTGTGGCGCGGCACTGTTGCGATAGAGCATCTGCCTGATGAGCGCGGTGGAAACCGCGGAACGGTCCTTGACCAGAGACCGCGCCAGGGAACGCGCCTCCTCAAGCAGCGAGTCCGGCGGGTAAATGGCGCGGATCAGTCCTTTATCCAACGCTTCGGCGGCACTGAACAACTCCGCTCGGTAGCTCCATTCAAGCGCCTGTTCCAGCCCTACGATACGAGGCAGGAACCAGGAGGAGCAGGCTTCCAGCGTGATGCCGAGCTTGCCGAACACAAAACCAAAACGCGCTTTCTCCGATGCCAAACGGAAATCCATCGGCAGCAGCATGGTCGAACCGATACCCACGGCCGCACCGTTGACAGCGCCGATGATCGGTTTCAGGCACGCATACATGGCCAGCGCGACACGCCCGCCAGTGTCGCGCACACCATGCAAGATCGCCGGATCCTCGCCGCGTTCTTGCACATCGCGCAATGTCGGCGTCTGCGTCTCGTCGAGCCCGAACACATTGCCGCCGACCGACAAATCCATACCCGCGCAGAACGCCCTGCCCTCGCCCGTCACCACGATAGCGCGCACCGCGTCATCGGCGCTGGCACGGCCATAAGCGTGAACCAGTTCCTCGCACATTTGTTTTGTGAATGCGTTGAGTTTGGCGGGCCTCGCCAAAGTGAGCAGCAAAATGCCATCGCCATCTACTTCGTAACGAATTTCAGTATAGGTCATGCCGCTGTCCTTCAGTTGGCCAATAATGACGCGCGCGCGAGCGCCGCGCGGCATTCGGCGACGATCCGGGGAATGAGCTCGGCACAGCTTGGCAGGTCCTCCATCAGGCCGATCGCCTGCCCAGCCCAGAGCAGCCCGCCATCCGTATCGCCGCTTTCCAGCGCCGCACGGCCGCGGGCGCCAGCCACCAACGGGCGCACATCTTCGAACACTGCGCCCGGGCGGGATTGCCGCGCCAGCACCTCGTCAGATACGGCGTTGCGAAAAACCCGCGCGGTGTTCTTGAATGGTTTAAAGATAACATTGGTGTCGCGCTCGCTGCCGCGCAGGATGGCCTGCTTGATGGCATCATGCACCGGTGCCTCACGGGTCAGCATGAAGCGGGTGCCCATGTTGATGCCTTCCGCGCCGAGCGCCAAAGCTGCCGCCATCCCCCGTCCATCGGCGATGCCGCCAGACGCAAGGATGGGAATTCGCAGGCATTTTGCCGCGGCCGGGATAAGCACGAGCCCGGGCACGTCGTCCTCTCCCGGGTGCCCGGCAGCCTCGAAGCCATCGATGCTGACGGCATCCACGCCGCCGGCCTCCGCCGACAGGGCGTGGCGTACGGACGTACACTTATGAATAATTTTCACCCCCGCCGCCTTGAATCGGGCAATGAGCTCGGCCGGGCTGCGGCCGGCTGTCTCCACGATCTTCACCCCCGTGCCGATGATCGCTTCCGCATAACTAGCATATGGCGGCGGGTTGGTGCTTGGCAGCATGGTGAGATTCACGCCAAACGGCTTGTCCGTCATCATCCGGCAGCGCGCGATTTCCGCCGCCAGGGCCTCCGGCGTAGGCTGCGTCAATGCGGTGAGTATCCCAAGCCCGCCCGCGTTTGACACTGCCGCAGCCAGCTCGGCGCGCCCCACCCATTGCATGCCGCCCTGGACGATCGGGTATTCTGTTCCTGTCAGCTCGGTGATACGCGTTTTCATAGCGTTACTCGCAGTTGCATTAGATCATTGCCGCCGCCCGGCCTCGTCCCATGCCAGGGCCGCTATCATCGGATAGGCAGCCGCGAAACTCTCGGCATGCGCCGACGCCGCTGTACCGCGTAACGCCCGGGCCTTGATACCATGATAGATCGCGGCAAGCCGGAACAGGGCGAAGGCCAAATAAAAGCTCAGATCGGCTACGCTTTCGCGGCCGGTCCGCCGGCAATATTCCTCGATATAGGCGGCCTCACTGGGCAGATTTTCTGCCGCTAGGTCCACGCCCTTAAGCCCCGAAAGCACGTTCGGCGGCAGACGGTACATCATCAGATGATTGGTGAAATCGGCCAGCGGCGGCCCAAGGGTCGAAAGCTCCCAGTCGAGCACGGCGAGTATGCGCGGCTCGGTTGGGTGAAAGATCATGTTATCTGCCCGGTAGTCGCCATGCACGATTCCGGTTTCGTCATTCTGCGGAATCGCCTCGGCCAGCCAGCCGATCAACCGCTCCATGTTCGCATCGCGCCCAGCAATTTCGTCTTCATGGTATTGCCGGGACCAGCGGCTGATCTGACGCTGGAAGTAATTGCCCGTCTTACCGTAATCGGCCAACCCGAGCGCCGCCGGGTCCAGCCGGTGCAATGAAGCCAATGTCTCGTTCATCGCGCTGAAATAGGCGCGGCGCCCGCCCGCTGGTACGCTCTCGAACCGTGCGCTCCAGAATACCCGGCCCTCGACGCAGTCCATGACATAAAACCAGCTGCCGATCACGGTTTCGTCCGTACACAGCCCGTATACGCGCGGCACCGGATAGCCGGCCCCCCCCAGCGCCTTCATCACCCGCGCCTCACGGTCCACGGCGTGCGCGCCAGGGGCACCGCCAAGTGGCTTGCGGCGCAGCACATAGGCGTGGCCCGGCGTGGCCAGCTTGTAGGTGGGGTTGGACTGGCCGCCCTTGAACTGCGTGACGGCGAGCGGCCCCACGAAGCCCTCGACATTCACCGCCATCCATTGGGCCAAGCGCGCCTCGTCGAAACGGTAACCATCCCGCACCGGCGTCGTTCCGGCATTGAGCGCCGTCTCGTTCATGCCGCCACTCCGGCGGCGTCGTGCTTGATCTTTTTCGCCAGCGACCATTTATGCACCTCGGTCGGGCCGTCATAGATACGGAACGCGCGGATCTCGCGAAAAATCTGCTCAACCACCGTGTCGCCGCTGACACCGGTGCCACCCATGATCTGCACACAGCGATCGGCGACGCGGAACAGCGCCTCGGAGACCGCGACCTTAGCCATGGAGCTTTCGGCGGTGCCACGCTCCCCGGCATCGAGCAGGCCGGCGCACCAATCCACCATCAGCTCACATTGCTTCAGGTCGATCAGATTATCCGCCAGCATGAAGCCGACCCCCTCATGGTCAATCAGCACCTTGCCGAAGGCGCGGCGTGTCAGCGCGTAGCTTGTGGCGATCTCGTTGGCCCGCATGGCCGCCCCGAGCCAGCGCATGCAATGAGTCAGCCGCGCCGGGGCAAGGCGCACCTGGGCATATTTGAACCCTTCATGCACCTGGCCCAGAATCTGACTTGCCGGCAGGCGCAACCCTTCGATAGCGATGACGGCGTGGCCGCCGGGCGAGGCACTGTCAATAGTGCCGATCACGCGCTCGATCCGGATGGCCGGGTGCGGCAGATCAACCAGGAACATGGTCGCCTGGACCTTCGTATCGCTGCCGGTGCGGGCCATCAGGATACCCACGCTGGCGCCACCAGCGCCGGTGATGAAGGATTTCCGCCCGTCGATCACCCAGTCATCGCCATCCGGCCGCCCAATTGTCTGCATCATTGAGGGATCGGAACCGGCCCCACCCTCGGCAGCAGGTTCGGTCATAAGAAACGCGGAGCGGGCGCGCCCCTCGTGCAGCGGCCGCAAGAAGTGCTCTTTTTGTGCCGGCGTGGCCACCTTGCCCAGCAGAAACATGTTGCCTTCATCCGGCGCGTTGGTGTTGAGCGCCAGCGGACCAAGCGGCGACAGGCCAGAGGCACGCAGCACCAGGGCGCAGCCGCGATGGCTGAGATGAGTGCCGTCGTTCCCGATATGCGGCGTAAGGAGGCCACGCGATGCCGCGCGACGCCGCATTTCGTAAACAAGCTCGTCGGTGGGCCCGTGCGTATCGTGCCGCGGGTCCTTTTCATACGGGATAATCTCGTCCCGAATAAAACTTTCGACACGGGCCGCCAAATCCCTCGCCACCGCAAGATCATCTTGACCGGTCATCGTTCCCTCCACCTTTAAACAGCACTAGCTTACACAGAATTCGAACTTTTCGTAGTAAAAGAATCATTCATATACGCATTATCAATCGTCAATGGGTGGACCAGGCAATACATCCGTCTTATTAAATGCCACACAAACAAGCGCCCTATAAATTGCTTGAGAAATGGGATGATACCACCATGAACGCACCCCTGCCGTCTCCGCGGTTACGTCATGAAATTCATCACAACCGCATGGTGCGCTGCTATGCCAGCCGTCCGGTGGATGTGTTCGCTATGTTCGAGACTGCCGTGACACGTGCCGCCGGAGAGACCGCCGCGGTGGACGGCGATGACCGTGTGACCTATACGGCACTCGCCCAACGTGTGGCAGTTTGCGCCGCCGCATGGCAGCGGCTGGGATTGCGGGCGGGTGACAGGGCCGCCCTGCTATTGGATAATCGCATTGACTTTCTCGTGGCCTTACTCGCAGCCGCCCGGCTGGGCGTCATCGCCGTGCCCCTTAACATACGGCAAAAGCGGCCGGAAACGGCGTACGCCTTGAATGACAGCGGCGCTGTGTTGCTGGTGTATGAGCGTTCTCTCTCAGGTGAACTGCCCCTGACTGACGAGGTGCCGGAGTTGCATCATCGCCTCATCGTCGACGATACAACCCACGTTTGGGACGACGGCCACGCCGGTGCGCTTGTGGATACGGCACCGGTGGGCGAAGACGAGCCTTTCTGCATTCTCTACACCTCAGGCACCACCGGGTTGCCCAAGGGCGCAGTACTAACTCATCTCGGCACGGTTTCGAGTTGCATGGCCGCGCATGAGCATCTCGGCCTCCAGCACGGCGAGACGACGATCCTGTGCGTGCCCGCCTCGCATGTCACCGGGATCATCCTGGAGTTGCTGCTGATGGTCAGGGTTGCGGGCAAAACCGTGTTCCAGCGGGGATTCAAGGCAAGGCGCTTCCTTGAGGAAGCGGCGGCGGAGCGCATGAGCTATGTGATCATGGTGCCGGCAATGTATACGCTGTGCCTGATGGACGCAGATTATGACAAGTTCGGCCTCGCCAACTGGCGCGTTGGCGCCTATGGCGGCGCGCCAATGCCCGATGCGCTGCTGGAGGATTTGGCACGGCGCCAGCGTGGGTTGGCCTTGCACAATATATATGGCGCCACCGAAACGACATCGCCGGCCGTGATCATGCCCGCGGGCGAAGGCTTTTCCCGGCGCACCCAGGTAGGCCGCGCGGTAAGCTGCTGCGACCTGTTGGTGATGGACGAGGCCGGACGCGAGCTCCCCCCAGGCGAACAGGGGGAAATATGGATGGCCGGACCAATGGTGATACCGCGCTACTGGAATAACTCCAAGGCCACGGAAGAAAATTTTTTGGGCGGCTATTGGAAATCCGGCGATATCGGCACGCTCGACCAAGCCGGTTATCTTCGCGTGCATGACCGCAAGAAAGACATGATCAATCGCGGCGGTTTCAAAATTTATTCGGTGGAGGTTGAAAATGCGCTGATGGCCCACCCCGCGGTGCTGGAGGCCGGTGTTATCGGCGTGCCTTGCCCGGTGCTGGGTGAGCGGGTCAAGGCCTATGCCGTTCTGCGCGAGCCTGCCTCCGAAGCAGCGCTTCGCAACCACTGCGCCGAGCGCCTCTCGGACTATAAAGTGCCCGATCGGATCGTTATTCTCGATCAGGCTTTGCCGCGTAACGCCAATGGCAAACTACTCAAAACGGCTTTGCGCGCATTAGACGAGGCAGTTTCGTAGGCTGACATCGAGACCCAATGTCCGCTGAGTGATTGGCGTTCATGAATTGATGGTTACTGATATCTGATTTTAATCCCGTGGAGAAACGGAAACTACACGACCCACGCCTGCGACATTGGGCCGCCCCCTCGTCTTTTGCTTCCCCAGCGCGCAGTTATTTCTCAACAAAAGCCTTTTCGATGACGAATTGCCCGGCATGCACATGGTTGCCCTCGGCAAAGCCGCGGCTCTCCAGCATGGTTTGCAGGTCTGCCAGCATATGCGGGGAGCCGCAGAGCATGATGCGGTCGGTTTCCTCGTTCAGGGCTGGCAGGCCGAGATCGGCTTCCAGTTTGCCACTCTGGAATAAATCGGTGAGGCGGCCAGTATTGCGGAAAGGCTCGCGCGTCACCGTGGGGTAATAGAGCAGTTTGCCGCGCGCCAGCTCGCCGATGAATTCATCGCCCAGCACGTTGTTCACCACCAGCTCGCCATAGCCCAGCTCGGAGATTTCGCGACAGCCATGGGCGAGCACGACATGGTCGTAGAGCTCGTAGGTTTCCGGGTCTTTGATGATGGAGGTGAAGGGGGCGAGGCCGGTGCCGGTGCCGAGCAGATACAGGGTTTTACCGGGCAGCAGATTATGCTGGATCAGCGTACCGGTGGCCTTGGCGCCTACCAGCAGCTCGTCGCCAGGTTGCAGCTTTTGCAGATGCTGGGTGAGCGGGCCGTCCGGCACCTTGATCGAAAAGAATTCGAGATGCTCCTCATGGTGCGCGCTGCACATGGAATAGGCGCGCAACAGCGGCCTGCCGTTGAGTTTTATGCCGATCATGGTGAACTGTCCGCTGATGAAGCGGAAGCCTGAATCGCGGGTGGCCGTGAAGCTGAACAACCGGTCCGTCCAGTGCCGGACGGTTTGCACCGTCTCGGTATAAATCGTCGCCAAATTCTCTTGCTCCACGCGTATAATATGAGGGCCTTGCTTTATGCATACCCCATAAATTGTTAATCCTGCTCTTCGCAATACACGCACTTCAGACGTAACTCGCTGTTTCAGACACAAAAGATGGCGCCAGAAACTGGCAAAGGCCACTTTGGATGTTGGCTATGCCCCTTCTGGCGAGCGATGCCTTTGGCTTTGGTTACGGGAGCCAGTGGCAGCAGGAGGCTCGGCAGGCGCAATTGTCGTTATGTGGCCCTGCCCCAAACACGGAACTGCGAATTTCCCAAAAGCCTCACGTGAGGGCAAGAACACTTGCAAGGACGAAGCGGACAAGATCCGCCTGGCCACGTGCACCAAGTTTCGCATAAACTTTTTTAGAATAGCTACGTGCGGTCTCGATGGTGATACCGAGTTCCACGGCCGCTTCGCTAATTGAGAAGCCACGGCTGAGGGCGAGCGCGAGACGTGCCTCGCTGGGCAGCAGGCCGAACAGCTCGGCTATCTCTTCATGTCCATCGGCTGCGGAGCGGCTGTCGCCTTGAATATAGGCGACAGCGACGGCTGTGGCGGCCGCATTTCGACTCCGCGCCTCGACAGGCACGAGTAACATATCGACCCATGGATCTTGGCTTGCGCGGATCGCCCGGGGGCGTTTCATCTCTTCCGAGGCAAAATTGCGAATGGTCTCGGTCAGGCGGCGATCCATCACCGGGTCGGCGATGATCAGACGGTCCTGGCGGCCACGCCGCAACTCACCGCTTTGCTGAAGCAACCGCTCTGCATTCGGGTCCGCCTCAATAATCTTAACCCGCGCGTCCAGGCTGATCCAGCCAAAATTAAGGCGCCGGATGGCGTGGCTGGCAATGCTGGTGCGAAATCGCTCCCGTTCGAGCAACGCATAATTGCGTAGAGCGCGCCGGAGATGCTGGGCGAGCGCGCTCAGCAGGGCGCTATCGGCGGCGCTGAAATCCGGCTTGTTCCGCGAGATGCTGAGCGACGCGGCAACGCCGCCGGGTTCAAGAACCTTGACGATGCGCATCTCCCTCATCCCGCTTGGTATGAGAATATCGCGCATAAAAGCATTATGCACCGGGTCGCGATCATCGAGCAACTCCGATAGCGCATAGACACGCTCTGGCCGGAGGTCAAAATGCGGAAATGGGTCACGCTCGTGGAAATCCTCCCGATAGAGCCGCCGTACCTCGGGAGGAGAGCGCCGTCCGGAGAACAATTCAATAGGGTTTCCCATCGGACGATCGGGCGGCCGGAAGATGATGCCCGCATAGTCCGCACCGACCCGCACACGCAGCCGCTCCAGAAAAGTTGACCATAAAGGCTGTTCAACCGGACCATCGTAAATGGCCGTCAGTAGATCATTCTCATCCTGAACTCGTAGCGCCATGTTCAACACACCCCCATATGGGGGTTCCCCGAGGGGCACGATAATGTATGTATCCTGCCGAGACAACACCATGATCGCCGCGCGAACGTTTTGCGGTACCGAGATAAGGAGTAGCATGAGTACCGTAGCTCTCACCCACCTGCAGCGTTTGGAAGCTGAGTCGATACATATATTGCGTGAGGTTGTTGCTGAGACTGAGCATCCTGTGATGCTTTATTCGGTGGGCAAGGACAGTGCGGTTATGCTGCATCTGGCGCGCAAGGCGTTTTATCCTTCGCCGCCGCCGTTTCCGTTGCTGCATGTGGATACGACGTGGAAGTTCAAGGCGATGTACGAGCTGCGCGACCGCATGGCGCGTGAGAGCGGCATGGAGTTGCTGGTGTACCACAACCCGGAAGCGGCGCGGTTGGGGATTAATCCGTTCGACCACGGCGGGCTGCACACGGATATGTGGAAAACCGAAGGGCTGAAGCAGGCGCTGGATAAATACGGGTTCGATGCGGCCTTTGGCGGGGCGCGGCGCGATGAGGAAAAATCGCGCGCGAAGGAGCGGATTTTCTCGTTCAGGTCGGCGAACCATCGGTGGGACCCGAAGAACCAGCGGCCGGAGCTGTGGAATTTGTATAACGCGCGCAAGGCCAAAGGCGAGAGCATTCGCGTGTTCCCGATTTCCAACTGGACCGAACTGGATATCTGGCAGTACATCCATTTGGAAAACATCCCGATTGTGCCGTTGTATTTTGCCGCCAAGCGGCCGGTGGTGCAGCGTGACGGGTTGACAATCATGGTCGATGACGACCGCTTTCCGCTGCGCCCCGGCGAGGTGCCGGAGATGAAATCCGTGCGCTTCCGCACGCTGGGTTGC
>Ga0182014_10000683_pt1 | contig 45962 bp, 42 predicted proteins | sample 612S2DmetaG_FD_120489 | JGI IMG/M metagenome (GOLD analysis project Ga0182014, IMG submission 120489) | Permafrost microbial communities from Stordalen Mire, Sweden - 612S2D metaG | ecosystem: Environmental > Terrestrial > Soil > Wetlands > Permafrost | place: Sweden: Stordalen | collected... | reverse complement strand
CCCCGGCTGAAGTTGGTAGTGCCGTCCAGAGGGTCCACCACCCAGCCCGTGCTGGGCACCGGGCCGCCCGTCTCCTCGGCCAGGATCGGCAGCTCCGGGAACACCGAGGAGAGAATCCGGACCACCACCTCCTCGCTCTCGCGGTCGACCGCGGTGACGTAGTCGCCCGGACCCTTGCTCTCGGTGGCATGGAAGCCAACCCCGGCCGCCTTGATCACGGCACCACCAGCCTGGGCCGCGTAGCGCGCAGTCGCCAGCGCCAGCTGGCGGTCGGGAGCGGCCTCGGTCTGGTTCAGCGCCGGCCCCGGCCCCGCGGGGGCTCGCGGGAGACCTTCTTCTTGCGCTTCTTGTCCTTCTTGCTGACAGGAGCGCTGCTGAGGAAGGCCTCCCGAGGCGGCTCCGGCGGTCTCGGGGGCGGCGGCGGCAGGTCGGACTCAGTCATCTCGGCTCATATGGTGCCAGTTCCGGGTGCCTCCCGTCACTCAACGGAGCCGACCGGGGTCCGCCCCGAGCCAGAGAGGCCGGCCGGGCCGGAGCCGGGCCACCGCCACGCCCCGGAGCGCCTCCGCCGGCAGCGGGCCGAACTGGTCACTGTCAGTGCTGGCGGCTCGATTGTCGCCCAGGACCCAGATCAGGCGGCGCTCCCGGCTCACGGCGCCGACCCGCTTAACCAGCTCGAAGCCGGGCCGGTGGGGATGCACCACCACCACCACCTGGCCGAGCCGGGGCAGCCTGCGGGGTGCCCGACGGACCAGCACCCAGGCCCCGGAGGGGAGCAGCGGCGCCATGCTCTCGCCCTCGACCGCCACCAACTGAGGCAGGAGGGCGCGGATCAAGCGGGTCAGACGAGTGATTCCGCCGCTGGCCACGGCCTGATGTTACGTTTGACAGGGGCCGGGCCGAGGGTCCGGTGAAGTTACCAACAAGGGAGATGCGCATGACCTTCAACCTCAAGAACAGCCTCGCCCCCCGGCGAGTGGTGCACGCCCACTGCGACATCCCCTGTGGGATCTACGACCCCCACGAGGCCCAGCTTGCCGCCCAGACCGTGGAGACCATGGTCACCAAGATCAAGGCCCTGCCCGACGACGGCTCGGAGGCCAGCCGCAACTCCTTCGCGCGAATGGTGACGGTCAAGGAGCAGCACGCCGAGCGGGTCAAGCATGAGGTCCAGGTGCTCTGGAGCGACTACTTCAAGCCCGAGCATCTGGAGAAGTTCCCTGAGCTCCATGACCTGGTCTGGAAGACCCTGAAGGCGGCCTCGGCAACCAAGCAGACCGTCGACGCCGAGAAGGCGGCCGAGCTGCGCAGCAAGGTCGACGAGGTGGCCCGCATCTTCTGGGAGACCAAGAAGTAGGCGGAGCGTCTGAGACCCGGCCCGGCCGGGGCGTCGGCCGGTAGCCGCTCCGCCCCGGCCCCCTCACAGCCGGATTCGACGGTGGCCGGCGGGCGTTCCTGGTAAGGCTCCCGCTGGGGGGCCTGGCTGCGGCGCTCCGGTCTGGCGCCGGGCCTTCAATCTCCCGAATCGGTCGGGCCTACAATCGGCCCACAGGCATTCGCGATGATGCCCAACCCGTGGGAGCAGACTTGTTCAACCTAGACCCACTTCCCGACCCGGCCCCTCCGACCTCCGGCCGCACTTCCACCTCGCACTTGCGGCTCTCCTCCGCCGAAGGCGCAGCGTGACAGCCGGCGAGCGGATCAACTTCCATTTCGACCCCCTCTGCCCCTGGGCCTGGATCACCTCCCGCTGGGCGGTCAGGATGGAGGAGCTGGGAGAGGTCGAGGTCGAGTGGCGGCTCTTCTCGCTGGGAGCCGTCCACGTTCCCCAGGGTGAGGAGGTCCCAGACGAGCCGATCGGTCCCAGTGGGATGGCCTTGCAGCTTCTCGCCCAGGCCCGGCGGCTCGAGGGCAACCCCGGGGTTGGGCGACTCTACACCACCATGGGCACGGCGGCCCACGTCCGGCGCCAATCCATCGCCGACGAGGAGGTGCTGGCGCGCGCCTGGGAGGAGGCGGGCTTCGACCCGGCCGGCCGCGAGGCGGCCGCGGCGGACCTCACCCTCTGGCAGCAGGTCCTGACCGAGCACCGGGCGGCGGTGGCGGCCTGCCAGGCCTTCGGGGTGCCCACCATCATCCTGGACGGCGGGAGCGGACCCGGGATCTTCGGGCCCATCCTGACCGAGGTGCCCAGTGACGATGAGGGCCGGGAGCTGCTCCGGGACTTCCTCCGTCTGACCAGGCGTGGCTACTTCTTCGAGGTGAAGCGGGACCGCGAGGGGCACCCCCCAAAGACCGGCACCTGAGGCGGCGGCGGCGAGGTCGCTGAGCCTGGAGCGGCTCTCCAGCCTGCCCCGGTTCAGAGCGCCGGCCCATCGTTGCTCGACCTCGGTGGCTGCCCCAGTGGAACCGCCTGATGCGCAGGACGGCCGGCCGCCAGGCGCCTTGGAGCAGGCCAGAGCCGGGTAGGCCTCGGCCTCCGAGTAGTCGCGCGATAGCGCCTGGCGGATCCCGGAAGGTCAGACCGGGAGCCTTGGTCGATCAGGACGAGCGGATCTGCCCCGGCAGACTTGACGCGGGGCCGCAGGTGTTGGCGAAGAGCCTGGCCAGCTCCTCCTCCGGCATCGGCTCAAGGACCGAGCTGGTGAGGTGGCCGCAGAGACGGACGGCCGGGGACCGCACGCGGACTTTCGCTCTGAGAGCAAGCTCGGCCGGGAGGGACCCCAACCCCGCCAGCGGAGGCGGGCTGGGGCGCTCAGTTCACCTCCGCCCGGCGGTCTGGCCCGAGGCCGGCACGCAGACGGTGAGAGCGGACTCCCTCACCACCACGGAGAGGACCGACCCCGGCGCGAGCAGCTCGCCGTCCGCTTCCCGAGCCTGGGGCCGGTCGGCGATGACCTCCACGCGCCGGGCCTTGAAGGTCTCGAGCCTTCCTCCCCCCGACCCCCGACCCAGCAGGCTGAGGAGGATCCCGACCCACTGGTGGAGCCACCGAGGTGCGATCACCACGACGTCCAGCAGGCCATCGTCGGGCAGCGCATTCCGGACCAGGCTCATGCCTCCCGGAAGCCTTCCAACGTTGGCAACCAGCACCGACCGCACCTCGCGCTGAAGCTCGGGCCCACCGTCCAGCCGGACCTGGGCGGGGAAGCGCGGGTCGCCCAAGTGGCGCAGGCCCGCAGCCGCGTAGGCGGCCCACCCGAGTCGATGCTTGGCCCTGTGGCTGGTGTCGGCCAGCATCTCCGCGTCCATGCCGATCCCCGCCGCAATCGTGAACGTCAACCCGTCCACCTCGCCGAGGTCGATCCGGCGGCGGCCGCCTCGGGTGGCCAGCCGCACCCCCTGGACGACGTTGGCGGGGAGGCCTAGGTTCAGGGCCAAGAGGTTTCCGGTCCCGGAGGGGAGCACAGCCAGGGCCACATCCGTCCCTGCCAAGGCCGACGCCGCTGCCCTCACGGTTCCATCTCCCCCACACACGAAGAGCACTTCCGCCCCGGAAGCGACGGCATCCCGAGTCTGGCTCTCGCCGGTCTCCTCAGACGTCGTCTGGAACCAGGCCGGCTCGGGCCAACCGTCCTGGGCCAGCGCCCGGGAGATCGCAAGGCGCAGACCCTCCCGATTGGCGATCCGGGCCGGGTTCACCAACACCGCACTGACAGTCATGGCCGGGCGCCGGGCCTCGCCCCACCGCCTCTCACCGGCCTGGGCGAGATCCGTTCCACCACGCCCGAAGCGTGTCACAACGGGCGGTCGCCAAGTGCGCCCAACCGCGACCCATGGCCGGGGAGGGATGGAGGCGACTCCGGGAATCGAACCCGGGATCGCGGTTTTGCAGACCGCTGCCTTACCACTTGGCTAAGTCGCCCCGCTCCGGCGGAATTGTACCCGCCGCCCCCCCACCACTCAGTCTCAACGGTCGGCGCGGCCACTGCAGCCGTCAGGCCCCAGGGGCCAGCCAGGGATCTTGGAGCTGCCTCAGGGAAGGGTGGAGGCAGTCCTCCTGTGCCGCCATGGCGCCGTGGCCGAACTGATCGTGGTCCGGCCGGATCGGCTCAACGCGATCGTCCGGGAGGTGTCCACCCAACCCTGCGAGCGTCTGGAGTGGGTGGGCCGACTCGGCAAGGTCGCTGCCAGGTGATCACCCGAGACGGCTGCGGATCACGCTCGGGGCGGACCCGGCCCGGAGCCGGCAACGCCGCAGCGCTGTGCCGGGGACGCGGGAGACTGGTCGCGGTGCGGCACACGCCGCTGGCGACCCTGATCCTGAAAGTCCCAACCACGAGTCGGTGGCCGCGGTCGGGCCGAGGCCGATTTCACCCTGGATCTGGCTGCGAGCCCCCGGCTCACCGGCGAGAGCGCCTGGGGCCGGCGCGGCCTGGCAAGGTTGGATGGAACGCCTGGCTCCGGCTCCTCGTCCCGCTGGCTCCACCAGCTCGTCCTTGGACAGCTTGAGCGGATGGCCAGGAGGCACACTGCTCCAGATGCGGTGCTCTCCTCAGGCCGAGAGCCGAGATCGGGAGGAGATCTTCAGCCGGTGCCGCGGGCTCGGATCTGGGCCAGGGCCAGCCGCTGCTGGCGGGGCTCCGCCTGCAGCCCGAGGGGCACCTCGGGCCGGACGCTCTGGAAGTGCCTTTGGCGATCGCCACGCTGAGCCGACGCCCGGCGACCCACGAGCTGCTTGCTGTGCGCGGCACCTCTATCTCAGCGGCGTCGCGGTCGGCTAGCCGGCCTGGCGTCGGCCACCGGTCGGCTAGTCGTCTTCGCGGCACCGGCCGAGCTCAAGCCGACACCTCGCACGCTCGACCCGCCTCCGCCGCGCTGATCCAGGAGCGTGGATCCGCGAAGGTCGCACCCCCCCTCGCGGCGATAGACTTGAGCGCGATGTCGCAGTCAGCATTGGGAATCGCATCCCCACTCCGCTTCGCTCTTGTGGGGGCCGGGTCCATGGGCGCCAATCACGCCAGAGTCGTCAAGTCTGACCCCCAATGCCGCTTGGTCGAAGTCATCGACGTTGACATGGCCGCCGCCCGGAAGTTGGCGGCGACATACGGGTCCCAGTACGGAGATTCGCTTGGCCGGATCGACGGTATCGACGCGGCGATCGTCGCCAGCTCCACCGACAGCCACTTCGAGCCGGTCCGGACATTCCTCGAAGCGGGCATTCCCACCCTCGTGGAGAAACCGGTCGCGACCTCGCTCGACCAGGTCCAGCGAGTGGTGGACATCGCCGCAAGCACCGGAACCCCCCTCATGTGTGGATTCGTCGAACGGTTCAATCCAGTGGTAGCCACTTCGAAGCAGCTCATCAACGATGACATATTCCACATTCGCACTCAGAGGCAATCGCCTCCGCCCGGCCGCTACTCCTCCAACGCCGTCTGGGATCTCCTGATTCACGACCTCGACCTGGTCCTCGGCTACTTCGGCCCCGGGGCGTGGTCCTCACTAAGTGCAGTGGGTTTCGTGGACAAGTCCACGTCGTCCCTGGAATCAGCCGAAGCGACATTCGAGCTGCACGGGGCGATCGCCAGCACCATGTGCAGCCGCCTCTGGCAGCGAAAGGTCCGCAGCATTCAGATAGCCACCTCCTCGACCGTGCTTGAGTTGGACCTCGTCCGACAGACCCTGACCATCTACAGGAACATCGCCCAGGAACAGTTCATTGGAGGCGCAATGATCTATCGCTCGGCCACCACCGTGGACGTGCCCTTCGTGCGGCATGCGGGCGAGCCGCTCGCACTGCAACTCCAACACTTCGTCGAGCTGATCAGGGGCACCGTCGACGCGGAGGAGGAGCGAACGAGCATCCTTCCCCCTCATGCTCTCGCCGAGACAATCGTCACATTATGCGCATAGCCATTTCGCAAGTCAGCATCGGCGCCGAGGAGAGAGAGCTCGTCGAGAAAGTCCTTCTGAGCGGCAACCTCGCCCAGGGGAAGTTCGTTGCGGAACTTGAAGCGAGGTTTGCCGATCTCGCTCAAGCTGCGCATGTCGTCGCCACGTCCTCTGGGACGACCGCCCTCCAGCTAGCTCTCGAGGTTGCGGGCGTGGGACCGGGAGACGAGGTGGTCACGTCGCCTTTCACCTTTGTTGCCACCTTGAATGCAATCCTCGGCCGTGGCGCGGTGGCCAGGCTGGTGGACATCGATCCGGTCACCTTCAATGTTGTCCCAGAGCTCGTCGAGGCCGCACTCGGAGCGCGGACGAAGGCCCTCATGCCAGTCCATCTGTATGGCCTGCCGGCCGATATGGGACGGATCGGAAGTCTGGCACACCAATACGGCCTCAGGGTCGTCGAGGACGCTGCTCAGGCTCACCTGGCGACGCAGGGCGACTACCATGTGGGCACAGAGGATCTGGGCTGCTTCTCCCTCTACGCGACCAAGAACCTCCCCGCCGGGGAAGGCGGCCTTGTCACGGCTCGGGACGAGGCTGACGCCGACCGGCTGAGGGTCCTCCGGAATCAGGGAATGCGTGCCAGGTACGAATACGTGGCGGTGGGTTACAACTATCGGCTGACCGACTTGGCCGCCGCCGTGGCGCTGGGCCAACTCACCCGTATCGCACAGATCATGGATGCGCGAAGGCGCAATGCCGAGTTTCTCACCTCGGCGCTCCAGCACATCCCTGGGCTGATCACGCCCCAGGTACCATCGGGTTACACACACGTTTGGCATCAGTACACCGTGCGTGTAACCGCCGAGGCCCCACTCACCCGCGATCAACTCGGTACCGCCCTCGACGCCAAGGGCATCGGGACTGGTGTCTACTACCCCAAGGTCTTGGTAGACCACCCCATCTTCGCGGAGCACCCCGGTGTCCTTGCCGATGAGCTGCCCGTCGCCCGCCAACTGGCAACCGAAGTGATCTCCCTCCCCGTCCATCAGGGGCTGAGTCTGGTGGACCTAGGCCGCATCGCGACCGCGGTGAGGGCGAGTTTCGAGGGCGAGTGAGTGTTCCTCGGCCGTCGGGTGGCCGCCATCATCCCAGCCTTCAATGAGGAGCGTCACATAGCCGGCGTCCTGGCCAACATGCCCGACTTCGTCGACCACATGATCGTCATCGACGACAAGAGCACCGACCAGACGGTCAAGGTGGTCTCTGAGCTGGTGGATCCCCGGATCGTGCTCATCTGCCAACCCAGCAACCAGGGATTGGGCAGCGCCCTCGTCTCCGGCTACAAGCAGGCCCTCGCCCTGCAAGCCGATGTGGTCGTGGTTATGGCAGGTGATGACCAGATGGATCCCGGCTATCTTCCCGCGCTGCTCGAGCCGATCTGCACCGGCTCAGCCGATGTCACCAAGGGCAACCGTTTCAGCTCCCGAGCATCCCTGCGAACGATGCCGACGAACCGGATCATCGGTAGCCTCGTCCTCACCTGGCTCACCCGACTGGCCTCCGGCTATTCGCAGCTGCAGGATTCCCAAAATGGGTACGTTGCGATCTCCACCAGGGCTCTCAGGATGGTTTCGCTTGCCTCCTTGGCCCACGGGTACTCGGTGGAGAACGCGATGCTCATCGAGCTCGGCCGCATCAGAGCGAGGCTGGTCGACGTTCCCATTCCCGCCCGGTACGGAACCGAGACCTCAAAGATGAGATTGGCAAGGGATGGGCCGGCCATCCTAGGCACCATTCTCCTTGGCGTGGCCAAGCGCGTCGGGAGGCTGGACCGGAGACGGCGCGGCAAACGGCCTGTGCGCCTCTAGGCGTGAAATGACATTCGTCCATCCAACCGCAATCGTCGAAGATGACGTCACCCTCGGGAACGATGTCAAGGTGTGGCACTTCGTCCATATTCGCTCCGGCGCCCGTGTGGGAGACAGAACCCAGATCGGCAAGTCGTGCTATGTGGACACTGACGTGCAGATCGGAACCGGCTGCAAGATCCAGAACTTCGTCTCCATCTACGCCGGCGTCACCCTCCAGGATGACGTCTTCGTGGGTCCCAGTGTCACCTTCACCAACGACTTGAGGCCACGCGCCTTCGGTGAGTGGGAGCGTGTCGACACAGTGGTCAAGAAGGGGGCATCCCTGGGCGCGAACGCCACGATCGTCTGCGGCAACGACGTCGGTGAGTACGCCATGGTCGCTGCTGGCAGCGTAGTAACACGGCCCGTGGGAGACTACGAGCTGGTCGCCGGAATCCCCGCTCGCCGGATTGGGTACGTCTGCAGGTGCGGGAAGAGGCTGACCGAGAGAACCGAGTCCTGCTCCCACGGGCAAGGGCAGGAGTCGAGATGAGGGCGTCGAGACTGTTGGCCAGTACCCGCACGACCGGAGGGTCTCGATTCGCCGGTTGGCCCGAGTTGTCGCGTCGGCTCATAGCGGGAGACGCGCTTGCGATTCCATCACAGGCGACGGGGCCGGCGCAGCAGCGACGCCCCAGAAGTGGGGGCCGTCGCCCCGGGCCTAGTCGGCACACAACGATGCGCTCAGCGGGAAGTACTGAGTCGTCGCAGTCGCGTTCTTGGTCAGAATGCGACGTTTCTCGGGATGCCGCATGGAAGCAAGGTCCTGCGCCCGCTGCCGTGGCAGCGTTCCAGGCTGAGCCGACCTACTCCCCGAGTTCGGGGAGACCGCAGCCATGGGCGGGCGTCGCTCCCACCGATGACATGGCGCGTGCGCCGAAGTCCGACACGGCAGCGAGGCGACGGGGCAAGCGAACCACACCGAGGATCATGGGGCGTGAGTAACGCCGATATGCCCGGAACCGGGGCGAGGGATGCGTCCGGCGGGCGCCCGGGTAGTCCAAACCCCCGCGGCGCTGTTCCGATCGTTGCGTTCCTCCGTCGCCGGGAAGGCGCACTCGAAGTGCCGACACGGCTAGTCGTGCTGCTCTTCGTGGCCATCTCTGTGGTCGCACTCACCCTCAGCATCATGCTCACTCCCCCGGGTCAGGTCCCGGACGCCGGCATGCAATTCGACCGGGCCGTGGAGGTGTCTCAGGGCAGCTTGATCGGCCTGGTCCGGGATGGGAACTCTGGCGACTTCCTCCCCAAGGGCGTCGTCACATTTGAGATGGCGTTCGCCCCAATTCCCACCCACCCAGCAGCGAAGGTGACGCGGTCGGAGCTCCGAGAGGCGGATCGTAGCGTGTGGGGTCGAGCGCAACAGTTCGTGATCTTCGGAGGTACCACAGAATACCCACCGTTCGCCTACCTGCCAGGAGCACTGGCCGTGTGGCTCGCCAGAATCTTCAGCAGCCGAGTCATCGTCGCGTACTACATGCTGGAGTGCTTCAACGCCATCGTGTTTGTGGCACTGATGGGGTGGGCGCTGACTCTCTTCCGCGGCATCGCAACATCTCTTCTGGCTGCCGTGGCTTTGTTGCCCATGACCATCGCACTTGCAGGTTCTCCCTCGACCGACGGGATCATCATCGGTCTGGCCGCGGTTTTTGCCGGAGTCGTTTACCGCGAGCTGGCGGACGATCCTCCACATCTCACTGGCCGGGCCGAGATCGTCGTGGACCGCCGACGAGGCCTGGCGGGATGGGTGCCGGCACTGTCGCTGCCAGAGTGGGGAGCGGTGTGCGCTCTGAGTGTGGCCGTGCTAGCCAAGCCAGCCTACTTCCCTCTGGTTCTAGCGATCGGTGCCGTCCAAGCGAGGCAGCACGATCTACTGCGATATGTGCAGCGGGTTGTGCCAGTGGCAGCGCTGATGGGTGCAGTGCTGGCGGCGTGGTACCTACTTGGGGCGCGCTTCCAAGGTGCCTACGCCGTAGCTGGACCGGGAGTGTCTCCGGTCGCTCAGATTAGGTTTATCCTGACGCACCCTGTGCGCATCGCCCACGTCGCTGAGGCAACCCTCAACTCGCAGAGTGTCTTCTACTGGCATAGTTTCGTCGGCATCCTCGGTTGGCTTGACACGCCGCTTGAGTCGTGGCTGTACCTGAGCATCCTAGTCGCCTTTGGCGTACTGCTCGTCATTCGACTCGTCTCCGGCAACATCGACTGGTCAGCGTTGCTATGCTGCGCCGGGGCAGGTATTCTAGCCTCTGCTCTCGTGTTCATCACGCTGTATGTGGACTGGACCCCGGTGGGCTCCTTGGCAGTCCGAGGCGTTCAGGGGCGATACTTCTTGCCGGTCGCGCCGGTGATCATTGCCGCCCTAGGAGTCGACCGGGCGCGGGTGGCCTGGGCAACGGTGTGGTGGCGTGTTAGCGCCGCCGCCTGGCTCGCGATGGCGTGGCTCGCGGTCGGTGGGGCCAGCGCCGCCTTGCTTGGACGATACTGGCTGACCTAGGTCGGTCCTTCGGCACGTGCCCGTGGGGCCGAGAGGGCGGAATTGCGACGCCCCGTCGAGGTGTACTTCCCCGAAAGGGGGGCGAGGTTGAGATCGTCGACTCCCGCCCCCTGGGGGACACCCTGGTGCTGGACCAGCTCTGGCGCGAGCAGGGCATCCACCAGAGCCTCAAGCAGCTGCTGGCCGGGAGAAGACTCGATCCTAGGGTGGACACAGGTCCAGGTTCCCTCCGGCCGTTCGCGAACGACTTCGGCACAGCGCGTTGTGTGAGCAAGCCAGAGCTTGCCCGGTCGTCCAACGACTCAGTACAACCTACTCTGCCCGCCTGCGAGTCTTGGCCCAGAGCGCTCGCAGGCGTCTGGTGAACCTGAATGTCTTCGTGCTCCTCAGAGCCGCAAGCTCAGCTTCTGCCTCGCTGGCGTCCTGGCGCGCGCGCCAGACCTCTGCATACAGCTTGTCTCGGTGCTTTCGCACCTCGACCAGCTCGTGATGACTCCACCAGGCCCATCGCTCGTATCCGGAGACCACGGCCGGGACAAAGGCCATAGAACGGAACAGAATGGCTTGTGGCGAGATGAAGCTGGGGTCGAAGTCGACGTCCCGGTAGAAGCCATGGCAGGCGAAAAGCCCCACCCAGTACTCGCTGGGCCGCACATTCAGATGCGTCACCTCATCAAAGTGATCAGGAGTCGACGAGAAGAGGACCGCATCGGCGTGCCTGCAGAGATTAGCAACTGCAGCGGCCGTCTCTTGTGGGGGGAGATGCTCCAGTACCTCGATGCAACAAATGAGATCGTAGTCCTGTCCGAAATCCTCTGTCAGAGAACTGACGCGACAGTAGGGCCGAACCTGTTCAGCCACCTGCGATATCGCCCAGGCCGAAACATCAACACCATCCGCCGCCACCCCTCGCGCCCTCAGTGCTCCCACCAGAAACCCAATCGCGCAGCCGGCATCCAAAACGGTCAGTGGCTTGAGTCTTGTCAGAATCTCGCTGGCTATCCTACCAAACGACTCCTCCCACACTGGCTCACCCCATCGGTACGGGGGCGCCGTATCCTCAGGGCTCAACCGCAGGCTCGAGTAGTTCTCAAAGTATGCAGGGCCATAGTCGTCGCATGGCTCAGGAGGTCGTGGTGAGCCTTCCCTACCGCCCACATCATCGCTCGACTCTCGCATGGTCAGCCATCACCTCCACTCGGCCATGAACCAAACACGCCAGGCTCCGGGACCAACCAGAATAGGAATCGCTGCGTCAAGGAAATAGCTCCTCGCTCTGTCCAACGGCTCCTTGCGGCGGCGACGGACGCCCCACCCCCGCCGTCGCGCTTTGGCGCCACTCGATCCGACTTCGGCCTGCGAACGTACTCGGTAAGCCCAGGCGGATGCCCAGCCCTGTGCCGTCCGCGGCGAGTACGGTCACCACCACGACCCGAGAGTTCTGGACCCCACGGCCCTACCAACCTGTCCCGGCACTGAGCGGGACCCCGCATCCACGTCTCGATCCGTCGATCGAACCACTCCCAACTAGGCAACCCCGTGCCGCAATGATCTGGCCGCGCCAGCTTGAGCCTCGACGATCTGCTCCACCCGTCCCCCCATGCCGCCGTCGCATCTGAGGACGGTCCAGGGCCAAGCGGCGGCCCAGCGCACACCCACGCATGGCCACGGCCACTAGGGACGCCGGGCCCCGGCTGCATCAAGCAGCGTTCGCTCAACCCGTGCCCGTTGGCTTTCTGGGGTGCACTCAGCTACAGCCTCCGACCGCGCATGCGTCGCCATCGTCCGGCAAGCTGCCATATCCTCAACCAGCCCACTCAGAACGGCGCGCCACTCGAACGACCTCGCGATTCTGCCATTCACTCCATCGCGGATCCGGGCGCCCACCCCCCCGGCCGGCGACGAAACCACGACTGTTCCTACGGCCGCTGGTTCGAACCATTTCAAGTCCGACTTACAGCGAGTGAACAAGTTGTCCTGGAGGGGTGCAATCGACACGTCCACCTCTCCAATCAGCCACTGGAGCTCCACCGTGTCCTGCAGGCCCAACCTCTCCACTCTTCCGGCAAATGCCGCGAGCGCCGGGGGAACATCCAGGAAACCCACCAACCTGACAGACACGCGAGGGTCATCTCTCAAGAGCAGAGCCAAGGCGTCCGAGACCAGAGCAAAGTCGCGATCGTGGCTAGGCGACCCACTGAAGTAACCGACATGCCACCTCCCATCCCCACGGAAGTCCCCCTCGAGCTTCTGAGACCATATCAGCTCCGATTGCCTCACCTGCTCCTCGCTCAGGAAATTCGGCAATACCGAATACCCGAGCCCTGTCGCCCTCTGGACCTCACGACCAAGTACTTCACCACTGACGAAGACGGCGTCGCACAGACGGAGGGCGGCTCCTATCCGAGCACAGTACGCGAACCAGCGGGCCAGGTTCGTCTCGCTATCTGGAGCTATACCGAAGGTCTCGATCAACATCGGCGCGTAGTCCGGATCAAACACGAAGTCATCAAGGTCATACATGACAGCCACGCCACATGCCCTCATCCTGGCGATCAGGCGAGCCAGCCGGTTATTCAGTTGGGCACGACAGACCACCAACACGTCGATGTAGTCGCCGAGCGTTGCGAGATCATCCTCCTCGAAGGCCGTGAAGAACGTCGCACCGATTCCAGACTCGGCGGTCCCCGAGTTGAGAAGTGAGACCATGTTGCCGACGCGGTACCGGAACGTGCTGTTGTCCGGACTCGCATAGTAGTAGGCGACGCGCGTGCGAGAGAGAGAGAGAGAGGCGACCCTGTCCGAGAGGGGCGCGCGGGTCACGTCCTGGGACCGCGGTGACTCTTGAGGGCGGACCAAGTGGAACACCTCAGCCGACACGTCCAGAGAGCCAATCGATCATGGACAGGGTGGTACGCCGCCAGTCACGCGAGAGCTGGGACGCTACGTAGTTCGCCCTCCGACGACTGCTATCCGAGGCTAGCGACGCACCGTCGCACACAAGGGCGGCCAGTTCGGTAACTCCGGCCCCGCCGACAAGGATGTTGGCGCTGTACTTGGACAGGTCGGACTTGGACCGATAGGCGCTTGTCACCGCTACGGCCCCACTCGCCGCGAGGTCAAGGGGTGGGTAACTCGGATGGGGAGAGTGCATGAGAGCCAGACCGAGGTCGGTGCCCCCAAGTAGAGAGGCATACTCAAGAAGCGGAAGGGCTGGCTTGAGGATTGGCCGTACGCCCCTGGGAAGGAGGATCTGGCCCCCCGGGGACCCGATGAAGACGAAGTCCCACTGGTCGGGTGACAGAATGTCTTCTCTCAGCGCCTCCGCTATCGTCTCGAGGCCTCGAAGGTAGAGGTTTCGGGGGTTGCTAGGCCGCGCATAGAACACGAACAGCCTCTTCCCCTCGTGTGCGGGTGCGGGATGGAATAGGAGCTCAGGGAATGCAGGCTCGAACCACGTTCCCGACCTCACAATGTTGCTGCCGCCAGTCGTCTCGAAGTGCTCAAAGAGAAGCTCAGTGTTGACAAGGAAAGTGATGGTTGGGTCGTCGAAGACTTCTTGGCACCGGACCAGTTGATCTCCATGTGCATAGAAGATGCGTTCGTCGTCCTGCACAAGGTAGACAATCTGGTGCCCGGGAACGCTTCCCAGAGTTGAGCGCGTCGTCCACCATGATGTCGTGAGGAAGATATCTGTCGCGTTCATGTCGATGGATGATAACGCGCTGCCGGGGGGCAGCCAAAATGAGCTGACATCTGGTGCCACACCTAGACCGGATGAGCGCAGCATGTCTGCAAAACCGGTCAGATCGGGGGCATGCGACCGTGTAATGAGTCGGAGTTGCGCGTCGAGACGCTCTGCGAGAAGCGCGCCGACAATGATCGCCGTGATGACGCCGCCGAACAAGAAGGAGGAGCTCGTGGTGTCGGTCACGATGGTAACGCGTCGCGCGCCCATCCTTGAGTAGTGGAGGGGCAGTGGCGCAAGCTCAGGCCGTGCATCGAAGATGGAGAATGAGCCCACCGGCCGGGAACTTCGGCCTTCAGAGCGCCCGTGCCGCAGGTAGTGCACTAGAGGGTTCGTTCCGCCTTCGGCGACATCTGGATTGTGGCTCAGGTAATGTCTCGCGTCGAAGTCGGGTCCAGGGTTTCGGCCTTCTGCGGTCCCATGCACCAAGTAGTGCGCAATCGGATCAACGTCGGCCACCTGAACGTCGGGGTAGCTGGTGAGATACCAGGCGGTGTCAAAGAGTTGCGACTTGGTTAGCAGCCTCCTGTCTCGACGCAGCCGCCAGAGGCGGACGAGTCGCCGACAGCGACGCTTGAGACCTTCCAACGGTGACTCCCAGTGGTCGGGGACGAGTAGCAAGAGTGATTCTAGCCTGAGCTTTTGGGCAAGGAGCCGACGGAGGGGGGGGCCCAGGCACGGAGATGCCCTCGCAGTTGGCGAAGGTGTGCGTGTTCAGCGCCACGTCCCCCCCCCGGGAGGCCTCACCTTGGGAGTGAAGGTCCGTCACCGGTCCCGGCTGCGGGTTATCGCCGCTGGAGCAGGCCTCGTGGGCCCCAGCGGGAGTCCGCTGCTGGCCGAGCTGGCGCGGCGCGGCGGGATGGCGGGGTGCAGCGGGCTGGGCGCGGGACCCTCGAGGGCGCTGGCCGGGCTGGCGAAGAGGTACCGTCGCCACGAGCCGGGACGGGTGCTGGTGGACTTGCGGTGCCCCTGGCCGGTGGCGGGAGAGTCCATCGCCAACCTGGCCACCCTGCGACAGCAACCCGGTCTCTTCGGGCAGGTGACCTCGACCCCACCGCCTGGCGGGTGGCGGAGGCGATCGAGGAGCCGATGCTGGAGCGGCTGCTGGCGGCCCAGGCTCGGCCACGGCCAGGGTCTGGGCTGGGGGGTGGCTCCCCCCACGAGTGAGCCTGGACTTCAACTCCACCCTGGAGGACGCGGCGTCCAAGCACAACGCGCAGGCAGCTCCAAACCGGAAGCACGGCTTCGGCTTCCACCCCCTGCTGGTCCTCCTGGGCCAGACCGGAGAGGCGCTGGCGGGCTAGCTGCGGCTCGGGAATGCTGGTGCCAACGCCGTCCAGGACCACGTGGACCTGTTGGGCGCACCGCTCCAGCAGCTGCCGTGACCAACCCGGACTGAGGAACTCGAGCAGGGGCTGGAGTTCTCGGTGGGCTTCGATGCCACCGAGCCGGTACGCGCGGCGATCCTGGAGCTCCCGGGTGCCTGTGCGCCGGGAGGAGCCCCATCCTGGTGCCAGCTACAAGCTCTTCGACCCCCACGGCCTTTGCCAGCAGGCCCTGAGTACCATCTCCAAGCACCCCGACAGCGCCTACCTCGGGGCCCGCCAATGCCTCCTCCTCCGGGTGGAAGACGGGATCAAGGGGGCCAAGAAGTGTGGCTCCTGCTGGTGTGAATGGCCGACGACCTGCTGGCCGGCGCCAGGCGGTTGTGTCTCCCCAGTGAGTTCATGAGGTGGCACCCCAGCGCCTGGGCTACCAGCTGCTGCACGTGGCTGGGCGGCTGGTGCGCAGCGTCCGGCGGAGCACGTTGCGGCTCGATGCCCGCTGCGTCCCGGGCACCTCACCCGGCAGCGGCCCTCACGCGGCTGCGGGCGCTACCTCCGACCACCTGAACCCACCTCCGCGAGCTCCAGGTCTCGGTGCCTGCTGCCCCCCTCGAGTACAGCCCCAGCCCCGCTGTTTAGGCCGCTCCTCCGGACGCGACCGACCGGTGCTCCCGGCACCTGCCTCAAGTGGGTTGACTCCAAGGGCTGGTGGGGTGCAACAACGTCGTGCCAGACTTGGGTAGGTCCATCGGCCGTGGCTCCACACTGGCTGCCCACCGCCTGTCCCGCTGAGTCTGCACCAGGCCACTCTGCTGGGGAGGCCACAGGGCTGCTGGCGGTCTCCAACTAACCCAAGTCCTTGTAGACCGCCTCGTACTATGGTTCTGACGCTCCCGGGGGAGGGATTACGGAGTTGATAGTCAAGGAGAGGGCCATCGAAGTTGGGTGCTGACCTAGCGTGCACCACGGCTGCCGCACCAGGTCCGAAGACACCCCTGGTCAGTGTCCTCGTAGTCACTTTCAACCCTGACGAGGGGTCACTCAAGCGCTGCCTGGCGTCTGTCGCCTGTCAGACCCACGACAACCTCGAACTGATTCTGGTCGACAACGGGTCGTCGGGCCTCCCGGGAGCCAGGCTGCTGGAGACGGTGCAGGCCGCCGCCGGAGACTCACTCCCGACCAAGTTTCATCGACAAGGCACTAACACCGGCTTCGCCCACGCGATGAACATTGCTGTGGGAGCCGCCTCCGGCTCTCTTTGCCTGCTCCTCAACCCGGACACTGAACTGGAGCCCGGGGCGGTGGCCGCGTTGGTGGCCCGCGCTTCGCAGCATCCGGAGGCGGTGGGCTTCGCTCCCAAGGTGAAGCTGCTTGCCTACCCGGACATCATTGACTCAGTGGGCATCGAGTTCAGCCTGGGCGGAGACGCTGCCCAACGAGGCCTAGGGCAAGTCGACTTGGGCCAGTTTGATGCGCCAGAGCCGGTGATGGGTCTGACCCTTGGCGCGGCACTGATACGCCGCACGGCCTTTGCGGACGACGAAGTTGGGCGATTGGACGAGCGCTTCTTTATGTTCTTCGAGGACGTCGACTGGAGCATGAGGGCTGGCCTCTATGGGAAGCAGTTCCTGGCAGTCCCGGAAGCCGTCGTTCTCCACGCGGGGTCCGAGAGTGTACGTCAGAGACCCTTCAACTGGCGGTACCGACTCATCGAACGCAACGTCTACTACACGGCGATCAAGAACTTCGAAACTCGTCACTTGGTGCGATTTCTCTTCCAACGCACCAGCGCTCATCTGCGCAAGATGGTCAAGGGCGAGCGGCCTTTCACCACGGCAAGAGTCCTCGCCGAGGCGACCTTGGCACTGGCGTCCATGCGGCCCGAGCGCCGAATTGTGCAGAGCCGACGCCGGCGGAGGGATTCCGATCTAGCCAACGCGCAGCCGACAAGGCCAGCGCTCGATTTGGAGTTGTGGCGTCCCCTGTACAGGTGGGAGGCGGTCCGAGACAGCCTGGGTAGGCTCTACGCCGTTGGCGGAGACGAGCGCTGGTCACGCGCATACCGCTATCTCGACCTCATGTTGGAGTTCGATCTCAAGCTGAACCCGACCGAGGTGTTGGGGCGGCTCGAGGAGATTGCCGGCCCCATGCCAGCCGCGCTGCAGGCCTACGCGCGGCAGATAGGATCTCCCTAGGAATGCTCATCGAGGCCGATTCGGCACCTGCGCCCTTTGGCTGGGACGCGTTCCCAATGGACACGGGGGCTGCGGAGTTGGCACGGGACGACTTGCCTGGTGGCCGTGGCACGGGCGTTCGACAACCTGGCAGGGCCTCAACCCCCTGGGACCACAAGGGGGAAAGGTCTTCCGCGGTGGGCGCGAGTGGCGGGGTCGAGCCGCTGCGCGATCATCGGATCGTGGCCGCCGACCGGATGGCAGGTGGCTCCGCCGCCGCCTTGAGAGCCGAGGCCTAGGCGGCCGGGAGGTTCGTGCCACCTGGGCATGGGCCAGCTTTCCCCGGAGGCCCACCGCGCCCGCACTGTGAGCCCACCCTCGACGCTAGCCGTAGTCCCGGGAATGCCCAGAGCCAGAACGCTGCCATGATGGATGCCCGTCTCGAAGCCGAGCCCGTCGCGGTGCCTGGGAGGTCAGGGGACCGGTCGGTGGCGGTCACAGTCGATTGTGGCGCAGAGACCCAGGCCGAGTCCACCATCGTGGCCGGCCAAGCTGAGAGGCAGTCACTTGCCACGGCGTCCCCACGACTACCACGCCGCAACTCTCGACGGTCAGGAGCCTGCTCCGACAAGGTGATCACCGGCTCGTGGGCTCGTGCAGTTTGGCTGGGTACACTACGCCGGTGGCCAGGACCCTGGGTGAGTCCCGCGATCCACCCCCAGTGCCGGCTTAGAGGGACGCGTCCGAACAGGGGAGACTCATTCGGCCTTTGACTTCCTGGAGAAGGGCCCCAGCGAGAGCTTGGGCGTCGGACAAGGGGGCTGCGCCGCCTCACCAAGATGGCCGAGCGCATGATCCTGATCCCCTCTTGGGTGTCGCAGGCCCGTCGACGGGCACCCGATCCGCCAGGGTGCGCTGGCCTACGCACAGTGCCTCACTTCGGCAGTCGGCGATCCTACCTCGGCACCTGGTCCCGATCGCGGCGCACATGCCAGTGCCAGCCCCGCAAGGGCACGTTCGGGATGGGGGCTGCGGCAGCCACGCCGACAGCGGCGGGCTGAGGGACCGCACGGCCTCACGAGCGGGAGAGCTAGGCCACCGGGCCTACCCCGCAGCGAACTCCAGATGGAGTCGCGGTCTGGATCGGCCTCCTGGCGGTGAGGAGTCGGGTGCCCAGAGGCTGCCCGAACTGGCCACGGCTCTTGTTGTGATCAGCACCCGGTGTCGGCCCACCTCGGGCCACTCCGCGCGGCCCTGATGGGAACTTGTAACCCGGTTCCCGTGGGGGGCTGAGTTCCGTGTTGGAGGGGAGCCAAGCAGGATCGGACTGGCCGCTGGTCAGCATCCTGATCGTCACCTACGAGCCGGAGCCGACGCTCCTACGGCAGTGCGTCGCATCAGTCATCGGGTCCTCCTACCGCCCGCTGCAACTCGTCGTGGTCGACAACGGATCGCGGCATCACGACGCCCAGGCACTGGTCGAGAGGGAACTTGGGGCGGCCGGTGGTGCAGGACTCGAGGTTGCGTTCTCAAAGCAGGAGACCAACCTGGGCTACGCTGGCGCCACCAATGTGGGCATCCAGCTCAGTCGGGGAGAGCTGGTTCTTCTGCTCAATCCGGACGCGAGGGTGGAGACGAGTACCGTGCATCTCCTGGTGGAGGCGGCTCGCCGCCTTCCCGCGGCGGCCGGCCTGGCCCCCAAAGTGCTGCTGGCAGATCCCGGCGTCGTCATCGACTCAGTGGGGCTTTCCCTTCATGCGGACGGTTCCGCGACCCAGCGTGGGCTGGGGCAGGCGGATATCGGCCAGTACGACCTCGAGGAGCCAGTGGGCGGCCTGTGCTTCGCCGCTGCCCTGGTGCGTCGGGAGATGTTCACGCCGACCAGGGTCGGCCAGCTGGACGACCGCTACTTCATGTTCTATGAGGACGTCGATTGGTCGCTGCGGGCACAGGTGCTGGGTGAGCGCTTCTGGTCTGTGCCCACCGCCCGGGTCTTCCATTTCCACTCCGCCACCACCCGGCATCTCGGTGGCGGCTTCAAGGCTCGCTTGGTCCAGCGTAACCTGATCTGGACCGCAGTCAAGAACTTGGAATCTCGCTCCGCAATCAGAGTGCTGGTTCGTCGCAGCGCAGCCAATCTGGAGCGGGTGCTGGCGCTGCGCCAGGCAACGGCCTCGGCCCGGGCGATAGTGGAAGCCTGGGCCGGTCTGCCCGCGATGGTCAGGTCACGCCGCGGTGTGCAGTGCCGCCGCCGCCGCCCCGACAAGGAGTTCCTCTCCCGCCACCTGGAGCGCTCCTTCTTCGATGTCGACACATACTCTCCGGAGCCAAGCGTGGCGGCTCTGGTGTCAGTCATGAGTCGTCTCTTCGCCGTCGCCCCCGACCCCCAGTTGGAGCGGGCCCTGCTTCGGATCCGCAGCGCGGCGGACTCAGGCTTCGGCCGAGACCCTGCCCGGATGGCGGAGCTGGTCCGCGAGAGTGGAATTGCGCTCGGCCCGGGCTTCGAGTGGCTGCTGGGCGCAATGGAAGCGGCTCGTGACTGAGGAGCCATCGCCCAGTCGCCGGGCGATCGAGAAGTCTCGGAAGAGCTCAGACGCCGTGCCCACCTGAGTACCACTTGGGACAAGGGCACCGGCCGCGGACCGGGCCGCCGCTGTGTGCCGTGCAGCCCGGCCGGTGATGGGCTGGACCGACTCCGGTGCGTCGATCGAGATCAAGCCGCCGGTCCACGCGTGGGATCCTGGCCGAAGAGTGGCGTGCATCTCAGAGCGCGCTGGCTCCCAGGCGTCGCGAACCGGGCCACCCGTGGCGTGCAGCACCACCGCGCCCGTGCCGGCCTGACTAGGGCATCCGGCGTCGTCGCCACCAGTCCCTGACCCGGCGGCTCGTCGCCGCCAGTCCTTGCTGTTGCACGCTTGCCAGACCCGCCCGGACCAGCCGCTCAGGGCGCTGCACCCGGAGACGGGTGGCAGACGGCGGACCGGTTCGCCGGAGGCGGTCCCGGGGACTGTCCGCGGCCAGCTGGAGCTCCCCGCAGAACCGCAGTAAGGGCTGAGCGGCGCGGCCCCAGGTCATCTCGGCGGCGGTGGCCCGCACCCGGTCACTCGTGGACTGGCGCTCCGCTTCCCCGGTGACCATCTCCTCCAGGGCTTGAGCCAGCGGGTCGACCTCCTCCGCCGGTACTGTCCAGCCCAGCCTTCTCGCGTGGACCAGATCGGCCAGAACGTCCCCCTCTGTGGCAATGATCGGCAGGCCAGCCCAGAGGTAGTCCAGAATCCGGGTCCTGAATGAGTAGCGGGTCTCGGCGTGATTGAAATGGGTGGAGACACCGCAGTCCGCAGCCATCAGCCAGTCGGCGCGGCGCTGGTAGGGAACCCACTCCTGGTTGAAGAACACCTGCCGCCCCTCAAGGCCCAGGTCGACGGCCAGTTGCCGTGCACGCTGAGGCATCCACATCTGGGCGGGGACTCCCGGATTCGGATGATCGGTGGACATGAAGACCAGCTTCAGGCGCGGTTGCCGGGGAGCGATCTCGGAGACAGCTCGGATCAGAGTGAGCGGATCGAACCAGTTGTAGATTCCGCCTCCCCAAATCACGACCAAGTCGCCCGCCGACACTCCCCCAGGGAACCCTGGGGGCCTTTTCCCGCTGGCCTGAGGGGGCACGTCAGGTAGGCCGAAGGGAACCACGTCAATCAGATGGCGCAACGAGTCATCGGCCGACCAGGTGCGGGGATTCACCCGCCCGGCCGCCACCAGAGCGCCGATCCAGAGGTCACGCTGCCTCTCGCTGGCACAGAGGAAGAAGTCACCACACGAAAGCATTTCATCCAGGATCCCCTGGACCTCCAGACTGTGCGCCTGACGCTCTCGATCAGGCCGGTGCTTCTCCTGCTCGAGCAGCGACAATGGGAAGGGATCGTAGAGGTCCACGATCAGCGGCACATTCACAGTCCGGAGCGATGGGAAGGCCCGCAACGCGAACCCCTGCACCAGGATCGCATCTTGCCGTCTGGCGAGGGCATCCATCTGGACCGGGGTCGGCTGAGGGACCAACACCATGGCCGGCGTCTCAAAGTCGGCCCTTCCACCCGCCGTCAGCGTTACCTGGTGGCCAGCCTGTTGGAGCTGTCTGGCCAGTTCAAAGCAACGAATGCCAGGTCCGGCCATCCGCGTGGCCACGACGTCGGTCGCGACGATCAGGATCCGCGGCACCGGAGGAGCCTACCAAAACCCTTCGCCACGACGAACTGCGGTCCCCACGGAGCGCTCAGTTCGATCACAGGCTCGGGTCCTGCTCCCCTGATCGGGTCGCAGCGCAAAGAGCTGACAGAGAGCCGCCGCCCCGAGCTGAGCTGCTGGCGAGTTTGGATTCGGACCGTATGGGCCAGGCGGCGCCTTTGAGGTGGCCCAGCCGCAAGCGGTGTACCGGGCGTCATCGGAGGACCCCCAGACAACCCATGACCTCCCCCACCGCGGCCCAACCTGAGCGTCAATGGTCAAGCACAAACCCGACCGTCGGGCCGGCGCCTGTCGGTAACCGCCAGGTCGAGTTCGAACTCGGTGCTGCCCGGCCCTTCTGAGGGAGACTGCGGGGATGGCAGAGGATCCCCTGACCCTGATGGCAGTCCACGCCCACCCCGACGATGAGGCCGCCTCGACCGGAGGCATCCTCCACAAGTATGCCGCGGAGGGGATCAGAACCGTCCTGGTCACATGCACCGGTGGAGAGCTCGGGGATGGCCCGGGGGGACTCAAACCGGACCAACCAGGTCATGATCCCGGGTCGGTGCGGGTGGTGCGCAGAGCGGAACTGGAGAGGGCTTGCCGGGAACTTGGAGTGGAGCATCTTGAACTGCTGGGCTACCGGGACTCGGGGATGGCGGATTGGGACAGGTCCGCCGCGGAAGGGTCCTTCGCCGGCTCGGACCTCGAGCAGGAGGTGGGTCGACTCGCTGAGTTGATCGAACGCTACCGTCCCCAGGTGGTCGTCACCTATGACCAAGACGGAGGGTACGGGCACCCCGATCACATCCGGACCCACCAGGTCGCCCAAGGCGCCACGATCAGGACCGGGATTCCCAGCAAGCTCTACTACACGGTCTTCCCCAAGTCCCTAGCCCGCCGGGTGCTCACTCAGATGAAGCAGGCCGGGATCGATCCTTGGGATCTCGGGGAGATCGAGTTCGATCCGGACAACCCACCCTTTGGGGTACCCGACGAGCTAATCACCACAGTCATCGATGTCCTTCTGGACGTGCCCGCCAAGCTGGCGGCGATCCGGGCCCACGCGAGCCAGATGGACAACGCTTTCTTCGCCGGGCTTCCTGACCAGGTGGCTCCCCTCGTGCTGGGGCAGGAGTACTACATCCGAGCGATTGATCGCACCGGTTCCCCTGTGCCTGAGGACGATCTCTTCGCAGGCCTGCGTCCGGGCTGAAGGGTTCCGGATCACCGACCCGCGTGGGGCCAGCTTCGCCCCCGGCAGGGCTCGACGAGCGGGTCGGTTTCCCCGAGCCCGGGCTCAGCGCAGTGCGCGCTTGCTGAGCACCTCGAGGGCCCGGTCGGCGTGGCGGGTCATGCTGGTCTCGCTCTTGATCACCTCGAGCACCCGTGCATCTGTGTCAAGCACGAACGTCCACCTCTTCACCGGAATGGGACCGAACCGGCGCTTCACCCCGAACTGCCGGGCCACCGCCCCGCCTTCGTCGGACAGGAGCGGAAAGCCCAGGGAGTGGCGCTCGGCAAACTGGTGCTGCTTGGTCACGGCGTCGGCGCTGATCCCGAGCCTCTGGGCGCCCAGGGCCGCGAACTCTCCGGCCAGGTCGCGGAAGTGGCAGCTCTCCGCGGTGCAGCCCGCGCTCATGGCTGCAGGGTAGAAGTAGAGTATGACCGGCCCCGCGGCGAGGAACTCCGAGAGCCGCCGGGGCGTCCCGGACTCGTCCGGAAGCTGGAAGTCACTGACCAGGTCCCCTACCTCCATGGTGTCCACTGTAGCGCCACTCCCGCCGTCCACTTCGGTGGCCGGCCAGGGATCAGCCGCCGGTGAGCGGCTGCACGGAGATCGAGCTCAGGTCCCTGAGCGCCGTGGTCTGGCACCCGGGGGTAAGGCGTCCCGATCCGCTCTCGGGACCGAGGAACGAAAACCGGCCGGCACCGAGCCGCCGCCGGGAGCGATCAGCCGGTGGCCTTCATCGGCCAGGCCCCGACCAGGACGTTCTCGTCTGCCCCGGTGGTCCACTGCCAGGGTCTACTTGATGGGCGCCGCACCCAGGTCGGGCTCAGCAAGCGGGAGTGTCCTCCCCGCACCGGCGACGCGCGCATCGTCAGCTGCTGTTGCCGCGGGCACCGGGCCTGTCCGCAGTTCAGCCGCAAGGCGGGCCCGTTCGTGGCCCCAGTGGAGGGTGAGCTCACCGGCCCCCAGCGGCCACATACCGGCAAGCACACCGCAAGCTACCGCGAGGGCGTGTCACTGGGCCAGCGCCGTCCGACTTCAGCTCCGCGTACCGGAAGCACCCCACCAAGTGGTCCATGATCAGGCCGGCGGCTTGGAGGTAGGCGTAGCAGGTGGTCGGGCCTAGGAAAAGGAACCCGCGCCGCCGCAGCTCCGCGCTCACCGCCGTCGAGAGCGCGGTCGCAGCCGGTACCTCGCTCGCTACTTTCCAGCTGTTGACCAGCGGCTGCCCGTCGACGAACGACCAGATGAAACTGTCGAAACTGCCGCGCTCCTCCTGGACCCGGAGCACGGCCGCCGCATTGGTCACCGTCGCCTCGATCTTCTGGCGGTGGCGCACGATTCCCGGGTCGGCTAGCAGCTCCTCGACCCTGCGCTGGTCGAAGCTGGCCACGGCTGCGGGATCGAACCCGGCGAAAGCGCGCTGATAACAGCTCCGGCGCTTTAGAACGGTGACCCAGCTGAGACCGGATTGGGCCCCCTCCAGGGTGAGCAACTCAAAGTGGCCCCGGTCGTCCCGGACGGGAACCCCCCACTCGAGGTCGTGGTAGGGCGTGAGCCAAGGCCCGGACGCCCATGGGCAACGGAGGCGACCGGTCCGATCCTCGCCCAACTCCTGAGACGGCAACATGCCGGGCAGCGTACGGGGCCGATCGGCTGGCCCGACCGGTTCCAGGTCGGAACAGGGCGGCCAACCTCACCCCGTCAGATGTCAGGAGCTGTGGAGCCCCATCCCACCACCGCTAGCCGTGTAGAGGTGGGAGCGGCACCCCCCCGTGGCATCTCGGCCGCAATGGCCGGGCTTGAGCCAGGGATCCCGGCTTCCGAAGAGGTCCGGTCCAGATCCTGGCCCGCTGACCGGATTCACGGCAGCGCCATCAAGCCACCGGTCGATCCTTCACCCGCTCCAAGCCCGGCCGCAGGGTGATGACACCTGGAAACCCCCCTCCTGGTCCCGGTGTTCCCCCACGGCCAGCCCTCCCGACCTGGAGCAGCCCGATCACCCCGTGGCCGGGGCTGCTTGGGGAGTCCCGCCCCCGGTCCAGACCGAGCGCCCGAGCTGATCCCGACCACGGCAGCCACCGCCGACTCTTTGACCAACTCGCGGGAGGGTTCGGGTACCGTACTATTACGTACGCATATGATACGGGGCCCGAACTCAAACCAGACGCATGGCACGTCCCCTGGCGAGCTGGGCCCACGATCGACCTTGATCGCCCGCCTGGTGGACCTCCAGCCGCAGGTGCAGCGGCGGTTTGAAGCCGCGATGCCCACTCACCTTCGCGAACTCAAGGCAAGCCTGTACGACGTGATGGGAAACACAACGCTCCGCCAACTCGAGGTGCTCCGGCTCCTCGCCACTCAGGGCCCCCTTGCCATGCACGAAATGGCGGAGCTTCATGGCATCACCCGTAGCAGTGCGACTGAGGTCGTCGACCGGCTGGTGGCGCACGGCCTAGCCGAACGCCAGCACGACCCGCTCGACCGGCGCAGCGTCGAGGTGGCCCTGACAGCGCGAGCCCAGGCGCTCCTGGCGCAGGTCCGACGCCTGAACGTGGCCAGCATCGGGGTTCTGACCGAAACCTATGACGACGAGGAACTGGCGACCCTGGTCCACCTCCTGGAAAAACTGGCCCAGGCCGAATCGGCGCCGGCGCGCGCCACCCCACCTGGCTGGAGGTCCGGTGACAGGGCTGTTTAGCGGCCTCGGCCGCTTCGCGGTCCGCTTCCGGGGCCCGGTGGTCGTGGCCTGGCTGGTGGTGGCGGTGATCTGCGTCCACCTGCTGCCATCCCTGGCCTCGGTCACCAAGGACACCAACTCTGCCTTTCTGCCCGCCACCGCCCCGAGTACGAAGGCGGCCCAGCTTGCCGGCCCCTTCCAGAACTCCAAGCTGGCGGCGGCGACTCTGGTCGCGTCCACCTCCGCTGGGCCCCTGACCCAGGCCGACCAGCAGGCGATCACCGCCTTCGAGACCAAGCTGCGGGCCCTGCCCCGGGTGCGGTTGGTCCGCGACCTGGGAACCTCGCCGAACGGCCAGGCACGTCAGGCACTCATCGAGGCGGGGGTACCGGCGTTCGGAGGTGGCGGCGGCCCCCATCTGGTGAACTTGATCCGCTCGGACTTCAAGGCTGCCAGCGTGCCGGGACTCAGCTTCTACCTGACCGGTGAACTGCCCACGATCATCGATAGCCAGCAGTCATCGAAGCGCTCCCAGAACCTGACCCAGCTCTTCTCGGTGGTGTTCATCATCGCTCTCCTTCTGGTCGCCTTCCGGGCTCTGCTGGCTCCGCTCATCACCCTCCTGCCCGCGGCCCTGGTGCTCGCGCTCTCGGGTCCGGTGGTCGCCGAAGCCACCCACATCGGGGTCCAGGTTTCGGTGATAACCCAGGTGCTTCTGATCGTCCTGGTGCTGGGGGCGGGCACCGACTACGGCCTCTTCCTTGTCTTTCGCGTCCGGGAGGAGCTCCGGGGGGGCCTCGAGCCACATGCGGCGGTGGTCAAGGCCGTCAGCACGGTCGGAGAGTCGATCACGTTCTCCGCAATGACGGTGATCGTCGCACTCCTCAGCTTGGTGCTGGCCCAGTTCGCCCTCTATCAGAGCCTGGGTCCGGCCCTGGCGATCGCGATCGGTCTCATGCTCTTGGCCGGTCTGACCTTGCTTCCGGCCCTCCTCGCCATCTTCGGCAGAGCCGTGTTCTGGCCCACCAGAACGACTCGTGAGGACCGGCCCCGGACCGGAATCTACTCCTGGCTGGCTAAAAGGGTGGTACGCCAACCGATGGTGATCTTGGTCGCCGGGGTGGTGGTCTTCGGTGGCATGGCCACGGGGGCGCTGACCAGCACGACGGCCGGTTTCGGCAACACGTCGGCTCCCAGCGGGACCAACTCCGCGGCCGGGGCGGCAGTCCTGGCCCGGGACTTCCCCTCCTCGAATGTGCAGTCCTCGGCGGTGCTCTTCCGCCTTCCCCACTCGGTGTGGAGTGATCCCGCCGTCCTGGCGGCGGCCGAGGCCGATCTGGCCAAGAGCCACCAGTTCCGGACCGTGATCGGAGCCCTGGCGGCATCCCGGTTGTCGCCGGCTCAGGTGAGCGATCTCCACGCTGAGCTCGGGGCTCCCGGCCTGCTTCCTCCCACCGAGCTCAGTGACACCACGGTGCCTCCCGAGCTCTACAACGCCTACCGGGAGCTGTCCGAGTTCATCAGCCCCGACGGACATACGATCCTGTTCTCCACGTTGCTGCTACACAACAACGACAACTCCGCCCGAGCCTTGGCCGCGGTGCCCACGGCCCGGTCGGCGGTGACGAAGGTGGCAACTCGCATTGGGGCCCAGAAGAACGGCATCTACGGGGTGCTGCCTTTCGCCTACGACGTCGAGAATCTTTCCAACACCGACTTGATCCACATCATCCCTGTGGTTGCGGTCCTGATCGCCCTGCTGCTGGCCCTGGTGCTGCGCAGCCTGGTGGCCCCGGTCTACCTGGTGGTGAGTGTGGTGCTCTCGTACCTGGCCACCCTGGGCCTGGTGTCAGTGGTCTTCATCCACCTGCTCGGCCAGGGCGGCGTCAACTTCCTCCTGCCGTTCCTCCTGTTTATCTTCTTGATGGCGCTGGGTTCCGACTACAACATCCTGATGATGACCCGCATCCGGGAGGAGGTGCAGCTGATGCCACTGCGCCAGGCGATCCAGCGCGCGGTGAGCATGACGGGGACCACCATCAGCACCGCCGGCCTGGTCCTGGGCGGCACCTTCGCGGTCCTCGGAACGGCCGGCTCCGGGACCTCCGGGGGCAGCGAGATCCAGCAGATAGGCTTCGGGATTGCTGCCGGTGTTCTCATGGACACCTTCATCATCCGCACCGTCGTCGTACCATCAGCCGTCGTCCTGCTGGGAAGGTGGAACTGGTGGCCGTCACGGCTCTGGCGGCTGCCGGCCACACCGAGTGCGAGGGACGCTCCGGTTACCTAGCGGCCCGCCCACGTGGTGGTTGGGTGCGCGGGGAGCCGGGGGCGCTACCCGCACAGCAGGCCGGCCTCTGCGCTGGGCACGCTGCTCTGGGAGGGCGAGCGTAAGGCCGCAGGGTGTCGGGTCCCAGCGGGCCAGGCGGAGGACTGGCGTCCATCCCCCCGACCTCGGTATGGGCGCCTGGGTCAACTCGGTCCACCCTGACTTGGCGGCCGAGTCGGACGGTGGGCAGCGGCCCGCCTCTCCCACAATGGGCTGGTGAGCGCGGCGGAGGAATGGACTAAGGCCCTGGCCAGTTGGGCGATCCCGGAGGAGATCCTCTCCCGGGCGCCGGAGTCCCCCTGGACGCTGCCGCCCTGGCATTTCGTCGAGAAGGCTCGCTCAACTCTGGGGAGCGCCCCGTCGGCCACCCACCGGCGGGCGCTGGACGCTCTCTTCCCGGGAGCCGCGCTGCTGGACGTGGGCTGCGGCGCCGGGGCGACCAGCCTCCCTCTGGTACCCCCGGCCGGCAGCCTGGTGGCAGTCGACCAGAGCCGGGAGATGCTGGCGGAGCTGGCGGAGCTGGCCCGAGGGCGGGTCGCGGTCACCTTGGTCGAGGGGACCTGGCCGGAGGTGGCAGGACAAGTGCCTGAGGTGGACGTCACGGTCTGCGCCAACGTGGCCTACAACGTGCCCGCCCTCGACCGCTTCGTTGTCGCCTTGACTGAAAAGGCCCGATACCGAGTCGTGCTGGAGCTCACCCCCTGCCACCCCCAGGAGGAGGTGAGCTGGCTTTGGCAACACTTCTGGCAACTGGACCGGCCCACGGCCCCCACCGCGCAGGACGCCGCCGAAGTGGTGGGCGAGGCGCTCTCAGTGGAGGTGGGGGTGGAGCGCTGGACCGAGCCCTGGGCCACGAGGCTGGACGCTGCATCCGTCGCCTGGGTGCGCCGTCGGCTGTGCCTACCCGCCAGCCGGGACCAGGAGGTGCGGGAGTTGTTGGCCTCTCGACCTCAGAGCCTAGGGACTGAGATGGTCACACTCTGGTGGCCAGGCGCAGCCAGGCGCGCCTAACGCGGCCGCCCGCCCCGATCAGGCGACGGCTGACGCGGACGCCATGCGGGGCGACCTGGTAGGCCCCGCCACCCGTGACGAGGTGGGTTCCCCTCGGGCAACTTCACGCGCGCGGTGTGGCGGGTTGACTCCACCATCCGTCTGTGGCACGCCCCAGCCGCTAACAGTGGCCGCACAGTCCCTCGGGGGCGCGCTCGCTGAGGACGGTAGAACGAAAGGGAACCGGTTGATTGCTCAGCGGCGACGGGCCCAGGCAAAGTTGACGGCGCCGATCACCACCCAGACGAGCGCGTCGAGGCCGATCTGGGCACCGCTGGGGGAGTGGACGGTGCTGCCGGTGCTGTTTATCGCAGTCCCCGCGTCCAGCACGACCCCGGACGCCCCGATCCCGAACGCGAGTGAGCCCAAGGCCATCGCAATCCCAGCCCAGGCTGGCCTTCCAACCGGCCCCTCGGACCTGCCCCGGCCAAGGCGCTCGTCCACCCGGCGGTCGACCTCGGCGCCGATTCTCTCGACCAGACCCTCGGCTATCGCCCCGTCGTAGTCAGAGCCGAGCTCCCGGTGCGCCTGCAAGGAGGCTGCCACCTCCTTCTGCATGTCGGGGTCCATGAGTGGATGGTAGAGGGGCTAAGGCGACGGGGCCAACCTCTCGCCCAGGACTTGGCGCCAGCAGGCGGGCCGGCTCCGTTGCATGCGAGGGCAGGGCATTGGGCCCGGGAGTGGCCCACCCCTTCGCACCCTGGCAAGGGGCTCGAGACCGAGGGCGTGACCGCCCCAATCATCGAGGAGCTACCAAGTCGGGCCGCCCGGGCCAGCTCCAGGTGAGCCGGCGCCAGAAGCTTGGCGCTCTGGTGGCCGCTCGGCTCGTGGTCTGCCGCTCACGTGCAGTGATGGATCCTCGGAGCCCCCAGCCAAGCCTGCGCTCATCGTCGGGAGAGTCAGTCCCAACAGCGCCGCCCGAGAGCGAACATTCGGCGCCGACGGGCCTGATACTGGACCAGCCGCCGTTGCTGGACCTGGCCAATGAGGAATACGCCATGTCTAAGATCACAGTTCCCCGACCGGACGTGACGGTCGAAGCGGTGAGCACGGTGCTGCGAAGGAAGCTGGGTTCGCGCTACACCGTCACACCCTCCATGATGGCGGCAGGTTTCGGAAAGGCAGTCCCAGGCGACACAAACACAGTGCTTGTCGCCGCGACCTGGCTCGAACGGGCCAACGTTCGAATCACCGCCAGGACGAAGTGCACCGAGATTGATGTAAGCCCGGGTGCCACATTCTTTGGGTTGATCCGACTCATCCACCGGGTCGGTGTCGCCCGCAAGGTGCGCCAGGCACTGGAGAACGCGCCCGAACTTGCTGGGTCGGACTGAGAGACCCGAACTGCACCGGCTCTGGCTGACATCCTCCTTCGGACTGGTTGGTGGCACATCACGCCGTAGCATCGCCTCCGGCCCGAATGGCTTGGCCAGAAGATCGACCGCTCCGCCGCTACGAGCCTGGGTCTTGCCCTCGATCGGCTCGGTCCGCCAGGTCGTTTGAAAGACACACCACTAGCACCACCGACCGCGCCGTGTGCTGCTCAGTGGTCAGGCGCCCGCCGCAGCTACGAGGCTGGAACCCACGGCACTGACTCCCAGGCGCCTGAGGCGGGTCAGCAGTCGTGTGCATTCTCAGACGATTCTGGACTGCGTCCCAGCCGTTACTCAGATTGGGCCCCTACCGTCAGGGTCCCTGAAGGACAAGAGCGTGAACGGCCACAAGATCAAGGGAGAGGATCCTGCAGATGAACCCACGACGATCAGAGATCAGGCCCCGATGAAGGCCTGGGAGCAACGAAGGCTGCCGAGCCTGATTCGTTCGAGGCGGCGGGGGCCCGATGCAAGAGGCGCTGATCGGGTGCTCCAGGCGAAGCAGATCCGTGCCGGCTCCCAGCTGGCGCTGCAAGTAGCCCGGTCCATTCCGATCTCACGGACCCGTGCCCCAGGCTCTCTAAGCCAGGCTCCAGCGGAGGGGCAGCGGCAATGCGAGTAGCGGGAGAATCTGTAGGTCGTCGCGCTGCGGTGGCGCTGTCGGTTGCAGGCTTGGCCGCGACTGTCCTCGCCCTGCACGGGTACGCCAACCCAGGCTCTCTGGGACTCTCCGGCCCGGGACTCGTCTCCCCGAGTCACGGAAGTCATCAATCTGGGCGCACCAGCGGATCGGCCGCGGCCAGCCCGAGCCCGGCGGCGACCTCTGCCGCCAGTCCCAGCGGGGCGGCAACCTTGGGCCCACTCCTCTCCGCAACTCCTTACGCCTCCTACAGCTACCAGATCTACCCCGGCACCCCAAGCGCGAGCGCCCGCCAAGCGATGGCTGGCTTCTCCTTCACCACTCGCGTGGTTGGAAGCTCGGTCGACTTCACCCTATCCACTTCGGGCAGCGGTCAGCCGCCGGTCAGCAAGACCTATCCCGCCAGCGACCACATCTATTTTGTCGAGGCCAACCTGGGCGACGACTCGGGAAATGCGGAGTACAACTTCGGGGACGACGGCGTAGTGGTGACCGATGCCTCCGGGCACGTGGTTCAATGAGCATGGCGCGGAGAAACAGAACGAACAGGATCGCCATCGGAGCTGGGAGAGTGGCGGAATGCCCGCCCACCGCGGCTGCTGCTCAGGCCGCCGGTGCCCGCCCAGTTGAGTACGTACGGGCATGGTCGCCGACCGCGGCGCGCCTCACCCTGGGACTTGTTCTGCTCTGGTTCGGGCTCCATGAGCTCGTCCAGCCGAGCCTGTGGACGGGCTACGTTCCGGTGATCTCCCAGACTTCGCACTTTGCCGTGGCGATGGTGCTGCTTCACGGCTGGCTGCTGTCCATCCTCGGGGTGGCCCTGGTTCTCGGTATTGCCCCTCAGATGGCAGCCGGGATCAGCGCCCTGCTGCTTCTGGAGATAGTCCTGTCCCTCTCCATCACCGGCGGCGTTTCCGACATCGTGGCTCGGGACGTGGGCGTGCTCGGGTTGGCGGTGGCAGTGTTCGCCAGCGACGGACAGAGGTTGGTCCTGCGTGGCTAGCCGGCCCATGGCCCAACGCAGGAGGGAAGGAGTTCGAGTGGCCTCCCAGGCTCGGCTTGCTGGCCACCCCGACACCGTAAAGGCTCGGGCCTGCATCCTCGCCGCGGGAGGTAGCGGTGGCTCCCGAACGCGCTGGCGCTGGCCAGCGCAGCACCCGCCGCGCCTCTCCACCAAGCACTCCGGGCAGACTGCAGCTCCCTCCTGGCGCCGTCGGTCGGATGCCTGACTGGTCTTCCCGCGAGCTGTCGTCGCCCGGTCGCTCCGGGGCCATGCTCGAGGACGCCGTCGATAGGCTTCCCGCCGCGGTCCGGGGTGGCTCCGGATTCTCAAGGTCGACCTGAATGCAGGCCCTGAGCAACCATCGATAGCTCGCTGGCTGATAGCTCTGATCTCCGCGAACGGAACCTCGCTGATATCGGATGCGGTCCTGGTCGCTGTCGGGGTCGCGATCTTCCCCTCGACCCGAGGATTCCAACACTTCCAGTTCTCCGACTACGCCAAGCTCACGATCATTGGCGTGACCCTTGCCTGTATCGCGTGGCCGGTCGTGACTCGCATCTCGTCGCACCCGAGGTGGCTGTTCGTCCGGCTGGCCGTACTGGTGACGCTCGTCCTGTGGCTGCCCGACCTGTGGATCTTGGCGCATGGTGAACCGATCCGCGGGGTCGGCGTCCTGATGGTCATGCATGTTGCGATAGCCTTCATCACCTACAACGCACTGGCGCACATCGCCCCGGTTGGACACCCTGATGACCCATCGCGGATCGGTTCCGGCGCAGGATAGGTCCTCCCGAGTGCACCGCTGCGGAGTCGGTTCCCGCAGCCACGCGTTCGTGGCGAGGCGCCCAGCTGCTGGCGCGCCGGGCGGGGCGCCCCCAAGGAGTCGAGCAGCCGCACTCGCCGCGGCGCCAGAGGGTGGTTGGCGGCAGGACGGCGACCCTCGCCAGAGCCGCCTCGGCCTCACCGAGATCTCGGGAGGGGCGCCTGAAGAATGGACTCGCCACGCCGGTCGCCGCTGAGGCCCAGTCACCGCCACGTCGCCCGGCGCTGGCTGGCTCGGGCTGGGCTCGCGCTCGCGGGGGCTCTGGCAGTGGCCATTGCGGCGGGAGTCGGCTACGAGCTATCACTTCCGGGGGTCGCCGACGCCAGGACGAGGACAGCTGAGATCGTTAGGTCCCATCACGGGGACCTGGCGGGGCTGCCGGTCCCGTCGCGACTTGGCAGGGCAGTGGTCGCCGTCGAGGATGAGCACTTCTACTCGTTCGTCGCGATCAACGTCTTCGACGGCGCGGCCCGTGCTGCGTTGGCAGGCCTGCTGGCGCAGGGAGATCCTGGGGGCAGCACGATCGACCAGCAACTGGCTAAGCAACTGTACGGACGGGGGACGGGGGTTCTGGCCTCGCTGCGAGAGCTGGCTCTGGGCGTCAAACTGGCCCTGGCCTACTCGCCGAACCGCATTCTCGCGATGTACCTAGACGTTGTGTATTACGGCCATCACTACTGGGGCGACGTGGCCGCGGCGCGAGGATACTTCGGGGTTCCGCCAGACCGCCTCGACTGGGCCCAGGCCGCCATGCTAGCTGGCCTTCCCCAAGCGCCCTCGGCATACGACCCTCTCGGCCACTTCGCGCTCGCCAAGCAGCGCCAGCTCCACGTCCTCAATCAGCTGGTTGCCAACCACGATCTGACCCGAAGGCAGGCGCAGGCGGCATTTCGCGAACCCTTGCATCTCCGGGCATGAATCAGCGTCCTGGACCATGAAGGGCCAGCGCTCACAGTGCGGTGCCGGCGCTTGGCCGCGCCCCAATGGGCGGGTCGATGCGACCCCAGGCTCACCATTTCCGGGATGCGCCGCTAAGTGGTCGGGCCCAGGCGCAGAAATGCGCTCCCGGTAAGGGAAACTGCAGGTGCTGAGACCCACTCCCGCCAACGGGAGTCTCATCCCCTTGTGAGTGAAGCCTTACCCCCCAGCGAGCGGTGGCGGTCAAGTCCGACTGGTCGGGATGCCCGGGATCTAACCGGGGACGCCTGCTCCCAAAGCAGACCGACCCTTGCGCTGTGCGGTCCAACTCAGCGTCGGGACCGTAGCGGGTAAGCCTATCGGGTCTTCACCCAGATCAGTATCACCGCTTGTGGCCTCGCGCCTAGCCCACGGGGTGCTGGGGTCGTTGTCGGCCTGTACCGCGGCTCGGGGTGCCCACATAGCCACGAATCTCCGCCCCGGCTCCGCAAGCATGGCGACACCCCCCACCTGAACCGCCACCGGGGCTGCCCGTGGCTGAGACGTTGCTCTGGCCTGACTCTAGCGATGCGACCAGAAAGCGGATCTCCCGCAAGTCCTGGCCACAGCCGCGTGACAGGGGCGCCCCAAGCCTGGGCCAGAGCGTCCCGCCAGCACCGTGCGCTGGCTAACTGGGGTAGCTCGTCGCGGGGGAGCGGGGGCTCCGGGCGGCTGAAGCCGCCCGGAGCCTTGGAGGTTACCGCCTCCCGGCCGCCGCGTCGTACTCCAGATAGACGACGTGAGTCCGCGTGTACTCGAGCACTCCGTGCTTACCGTCCGCGCCGCCGATCCCGGACTTGCGCCAGCCAGCGTGGAATCCCTGCATGTTTTCCATGTTCTCCCGGTTCACGTACGTCTCGCCGAACCGGAGCTCATTGCACGCACGCATGACCATGTCGACGTTCTTGGTGAAGATCGACGACGCGAGGCCGTAGATCGAGTCGTTGGCCCAGGCAATCGCTTCATCGAGGTCGTTGAATGTGACGACCGGCATCACCGGCCCGAAGATCTCCTCTCGAACGATCGCCATGTCCTGGCGGCAGTTGGCGATCACGGTCGCCGGGTAGTAATTTCCCTCCGGCATGTCTTGGGCGCGCTTACCGCCGGTCACGATCTGACCCCCGTCGGCGACGGCCCGCTCAACGCGTCCGCTAACCGCCTCGAGCTGGCGGGCGCTCACCAGCGGACCCAGGTCGAGGCCCTCGTCAAGCAGCGCGTTCCCGTAGGTCGCCTGGCTCATGGCCGCGGCGAGCCGGTCGGTGAACTCGTCGCCAACACGCTGGTGCACGTACGTCCGGTCGGCTGCGCCGCACACCTGCCCCGTGTTCAGGAGGCGACACGCCTTAATGGACTTTACCGCCAGCTCCAGGTCAGCGTCTGGCATGATGATGACCGGGGCACTACCGCCGAGCTCCAGGCTCACCTTCGTGATGTTCCTCGCGGCGAGCTCCATCACCCGGGAGCCCGTCCTGATGCTGCCGGTGACGCTCACCATTCCGATGAGCGGGTTCGAGGCCAGCTCCTCGCCGACCACCGGCCCGTAGCCGCACACGAGGTTGACCACACCGGCTGGCACCTCGGCCTCGTCGAAGATACGACCGAGCTCAAGGGTGCTGTTTGGGGTGATCTCGCTCGGCTTGACGACGATGGCGTTGCCGGTCAGCAGGGCCGGCGCCACCTTCCGCGCGAGAACGTAGAGGGGAAAATTCCAGGGAACGATCCCACCGATAACACCGATCGGCTGCCGGAGCAGCAACTGCATCTCATTCGGCCGGTCGCTGGCGATGACCTCACCTTCGACGCGGCGGGCCCATTCCGCGGTGTAGTCGAAGTAGTCCGCCGTCCCGCCGACCTCACCCCGGGCCTGGTCGAGGGGTTTGCCTTGCTCCTCAGACAGGATGTGGGCGAGGTGCTCGGCCTCCTTCCGGATCCCCGAGGCGATCCGGTGCAGGTACTGCCCACGCTCGACCGGGGCCAGCTTCTCCCATTCGCGCTGGGCCCGATCTGCGCACTCGATTGCCTCTCGGGCGTCCTCGACGGACGATTCAGGAACGTCCGACACCACCGCGCCGGTGGCCGGGTTCTCGACCGTCAGCGTCTTCCCCCCCTGCGCGCCGCCGAAGCGCCCATTCACGTAATTTTGGTACTGCCGAGCTGCGCTAGCCATCGTTATCCTCCTAGTCGTCGGCCACACCCTGGCGGCGGCCAGACCTTGGATGGCGGGGCGCGAGAGCCGCCGACCCTCTGTCGAGCGGCTCCGTGCCCGCCCCTAACACTGCACCCACAAACTCCTAGCCAAGAACCAGCGTCGACACGCTCAGGTCGACATGGGTAGGGATTCCTACGACCGAGCAGCCCTGCTCGCCAAACGCCAGGTAACCAATCCAGGGCAACCCACCCAGCGTGTGCTCGACTTCACCGGGGATCTCCTGGACCCGCTCACCGAGGGCGATGGCGCGGCCACCGCAGTAGGCAAGCAGGATGGCCTTCGGCTGCTCCACGCCCAAGGCTGCCTGGTGCACGGCGTTGCCCGCTTCCGCGATCAGGCCGTTCACCGAGGCCTCACCCAGCTCCAGCACCATGCCCGGGCTGATGGCGGCACCGAAATCCATCGAGCCGTCCGCGTTGCTGTTCACCGGGTGAACAGAGTACGTGATCCCGTCCTTGTGGAAGAGCAGCGGATGCTGCACGCTGAACGACACCATGGTGCCGCCCCCGATCTCGGATTCGGGTCTGGCGACCCACTCTGAATAGACGTCCATGGCGCGACGGCCGCCGAGCTCAAACAGCGTGCGCCCTGAGGCTCTGGTGACAGTGGCCTTCTTGCCCGTTAACCGGTAACCGTTGGTGAGCACGTAACCAACTGGCCCCCCGATGGCCGCGATTGCGAAGTGGCCCTTGAAGGCATGGCCGTTCGCGAACTGTTGGAACTTGTTGTCAGGAGAGTGGTCTGATGCTGTACCGCCCACCACCGGTACGCCCGGGGCAACCTCGGCGATCCCCCTCAGGATCTCTTCTTCAGGTCACATGAAGGCGATGGTGAGCAAGGCGCTGGCATCCCCGCCAAGCTGCTGCAGCGCTTCCTGCACAGCCTTCTTGCCGGCCTCGAAGGCATTGTCGCCGACAGGGGCGACGCCGACCCCGGCCGGACGGTCGGCGATCAGCATCAAGCTCGCCGCTCCGCCATCGCTGGTGACCCAGCTACCGTCCTGGAACACACCGGCAGACGACGAGCCACCCCACAGAGGGACCCCGCCGAGAAGCTCCGACACCCCGGACACCAGGCTCTCGCTGTCGTACTGAGTGGTTGCGAACAGGATGGCCAGAGTCGGCTCACCGACGATCCCGGCCCTCGCCTGCTCGACCAGCTCGCGGGCCGCCCCCTTCGCGTCAGTGGAAGTCGTGCTGCCGGTGCCAATACCGCTCATGAGATTTCCTCCTAGATGTCTCCCGCAGTGACCTGCCCGGAACCGGGCAGCCGTCCCAACTGACTCATCTGGCCGAGGATCGCCGCGCCGAGCAGTGATGACTGGTCCTGGAACACGTACTCGTACTCGCCGGTCCAGCGGCGCCTGGCTTCGAGCATGCCGCGTACCCCCGACCCGCCGCCGGAGATCCCCACCCGGCGGCCGACGCGGACAAGCGCGGTAACTTCCTTGAGGTTCTCACCGAGGTATGTTGCGTTGCCACGGACGAGGCTGAGCAGCAGGTCCTCGCGCGTGGTCTCGAGCGTCAGACCGCTGAGTGCCGCCTTGAGTGGATCGAGGGAGTACCGGCTGCCCCCAAGGTACGGCACGTACTCGGGGAGTTCGGATTCGCGGATGTCCAGGTCAGGCGCTCGAAAGAACTCGTCGAGCACGCGCGGAAGGTACCCATCATAGAACTCATCCTCGCCCAGCTCGCTGCAGGCAATCCGGCGGAACCAGTCCAGCGCCGTCCCGCCGGCATTCAGCACGAAGAAGGTGAGCCAACGACCGGGCACGACATGGCAGCGGACGTTGAAGTTGGGCGAGGCGATCGGGCGGTCGGTGCAGACATTAGCGATGTCGCAAGTCCCGCTGATGATGTTGATGTCGCCAGGTTCTGTCAGACCTCCCGACAGCGCGGCGAGCACCGCATCGTTGCCCCCGCAGAGAACCGAGCAACCGCCAGGCAGCCCGAGCTCCTCGGCGACCTCGGGCAGCAGAAGACCGACCCGCTGCTGCGAGTGCATGAGGGGTGGCAGCTTGTCTTCGGGGATGCCGGAGAGGCCCAGGACCGTCCGGTTCCAGGTGAGGTCGTTAGAGGCGGTGTTGTAGAGTCCCGTGATCGACGTGGTCGACGGATCGATGGCCCACCGGCCCGTCATGCGCTTGACGAGATAGGTGTTGCAGTGGCCAAACTTGGCGGCCGCCATCCAGACCTCCGGCTGCTCATCCCGGAACCAGAGGATGGACGACAACGACGAGCCACCCGAGACGGGCAGATTGCACGTTTCGGCGAGGAACTCTTCCTCTCCCACCAGGTTGCGAATGGCGGCCGACTGCGCATACGACCGCCCGTCCAGGAAGAGGACGGCCGGCGCGAGCGCTGTTCCGTCGGCGGCCATCGGCGTGAGCCCTGGGGTGGTGACAGATAGGGACACGAGGCCAACGCCGGCAAGCCCGGGGGCCACCTCCAGACAGCATTCGCGCAGCGCATCCCACCAAGCCTCGGGGTCAATGTCCGCTTTGCCGCGGTCATAGATGTGAGGCGCGTATCCGCGCCGAGCCTCGCAACGCTTCTCGAGATCGGGGCCGAAGACGCCGATCTTGAGCGCGCTGGTCCCGACGTCGATGGCCAGGATATCGCGGCTCATGGAAGGAGTCCCTCGGCGGTGAGAACCGCCCTCAGGGCCCGGACCTGAGCCGGCCCCAAGGGAAGCAGGGGGCGGCGCGGGATGCCGCCCCGGAACCCGGCGAGGGTCATGGCCGCCTTGACGCCCGCCACACCGTGAGCTCCGGAGATGGCGGCATTGATGCGGGTGACGCGGTCCTGCAGCAGGGCCCCCTTGGCCTCGTCGCGAGCCTGCCCGTAGCGGAACAGCTGGAGGGCGAGCTCGGGGAAAGAGTTGGCCAGCGACACTGTCCCGCCGGGAGAGCCGCCCAGCATGGCTCTGAAGAGGAAGTTGGCCGACCCCGCCAGGACCTGGAACGACTTGCCCTGGAAGGGCAGGAAGCCCTCGATGCCAGTCGACGCGCTGTCCTTGAGACCGACGATGTTGGGATGCGCCGCCAATCGCCCGACCAAGTTCGGGCTCAGGCTGATGCCACAGAAGCCCGGGGCGTTGTAGAGGAGCAGCGGGATCCGCGCACCGTCGGCCAGCGAGGAGAAGTAGCGATAGAGGACCTCATCCGTCATCTGCGCCCGGAAGTAGCCTGGCGGCAGGACGAGTCCAAAGTCGGCGCCAAGGTCGGCGGCGGCCGCGAGGAAGCGCTCAGCCTGACGCTGCCCATCGTACGCTGCACCGGCGAGGACCACCTGCCCCACGCCCTTATGGCCGACGACGTCTTCGAGTACGCGCAGCTTCTCGTCTTCCGCCAAACTCCGGCTCTCGCCGTTGGACCCCAGCGCGAGGTAGCCTAGAATCCCGCTCTGCGCGTAGCGCGTCAGGTTGAACCGCAGAGCCCCGTGGTCGACGTCCTCGTTTGCAGCGAAGGGCGTGCTGATCGGCGCGAATACGCCGGCCAGCTTCGACCCGGTCCCCAGGGCGGGCATCAGGTCACCTCGGAGATGTCGCGACCGCCCACGTCGGCCGGCTCGCCGGGGTCGGCGCCGAGCTCCTGGGCGATCGCTCCGGCCACGGCGCGCGCCCGTTCGCCGAAGTACTGGAAGCGGTCGTGGATGCGGAAGAACGGACCGGAAACGCTGATCGCGCCAGCCGGCCTTCCATCAGCTCCGACGATTGCGGCCCCGACGCACGCCCCGAACGGCTCGTTCTCACGGTCGTCGGTGGAGTAGCCGCGGCGCTGCGTCCGCCGGATCTCCGCCCGGAACGTGACCAGATCGTGGATCGTCCTGCCGGTCCGCGGCAGGAAGTCCATCCGAGCGTACTTCCCCTCACGCTCCTCCTCCGGCAGGGCAGCGAGCACCGCCTTGCCTAGCGAGGTGGAGTGCAGGGGCATGGTCTGGCCGATGGCGGAGACCAGCTGGATGCTGTTGTCACCCTCCAGCTTGTCGACGTAGACGACTCGGAGGTCGTCGATGACCGCTAGGTGAACGGTCTCCCCGAGCTCATCGCGCAGGGCTCTCAGGTGGGGGCGGGCGACGCTCCGAAGATCGAGGTGGGTGGTGACAGAATGGGCCAGCCAGAGGATCTTGCCGGTGAGCCGATAGCGCCTGGTCCTCTCGTCCTGGGTCATGTAACCGGCCTCGACGAGCGTGCGCAGGAGGCGCGTCACGGTGGCCTTGTCCAAACCAACCTGCTGGCCGATCACGGACGGCCCGAGCCCATCACCGTCCCCTCGCGCCACCGCCTCCAGGACATCGAGGCCCCGACCTAGGGTGCGCGTCACCATAGTTTCACTGAGTGATCCCCCGGTGCGCTGAATGCACCAATTATAGCCTGATGTTCTACGGTTCGAAGGGTACCCACCACACCCGGAGAAGCAAGGGGCTTGCTCGCATCGGTTGGCACCATGCCGCGCCAAACCGGTAGCGGAGCGAACTCAGACGCGCCCTGCCAACCCTGGGTCCCGGTGTCCGCCAAGCCGGCGTCGGTGGGAGTCCCCCATCGGCCACGATCCCGCCTCGGCGGCCAAGCAACCTTCCCGGGCGGCTTGTCAGTGGCCTCTGTGAGGATAGAAATGGCCCTTCCGGACACGAGGGGCGGGATGGTGCATCCCCTACAAGAGACCCTGCGGATCTTGGAGGCGTTCAACCTGACCGGCTCCTTCCCCCTGAGGGCCGGCGTTCCGGCGTTCCGCGCGCCCGCGATCATCCGCGGCGCTGGCTCGGGCGAGACTCGGGTCATCAGCTGACGGGCGGCTTCGACATGGTCACGTGATTGGCCTCGCTACGCTATCGCGGCGTTCGGGCCGGCACCTGCTACACCGCCGCACGCGGTACTGGACCCCAGGCTGCGCTGCTCGTCGGCGCCGCACCAGCGCCTGCGAGATCGGTCAGGATACGGACCCGTTCGCCCAGCACCACCGTCAGCTGTGTCTGGGCAGCCTCGGGACCTGGCCGGCGGCCCAGGTGCCGTGTTCCGGTTGCCGCTGGACAGGTCTGGCCAGCAGGCCCCCCTACTCCCTGGTCCCGCCCGCCCTTATCACACACGGTGGGGTGCGGGCACACTGCAGATGCGATCCGCAGGCCTACTCGGTAGGTGTCGGCAGGAGGATCGGCTTCCCGGGTCAGGTGCGGCTAGACACCTCCGGGTTGGCCCAGGCGACCGGGGGACGGCCGTCAAGTACCTCCAGGATGTTGCGAGCTGCCAGCGCACCCATCGCTTCCCGGGTCTTCCAGGTGGCCGTGCCGATATGAGGCAGCAGCACGGCACTGGTGCAATCGGCCAGACCCGGCGCCATCCTCGGTTCATCCTCATAGACATCAAGCCCAGCGCCGGCGATCACTCCCTCTTGGAGAGCACGAACCAGGGCAGCCTCGTCGATCACCGGGCCCCTGGACGTGTTGATCAAGATTGCGTTCCTGCGCATGCCAGCCAGCTCGGCGGCACCGATCAGGTGGTGGGTCTGCGGCGTCAACGTCACGTGGCAGGTGACGAAGTCCGACTCGGCCAGCAGTCGCTCAAGACCACACTCCTCCACCTGAAGGCCTGGCACCGTCCGCACGCCCATGGGCTCGTACGCGAGGATCCGCATAGAGAACCCGCCCGCCGCCCGCCGGGCTACCGCCTCGCCGATCCGGCCGAACCCGACTACGCCCAGGGTCGCCCCGGTCACCTCCTGACCCAGCAGGTAGTGGGCCTCCCAGCCACCGAAGCGCCCCTCGCGCATCTCGCGGTCGGCCTCCACCACCCGGCGCGCAGCGGACAGCAGTAGGGTCATGGCCAGGTCGGCAGTGGCATCGGTGAGGACATCAGGTGTGTGGCCGACGAAGATCCCCCGGCGGGTGCAGGCCGCGATGTCCACGTTGTCAAGTCCAACCGCGTAATTGGAGACGACCTTGAGGCCAGGCCCTGCAGCGTCCAGGGCGGCTTCGTCAATCCGATCTCCCGCCCAGGGGAGCAGCGCGGAAGCTCCCCGAATCGCTTCACGGTATCGGTCGGGAGGCAGAACCGCGCCTAGGACCTGGAGATCACCCCGCTGCCGCAGCCACTCCTCAGCGGGTCCGGGGATCGACAACGTCAGGACTATCCTCGCCACTACTGGGCCATTATCGTCGATGGCCGGTCAGAGACCCCCATCGGGCTTGGGTGCCCCCGGATGGGGCATATTGAATTGCCTCGCAGTGCGCTCCGGACTTCGTTGTCGATGGGAATCGATACACGGCTCGGGCGCAACCTCGAGTCGATCTTCGGCGGCAGAACCGGCTAGTTGCCACCTAAGTAGGTCGGCCCGCCGACTTCGCGGACTATCCGTGGTACGACGCCGGAGCAACCCTCATCCGCTCGACCTTGGATCCGGCCGGCGGCTGGCACGCGTGCAGATCGCGCCGCAGCCCATCCTCCGATAGCTGTTGTCGACGGGGGTGCCAGGGTTGGCGATTGGCGCCGTCTCCTCTGGGTCCCCACATCGCGCCCAATCTCTCCCGCCCGCCACCCGGCACGACGCGTAGATTCGCCAACCAGTCCCCAGAGAGCGGTTGACAGCCAGGCCCACCTCCGACGCGGCCGTGGATTGCGAACGGTGCTCGCGACGAGACGGAGACAGCTCATCACTTCCTCCTCGAGCCGCCGTATCGACAGGCCCCATGGCCATGCTCTCGGTACCGGGAAATTCGGCCTCTACCAGGATCAGGTCCGAGTTCAGCCATGTATCGAGAGGGGGCAGTGTTACGAGGGCCGGCCCCGGCGGACACCTTTCAGGGCTGACGGCGTCACCGAGGCGGGCAACCGTCCCCGTCGCGCCCGCGGTCGGAGGACAGTGGGGACGGCGGGACGGCCTCTGCCCCGGGTCCGCCACGCTCCCCCCCCGGCCGCTCACACAGCCACGGTGGCCGTCGGGAGTTGCGGCGGTCCCCAACTGGTCCGGGATCGGCTCTCCCATCGGCCTGGGGGTCGGCGCTGTGGAAGGCGATCGCCTCCGCGGCGCGCTCACGGCACTCGGCGAGCGCGCGCCCCTGCGTGAAGCAGCCCCCAAGGGTCGGCACCGAGCCGATCAGGCCGCTGCCCTCCTCGGCGACCACGACGACCGTGGGGTGCGCATCGCCCTCAGCCTCTCACGAGCCTCACGGAGCTCCTCTACCCTCAGACCGAGACGGCAAGGAGCTGCCGCCACGCGGGTCAGAACGAGACCGGCGCCACCGTGATGCGGGCTCCGGCATCGCGCAGCCACGTCATGTGTTTGGGATCTCCCGTGTAGACGATCCCGCCGCGACGCTCGGCAACCGCGGCCACCAGAGCGTCGACGATGCCCATCGTCCCGATCCGCGCTGCGGGGTCCGCTGCCTGGCGGCCCGCTTCCTGGAGCAGCTCGGCCGCGCGGTCTCCGTCCTCGGGCAGGATCGGCTCGCGGCGGAGCTTGGCCAGGGCGACGAGGAGCTCACCCTCGTCGCCGGGACCCTGCCTGGCCTCCACGACGACGACGGGAGTGACCAACAGCACCTGCCCGACCCGGGTGAGCGCCGCGACGTGACGTCGGGCCGCGGCGGGGTTGCGCTCCGCCGCGACCAGCCAGCCAGTGTCCATCGTCGCCACCGTGGCGATGCCGGCGGGGCGTCGCGGTCTCGGTCCGGACGCGGGTACGCTCAGGCCACGGGCGGGGCGTCGCGCAGAGCCTCGGAGACCGCGCAGGGTCGTCTCGAGCTGGGCCCTGAGGACCACGTCGAGGAAGGGCTTCAGCTCATCCTCGGTGAAGGGACCGTGCTCCTCCTCCCAGTCGCGCACGAGCTGACGTTGCGCGTCCAGGGCAGCGACCAGCGCAAGGCTGTCGTTCACCGTGGCAGAGAGGTTGCTGCGGCGATCGGAACCTAGGCTCTCGAGAACGCCGGGATCGATGGTCACCGACTTCTTCAGGGCCGGCCGTGGGGACCAGCTCACGGGGATACCCTGCCATTGGTAGCATCGGCCGGTCAACCCAGCGGGGGGGCATGCGGCGGTGGCGGGACCAGGGCGAGGGGTCTGGCCATCGCAGCGCCTCCGCTCGCCGCCAGCTGCCTCGCTGGATGTGCCGCGATCGCAGCGGCTCGACTGCACGTTTGCCAACAAGGCTGTCCTACTAGAGCATTTGCTTCATGCGAGCCGGAGGTTTCTAGGCCGTCGTCGGGAGCATCTTCGGACCCCAAGCAAGTACCGTAGTTGAGTTCAGAACCGGCCTCCGAAGGAAGGCTGGTCGGGACGCCCGGGATCGAACCGGGGACCCCCTGCTCCCAAAGCAGGGTAATCGTCCGACAGGCCGATTTGAGATCAGAATCGACCCGTGATAGGCTCTAAGTGCCCTCTATCCTGCAACAAGTCCCCCTTATTCCTTGCCCGATCGTCTGCCCCTGCATGCAGCCTAGTATTGAGCCCAACGGGGCGTAGCCCAGAGGTAGGGCGCCACTTTTGGGAAGTGGAGGTCGGCGGTTCGATCCCGCCCGCCCCGACCAGGCCGACCACCCGGCAGTCGGTAGGTCGCACCCGCTCGTAGGAGCCATCCTCCGGCACTTGCTTTGAGAGTGCGGCGAGGGTCCGGAAGCAATGAAGCCCTCGTCGAGCGGCAGCCGGAAGGGTCGTCCGGTAGCTCGCCGCTGCCGGTTCCGCTGTTATCGGTGCGTCCGGGTGCGCAGCCGACGACGCTGACGAGAACAACAGGCAGGCCACGGTCACGGAACGCCTCGGCAAGCCGTCCGGCGCGGGCGGCGGACTCGGGCACGGGTTCGGGTGCGGAGGACCGGAGAAGGGTTCGGGCGCCACTTTGGTCAGCGACTACCGGATTGCGTAGGTGCCGTCGAGCCGGGCGCGTGCGATCACGTGTTCGGCCATGGCGTGGACAACATCAGTCAGGGTGAACGTGTCGGGCAGCTCGGGCTGGTAGTCCAGGGCGAAGAGTTGGAAGACGTAGGAGTGTGGTCCGTGCGAGCGAAGGGGCATGGGGCCGGCCCAGCCGCGGTGACCGAGGGCGCCCTTGCCGTGTTTGAGCCCGCCGATCGGGCTGGGGTGGGCGAGGCCGTCCTCCGGAATGCCACTTAGCGATGGGTCGATGCCGACCGTGAGTGCATGGGTGGCGGGTTTCCCCGTGGGGGCGTCGGGGTCTTGCACGATGAGCACCAGTTCCGCGGTGTCGGCCGGTGGTGATGTCCAGGCGAGGGCGGGTGAAATGTTGGCGCCGAAAAGTCGGCCGCGATGTCGCTCGGGGATGGGGGTGCCGTGCGTGAAGGCAGGGCTGGTGAGGGTGAAGTTTTCGGGTGCTTGCAGGTCAGGACGCGCCCAGACCAGCGTGTGGTGACCGGCGCGTCGGTTGCGCAATGCGTGACCGAGGGGATTTGCGGGCATGCTCTTAGTTCCTTCTCTATGCCTGGAGGGTGGGGAGGTCGGGGTTGCGGAGTCTGCGGTCGAAGACCGAGAGGCCCACGGCGAAGATGCTCACGCCGATCATGATCAGGGCGATAAGGTGGACGCCGCTGTCGCTGACGCTTTTGTGGAAGACGATGCCGGTGATGGCGGAGGAGGCGATGGAGCCGACGTAGCCGAAGGTGCGGAACAGTCCGGATGCGACGCCGAGTTGCTCGCGTGGGGCCTGGGTGTAGAGGGCGGTCTGGTTGCCGCTGGCGGTGGTACCGAGTGCGACGCCGAAGACCAGGGTGATCAGAACGATCCAGACGATGTTGGTGTCCGAGGCCAGGAACAGCACGCCCGCGGACCCCACCAGGCTGGCCAGGGCGGCGACGATAACAGGGCCGCGAATTAGATTACGCCTGGAGATCGGTACGACGACCACGCCGGAGATCACGCTCATCGGCAGCAGGAGCAATCCGGCGCCGAGCGCGGACAGATGGCGACCGGCCTCCAACCATTGGGTGATGGCGTAAAGGACGACAT
>Ga0182014_10000682_pt1 | contig 45983 bp, 42 predicted proteins | sample 612S2DmetaG_FD_120489 | JGI IMG/M metagenome (GOLD analysis project Ga0182014, IMG submission 120489) | Permafrost microbial communities from Stordalen Mire, Sweden - 612S2D metaG | ecosystem: Environmental > Terrestrial > Soil > Wetlands > Permafrost | place: Sweden: Stordalen | collected... | reverse complement strand
GATGGTGATCGGCGTACTCTTCTGGGCCTACGGCCGCAGTCAGGGCACGGTCTCCGAAGATGCCGTGATCGAGGGCGTCGTCGAAGAGTCGTAGCCTTTCGCCAGGCGACACCACTCGCCGCCCCGCCCTCACTTATTGCGCGGCCCGAACGGCAGGCAGTCGGTGCGGCAGTCTCAGCCCGCGCGGCAGTCTGAACGGCAGCGCGAGTCGTCCACGGTGCGAAGCGCCGATCGCTGTCGTCAGGCGGCGCCGAACTCGGGTCGTAGCGCGGCGGCGATCTGTTCGGGGGCGACGAAGATCAGCTCGCCGCCCAGCTGCTTCTGCAGAAAGTAGTCGTCGGTGCGGTAATCGGGCTTGAAGGCCGAGCGCGCGACGACGCGCAGCACCACGGCGTGCGCCTCCGCGGCGCCGCTCAGCGGTCCGCCGCAGAGCGAGAAGTTGAAGGCCGACAGGCCCTCGCGCTCGTACCACGACAGGACCTTCGAAAGACCACGGGCCAGCTCGGTCACCTGATCGTCGTCGAGCCCGGTCAGGCGCGCCCGGCCGGGCAGCACCGCCATGACCTCGCGCCCGCCGCTCGGCGCGTAGGCCGCCAGCCAGGTCCAGCCGGCACGACCGCCCATGGCGCGCTCGCCGCGAGTGCTCTCCTCGTCGACCAGCGCCTGCCAGTACGAGACGCCGTGCCGCTCCCGGAAGGCGGCGGCGCGTTCCCATTGCAGACGCAGCAGCCACGGCGCGCCGGGCCCGCCGAACACCTGAAAGTGCGGGTGCACCATGCTCGCGCCGGCCGGCAGCATGTGGTTGCAGCACAGCTCGAGATGTTCCAGGCCCGGGTAGGCCGCCTCGGCGTGCCGGGCGAACTCGACCCCCGCGGCGAGCTCCTCGGCGAGCAACCCGGGCTCAAAGCCGGAGGGCCGCAAGAAGTGCGTCTCGGGGCAGGTCACCACGGCGTGCAGCGCCGCCAGCGGAAAGAGATTGGGAAAGACGAGCACGCGGCCGCGCTCCAGACGCCCGCCGCTCAGCACGTGCTCCGGATAGCGGGGGGTGACCTCGAGCACCTTCTCGGGACAGAAGAAGCAGCCCTCCCGGGTCCTTGCCGCCTGCTGCTCGGCGTACGGCCAGTCGGTCGTGCCGTAGAACATCTCCTCTTTGGTGGCCAGTTCGGAAGAAGCCACCGCCGTCGCGCCGGTGAGCGGGTCGCGGCGCACCTCGATCGTCTGTTCTGTGAGCTTCATGCCCAGGAGCGGGCTGAAGAACGACGCGGTCTCGACGCTGCGCTCGAAGGTGATGAGTCCCATGCGGTGCCTCGCAAGTCGGTTCAAGTCCGGCGCCGATGATACGGGGGCCGGACGCGGGCGGCAACGACGGCCGCCGTTGGCGACCGGGCGCGACTGCCTGCTACAGCGCGACCGTCTTTCCGCTGTCCTCGACCACGCGCACGGCAATCTTTCGCGGCACTCTGGAGCGGACCGCCGTCTTCAGGCCGGCTATGGGCGGCGCATCCCCGGGTCCGATGGCCGTGATGACGATGCCGCCGCCCGTCTGTTCCACGCTCTCGACCTGCCAGCCGGTGCCCTTGACCCACTGCCCGGCGGCGGTTTCGGTGGCGCCGATCCAGCGCTCGTATCGCAGGGTGCGCAGCGACGCGACACCGAGCGGCGCCAGCAGCACGATCACAAAGACCGCGACGAGCGCCTGGGCGCGGCGCCCGGGGTGCAGGCCGCGCTCGCGGGCCACGCGCCCGTAGCCGGCCGCCGTAAAGACGACCACCCCGGCCACGATGATGGCGGCGGCGTTGGTCAGAAACAGGATGAAGGCGCCCCACGCCAGATCGAGGCGCCCCGACCCCAGGGTGATGCCCACCACGGCCAGCACCGGCACCAGAGAGATGGCGATCGCCACGCCGGCGAGGATGTTCGAGACGTCGCGGCGCACGAGCGCGAACGAGCCGGCCACTCCGACGGTGATCGCGACCGCCAGGTCGAGCAAGGTGGGCGCGGTGCGCCCGACGATCTGCGGGTTGGCGCCCACGGGCATGCGCGCGACGGTGACCACGCCGACCGCGAACCCGATGAGGATGTTGACGGCGATGCCCGAGACCAGCAGCAGCAGGGAGGCGGCCAGGTTACGCCTCGACCCGGTCACCATGGCCAGCGCCACACCGTAGATGGGCGTGGCCAGCGGCGCCACGATCATGGCGCCGATCACGGCCGGCGTGGAGTCTCCCACCACGCCGCCGGCGGCAATGAGGCTCGCCAAGACGAGCAGCATCCAGAACTGCGACGTCTTGGCCCGTCGCTCACCGGCAGTCAGAAAGAGGCCGTCCTCGATGTCGTCGAGCGGGTTGCGGTACTGCCCGCCGGCGTCGATCGCCCGTGTCAGCCAGCCCATGTCGCCTCCTGCCGTGCGTCGCCGGTGCGTCGCCGGTTGCGTGGCCGCGCGGACGGCCCGCGGCAAGACGCTGCGACACGATGCGCTAGACGACCCGCGCAACGCTGTTTGCAGGGATTTTGTGGAGCCGGCGGGCGGAATCGAACCGTCGACCTGCTGTTTACAAGACAGCTGCTCTGCCAACTGAGCTACACCGGCCCAGCGCGTAGTCTATCGCCGGACGGCGCGCGCGGGAACGGCAGGTCGCTTCGCGCGCTCGGCAGTTCGCCTTGTTGCGGCTGCTGTCGCGGTGGGAGACTGCGAAAACCGACCCACAAACGCAACGAGCCCCGCGGGGGGGCGGGGCTCGCTGTGTCAGGGCTTGGGGTTGCCCTTGAGGGGGGTCGCTAGAGAGTATCGCCACTTCTGATTAAGTGCGTGTTAAGTGCGGCTTAAGCGGGGTTACGCACCGCCGCCGGTGCTGCCCTCGGAGCCGCCGGCGCCCTCGGAGCCGCCGGCGCCTGCCGGGTCGCCTGCGGCGCCCAGCATCGCCAGGAACGTCTGCTCGTCGATGATCTCCGCGCCGGCTTTGCCGGCCTTGGCGAGCTTGGAGCCGGGGTTCGCGCCGGCCACGACGTAGTCGGTCCGGCCGCTGACCGAGCCGGCGACCTTGCCGCCCAGGGCTGTGATCCTCTCCCCCGCCGCGGGACGCGACAGCGTGTCGAGCGTGCCGGTCAGCACGAAGGTCTTGCCCGAGAGCGGTCCGGCCGCGCGCCGCGGCGCCTCTTCGACGAAGCGCAAGCCGTGCGCCCGCAGCTTGGTCAGAGTCTCGCGGTTGTGCACGTCGGCCAGATACTGCTCCACGGTCGCGGCCACCACCGGGCCTATGCCCGGCACCTCGGCGATCTCGGCCTCGGTCGCGCCCTGCAGCTCATCCAGCGACGGAAAGTGCTCGACCAGCAGCTCGGCGGTGACAGCGCCGACGTGGCGGATGCCCAGGGCGAACACTACGCGGGCGAAGGGCTGGCGCCGCGAGGCGGCGATCGCACTCAGCAAGTTCTCGGCGAAGCGATTGGGCACGACGATCTCCTGCCCGTCGGGTCCGATCGCCTTGCGGGCAAAGAGCGGCGCGCCGACGAGGCGGCTCAGCGTCAGCTCGTAGAGATCGGCGACGTTGCCCACGAGACCGGCCTCGTGCAGAGCGGCCACCGCCTCGTCGCCCACGCCGTCGATGTCCATCGCGCCGCGGCTCACGAAATGCCTGACGGCCTCGACGATCTGCGCCGGACACGAGCGGTTCGGACAGCGCACGGCCACCTCGCCCTCTTCGCGCACGACCGGCGAGCCGCAGGCCGGGCAGCGTACGGGCATGGTCCACTGTGGGCGCGCCTCGTGGGCGGCGACGCTCTGCGCGCCCTCCTGCTCGCTGATCGCCGGCCCGACGACCTGGGGAATGACGTCGCCGGCGCGCTGCACGATCACCTCGTCGCCGGGGCGCACGTCCTTGCGCCGGATGTCGTCCTCGTTGTGCAGGGTGGCCCGTTCGACCGTCACGCCGCCGACCGGCACCGGTTCAAGCACGGCGAAGGGCGTGAGCACTCCGGTGCGGCCCACGTTGACCGCGATGTCCTGCAGCCGCGTGACCACGGTGGTCGGAGCGAACTTGAAGGCGATCGCCCAGCGCGGGTCGTGGGCGACCTCGCCCAGATCGAGCTGCAGCGCCACCTCGTCGATCTTGACCACGACGCCGTCGATGTCGTAGTCGACCTCGCCCCGCCGCTCGACCCAGGCGGCGCACGCGGCGACCACCTGCTCGATGGTCTCGTAACGGGCCGCCGCGGGGTTCACCCGAAAACCCTGCCCGGCCAGCCAGGCGAGGGACTGCCAGTGGCTGTCGACCTCGAGCCCCTCGCGGTAGCCGAGCTGGTAGCACCAGATGTCGAGCGGCCGTGCGGCGGCCACGGCCGGGTCGAGCTGACGCAGAGAGCCGGCGGCGGCGTTGCGCGGGTTGGCGAAGGTCGACTTGCCGGCGGCCGTGCGCGACTCGTTCAGACGGGCAAAGGCGGCCAGCGGCAGGTACACCTCGCCGCGCACCTCGAGGACCGCCGGCACGGGCTCGCCGCGGTCGAGCGCACCCAGGCGCAGGGGCACGGCCTGGATCGTGCGCAGATTGGCGGTCACGTCCTCGCCGACGACGCCGTTGCCGCGGGTGGCGCCGCGCTCGAACAGCCCGTCGCGGTAGACCAGCGAGATGGCCAATCCGTCGATCTTGGGCTCGGCCACGTAGCTCAGGGGTGCGTCGCCGAGCCCGTGCGCCTCGAGCAGGCGGCGGTTGCGCCGGTCCCAGGCCAGCAGCTCGTCGGCGTTGCGGGCGTTGGCCAGCGACAACATCGGCTGCAGGTGGCGCCACTGCTCGAACTTCTCGAGCGGCTGCCCGCCGACCCGCTGCGTGGGCGAATCGGGCGTGCGCAGCGCGGGAAACGCGGCTTCGATATCCTGCAGCTCGCCCAGCAGCAGGTCGTAGTCGGCGTCGCCGATCTCGGGCCGGTCGAGGACGTAGTAGAGGTGGGCGTGGCGCTCGATCAGGGCACGCAGCTCGGCGGCACGACGGCGCGCTTCGTCGGGGATGGTCGCGCTCACGGCGCGCTTCCTGTCGGCGCACCGGCCGGCGGCAGCCCACCGACAGGCGGCGCGCCTGAGGGCGGTGCGCCGACGGGCAGCGCGCCGGCGAGGCAGAGGTCGGCGAGGGCGGCCGGCGTGGCGACGATGAAGTCGGGCGCGGCGGCGGTCAGCGCGGCGCGCGAGAAGACGCCCCACAGCACGGCGATCGTCGCCACCCCGGCCGCCTTGCCGGCGGCCACATCGACGGGTGCGTCGCCGACATAGACGGCGCGCTCCGGGGCTGCACCCAGCCGTTCGAGAGCCAGCAGCAGCGGCGCGGCGGAGGGCTTGTGAGCGGCGCTGTCGCTGGCCGTGACCACCACGTCGAAGTACTCGCGCAGGCCCACCGCGCGAAACGCCATGGCCGTAGTGTCGGCGCTCTTGGACGTGACGATGGCGAGGCGGCGCTGGGCCGCCCGCAGGCGGCCCAGCGCCGCCTCCATCCCCGCAAAGCCCGCGATCATCTCGTCGTGGACCCGGTGGTTGTGCTCGCGGTAGGCGTCGTAGAGCTCCTGCGCACGACCTGCGTCCAGGGCCCGCATCTGCGTCATCAGCGGCTGACCGACGCCGGCCAGCAGCACCTCGTCGGGCAGCTGCTCACCCAGCACGGCGCGCGACGCGTGACGAAACGAGGCGCGGATGAGCGCCACCGTATCGACCACCGTGCCGTCGAGATCCAGGATGATCGGTTCGAAGCCGGTCACCCCGAGACCTCGTCGTGCTCGGCCTCGACCGCGGCGGCCGCCGTCGCCCCGGTTGCGCCCGCGGGCAGCACGGCGGCGACGGCCGCGCTGAGCTTCCAGCCCTCGAGCAGCTCGAACGCCCGCGGGTCGACCAGGTCGAAGCGCAGCGGCGTGATGGAGATGTACCCGGCGGCGAGCGCCGCGAAATCGGTGCCCGCCTCGTGGCGGCAGTCGCGTTCTTGGCTATCGATGGTGTAGCGCCTGATCGCGCCGTCGCCGGTCTCCAGCACGATCCGCTCGTGGACGCTGGCGCAGCCCAGCCGAGTGACCTGCACGCCCCGCACCCCAGCGGCCGCCAGGTCGGGGAGGTTGACGTTGAGCACGAGACCGCGAGGCAGCCCGTCGGCCAGCACGCGGGCGACGATCGGCGCCGCCAGAGTCGCGGCGTCGTCGAAGTGCCGCGGCCGGCGACCCTGGACCGAGACGGCCACGGCCGGCAGGCCGAGCAGGGCGCCCTCGAGCGCCGCCGACACCGTTCCCGAGTAGGCGACGTCGTCGCCCAGGTTGGCGCCCGTGTTGGCGCCGGCCACGACGATCGCGGGACGCTCGCCGAAGAACCCAAGGGCGGCCGCCCGCACGCAGTCGGCCGGCGTGCCGTCGAGCGAAAAGCCGGAGAAACCGTCGCCGAACACGGACTCGCGGGCGTGCAGAGGGCGATCGATGGTGATGCCGCGCGCGATCGCGCTGCGGTTGCCGTCGGGCGCCAGCGTCAGCACCGTGCCCAGCGGCTCGAGCGCGCGGCGCAGCGCCGCCAGGCCGGGCGCGTCGATGCCGTCGTCGTTGGTCAGCAGGATATGGGTCATCGTGCCTGCGATTCTACTGCACCGTCCGGTGTCGCCAGAATTGACAACACCGTGAAGGAGCCCGCCGTCGCGCGTCGTAGGTATGTTGAACCGGCCCGGAGCGAGCCCACGTGCGCCAGAACATGACCTTTCACCCCGACCTCGCCGGACGGCGAGTCACGATTCGTCGTGTCGTCGCCCTCGCCTCTGTGCTCGTTGTCGTCTCCACCGTGCTGCTGGCCTCCGGCCTGCTGTATCTGTGGCCACTGTTCATCTTTCCCCTGCTGCTCGGGGCGGTGTTCTTTTTTGAGCTGGGCAGCCTTCTGGTGGCCGGCTGGGTCGGGGGCTTCTTCGTCGTCTCCTTCGTCGTGCGACAGCCGGTCGACCCGGCAACCACACGCCAGGCGATCGTCGGCCTCGCGGCCTTCAGCCTCGCCGGACTCATCCTGGGGCGAGTGCAGCGCGACCAGCACCTGCGGCACGGCGTGCTCGCCGCGTCGTCGCTGACCGACCGCCTGACCGGCCTGTACAACTACGGCACGTTCGTCGATTACCTGCACTACGAGGTGACCAAGGCCAACCGCTACGGCGGCGAGCTCACCCTGATCATGTTCGACCTCGATCACTTCAAGCGCTTCAACGACCGGCACGGCCACGAGGCCGGCAACGACCTGCTGCGGCGCGTCGGCGCCACGTTGCAGGCGGTCGTCCGCGAGGCCGACATGGCGGCGCGCTACGGGGGCGAGGAGTTCGCCCTGCTGATCAGCGGCGACGCCCGCGACGGCATGGAGCTCGCCGAGCGCGTGCGCCGGGCGATCGAGACCGTCGCCGTCGAGCTGCGCGGCGGCGAGGTCGCCTACGTCACGGCCAGCGCCGGCGTGGCGACCTACGGCGCCGCCTCGCCCGACGACACGCTCCTGATCGAGCACGCCGACCAGGCGTTGTACGAGTCGAAGCGCGCCGGCCGTAACCGGGTGACGATGCACCCCGGCGCCGAGCTCCCCGAAGACCTCACGGCCACGCTCTCCGCCTGATCGTCGGGCGTGTCGCGCGCCGTCCTCAGGCCGGCAGTTTGGCGATCCCCACCTTGGGCAGCCGCGTGTCCGGCCGGGCGAAGACCTCGCCGCTCATGAGCTCGACCCCGACACCCCGCAGGACCTTCAGCTGCCGGGCGTCGGCGACCTCGGGGGCGATCAGGCGCGCGTCGATCCGGGCGGCAAAGCGCAGCAGCAGCTGCACGACGTCGACCAGCGTGGGGTCGCCGGCAGCGCCCACGCTGATCACCGGATCGAGGGACAGGTAGTCGGGCTGCGCCCGGGCGATCAGATCGAAGGCGGTCAGGCCGCCGCCCACCCCGGCCACACAGACCGGAAAGCCCATCTCGTGCACCGGCCCGAGCACGCGCAGCGCCGACGCGGCGTTGGCGGCGAGATCGGCGACCTGCACCTCGAAGACCACGTGCTGGGGCACCAGCGCCTTGTTCAACGAGTAGAGCTCGCTCAGGGCGAGCACCGCCGCGGCGGGCAGCTCGACCGACTCGCAGCTCAGCACGAGCAGCTCGTCGGGGGCCAGGCCGACCGCCTTGGTGACCGCCAGCTCGCGCGTCTCGATGCCGTAGCTGGGCAACAGCGCTGAGCGCCGCGCGACCTCGTCGAGCACATCGGGCAGGCGCAGCGGCGAGTAGAACGGTCCGCGTATGGCGGTGTGGTAGCCGAGCACCCGGCGCTCGGCGACGTCGACGACCGCCTCGAACAGCGGCTCCAGACTGTGGCTGGCGACCGCGTCGGCCAGCGTGCGTTCGAGCTCGTCGTCGTAGACCAGCCACTCGCGTTCGGCGGCCTGCATGGCCGCCGCGACGCCGTTCTGCAGCGACTGCTCGAACGTAAGGTCGGCGCCGGCCTGCAACACAGCGACCGTGACGAACGGATGGACCCGGTCGAAGACGCCCGGCGCGAGGTCGTTCAGGAGCATCGACTGCAGGCGCTCGTAGACGCGCCGGCTGATGGCCGTGAGGTCGTCGCGCGAGATCTCCTTGGCCCGGCGCGGCGGCGAGAGCACGACGATGAAGGCGTTGTCGGACAGGGTGAAGTCGGCCAGTACGTCGAGCCTGCGCAGCGAGGTACCCACCATCTCCCGGAGGATGCTCGAGCAGGCGTCGAGCACGTCGGATGTCACCTGCCAGCCGAACACCCGCTCGAGGCGGCCGTAGCGCTTGAGCCCGACGTAGAGAATGGCCACCTCGCCGCGCTTCTCGAGCTCGAGGCGCATGCCGTCGGCGATGACGCTGAGCGACGGCAGAGCGAGCGTGTCGTCGCTCACCAGGTTGCGCAGGTTGGTGCGCGCCTGCCGGGCGATGCGCGCGGTCGTGCGCCGCTCGGCTGCGCTCTCGTCGTCGTGGCCCGGCATGGCCCCCTGCCCCGGCCGGCCTAGCCGGCCTTGCCGCTGCTCGGGCGGCGGGCGGCGGCGTCGCCGCCCGCGACTTCGCCGTGCTTGGCGCTGCCGCCGTTGCCGGCCGCCTTGGCCTTGGACTGGCCGGCGGTCGCGCTGTCGGACTTGGCGTCGCCGTCGGGCTTGCCCGCGGACTTGGCGTCGGCTCCGGACTTGGCGTCGGCGTCGGCCTTGGCGCCGGCGTCGGCCTTGGCGCCGGCGTCGTTGGCGCGCGCCTTGGAGGACCCGCGACCGTAGTCGGTCGTGTAGAAACCCGAACCCTTGAAGTGGATGGCGACCGGGTGCAGCACCTTGGCGACGTGGCCGCCGCAGACCTCGCAGCTCTCGAGCGGCTCGTCTGAGAACTTCTGAAAGACCTCGAGGGTGTGACCGCACACGTCGCAGCGGTACTCGTAGATCGGCAAGGGCCTGCTCTCCTGGGCTTCGTCTGGGCTCGGCTTTTCAGTCTAGCACAGGGCCGCCACACGGTCGGTTCGAGCGCCGCCGCCTACGGATCGGTGACGAAGGGCGGCACATGCCCGGCGATGATGCGCGCCGCGCCCCACGACGCGATCGCCCGCCAGGATGCCGCGAGGATGGGGTCGCACCCCGCGTCGACGCCGGCCGCGACCCGCTCATAGTCGTCACGCGACGGCCCGATGGTGTCGCCGGCGAGCACCGTGAGGCCCTCGCCGGTCTCGACCCTGAAGCAGACGCCGCCCTCGGTGTGGCCCGGCGTGCGCACCCAGGTGATGCCCGGCACGAGCTCGCCCTCGTCGCCCGACAGCAGCCGCAGCCGCTCGCGCGGCAGAATACCGGCCACCATCGGCCGGTCGGGGTCGTCGAGCTCGAGCTCGTGAACGACTACCTGACCGGGTACGTCGGCGCAAGCACCGGCGTGATCGAAGTGGGCGTGGGTAAGGGCGATGAAGTCGAGGTCGTCGACGCTCACCCCGAGGGCCGCCAGCGCCTTGACGACCGGCTGGTTTTGCAGGTGCATGCCGGGGTCGACCAGGATGGTCCTGGGCCCGCGCAGCAGCACGGTGTTGGGAAAGGTCGTCATGCCGACCACCTGACGTTCGGCGGCGAGCTTCTCGTAGCCTACGTAGCCCTCGGGCGAGCGGTGCTCCGGCATGACCTCGACGCGACCGCCGTCGACCCAGAAGGCAAAGCGCGCGGTGGGCAGCAGAACGTCGACCGCATACATCGCCCCTCCCCGCCTAGGCGCCGGCCGGCGCGTCGTCGGCCTTGCCCTCGCCTTCGGGCGCAGCGTCGCGCGCGTAGATGACGTCGACCCGGTCGAGATTGATCACGACGAAGGGCACGGTCTCGATCGGCTCGTCGCTTTCGGCGCGGTAGATGCTGGCCTTGGACAGCGTCAGCTTGGGGTCGGTGATATGGCGCAGATGGTCGGACGAACGGCGCATCGTCGAGCGGCCGCCGTGACTGAAGTGGGCATAGCCCACTATCTTGAGGCCGCCGATGTAGGCGACCACCTCGAGCTCGAGGAAACCGATCTCGACCTTGAACTCGTGCTCGAGATCGCCCGTCCGCACGATCACCTGGTCGTCGTCCACGTTCTTCTCCTCATCGAACAGAAAGAACTCCACGGCGCACTCCTCACTCCGAGACGGATCCGGGCAGCCGCGTGACCGCTCGGCGCCGGCGACCGCCGGTCTGTCATTCGTCTACGGTCTCTTTGTCGCCCGTGGCGCAGGATTCTTGAGTACAAGGCGCGCCGCCGAAGGCCGCCAGCGTGCGGTCGCGACGCGCGGCGAGAAGCCGGCGGTTGCGCAAATCGTTCAGACGGCGCGCCAGAACGGCGCTCAGGGCGCCGCCCAGGACGCTGCCGACAAACAGGGCGCGCATTCGTGCCATGCCGCCACTATAGGTCATAGCGCGAGCGCCGGCCAACACCCGGTGCGCCGCGGCCGGCGCCCGCCGAGCCGCAGCCGGCGCCCGGAGTCGCGACCCCGGCACGCCGCGACCGGCGCGCCCTTCAGGCCGCGGCGAAGACGAGCGCGCCGTCCGCGCCGGCATCGACGGTGATGGTGTCGCCCGAGTGGACGTCGCCGCGCAGCAGCTCGCTCGAGAGCGGGTTTTCGAGCAGGCGCCGGATGGCGCGCCGCAAAGGCCGCGCCCCGTACTGCGCGTCGTAGCCTTCGTCGACGATCCGCGCCTTGGCGGCCGCAGTGACCTCGAGGCGCATGCCCTGCCCCTCGACGAGCCGGCGCGTGCGCTCGAGCAGCAGATCGACGATCTGCTCGAGCTGCTCTCTGTCGAGCGGATCGAAGACGATGACCTCGTCGACCCGGTTGAGAAACTCGGGCCGGAAGGTCTTGCGCAGCTCGTCGAGCAAGCGCTTTTCGAAGTCTTCGTGACTGGCCGCCTTACTGCTGTCGGGACTGAAGCCCAGCGCCTGCTGGCGGATCATGCCACTGCCGACGTTGCTGGTCATGATGACGACCGCGTTCTTGAAGTCGACGGTGCGCCCCTTGCCGTCGGTGAGGCGCCCGTCGTCGAGGATCTGCAGCAGCATGTTGAAAACGTCGGGGTGGGCCTTTTCGATCTCGTCAAAAAGCACCACGGCGTAGGGGCGGCGACGCACCGCCTCGGTGAGCTGGCCGCCCTCGTCGAAGCCGACGTAGCCCGGCGGCGAGCCCACGAGGCGCGAGGCCGAGAACTTCTCCATGTACTCGCTCATGTCGAGCCTGATGAGGGCGCCTTCGTCGTCGAACAGAAACTCGGCGAGCGCCCGGGCCAGCTCGGTCTTGCCCACGCCGGTCGGGCCGAGAAAGATGAACGAGCCGATCGGCCGGCTGGGGTCTTTGAGACCGGCCCGCGCGCGACGCACCGCCTCGGCGACCGCCACGACGGCGCGGTCCTGCCCGATGACCTGGCGGTGCAGGCCCTCCTCCATGCCGAGCAGCTTGTCGGCCTCGGCGGCCAGCATGCGCTGCACGGGGATGCCGGTCCACGAGCTCACGATCGCGGCGATGTCGTCGGCGTCGACCGTGGCGTCGGCGATGCCCTTATCGGCGAGCCAGGCGTTCTTGGCCTCGACGAAGGTCTGCTGGATCTTGTCGGTCTGCTCCTTGAGCTGGGCGGCCTTTTCGTAGTCTTGGGCCTGCACCGCGGCGGCGCCCTCGCGGGTGAGCTCGCCGAGCCGCAGCTCCATTTCGCGCAGCTCGGGCGGCAGCATGGTCGACTCGATGCGCAGCTTGCTGGACGCTTCGTCGAGCAGGTCGATCGCCTTGTCGGGCAGGAAGCGGTCGCTGATGTAGCGGTCGGCGAGGCGGGCGGCCTCGACCAGCGCCTCGTCGGTGATCGTCACTTTGTGGTGAGCCTCGTACTTGTCGCGCAGGCCGTGCAGAATGGCGATCGTCTCTTCGACGCTCGGCTCATCGACGACGATGGGTTGAAAGCGGCGCTCGAGGGCCGAGTCTTTCTCGATGTGCTCGCGGTACTCGTCGAGGGTGGTCGCGCCCACGCACTGCAGCTCGCCGCGGGCGAGCATGGGCTTCATGAGGTTCGAGGCGTCGATCGCCCCCTCGGCGGCGCCGGCGCCTACGACGTTGTGCAGCTCGTCGATGAACAGCACCACGTCTTTGGCGCGCTGGACTTCGTCGAGCGCGCCCTTGAGGCGCTCCTCGAACTCGCCACGGTACTTGGAGCCGGCCACCATCGCCCCGAGATCGAGGGCCAGCACGCGCTTGCCACGCAGCATCTCGGGCACGTCACCGGCGACGATCTTCTGGGCGAGGCCGTCGGCGATGGCCGTCTTGCCGACGCCCGGCTCGCCGATCAGGGCCGGGTTGTTCTTGGTGCGCCGGCTCAGCACCTGGATGACCCGCTTGATCTCGGCGTCGCGGCCGATCACGGGGTCGAGCCGGCCTTCGGCGGCGAGGGCGGTGAGGTCGCGCGTGTACTTCTTGAGCATGCTCTCGCCGGTCGCGCTGGCCTCGTAGTCGACGCCCGTGTCGCGGATCTCCGCCAGGGCGCGCAGCAGGCCCTCCTCGGTCGCCCCGAGATCCTTGAGGATGGCGCTGCCCGGGCCCTCGCCCTCGAGGAAGATGCCCAGCAGCAGGTGCTCGGTGCCGACGAACTCGTCGCTCAGCTTCTGGGACTGCTGAACGGCGATGTCGATTGCCGCCTTGGCCCGCGGCGTCATGTACAGCATGTCGGCCGGAGCCGCCGTGGGCGGACCCGAGCCGGCGGGCTGGTTCTGAGCGAACTGGTTGGCGCGCGTCATGGCGGCGCCCTTTTCGATGCCCACGAGATTGAGGATCTGCTCGACGATCCCTCCCGGCAGGCTCAGCACCCCGATCAGCAGGTGCTCGGTGCCGAGCATATTGCCGGGCCCGCGGCGCACCACTCCCTGGGCGGTTTCGAGCGCTTCGCGCGCCCGCTCGGAGAACTTGCTCACGTCCATATCGTCATCCTTGCAGCGTTGGTTCGTGGGGTGATCGTCAGCGGCGGCGCTTGCCGATGCGCACGACAGCCATGTGGCTCGCCGGCACCAGGTCGTGGCGCAGAGAGCGCTCCACCTGGCGCACCCGGTCGCGCAGGTCGTCGGCGGCGCGGGCCAGCTCGGCTTCGAGGAGGTCCATCTGGGCGCGCATGAGCGCCATCTGGCTTTCGAGTGCGAGCACGCGCTCGACACCGGCCAGGTTGAGACCGAGCTCGGTCAGCTCCTGGATGCGCTGCAACCGGTCGACGTCGGCCAGCGAGTACAGTCGCGTGTTCTTGGCCGAGCGCTGCGGTTGCACGAGCCCGCGGCGCTCGTAGAGGCGCAGCGTCTGCGGGTGCATGGCGGCCAGCTCGGCCGCGATCGAGATCATGAAGAGCGGCCTTGTGGGATCATCGCGTCGCGCCATGGCGTATCACCGCCCGTCCTTTTCGTGCCCGTCGGTCACATGCTCCCGAAGCGCGCCGCGCGCGGGTCGGGCTCCGTCTTGCCGAGCTCCTCGGCGAGCTTCTTCTGCTCCTTGGACAGCTTGCTGGGCACGACCAGACGCAGGCGCGCCAGCAGATCGCCGTTGCCGCCGCCCGAAAGGCGAGGGGCGCCCTTGCCGCGCAGCCGCAGCAGGCGGCCGTCGGTGCTGCCGGGCGACACCTTGAGCGACACCTTGCCGCCGCCCGGCGTCGGGATGCGCGCGGTGACGCCGAGCATCGCCTCGGCCATGGTCACCGGCACTTCGATCACGAGGTCGTCGCCGCGGCGCTCGAACAGCTCTGAGTCTTCGACGTGAGCGACGACGTACAGGTCGCCCGGAGCGCCCCCGCCCGCGCCCGCCTCGCCCTTGCCCTTGAGGCGGATCTTCGTGCCCTCTTTGGCGCCCGCGGGGATCTTGACCGCGTAGTGCCGGGTCTGGCGGGTCGCGCCACCGCCGCGACAGGTAGGACACGGCGTGTCGACCACGGTGCCGTTGCCGTGGCAGCGCGGACAGGGCACCGAGATGGCAAACGGGCCCTGATTCTGGGCCATGACGCCGCGACCGTGGCATTCCGGACAGATGGCGGGCGTGGTGCCCGGCGCGGCGCCCGAGCCGTGACAGGTCGGGCAGGGTCCGTTGGTCTCGACCGGCACGCGCACCGAGGCGCCGCGCAACGACTCTTCAAAAGAGATCGTGACGTCGGCCTGAAGGTCGGCGCCGCGCTGGGCCGCGCTGCGGCCGGCGCCGCGGCGCCCGCCCTGTCCGGCGCCGCCGAACAGGTTCGACAGAATGTCGCCGAAGTCGCCCATCTGAAAGGTCTGGCCGCCCTGCTGGAACATGCTCGGGTCGAAGCCCTGAAAGCCGCCCTGCCCGGGCCGGCCCGTGCGCGGATCGAACGCCCCGAGACGCAGCATCTCGTCGTACTGCTTGCGCTTGTCTGTGTCGGACAGCGTCTCGTAGGCCTCGTTGGCCTCTTTGAACTTCTCTTCGGCCGCCTTGTCGCCCGAGTTCGTGTCGGGGTGATAGCGCCGCGCGAGCTTGCGGAAGGCCTTGCGGATCTCGTCGTGCGAGGCGCCGCGGGGTACACCCAGAGTCTTGTAGAAGTCGGCCATCGACTACCTCGCCACGATCACCCTGGCGGGCCGCAGCAGCCTGCCGTGCAGCAGGTAGCCGGGCTCCAGCACAGTGATGATCAGACCTTCGGAGTACTCGTCTGAGTCCTGAGCCACGACCGCTTCGTGGACGTTGGGGTCGAACGGCAGGCCGGGCGCGGACGGCACCTCGTCGAGGCCGTGGCCCTCGAGCACCGCACGCAGCTGTCCGGAGACCAGCTCGACACCCTTGATGAGCTGTCCTTCCTCGTGGCGCTCGGCCGACTCCAGAGCCCGCTGCATGTTGTCGAGCACCGGCAGCAGCGACTCGAGCACGCCCTCGCCGGCGCGCAGCACCAGAGCCTCGTTGTCGCGCTGGACGCGCTTGCGGTAGTTCTCGAACTCGGCCTTCAGACGCTGCAGATGGTCGAGGTACTGGTCGCGCTCGGCGGTCACGGTGCGCAGCTCGTCGGCCGGCGCCACGTCGACCAGCGTCGGGCCGGCCGGCTTCTCGTCGGCCGGCGTCGGGCCGGCCGGCTTCTCGTCGGCCGGCGTCGGGCCGGCAGGGTCGGCCTTCTGGCCGGCGCTGCCGGTCTGCGTGCGCCGATCCTTCTTGTCGTGGGGAGTCGTCATTGGCAGGTCGCTCTCTGTCGTGATCGCCGGGTCACTGTCGCATGCGCGTGTCGGTCGCCCTGTCGGGGCCGGCGCCGGGCGGGCGGGGCGTACGCCCCGCCCGCCCGGCGCCGGCCCCTGCGGTCGCTAAAGCATCTCAGGGCTGGGCCACCGTCGCCTCGACGGTCTTCGGGGCCGCCTTGACCTCGATCCGCCTGGGCTTCTCGACTTCGGCCTTGGGCACGGTCACCTCGAGGACGCCGTCCTCGTAAGTGGCCCGGATCTCGTCGGCCTTGACGCCCTGCGGCAGGGCGAGACTGCGCTGGAAGACGCCGTAGCGCCGCTCGACGCGGTAGTAGCGCTCCTCGTCGACCTTCTCAGCGAAGGTGCGCTCGCCCTTGAGGGTAAGGACGTTGTCGTCGACCTCGATCTGGATATCGTCGACTTTCAGGCCCGGCAGCTCGGCCTTGAGCACGACAGCGTCGGTCGTGTCGAACACGTCGACCGCCGGCAGCCAGCTTTCCTGACGTCCCGACCACATCGAGTCGGCGAGGCGGCTCACTTGACTCTGCAAGCTCGTCATCTCGCGGAAGGGGTCCCATCTGATGATCGCCATTTTGCCCTGCTCTCCTTTCCGGTCTGTACCGCCGGGCCCCGTGGCCCGGCGGCAGCCGACCTTCGGCCTGTCAGTTCAGCCCGCGCCGCTAAGGCGCGAGCGGGTCACTGCTGCTGATCGTCGTCGATGACCTCGTAGTCGCCCTCTTCGACGGTTTCATCGCCACTGGCCTGCTCGCTGCCGGTCGTGCCGTCACCCGACGGCGGAGTCTGCTGCTGGGCCTGCTGGTAGATCGCCTCGGCGAGCTTGTGTGAGGCCTGCATGAGAGCGTCGGTCTTGGCCTTGATCTCGTCCGTGTTGTCGGAGTCGAGGGCCTTGCGCACCTCGACGGCGGCCGCTTCGATCTCGTCGCGGGTGGCCTGCTCGACTCGGTCGCCCATGTCGCGCAGCGACTTTTCGGTGGAGTACACGAGATTCTCGGCGTTGTTTTTGACCTCGGCGACGTCGCGCAGGCGGCGGTCCTCTTCGGCGTGGGACTCGGCGTCTTTCATCATCGACTCGATGTCCTGCTCGCTGAGGCCGCTCGAGGCGGTGATGGTGATCTTCTGTTCGTTACCGGTGCCCAGGTCTTTGGCGCTGACGTGCACGATGCCGTTGGCGTCGATGTCGAAGGCGACCTCGACCTGAGGGATGCCGCGCGGCGCCGGCGGGATGCCGACGAGCTGGAACTTGCCGAGCGTCTTGTTGTAGCGGGCCATATCGCGCTCGCCCTGCAGAACGTGGATCTCGACGCTCGTCTGGTTGTCTTCGGCGGTCGAGAAGATCTCGCTCTTCTTGGTCGGGATGGTCGTGTTGCGCTCGATCAGGCGGGTGAACACGCCGCCCTTGGTCTCGATGCCCAGCGACAGCGGGGTGACGTCGAGCAGCAGCACGTCTTTGACCTCGCCGGCCAGCACGCCGCCCTGGATGCCGGCACCCACGGCCACGACCTCGTCGGGGTTGACGCCCTTGTGGGGCTCCTTGCCGATGAGCTCGCGGACCTTGTCTTGCACCGCCGGTACGCGGGTCATGCCGCCCACGAGAATGACGTGGTCGATCTTGTCGGGCGACAGGTTGGCGTCGGACAGAGCCTGCTTGACGGGCCCCACCACGCGGTCGACGAGCGTCGCGGTGAGCTCGTTGAACTTGGCCCGGGTGAGGTTCAGGTCGAGATGCTTGGGACCGTTTTCGTCGGCGCTGATGAACGGCAGGTTTACGTTGCTGCTCATCGTGGTCGAGAGCTCGATCTTGGCCTTCTCGGCAGCTTCGTAGAGGCGCTGCAGGGCCATCTTGTCTTTGCTCAGATCGATGCCGTTCGCGCGCTTGAACTCGGCCACCATCCAGTCGACGACGGCCTTGTCGAAGTTGTCGCCGCCCAGATGCGTGTCGCCGTTGGTCGACTTGACCTCGAAGACGCCGTCGCCGAGGTCGAGGGTCGAGACGTCGAAGGTGCCGCCGCCCAGGTCGAACACCAGGATGGTCTGGTCGTGCTCCTTGTCGAGACCGTAGGCGAGCGCCGCCGCCGTCGGCTCGTTGATGATGCGCTTGATCTCGATGCCGGCGATCTTGCCGGCGTCCTTGGTGGCCTGGCGCTGGGAGTCGTTGAAGTAGGCCGGGACGGTCACGACCGCCTCGCTGACCTTTTCGCCCAGGTACTCCTCGGCGTCGCGGCGCAGCTTCTGCAGAATCATCGCGGAGATCTCGGGCGGCGAGTAGAGCTTGCCCTGAATGTCGACCGCAGCGTCGCCGTTGGGCGCCGCCACGACCTTGTAGGGGACGATCTTCATCTCTTCTGAGACGTCGCCGTACTTGCGCCCCATGAAGCGCTTGATGGAAAAGACGGTGTTCTCGGGGTTGGTGACCGCCTGCCGGCGGGCGACTGTGCCCACGAGGCGCTCCCCGCTCTTGGAGAAGGCCACTACCGACGGTGTGGTGCGTCCGCCTTCGGAGTTCGGGATGACCGTGGGCTCACCACCCTCGAGGACGCTCACGCAGCTGAACGTCGTCCCCAGGTCGATACCGATTACCTTGGCCATACGTGTGCCTCCTTGGCGTTCTTCTGTCATAATGAGTTGATAGTGATCATAAAATCTTAGTCTGCTCTTGTCAAATTATTACCACTCCCCGCTCGCCCTAAACCGGCGGGGCCGCCCCCGCCGGCGACGTTCCCTACAGCTATAATCGGGGGCATGGCCGACGACGACGCCAAGGCTCGCGAGACTCGCCGAGAAACGAGGGGCACGATCACCGTGCCGCGCTGGGTGCAGCTCGCCGTGCTGCCCGTCCTTCTGATCATCGCCTGGCTGCTGCTCGGGGTGATCGGCGAGGCGGTGTTCATCTTCATCGTGGCTACCCTGATGGCTCTGGTGCTCAACCCGTTCGTGCGCGGCCTGCAACGTCTCAGAGTGCCGCGGCCGGTGGGTGTGGCGCTCGTCTATCTGCTCGGCATCGGTATCCTGAGCGGCGCCGTCGCCCTGATCATCCCGCCCCTCGTGCACCAGATCCGGGGGCTGCTCAACTCGCTGCCTGGCATGGCCCAGCAGGCCCGCGCCGGCGTCCACGGGCTGCAGGGCCTGGCCAACCGCGTTCACCTGCGCATCGACGTCTCGAAGGATCTCCAGTCCGGTGCAAGATCGGTCGCGACCTACCTTCTCGGAGCGTCGCGCAGCCTGCTCGGCCTCGGCGTCTCGGTGGCCAGGACCGTCACCGTGACGGTGATCATCATCGTGATTTCGATCTACATGCTGCTCGACGCCAAGCGTATCGGCCGCTTTGTCACCGAGCACTTCCCGACCGGTTCGCGCGCCGACGGGCGCGAGTTCATCGCCCTCACCCAGAGCGCCGTCGTGAAGTACCTCGAGGCCCAACTCCTGCTGTCGGCCGCAATCGGCACCGGCACCGGCCTCACGATGTGGGTCCTGGGCATGACCGGCGTCTTTCCCTCGGGCTCCCGGTACGCCGTGGCGTTCGGCGCGTGGGCCGGCCTCACTGAGGTCATCCCCTATCTCGGGCCCGTGCTCGGAGCCGTGCCGCCGGTGATCGTGGCGCTGCTGCATGCGCCGCTCACCGCCGTGTGGGTGGTCCTCGCCTACGTCGGCATCCAGGAAGTCGAGGGCCACATCGCCGCGCCGCTCATCATGGGCACGCGCTTCCGGGTGCATCCGCTGGTCGTCATGTTCGCGGTCCTGATCGGCAATCAGCTCCACGGCATCGTCGGCATGTTCATCGCCGTGCCGCTCATTCCCTTGGCTCGAGAAACCTGGCTGTTCTTCCGCGTGCGCGTCAAGTTCGAAGGCTGGAAGCCCGGCGCCGTCGACCTGACCGGGGCCGTTGACCTGACCGGCGCTGGCGACCACAGCGGCGCTGGCGACCACAGCGGCGCTGGTGATCTGAACGACGCCGGCGAGAGTCCCGTCGACCCGCGGCCGCCGGTCGACTGACTCAGAAACCCCCGCGTCACGCCGGCCGGAATCCTGCACCGCCGTGTGCGCCGGTTGCCGAATCGGTTGCCGAACCGGCAAATGTCTTGCCGCAACCTACGCGGCGGCGCAAAGTGAGATAAACTGCCTTCGCCAACCGCATGGCTCTTGATGCTCCGCGCACAGGGGGGAGCAGCCGGGCGGCCGGGGCTTACGCTTCCGGTGCGCCAGTCGAACACGACTGCGAGGTGATACTCCGGCTGACCAGGGATTCTCTTGCTTTTTCGACTCCGGGTCGCGCGGCGCCGCTCTTGCGCGTCGGACGACACGATGCGGCGCCACCCGACACGGCTGAACGCATCGCCCGAGATGGTCCACCCGACGCAAGGAGAGAACCGAGAATGGCTTCAACCGCACCGGTCAAGGTCGATCGTCGACTCATCGCCGATCTCACCGAGAAAGAAGAGCAGCGCCTCGAAGCGGCGACGCCCAAATCGTTCGAGCTGTACCAGCGGGCCGTAAAAGTCATGCCCATGGGAGTCGCCTCCACCTACCACGCGCGCGACCCATACCCCGTCTACTTCTCGCACGGCAAAGGTTCCAAGATCTTCACGATCGACGGCCAGGAGATCAGCGACTTTCACAACGGCTACGGCTGCATGGTGCAGGGCCACGCCCACCCCATCATCGTCGAGGCCATCCAGAAGCGCGCTCCGCTCGGCACCCAGTTCGGTCTGCCCACCGAAGACTCCGTGATCATGGCCGAGCACCTGGCCGGCGCCTTCAAGCTGCCCAAGTGGCGCTTCGTCAACTCCGGCTCCGAAGCCACCATGGACGCCATCCGCGTCGCCCGCGGCTTCACCGGCCGCGAGCCCATCGTCAAGATGTTCGGCTCCTACCACGGCCATCACGACTACGTGATGGTGTCGATCGGCGTCAAGGACTTCGGCAAGATCGGCCCGCGCGACGACTACAAGTCGTTCTCGTATGGCGCCGGCATCCCGCAGTGTTCGATCGACCTGACCGTCGCGGTCCCCTTCAACGACGTCGAGAACATGAACAAGCGCATCGAGCGCATGGTCGCCGAGGGTCAAACGCCGGCCGCCGTCATCATGGAACCCGCCATGATGAACCTCGGTGTCGTCCTGCCCGAGCCGGGCTTCCTCGAAGCCGTCCGCGCGATCACCAAGAAGCACGGCATCGTGCTGATCTTCGACGAGGTCAAGACCGGCATCTGCACCGCTCGCGGCGGCGCCGTCGAGCGCTGGGGCGTCGTGCCCGACATGGTCTGTCTGGGCAAGGCCATCGCCGGCGGCACGCCGTGCGGCGCGATCGGCGGCACCGAAGAGATCATGGATGCCATCCACCAGGGCACCGTCTTCCAGGTCGGCACCTACGCCGGCAACCCGCTCTCCATGGCCGCCGCGCGGGCGAGCTTCGAGCAGGTCATGACCGACGACGCCTACGCCCACCTGAACTACCTGAACGACCGCCTGGTCACCGAGTGCGACGCCATCTGCGCCAAGTACGGCTTCCCCGGCTACACGGTCGGCATCTCGTCGAAGGGCTGCGTCAACTTCGCCTCGGGCAAGATCACCGACTACGAGTCGTTCATCAAGTACCAGGACCACGAGCTCGTCGCCTTGGCCTGGCTGTACAACTTCAACCGCGGCGTCATCATCGCCCCCGGTCGCGAAGAGGAGTGGACGCTGTCCATCCAGCACACCGACCAGGACATCGACCTCTATGTCAACGCCTTCGAGGACCTCATCCGCGACGTGACGGTCTGACCCACCAGACCCGGCAGCCCGCCCCGCCGGCTTCGCGCCGGCGGGGCGGGCTGCTTTTTGGTATCTGGGCCCCGACGCCTACCACGACCAGTCGCCGGGCGGCGGCCGATCGCCGCCGCTCACAGGCTCGGGCGAGCCGGCGCCCTCGCCATCGGGCAGCCCGGAGTCCGGGGCCGGCGGCGCGTCGGGGTGAGTGTCGGGCGTCTCCTCGAAAGCCCACTCGAGTCCGCTGCCGTCGGCGCCGAGCTCCGGCGGCCCGCCCGGCTCGGCGACCGGCGCGGTGAAGGGCGGCGGCGCCGGTTCGGCGGCGGGCGGCGGAGCGGCCGGCCCCGCGGTGGCCGGCGGCGGCGCCGGTTCGGCGGCGGGCCGCGGCGGTTCCGGTGGTGGTGGCGACGCCGGCTCCGCGGCGGGCGGCGGCGACGTCACGGCGATCCTGGAAACCTCGTCCCACACGCTGTCGCGGTGGGCGCGCAGCTCTCCATCGGCGAGCGGCGCGGCCGGCCGCTCGACCGTGGGGAGCAGCACCTTGGCCTGGCAGAACTTGCCGAGGATGGAGATGACGGTGACCTCTTCGAGGTGGCTGGCGCCGGCGACCTCGCTGGCCGTGCGTCGATCGTCGATGAGCGTGAGCACATGAAACTCGTCGCGCCCCATGGCGAGCGCGTGGCGCGGCAGCGTCTCGTAGTCGCGGTTGCGGACCAGCACAGTGTTCGCCGCACCGAGAATCTCGAAGGCGGCGACGTAGTCGGCGCCCACCGACGAGACCTCGATGAGTACGCTCTGGGTATCGATCGTGATGTAGTCGACCGGTTCGGCGGAGGGGTCGATGACGAACATGAACGTGCCCTTGTTGCCGGTCGTCTTGATCGCCAGGAAGGTATTGGCGACCTGCCGCGACAGCACATCGCGCAGGTCGTCCTCGCTCACAAATCCGCGCTGCGCCAGGATGGTGCCGATCGGCCGCGGATCGCTCTCCTGCTCGCGCAGGGCCAGATCGAGCTGCTCCTCGGTGATGAGGGACCGCTTGATCAGGAGGCTGCCCAGGACGGTGTCGGCGTAGGCGCGCGTCGAGTCGCGGGTCTCGGCGATCTGCCCCTGGACAAAGTGGACGTCGATCTGACGCTCGGCACACTCGATATGGAGAGTGCCCGACCGCCGCACCCTGCCGAGCATCTGCAGGACCTCGACGACGCTGAACGTGTCAAGCGTGCCGTGCATGGCTGGCCCGAGTGTATACTCGCCCCTGATGAGAGTCGACCTGCACGTGCACACCTATCCGGCCTCGAGCTGCTCGACGATCGTCTACCGCGACCTCATCGCCTGCTGCCGCGAGCGCCGCCTTGGCGCCATCGCCCTCACCAACCACGGCGACGTCGGCGACAATCGCCGGCTCGAGGGCCCTCTGGCCGAGGCGGGCACCGTGCTCGTCCACGGCGTCGAGATCTCCACCCCCTGTGGCGACTTCATCGTCTACTCGCCCGATCTCGACTACCTCGCCGGTTTCAAAGACTTGCAGGCCGTGCCCCAGGCCGGCTCGATCGCCGACCACGCGGCCATCGTCTGGGTGCACCCGGCCGCGGGCGGCGGTCGCAGCGGCTCCGCCTTTCGCGCGAGCCTGACCGAGCAGGTCGCGCCGCTGATCGACGCCGTCGAGGTGTGGAACGGCAACTGGACCGACACGCGTTACGTGGCGGCGGCGCAGCGTATTGTCGAGACCCTGAACCTGCCCGCCACCGGCGGCAGCGACGCCCACAGAGCCGATCGTATCGGCCGCTGTGCCACCGAGATCGAAGCCGAGGTGGGGTCGACCGCCGACGTCGTGGCGGCCATCAAGTCGGGCGCAGTGACGCCCGTGGCGCCACCGGGCGCCGGCCGCCGCGCCGGACACCTGTTCGACCTGTTCAGACGTTAGCCGACGGAGGGCCGTACCTTGATCTCACTTTCACTGCAGACCAGCGCCCGGGTGGTGCTGGTCGACATTACCGCGCTCGTCGAGAAGGCGCTCGTGACGAGCGGCCTCGACGAAGGCGCGGCGCTCGTCTTCTGCCCTCACACCACGGCCGGCGTGACGATCAACGAGAACGCCGATCCGACGGTGCGACGCGACATTGCCATGGCCCTCGAGCGCCTGGTGCCCGTCGATCTCCCGTTCGCCCATCTCGAGGGCAACTCGGACGCCCACGTGAAGGCGTCGATCGTGGGCAGCAGCGTGACCGTGCCGGTCGAGGGCGGGCGTCTCGCGCTCGGCACCTGGCAGGGGATCTACTTTGCCGAGTTCGACGGCCCGCGACGGCGACGGCTGCTGGTGCAGCCACTGGCGGGGTCGCGACCCTAGCCCGACGCCGGTCTAGCGGCCGAGCGCCCGTTCGAGGTGCAACTCGAGCGGCCGCGTGTCGAGCCTGCCACCGCCGTTCTTGAGCAGCAACTGATCGGCCGAGTACATCTGGCCCGTCGCCCACAGCCCCTTGAGCCACGCCCCGGCGGCGGGGTCGAGAAACCACTCCATGCCGTAGTTGTCTTGCAGCAGCATGCGCAGCGCCCCTTCGAGCATCCAGGTGCGCAGGTAGTTCGAGGCGTAGAAGCCGTCGTCGATGTCGGCCAGGTAGCTTGCTTGCGGCACGTCGAACTGCACGGCTTCGCTGAGCAGGGCGCCGTAGCGGGCGGCCATGCCGTCGAGCGGACCGGTCTGCACGTGAAACTCGGTCTCGTAGGCAAGCTTGCCGGCGTAGCGCCGCAGAAAGTACAGCTCGACAAGGTTGGCGAAGGTGAGGTAGTCGTGTGAGTCGGCGTAGTCGAGATAGGTCTCGAGCCAGCGGGCGTTGAGCGTGAGGTGGTCGAAGGTGAAGGCGAAGCCCTCGGTGACCGCGTTGTCGCCGAGAAAGCGGTACTCGAACGGCAGATCGGGGCTCGTGTGGGCGAAGTGCTCGGTGTGTCCGCCCTCGTGGAGCAGCGCCTGAAAGTCGTCTTGACCGCCCTTGGGCATGACCACCAGGTAGATCTCGTCGGGGATGCGCACCGGCGCACAGAACGCCCGCGGCGACTTGAGCTCGCGCGTCTCGGCATCGACGTGTACGTTGGTCTGCGCGGCGAGCGAGATGCCGAGACCCTGGAGCGTGCGTTCGAAGGTGGGCAGCAGCCTGGCGCTGGCGAAGACATGGTCGTACTCGGGGGCTCGCACCAGGAACGGCAGGTCGGACTGCCAGAGCTCGGTGCGCGACAGGCCGAGCTTGGCGCGGGCGACCTTGTCGAGGGTGCGCTGGTAGAGACCCTCGGTGGCCTGCAGGAACATCTGGGTAGCGCCGCGCAGCATGCCGAAGTCGACGGCGCGCACCTCTGAGAACAGTTCCGAGTAGGTGGGATAGCCGAGCTCGCCGACGAGCTCGTGCAGGCGCCGCCAGCGCTGCTCGTAGAGCGGGTTCAAGACGGTGGCGGTGAGCTCGAGGCGGGCTTCGTGGATGCGCCGCCGGCGCTCGCGGTCGGGCTCGTTGGCCTGGACGACGCTCGAGTAGCGCAGCCCGATCTGCTCGCCGTCGACGGTGATCTTGGCGCGCGATTCGGTGTTGGCGATCTCGTCTGAGACCTGCTTGGTCTCGTTGCCGAGGAAGCCCTCGATGCCCAGGTTGAGCAGGAACGAGAGGCGGCGGCGCTCGTCGTCGGCCGTGGCGGCGTCGTACAACCGGCGCAGTGTGCGCACCGATTCGAGCGTGAACAGCTCGGGATACCGGTCGTAGACCGCGGTGAAGTCGCAGTCGGGCTTGAGGCCCGCGAAATGGTGGTAGGCCTCGAGGTCGAGAGCGCCGGTGAACTCTTCAGCCCGGCGTCGGTAGTCGGCGAGATCGAACGATGCCACGCGTGTGTCTCCTTGGAAGAGGTGGGCCGCCCCGGACGGGCGGCGCTGCCCGCTTACGTTCTGCCCGTGACGGCACTCTACCAGACCATGAATACGAAATCGCGAGGGGGCAGCCGTCGTAGTGGTAGACAATCGCCCGCCGCATCTGCGGTACACTGGCCGTCATGCCTCCTCACCCCGGCGACACCCTCGAGCTTGCCATCGACACCCTTGCCTACGGCGGTCAGGGGATCGGCCGCGTCGACGGCTTTGTCGTGTTCGTGCGCGGCGCGCTGCCCGGCGATGTCGCCCGCGTCGAGGTGACGCGCCGCAAGTCCGGCTACGCCGAGGCGCGGCTCGTAGAGCTGGTGGTGCCCTCGCCGCAACGGGTGGCGTTTCGCTGCGACCATGCGCCCGACGCCGGCGGCTGCGAGTGGCAGACCTTCGACTACGCCGCCCAGCTCGCGTTCAAGCATCGTCAGGTAGTCGAGGCGCTCGCCCACATCGGCGGCCTCGACCACGTGGTGGTCACGCCCATCCTCGGCATGGCCGACCCCTGGCGCTACCGCAACAAGATGGAGTACTCGTTCGGCCAGACCGACGGCGAGACCGTCCTGGGAATGCACCGCCGCGGCTCGTGGCGCGACATCGTCGACGTCCCCGACTGTCATCTGGCGCCGCTCGAGATCTCGCGGGCGCGGCAGGCGGTCCTGACCGCCTGCCGCGCCCTCCGCCTGCCCGCCTACTCACAGACCGCGCACACCGGTCTGCTGCGCCACCTCGTCGTGCGCCGTGGCGCCGCGACCGGCGAACTGCTGCTCAATCTGTTCGTCACGGAGCGCTTCCGGCAGGAAGCGGCGCTGGCCGAGCGTGTCGCCGCGCAGCAGCCCTACACGTCGTTTGCCGTCACTGTGAACGAGACGCAGGCCGACGCCGCGGTGGGCGTGGGCCCGTTCATGGTCGTGGGACCGCCCTGCTTTCACGAGGAGCTCGCCGGCGTGCGGCTGCGCGTGCCGGCCGCCGCGTTCCTGCAGACCAACTCGGAGATGTGCGCCGTGCTCTACGAGACCGCCCTGCGCGCCGCCGCCCCGCAGGCCGACCGGGGCGCCTACGACCTCTACTGCGGCATCGGCGGCATGAGCCTTCTGCTCGCCCGGCGAGCGGCGCACGTCTACGGCCTCGAGATCCAGGACGAGGCGATCGCGGCGGCCGCCGAGAACGCCCGCCTCGACGGCGCCGCCAACCTCGAGTTCGCCGCCGGCGACGTGCGCAAGCTGCTGCTCGACCCGCCGACCGGCCGCGATCCGGCCATCGCCCGCCTCGTGCAGGCCGACGGCAAGCCCCATCAGTCCCTGCGCGCTCCGGCGTCGCACCCGTTCGCGCCGCCGGCGGTCGTGCTCACCGACCCGCCGCGGGCCGGCATGGCCCGAAAGGCAGTCGAACGCATGGCGCTGCTGGGCGCCGAACGCATCGTGTACGTGTCGTGCAACCCGGCGACCCTCGCCGCCAACGCCGCCCAGCTCGCCACGATCGGCTACCGTCTCGACTCCGTCACGCCGGTCGACATGTTCCCGCACACCCACCACATCGAGGCGGTGGCGACCTTTCTCAGAGAGGCGTAGGCGCGTCGCCGCCGGGCGGCGTGGTCCAGCGCTGCGCGATGAGGTCGGCGTTGACCCCGAGGAAGGCCAGCGACAGCAGCGGCAGCGCCGGCAGCGCCCGCCACCAGAGCGCCACCGTCACCGTGACGACAAACGACGCCACCATGGCCACCAGAGTGAGACGCACGCGCAAGCGGTAGCCGACGGCGGCCGCCACGTAGAGGCCGAAGAAGAGCACGTCGCTGGTGCCCAGGCCGGAGTAGACGTCGCGCACGGAGTAGCCCATCGTCGGAAAGGCGACCACGAAGTACGACACCGTCTGCGGCGCTTTGGTGAGCAGCAGATGCGTGGGCCCCTGGGGCAGAAAGACGCTGGCCGCGTCGAGCACCCCCACGGCCACCGCCATGGCCACGATGACCCGGATGTCGACGGTCAGCTCGGCGAGGCTCGACCCCAGCCAGTAGCCGGCGCCGGCGCCGAAGGCCACCTTGCCAAGATCGGCCAGCGGCACGACGCCCAGGATCGAGCCGGCGACGGCGCAGACGAGCCCGACCGCGGCCACCACGAGCAGGCGCCGCGGCGACGGCCGCGCCGCCACGACACCCCCCACCATGACGCCGACCAGTGCGACGCCGATCGCCATGGAGACGATGACGTCGGCGCGAATGGAGAAGGCCGGCAGGCGGCCGCTGGCGAGGATGAAGGCGACGAAGGCGAGGGCCGCGATCGTGACCGCGGCCACCCTGGAGCGGTTCACGGAGGTCAGTAGGGGGGAATCGCCTCGTACCATTCGCCGAGGCGGCGGAAGGCCCGCCAGAAGGCGGCCTTGAGCCGCTGCTCGTCGAGCGATGAGTCGATGTCGGGGGTGACGAGCACCTCGGTGCCGGGCGTGAGCTCGACGATCTCGCCGACCTCGCACTCGACTGGGCTCGCGGTCGGCAGCGCCAGGCGATCGAGCGCCGCCACGACCTTGCCGCCCATGGCAACGATGAGCTTGGGTTCGACGATGGCGATCTCGCGGCGCAGGTACTCGAGACAGTGTGCTTCGGCCTTGGCGTCGTCGCGCACGCTGCCGCACTTCAGGACATTGGTGCCGTAAAGCTGCAGCGGGTCGATCCCGAGGCGCTGGCAGCTCTTCATGATCGCCGTGCCGGCGCGACCGAAGAAGGCCACCCCCTCGTGCAGCTCGCTCGGCTGCACGCGATACTTGAGCAGCATGATGTCGGCGAGGGGATGGCCCGAACCGATGACCGGCATCGACTTGCTGTGCGAGCACAACCGGCAGCGCAGCATCTCGCCGGTCAGATCGTTGATCTCGGAGATGGCGCGAGTCAGGTACTTGTCGTAGATCTCGTTCGGCTGTCCCACCGGTCGCCCCTCCGTTTCCCTGACCTCTCTATTTTGCGCCGCTCGAGGAAATCCTGCGCTGCCCGGCCGGCGCGGGCGCGTTGCGGCGCGGGAGATCCTGTGCTGCCCGGCCGGTGCGGGCGTGGCGCGGCGAGGGAGTCCGCGCGCCGGCCGGCGGACGCGGGGCGCGCCCGCCCCAGGGGCGGACGGCGGGGCGTCAGCGCTGGGCGCCGCTGTCGTGGGGCGTCTGCAGGAGCTTGAGCGACTGCAGGTAGAGCAGGCTCTTGGGGCGCCGGATGATATGGCTGCCGCTCAGCGCCTCGACGAAATCGTCGGGGCCCGTGAACTCGCCCATGCCGGTGAGCGCCGTGCCCAGCCCCGCCAGAACGTGGGCGTCGCTGCCGGCGGCGGCCGGCACGCGGTGGCGCTCGGCGAACCGCACGGCCTTCTCGTTGAAGCCCGGGTAGGCGATCCGCGAGTTGAAGACCTCGATCACGTCGACGTCGGTCAGGTTGGCCTTCAGCAGTGAGCTGCCGGGCACGGAGTGCAGCCGGTCGAAGGGGTGCGGCACGTAGACGACCCCGCCCTGCGCCTTGATCTGGGCGATGGTCGCGGCGAACGTCAGACCCGGCGCGATGCGCTCCTGCAGAAACAGACCGATGACTTCGCCCTCGGAGGTCTTGACCTCCTCACCCACGATCACCCGCACGCCGTAGCGCTCGGCCAGGGCCAGCGCCTCGAAGCCGCCGGCGACCTCGTTGTGATCGGTGACGGCGACCACGTCGAGCCCCACGTCGGAGGCTCTCTCGAGAACCTCCTCGACCTCCGTGGCGCAGTCCTTGGAGTGGTGGGTGTGCACGTGAAAGTCGGCGAACAGCTCGGGCTCGAGGTGGCGGCGGGGCGCGGAACGGCGCTTCAGGCGCCCGCGGATGACGTCGCGGTACAGCTGCATGACTTCGTCTGAGACGATCTCCCAGCTGTAGCGCTGCACAGTCGCCAGGCCGCGCGCCGCGCAGGCGTCGCGCAGCGACGCGTCGCGCAGCAGCCGCTCGAGGCCCGCGGCGAGGGCGCGGGCGTTGCGCGGCGGCACGAGCAGACCCTCGGCGCCGTCGCCCACGACGTCGCGATAGCCTTCGATATTCGAGGCCAGCACCGCCGTCCGGGTGGCCATCGCTTCGAGCAAGACGATGCCGAACGACTCGTTGCCCAGCGACGGGGCGCAGAAGATGTCGGCGTCCTGATAGAGCTCGGGCAGCCGGTCATGATCGATGCGGCCGCGAAAGCGGACCCGGTCGGTGAAGCGCTCGGGCACCAGGCGGGCGAACTTGTCGGCGTGCTCGTCGCTGCCGCACACGTCGAGCTCGAAGGGCGGCAGGTCGGCGCTCACGTAGCGCAGCGCCCGCAGCAGGTAGCCCAGGCCCTTGCGACGCGAGTCGCCGCCCACGTAGAGCACGCGCGGCGGGCCGGGCCGGCGGGCGCCGGGGGCGGAGAAGCGCGTCAGGTCGATGCCGTTGGGAATGACCCGATACTGGCCGGCGAAGTAGCGCGCCGCGGTGTCGCGGGCCGCCGGCGACACGGCGACGACACCGTCGAAGACCGGGAACACGCGCTTGAGGATGGGCTTGCCCAGCCAGTACCAGAAGAAGCGCTCGGAGTTGGCGTGGAAGGTCGCCACGATCGGACACTCGGCATGGTTCATGGCCGTCCAGCCCAGGCTGGGCACGAACGGCTCATGGATGTGCAGAACGTCGAACTCCTCGTTTTCGAGCACCACGTCAACGTTGGAGAGCAGGTCGATCGGCGGCGAGATGTAGCTGACCGAGCGGTTGTGGCGCACCGAGAAGGTGGTGCCGGCGAAGAAGTTGCGCGGATAGGGCTCGTCGGGCCCGAACAGGCCGTCACGCTCGCCGAGGAGCACCTCGCGCACGCGCTCGCGGGCCGCCTTGACGGCCACCTTGTCGTCGCTGGGCGCGATGATCGTGACCCGGTGGCCCTGCGCGGTGAAGCGCTCGGCGAGCGCCTCGATGTGGTTGTTCACGCCGCCGGGCACCGTCCAGGCGTACGGCGTGAGCATCGCGATCCTGTAGCCCGCTCCGTCCACTGACAAAGGCCCGGCCGAGGCTCGCCTTTCGGCGCGGCGCCGGCCGGCTCTCCTTCCCCCCGCCTCTTGCGGAGCGTCCGTCGTCACGTGACCCGGACCCTCCGTGGTGCGGCGGCCCCGGCGGCGGCCGTCGCTAGCCCTGACAGACCGCCGTCGCTCCGCGACCCTCGCCGCTGATGAACTGCTCGGTGAGCTCGCGGCACTCGTCGTCGGGGTGCTGCACCGGCGGCGACTTCATGAAGTACGAGCTCGGCCCCTCGATCGCGCCCGCGAGGCCGCGGTCGAGGGCGATCTTGGCGCAACGCACGGCGTCGATGACGATGCCGGCCGAGTTGGGCGAATCGACGACTTCGAGCTTGAGCTCGATGTTCAGGGGCACGTCGCCGAAGGTGCGACCCTCCATGCGGATGTAGGCCCACTTGCGGTCATCGAGCCACGGGACGTAGTCGCTCGGGCCGATGTGGACGTTCCTGGCGCCCATGTCGTAGTCGAGCTGGCTCGTGACGGCGTTGGTCTTGGAGATCTTCTTGGACTCGAGGCGCTCGCGCTCGAGCATGTTGAGAAAGTCGGTGTTGCCGCCCACGTTGAGCTGGCTCGTGCGCTCGAGCTTGACGCCGCGCTCACGCATGAGGCGGGTCAGCACGCGGTGCACGATGGTGGCGCCGACCTGGCTTTTGATGTCGTCGCCGATGATCGGCACGCCGGCTTCGACGAAGCGCTTCTGCCAGTAGACCGGATCGCGGGCGATGAACACCGGGATGCAGTTCACCATGGCGCAGCCGGCGGTGAGGATCTGCTCGACGTACCACTTGGTCGCCTCTTCGCTGCCCACCGGCAGGTAGTTGACGACGACGTCGGCCTGGGTCTCCTTGAGGATGCCGACGATGTCGGCGGTGGGGCCAGGCGCCTTGGTGATGATCTCGGACAGGTACTTGCCGAGGCCGTCGTGAGTCATGCCCCTGGCGACCGTCACGCCCTTGGCCGGCACGTCGGCGAACTTGACCGTGTTGTTGGGCGCGGTGAAGATCGCCTCGGAGAGGTCTTTGCCGACCTTGTTGGCGTCGATGTCGATGGCGGCGACGAACTCGATATCGCGAATGTGGTAGCCGCCGACGACAGGGTGCATGAGGCCGGGGACGAAGTCGGTCTTCTTGGCGTTCTTGTAGAACTCGACACCCTGAACGAACGACGAAGCGCAGTTGCCCACACCGACGATTGCTACGCGGACCGGGTTACTCAACGTATGTCTCCCCTCCACTTCGCGGCCGGCAGAGCCGGGCCGACGGTGATCGTAAGCGCGGTCGCGTGACGACCGCGCGAAACTGCCCCGAACGAGTGCGGAGTATACCACAGCGGGCGGTCCCGGCCGCGCTCGCCGAGCGCCCGACGGCGGTTGGCGGCAGGGCGCGGCCGTCGCTCAGACGGCCGCCTTGCGGTCGCCGGCGGCGAGCTGCCCGTGCACGTGCAGGATGCGCTGCACGACCGTGTAGGTGGTCGCCACGGCGATCGCCCAGACCATCACGGTGAGCACCTGGTAGCGGGCGAACAGCAGACCGATCATGAGCAGCACGACGCGTTCGGGGCGCGAGGCCAGACCGACCTTGCACTCGAGACCCAGAGCTTCGGCCCGGGCCCGCGTGTAGGAGACCAGGAACGACATCATGAGCGCGATGAAGACCGCGGCGAGGTCCCAGAGGTGGCCGTGACGGGCAAACCAGACACCGATGGCCATGAGCACCACGCCCTCGGAAAGCCGGTCGCTGGTCGAGTCGAGAAAGGCGCCGAACGGCGTGACTTGGGCGGAGAGGCGCGCCACCGCTCCGTCGAGCATGTCGCAGACGCCCGCCGCCAGCAGCACGGCGGCGGCAGCGATGAAGTGTCCGCTGAGAATGAGCGGCACGGTGGCGACGTTCAACACGAGGCCGCCGAGCGTCAGGGAGTTGGGGGTGACGTGGCCACCGCTGACCAGGCGCCCGGCAAGCGGCACCACGGCCCGGCGGACACCCGCCGTGTAGGAGTCCTTGAGGGTCACGCCCCGGTCATCGGTCTGTGTCGCGACTGTACACGGCGATGGCTTCGGGCACGGTCTGCGGCGCCATGCCGTAATTGGCGACGAAGGCCACGACCAGCACGATCACGCCCGCAAGCGCGTCGAGCAGGTAGTGGTTACCGGTGATCAAGATGGCCGCCAGCACGACGACCGGATACACGGCCGCCAGCACGCGCGCCAGCCGGTTCGAGGTGAGCAGGCACACCGCGAGGCAGAGGAACAGCGCGTAGCCGATATGAAGGCTGGGCAGGGCCGCGTACTGGTTGGTCACGAACGACATGACGCCGGAGTGGTAGTTGCTGGTCGAGTACAGATAGGCCGTGTCGACCACGCCCGAGGTGGGCACGAGGCGCGGCGGCGCCACCGGCAGGATGGCGAAGATCGTCATCGCCAGGGCGTTCATGGTAAGGAACACGTTGCGAAAAAAGGCGAAGGTCTCGTGGCGGTACAGGTAGATCCACACAAGGACGAGGATCGTCGCTGGAATGTGGATGCTGCCGTAGAACCAGTCCATGAACACGACCAGCGCGTGGACGTGGCTGGCCATCGTCTGGATGTACGGCTCGACGTACAGGTGCAGAGCTTTCTCGGCGTTGATGATGCCCTGCGCGTTGGCCATGGCCAGCGCCTCGCGGCCGCGCACCGCGATGCGCGCCATGTCGTAGGCGACATAGCAGGCCAGCAGAATGGAGAACTGGCGCAGCGCATCGCGCCCGCCCGCGGGCAGCGCTCCGCGCCACGAACGGGTCAGCTCGACACTGGAATCACGCAGGCTGCGCTTGCGCTTCACACTCTTCCCTTCGTTGCTCACCCCGCAAGCGGCGCGCACGCCGACACGACACTAGCATCGCGCCTCCGGCAGCGGCAACAGCTCCGCGGAAGTGATCGGGGGTCATGGTGGGCCGTGAAGGATTCGAACCTTCGACCTTGGGATTAAGAGTCCCCTGCTCTACCAACTAAGCTAACGGCCCACGGACACGGTGGGCTATCGTACCAGCCCGCCGGGCGCCGTACCAGCCCGCCGGGCGCGTGCCGGGCCGCCGCGCACAAGGCCTCAGAGGGCGAACTCGTGCTCGCCGGCGACCGGGTAGCCCTCGTCTTCGATGGCCGCCTTCACGGCGCCGAGATCGCCGGCCGCGTCGAGATCGACGGCCACGCTCTTCGTGGCGATCTCGACTTCGACCCGGGCAATCCCGGGCAGGCGCGACACGGCACTCTCGATAGCCGCCTTGCAGTGGTTGCAGGAGACGTCGGGTACGTTGAGCACGACGTGTCTGGTGGTGGTCATGTGTCCTCCTTGTCGGGCGTGTCGGCGGACAGCTCGGCCAGCCGACACGTGACTACCCGCCCCTCGCCGAGGTCGACCGCGACGCTGTCGGCGGGAGCGAGGAGCTCAGTGACCTTTCCCCGGCCTGCCGGCGTCGTAACGACCGCGCCGCGACGCGGCGCGCGCTGCTTGAACGACAGATAGACGCCGTGCTCGTACTTGAGGCAGCACATGAGACGGCCGCAGCAGCCCGAGATCTTCGAGGGATTCAGGGGCAGGCCCTGGTCTTTGGCCATGCGGATCGACACCGGTTCCTGGTCGCCGCAGAAGCTGGCGCAGCAGAGATGGCGACCGCAGGGCCCGTAGCCGCCGACCAGGCGCGCCTCGTCGCGGGCCGACACCTGATGCAGCTCGACCCGGCGCCCGAGCCGCTCCGAGAGCGTCGCGGCGAGCTCGCGAAAGTCGATCCGCGCCTCGGCGTAGAACGACAGCGTCAGGCGATGACCGTCGAAGGTGCTTTCGGCCGACACCACCTTCATGTCGAGCCGGGCGGCGGCGGCGAGCTCGCGAGCCAGCAGCACCGCCTCGCGCTCACGCTCGCGATTCTGGGCGACCTGCTCGAGATCGGGCGGGCCGGCCGACCGCATGACGCGCCGCAATCCGGCACGGCTCTCGCTCTCGGACAGCTCGCGAGGGGCTTCGACGACCCGCCCGATGTCGGTGCCGCGGGCGGTGTCGACGACGACCTGGTCGCCGACCGTGAGCTCAAGGGAGCAGGCGTCGAAATGGTAGATCTTGCCGCCGTCTCCAAACACGACGCTGACGATCCTAGGCACGTTCCCAGACCTCCTGAAAGCGGGCAAACATCGCCTGCAGGGCGAGCCTGCGGTCGACGTTCAGGGACAGATCCTTGCGGGTGCGCCCGACGCAGTCGAGCAGCCGGGCATAGATGTCGGGCCGGGCGACGGCGGCGTGTTCGAGCTCGGCCAGCCGGTCGCGGTTCGAGACGGCGCCGGGTGCGCCGAGCCCCACCGCCCACACGTCGCGCAGAAAGCTCGAGAGGTGGTCGAGCGCGTCGAGCGCCGCCAGGCGCGAGACCCGCGCCTGCTCGCGACGCTGCAGGGCCTCGAGCCGGCGGGCGTGAAAGACGCGCTCGCGGTCGTCGGGCACGATGCGCTCGAGCTCGGCGCGGCGGCGGGCGATATCGCTCTCGACCTCGCCCGCCGCCGCGGCCTCGGCATTGCCGACCTCGTCGACGAAGCTCCGCTCGGCGTCGCGGTCGTGCAGCACGATGCCGGCCGACAGGCGCAGATACCGCTGGCGATGCTGCGCGCCGCGGTCGTCGCCGGCGAGCCGCAGGGCGCGTTCGAGCGAGCCCTGCGCAAGGCGCGAGAGCAGCGCGGCCCGCTGGCCGTCGAGACCCTCGCGCGTGACCAGAAAGGCGGCCAGATCGTCGTCGGCGACGGGCTGAAACTCGACCGTCTGGCAGCGCGAGACGATGGTCGCCAGAACGCGCTCCGGGGCGTCCGAGACGAGGATGAAGTGCACGTCGGCCGGTGGCTCCTCGAGGCTCTTGAGGAACGTGTTGGCCGCCTCGATGTTCAGGCGTTCCGGTGCGATCACGATCCAGACACGATGAGTCGCCGAGAACGGCTTGAGACTTAGATCGGCGATGAGCTCGGCGATCTGTTCGATGCGGATGAACTCACCCTCGCGCTCGATCACCGTGAGGTCGGGATGCACGCCCCGCGCCAGCCGGTCGCATTCGTCGCAGCCGCCGCAGCCGCCGCAAGCCGCCACCAGGTGGGCGCCGAGCTCGAGCGCGAAGCGCCGCTTGCCCAGGCCCTCGGGTCCGGCCAGCAGGTAGGCGTGGCCCGCGCCACGCGCGAGCGCGCCGGTCATGTAGGCCTTGGCCCGCGCCTGACCGGGGATGTCAGCGAACATGGCAGCCGCCCCGGGAGCCCGGCGGCGGCGCGGCCGCCAGAGCGGCGAGCGTCGCGGCTTCGACGTCGGCCGCCACCGTGGCGGCCGGGCGCTCGCCGTCGAGCGCTAGGATGCGCTCGGGATAGCGGCGCGCGAGCTCGTCGTAGCCCTTGGCGACGCGCGCCTGCAACGCCAGGCCCTCCGCTTCGAGACGATCGGGCGGCCCTCCGCGGCGGCCGGCCGCCGCCTGGGGGTCGACCTTCAGCAGCAGGGTGAGGTCGGGCAGCAGTCCGCCGGTCGCGCGCACGCTCAGCTCCAGCACCGTGTCGATGCCCAGACCGCGGGCACAGCCCTGGTAGGCAAGCGACGAGTCGATATAGCGATCGAGCACCACGATGAGGCCGCTTTCGAGCGAGGGTCGCACAAGCTCGGACACAAGCTGGGCGCGGGCGGCGGCGTAGAGCAGCGCCTCGGTCCAGGGGGCGATGTCGCCGCGGTGATGCAGCAGGATCTCACGGACCGCCTCGCCGGTGGGCGTGCCGCCGGGCTCGCGCAGCGAGCCCCCCGGCACGCCCACCACGCCCACCGGCAGACCGCGGGCGGCAAGGGACGAGCACAGACGCGCGACCTGGGTCGTCTTGCCCGAACGGTCGATGCCTTCGAGGGTTACGAAGAAGCCGCGCCCCGCGAGCCGGGCCGCTTGGTCGCCCGCTTCTTGTACTGCTCCTTGATGGGACAATCGGGATCCAGACAGAGCTGCCACGGTCTCCCGCGGCCGCTCGACGTGAGCACAGTGATCTCGGGCCACCCGCATTCGGGGCAGGTGGTCCCTTTGGCGATGATAGCACCCCGCTGAGGCAGCGGGAATGTCTGGCCGCAGCCGCGCCGGGGCCGCGTGCCCTCGGGCGCGCCCGCGGGCACCTTCGGCTCGTCGCTCTCCTTGCCCACGCAGGCCACGAACCGCTTGCCGGTCTTGCCGCGCAGAATGCGCAGCTCGCCGCCGCAGGTGGCGCACACGCCGAGCGTCATGTCTTCGCGCACGGCGCCCTTGATCTCGGTGCGGATGGCCTCGATCTGGCCCTCGAGCGCGGTGTGGGCCTGGGCCAGCAGTTCCTGGCTGTCGCTGACCACGCGCTCGCCGCGCAGGTCGCCCAGGGCGATGCGGTTCATCTCCTCTTCGAGCCGGGCGGTCATGGCCGGCGAGGAGATGTCGAACGGCCCGCTCGGCAGGGCGGCGTCGAAAGCGCGAATGACGGCGATGCCGAGCTCGGTCGGCTCGACGGGGTTGTCGCGCACGTAGTTGCGGTCGTAGAGGTGCTGGATGATGTCGGCGCGCGTGGCCTTGGTGCCCAGGTCGAGCTCCTCCATCTTTTCGATCAGCGGACCCTGGCCGTAGCGCGACGGCGGCTGGGTCTCCTTGGCATCGAGGCGCACGTCGAGCACAGTGAGGACGTCGCCGACGGCCGCCTGCGGCAGCGGCCGCTCACGGTCGGCGGTGTAGGGCTGCCAGGCGCGCAGAAAGCCGGGCTTGGCGACCCGGCTGCCGCGCCCCACGAACGGCTCGCTGCCGAGGCGCACGTCGAGCCGCTGACCCTCGATGACGGCCGCCGGCAGCAGCGTGGCGAGGAACCGTCGCACGACCAGGTCGTACACTCGCGCCTGCTCGCCGCGCAGCTCGCCCTTGGGCACGCCGACCGGGTAGATCGGCGGGTGGTCGGTGGTGCGCTTCTTGCCGCGCGTCGGTTTGAGCGTGGCCTGGTCGGCGAGCTCGGCGGCGATCGACGACACCGGCCCGTGACCGACCATCGTGCGCAGCACGGCGTGCAGGTCGAGCGACGGCGGGTAGACGGTGTTGTCGGTGCGCGGGTAGCTGATCAGGCCGTCCAGGTACAGCGATTCGGCCGCCTTCATGGCCCGTGAAGGAGCCACGCCGGCGCCCGAGGCGGCGCTCATGAGCGCCGTCGTGTTGAACGGCGCCGGCGGCGCCAGCGAGCGCGGCGTCGTGGCGTAGGCGGTGACCTCGGCGGAGTCGGTCTGGGCGCCGGCGAGCGCCGCCTCGGCGGCGGCAGCCGCCGCGAAGCGGTTGCCCGCGTGCTCCACGGTAAAGCGCTCGCCGCTGCCGGCTTCGAGCTCGGCCTTGATCTCCCAGTAGGGCACCGGCACGAACGCCCGCCGTTCGAGCTCGCGGTCGACGACGAGGCGCAGGGTGGGCGTCTGCACGCGCCCGATCGACAGATAGTCGCTGCCGTAGCGGTAGCTCGCCAGCGACATGAAGCGCGTGAGCACGGCCCCCCAGATGAGGTCGATATCCTGCCGGGTGTGGGCCGCGTCGGCGAGCTTGAAATCGAGCGTGTCGAGCTTGTCGAAGGCGCGTTTCACCTCGTCGGGAGTGAGCGCCGAGTACCGCGCCCGGTGATGGCGGTCGACGACCGCCGGCGGCACGACCGCCTTGATGCGCACGGCGCCGTCGTCGTCGCCGGCGGCGGGCGCCGGGGCGGGCGCGGGGCGGGCGCGGGGCGCCGCCTTTTTGGCAGTGCCGCGAGCCGGCTTTTCGGGCTTGTCGTGAGGGTGGCGCCGCAGCGCGTCGCCGCGCAGGATGCGCAGCGCCTCTTCGCCGATCAGCTCACCCTCGCGGTCGTAGTCGGTGGCGACGATGATCTCGGTCGCGCCCTTGGCGACGCTGCGCAGCGCCGCCACCGTCGAGGCGCTGGCGCTGTCGATGACCCAGGCGAGATCGGGCTCGCGGATCATCTGGTCCAGGTATTTGAGGCTCCAGCGGCGGTAGGTGTTGGGGAAGATCGTCTCCATGACGTGGCCGCGCAGGCCTACGGACACGGTCGGCGCGCCCTTCCAGTCGAACGCATACGACTTGACGCGTTGACGGCCGCTGCCGTGTTCTTTGACCTCCACGTGCCCGCCCAGGATCTGGGCGATCTTCTGCGCGGCCGAGTCCTTTTCGGTGACGATGAGTCTCACGGGCAGGATCCATCCTTGTCGTTGCGACGTAAGGGCAGGCGACTTGTACCACCGTCACAGGCGTTTTGTCGACTGGCAGTCGTCGGCGACGGCGGCGGAGTATGGTATGCCCCGCAGCCGCCTCGGCGTCACCAGGGAGCCGTCGGGCCGCCCGCGCTCAGAAACCGGCGAACGCCGCTTCGCGCGTGCCGAAGACTGTCAGCACCCTGTCGAGGCCGGTGATGTCGAGGATGCGCACGACCGGGCGCGAGGAGGCCACGAGCGCCAGACGCCCGTCGCGCTCGTGCAGGCGCTTGACGCCGCCGATGATCACGCCCAGGGCGGTGGAGTCGATGAACGTCACTTGCGAAAGGTCGATCACAATGTCGACGACGCCGGCGTCGACGAGGGCGACGAGGTCGTCCTTGAAGCGCGGCGCCGTATACAGGTCGACCTCGCCGGAAAGCTCGACCAGGCCGAGCCCGTCGTGAACCACTGAGCGCTCTGAGCTGAAATCGGTCATCGTCTCCTTATCATATCGTGCCGCACGACGGATGTCGGCCGGCTCGTCAGGGCGTGGCGCTGGGTGAAGGCGACGCCGTCGCCATGAGCTGGATGAGAGCGGCCTTGACCTTCGCCGCGTACTGCGAGTGCGGATCGACCTTGAGGAACGTCTGATAGGCAGCGATCTCGCCGGCCGTGTCGCTGGCTCCCGCGTCGTTGGAGGCGATCGCCAGGTAGAGCTCGGTGTTGTGCGGCTGCAGCTTGAGCATCTTCCGGTAGGTGGCGACGGCGCTCTTGTAGTCGACGATCTCGGTGTAGATCGCGGCCTCGTTTTCGAGAGCCTTGTAACGCAGACCCACCGCCGCCGTCCCCAGAGCCGAGTCGCGCAGCGCGATGTAGCGGTCGTAGTAGCTCAGCGCCTTGGTAAGGTCGTTGGTCTGTGTCGACGAGGGCAGGCCGTTCTGGACGTACCCGGCCGCCTGGTAGCCCTGGGCCGCGCCGAGCAGGGCCGTGGGATCGTTGGGCGTCTTGGCGAGGGTGGCGACGGCGGTCTTGACCTGCTTGTCGATGGTGCTGCTGCCCGAGTTGATGACGCTGCTGCTGCGACAGCCCGAGGCGACGCCTGAGTAGCCGAAGATCAGAAAGCCGGCCATGAGGACGGCCATGAAGCCGAAGATGATCCTCTGCCAGAACTTCACGCGTTGGCGGTTGAGAAGCATCAGCTCTCCCTCTGGTCGGTCGCGGGCGGGGTGTGCCACCAGCCCGATTCGGCGGCGCCGACCCGCACCCTGCCCGCGCCCACCCGGGCTTGCAGCTTGGCGCGCACCTTGCGGCTTTCGGCGCGGATGGTATGGGCGTCGAGCCGCGGGAACCCGCCGTCCTGATAGAGCGTCTCGCCGGCCACGCAGGTGAACAGCACGTCGTCCTGGTTGGCGCCGTAGACCAGCGCCGAGTACGGGTCGTCGATCGGCACGAAGTGCGAGCTCGAGACGTCGACGGCGATGAGGTCGGCCTGCTTGCCCGGGTCGAGCGAGCCGACACGGTCGTCGAGGCCCAGCGCCTCGGCCCCGCCGAGCGTGGCGATACGGATGCATTGCGCGGCGTTCAGCACGCTCACGTCGCGCTCGACGCCGCGGTGCAGGAACAGCGCCGTGCGCATCTCGTCGAACATGTCCATGATGTTGCTCGCCGCCGGGCTGTCGGTGCCAAAACCGACGCGCACGCCCTGACGCAGCAGGTCGGGCAGCGGCGCGATGCCGCAACCCGTCTTGGCGTTGCTCTTGGGGCAGTGGACCACGGCCGTGCGCTTAGCCTTGAGGATGCGGATGTCGTCGATGCTGGCGTGCACGCAGTGCACGGCGAGGAAGTTCTCGTCGAACACGCCCCACTGCTGGAGGTACTTGATGGGGCTCACGCCGTACGGCTGGATGAGCATGCGCTCCCAGCCCATCTTCTCGCGGTAATCGTGGGCGAACTTGCCCGAACCGGAGCGGATATAGGTGACCTCTTCTTTGCTTTCGGCCACGTGGCTGGCGACCTTCATGCGACGTTGGCGGGCGAAGGCCGCAAGCGTCTGAAAGAGGCGACTCGAGACGGTGTAGGGCGCGTGCGGGGCGACGCCGATCTCGAGACGCGGGCTCGCCAGGGTTTGCGCCCGAGCCAGCCGCTCGACGAGGTCGGCCATGGTCTCGTCGAGCCGCTTGTCGTCGATGCCGAAGACCTCGAGATAGGCCACGCCGCGCAGGCCGGCTTCGGCGACGGCGGTGAGGGTCTCGCCGGTGTAGGTGGTGTCGGCGACCGTGGTGACCCCCGAGGCGAGCGCCTCGAGAGCCCCGAGCCGGGCGCTCCACAGGTATTCGTCGGGCGTGAGCGAGGCCTTGACGTCGATCAGACTGATGATCCAGTCGCCGAACTGCTCGTCGTCGAACATGCCGCGAAAGCTCGTGTACTCGAGGTGGCTGTGGGCGTTAACGAAGCCCGGCATCACCACGGCTTGGCCAAAGTCGACCGCGCTCGCGCCCGGGCAGGCGGCGCACACCTCGTCGTGCGTTCCCACCGCGACGATGCGCTCGCCGTCGACCGCGACCGCGCCGTCTTTGACCGGCGGGGCGGTGATGGGGAGCAGCCACTCGGCGCGATAGATGGTGGTCATGTGACGCCGTCCGACGAAGGGTCTGATGACAGACCGAAAAATGGCCCTGGGCGCGCGCCCCGGACCACCCGAACCGTGAGTATAGGCCATGGCTCACGGCCGGCGCAATCGACGGTCGCGCCGCCGACGCTGCCGCCGTGTGCGGCGAGCGGCCGCCGTGTGCGGCGAGCGGCCGCCGTGTGCGGCGAGCGGCCAGCAGCAGCGCGGGCGGCGCCAGCGGCGCCCGGTCCTTTTTGAGGTGAACCGGCGCGACCCGGTGGTCGGCCGGCGCGCGCCACAGGTGCGTCCGGCTACCTTGAACAATTGGCCCAGATCTGGGCCAATTGTTCAAGGTAGCGCGCACCAGGTACGGGTTCCCTCAAAGCAGCGCGCTGGGCACCATTGGCGCTGGCCGGCGAGCCCAGACGGTCGTGTTCAACCGGGCGGGCGGGCGCGGAAGCGCCCGCCCGCCCGCCCGCTCACCCGGTTGACGAACCGGTCGCCGACCGCCGCGCCGCCGCAACGACCGGCATCGGCGCCGCTCCCGCCGCCGCGACGACCGGCGACGTTGCCCTCCCTCCGCCGTCGTCGGCGGACTATAATCTGGGCACCGACTACGGCGCCGCCAGCCGGCAGGCGCCCACGACGCGCGAGGCCGCCCGTGACCGAGAACGCCGACAAGAACTACTCGCCCGAGGTCATCTCGACCTACGTGTGGGACGCGATCAAGGAGCTGCCCGGTCTGGCCGAGCTGCACCGCAGCACGCTGCAGTCGCTGGGCGAGAGGGTGCATTTCGAACGGCTCGGACCGGTCCGCTTGGACGAACGCGACGGTCGTCGCGTGCTCGACCTCCACATCGTCATCACGCCCGCGGCCAGTCTGCCCGAGCTCGTGCCGCAGATCCGCACGGCGGTGCGCTCGTATCTGCACAGCATGACCGGCATCGACCTCGACGAGATCGGCGTGCATGTCGACGACATCGTCTGGGAGCCCGCGGCCGGCGCGTGAACTGCGTCGATCTGAACGCGGCCAGTCGCGACCTGCTGCCCCCGGACTGCGCGGCCTGCACGTGGTGGCAGCCCCCTGCCGCCGCCGTGGCCGCTGCCGCCACGGCCGCTTCGCGGCCGGCATGGGAGGCGACGGTCGAAGGCGAGGCCGGCCTTTTCGGGCGGGCGCTGCTCGACGGCGGCGCCGTGCTCGGCTGGATGCAGACGGCCCCGGCCACCCTTGTGCGCCGGGGACTGCCGACCGGACCGCCGTCGGCCGACTCCTACCTGCTGGCCTGCGCCTTCTTCTACGACGAACAGTTCCTGCCGGGCTTTCAGATGCTGCTGCAGGACGTCGTGGCGGCGGTCAAGCTGCGCCACGTCGTGGCCCTCGAAGCCTACGCGCTGCGCGACCCCAGCCCCGACGACCGCTTCACCGGTTACCTGCGCGAGCTGAACCTGTTCAACGGCCACGTCCTCGAGGGCTGCGGGTTCTCGCGGCTGCGCACGGCGGGCCACGTCGGCCGCTACCGCCTGGAGCTCAAGACACTGATCGCCGCGCCGCGCCGCAGCCGCGCCGCCGAGAAGGCCAAGGCCGCGCCGGCGACCATCCCCGCCTAGCGAAAGAGCCGCGGCAGGCGCTTCTTCCAGTCGGCCGGCACGATGGCGTCGAGCGCGTCGTCGAGGGTGACGATGCCGATCAGGCGCTGCTCGGCGTCGGTCACCGGCAGCGCCAGCAGGTCGTACTTGGTCATGAGCCGGCCGACTTCGTCTTCTTCGGTGTCGACCGTGGCCCGCGGCCAGTCGGGGTCCATGAGTGACGCCAGCGTGTGCTCGGGCGGCGCCAGCACCAGCTCGGGGAGGCTGAGCGCGCCCAGCAGGCGGTGCTCGTCGTCGACCACGAAGATCGCCGCGAGCGCCGTGTCGGTCGGCTGCTGCTCGCGGATGCGCACGAGCGCCGCGGCGGCGCCGAGCGCGCCCGGCAGCGCGACCACGTGGGTCGTCATGAGGGCGCCGGCCGAGTGCTCGGGGTGGCTCGCCAGGCCGCGCAGCGCCAGCGCCAGGTCGGCCGGCAGGCGAACGAGGATCTCCTCGACGACCTCGTCGGGCAGGTCGGCCAGCATGTCGGCGGCGTCGTCGGGCTCGATGTGCTTGATGACGGCGGCGGCCCGGCGGCGCGGCATCTCCACAAGCGCCGCCGAGACGAGCTCGTCGTCCATCTCTTCGAGGGTGTCGGCGGCGAGCGGCGCGTTCAGCGCCGCCAGCACGGCGGCGCGCTGGCGGGGTCCGACCTGACCGATGACGTCGGCCAGATCGGCCGGGTGCAGCTTGGCGATCTCGGTGAAGGCCTCGATGAAGTTGGCCCGCGAGAGGCGCACCGAAATGAGATTGACGTCGGTCCAGGGCACAAAGTCGCCGGGCCGCGCCGACAGGCGGCGCGACAGAAAGCCGAGGCCCATGCGGCGCATGACGGCGCCGCTCGAGGCGTCGACGCCGGCCACCACGAGGCGATCGTCGCCGACCTCGAGCAGGACGTCCTGCACGCGGATGAACTTGCGACGTTCGACGTCGAGCACCTGATTGTCGAGCACGGCGTCGACCAGGGCGATCTCTTCGCCCGACAGCGAGGCGGCCGCGAGGTCGCTCGACGGCACGGTAAGTACGAGCCGTCGGCCGTCGACGTCGATCTCGCCGATCTGCTCCCACGACACGCGCAGCTGCTCGTCGTCGCGACCGACGATGCAGGCCGTGACCGCGGGCGGTTCGGGAGACAGCGCCGCGAGCACGTCGAGCAGTTCGCCGAGCTCCGCGCCGGCCGCATCGACGACCGTCATCGACTCGAGCTCGGAAAGCGCTAATCGACCAGGGTCGGCATCCACGAAGGTGCGGTCATCCTTTCATCGTGCACGGCGCGCAGCGGCTCAAGATATCGGCGCCGACGGGCCCTGTCAAACGTGACCACCGTTGCCGCTCGCCCGTCGGAAAGCGCGACCGCGGCGACCGCCGGCCCGGCGCCTTTTCTCGCCACGCTATTCCGTCTAGAGTCTACTTTTCGATCACCCGGTCATTGCTTCCCCCAGTGGGGCACGCGACGGCCGTACCCGGCAGCCAACCCGGAAAGGGGGCGACAGTGGCAGAGACGCCGGTCGTCGCAAGTAGTGCGGACCAAGCCGACGACAACGCTGCTTTCAAGGTCGAACAACGCGGCATCGAGCTGATCCCCGACGAGGCGCGCAGCATGCGCCCAGCCGGCCTCTTCTGGTTGTGGGCGGGGGCGGTGTGGAACGTCGAGTTCCTGGTCTACGGCGCCCTGATAATGTCGTTCGGGCTGTCGTTCGGGCAGGCGGCGCTGGCCATCGTGGCCGGCAACGCCTTCTACGTGCTGCTCGGCCTGGCCAGCCTGCAGGGGCCCACAACGGGCACGACCGCTTTCATGGTCAGCCGGGCGCCGTTCGGGCAGAACGCCAACCGCGGCGTAGCCTTCTTCAACTGGATCACCCAGGTGGGGTTCGAGATCGAGGGCATCGTCATCATCGTGCTCGTGTTCGAGGCGATGTTCCTGCGCGGCGGCGTGACCGCCGGCAGCGGGCTCAAAGTGCTCTTCATCGTAGTCGCGGTGGGCGTGCAGTTCCTCATGCCGTTCCTCGGGCATGCCACGATCACGAAGGTGCTGCACTGGCTGTCGTTCGTGTTCATCGCCGTCTTTGCGGTGATGGCCATCCTCATCGTGCCCCACGTTCATCTGAGCAACCTGCACCAGAGCGCCTCGTGGGCCGTCTGGACGACCGCCCTGGTGGTCATCATCTCGGTTGGCGGGCTCGGCTGGACTGAGAACGCCAACGACTACTCGCGCTACCTGCCGCGCACCACACCGAAGGCCAAGACCTTCTGGGCGGCGACTCTCGGCCCCGCGATCCCCTCGCTGCTGCTCGAGCTGCTCGGCGCGGCCGCCTTCTCCATCAGCCCCAAGACGACCGGCGTCACCGGCGTCCCCGCGGCCTTCGCGGCCTGGTTCTTCTGGCCCTACATGATCCTCGCCCTGCCCCAGCTCTTCGCCATCAACACGATCGACCTCTACTCGTCGGGCGTGACCCTGCAGGCCATCGGCATCGCGGTGCGGCGCTGGCAGGCGGTGATCATCGACACCGTGGTCGTGGCCATCGTCACGGCCCTGGTGATCTTCAAGGGCAACTTCTACACCGACCTGACCGGCTTCCTGCTCTACATCGTGGTCTGGCTGGCCCCGTGGTTTGCCATCGTGATGGTCGACTACCTGCTGCGGCGCGGGCGCTACGACCCGCTCTCGCTGGCCAAGGAGCGAGGCGGCCTCTACTGGCGCCACGGCGGCTTCCACTGGGCGGCGGTCATCGCCCAGCTCCTCGGCATGGCGGCCGCCATGATGTGGATCTACGCGCAGTACTACGTGCCCTCGTACGTTGGGCCGATCTCCTCGCGCACGTCGGGCTCCGACTTCAGCTGGCTGATCGGCATGGTCGTCGGCGGCCTCGTCTACTGGGTCCTCGCCGCCCGCGAAGTGCGCAACGAGGTGTCGCGCACGTAACGGCCGACGCGCGCAGCGGCACACTCCCTGCCGCGCAGAGGGCCCGCTCGGGAAACGAGCGGGCCCTCTGCCGTTCTCCGGTGAGACATGCCTGCCATGCTGCGGCAATGACCAGTTCCTTCGAGGCAGCAGCGCGGCACGAAGCGCGGCAGTCTCGCGTCGAGCACAACAGGAGCTAGATGATTGATTCCACGAGATTGACCGTGCCCAAGGAGAACAACGCAGAGAGGCCGAAGCCGACGGTGCTCCTAACACCGTCTGCCCGGAGGCCACGATGGACGCCGACCTCGACACTCTC